>Ga0137415_10000595_pt1 | contig 35276 bp, 36 predicted proteins | sample CZODoug3_1_1_16f_FD_183082 | JGI IMG/M metagenome (GOLD analysis project Ga0137415, IMG submission 183082) | Vadose zone soil fungal communities from Angelo Coast Range Reserve, California, USA - CZODoug3_1_1_16fungal (Hybrid Assembly) | ecosystem: Environmental > Terrestrial > Soil > Vadose...
CTCCTGTTGCTCCCGCTCGCCTTGCCCGTAGTTTTGGGCTGCTTGCGGCTCACCGAAGCGGCGCTCGCGGGCAGGGGAGAGGCCGTGTGGCTGGTGGTGATCGGGGTTTTCGATCTGACTGCCCTGTTGGTGTGCCCGATCCTGTTTGAGGTGGTGATGGAAGAGTCGTGAGCGGGCAATCGTTTCTCGGCGGAGCTGCGCTTGGCTTGCTGGTCGTCGCGGCCTACGTCGGGTTAGTCGCCTCCCCGCCGGACGCCTTCCAGGGCGAGTACGTGCGCATCATGTACGCGCACGTGCCCAACGCATGGGTGGCCTACGTAGCATTTGCCATCACCTGCGTCGCCAGCGCCCTGTATTTGGCAAAGCGCGCTCCCGTGTACGACTACGTCGCGCACAGCGCCACGGAACTCGGTGTGGTCTTCACCGGACTCGCGTTGGTGACCGGATCGATCTGGGGTCGCCCTGTGTGGGGCACCTGGTGGACGTGGGACGCGAGGCTCGTCACCACTGCGGTGCTATTCTTCATCTATCTTGGCGCCCTGCTGGTACGGGGCCTCGCCGACGATCCGCGGCGTGGCGCGCGTCTTGCCGCCGTGGTCAGCATCATCGGATTCCTGGATGTCCCCGTGATTCACTACTCAGTCGTGTGGTTTCGCACGCTCCACCAGCCCGCATCCCTCACGCCGGGGGACATTAAGATGGCCCCCCCGATGCTCGCCGCCCTTCTCCTGGCCCTCCTTGCGTTCACCGTTTTGTTTGCCTACCTGCTGACGCTGCGCATCCGCTTGGCGCGCGCAGAAGACGCCGGGGAGGCTGCGTAACGCTCATGGGGTGGATCGCGCTGGCATACAGCATTGTGTTGATCACTCTGGCCACCTACGTGTTCTCGTTGAATCGCCGACTCCGGGAGGCGACTAGAGCGCGTGGGACAGCGACCCAGCACTCCGCCTCAGTTCGATGAAGCGCGCCCGTCTTGTACTCGCCGCCATCCTCGTCGTCGGAGCACTGCTGTACCTGATCATCGGCGGGATTCGCGGGGCAATCGTCTACTACACCACACCTAGCGAGCTTCTAGCCCAAGGCGCGAGCGCGGTCGGACGGTCTATCCGGCTGGGCGGACAGGTCGCACCCGGCTCGAAGAAGTGGAATGCGCAGACGCTCGACCTGCGTTTTGTGCTCACTGACGGGAAGGCATCCGTCCCTGTCGTCCACCACGGCGCACCGCCGGATCTGTTCACCGAAGGACAGGGCGCAGTCGTCGAAGGCACGTACGGGACCGATGGAATCTTCACGGCACACGCGATCATCGTCAAGCACTCCGAGCAGTACGCGCCCCCGGTTTCCCCGTGATCGCTCTTCTCGGAACTGGGAGCCTCCTGCTCGCTCTGGCGTGTGCCGTCGGGGGCCTGGGAGTTCTCGTCGTTGGACACAGTCGGAAAGATCCGCGCGGACTGATTTGGGGTTACCGGGCCGCTATCAGTATTCTTACTTTCGTCACCTTGGCCGTAGTGGATATGGAAACGGCATTAGTTGGTTTTGACTTCAGCATTCGCTACGTTGCGGCCAACATCAATCGCGTTACGCCCTTGCTGTTCCGGATCGCCGGATTGTGGGGGGCACTAGAGGGCTCGATCCTCCTGTGGGTGTGGATTCTCAGCGGCCTTACCGTGCTCGTGGCACACCGCTATCGCTCTCGGCACCCTGGCTTCCTCCCCTATGTCTTGGGGGTCTTGTTTGCCATTGCCACGTTCTTTCTGGGGCTGATCGCAGGACCCGCGAACCCGTTTACCCGGTTGGCGGTCACGCCCCCCGATGGGGTCGGGCTCAACCCGTTGCTTCAGAATCATCTCTTGATGGCCATCCACCCCCCTTTGCTGTACCTCGGGTATGTGGGGTTCTCTGTTCCTTATGCGTTTGCAATGGGCACGTTGCTCTCTGGCCAGCACAGGGAAGAGTGGACGTCCATCACGCGGCGGTGGACATTGGTGGCGTGGACCGCGCTCACGGCGGGGTTGTTCCTTGGCGCACGGTGGTCCTATGACGTGTTGGGTTGGGGAGGATATTGGGCGTGGGACCCGGTTGAGAATGCCGCGGTCATGCCTTGGCTCGTGGCAACGGCATTCATCCACTCCTCGATGGTGCAGGCGCGCCGACAGCTACTCCGCGGCTGGAATCTCGCGCTGATCATCCTGGTCTTCTTGCTCACGATTTTCGGGACATTTCTCACCCGCAGCGGGGTCATCGCCTCGGTGCACTCCTTCACCCAATCCCTGATCGGCCCCTTATTCATCGCCTTCTTGTCCGTGGCAACGCTCGTGTCGCTGGGTGCCTTATTCTGGCGCCGAAAGCAGACCCCCGATGAGGGCGGGTTCGACAGCCTGCTGTCTCGAGAATCGATGATGTTGATTAACAACCTCATCTTGGTGACCATGGCGTTTACGGTCTTTCTGGGCACGATCTTCCCGCTGGTCGTCGAGGTCGCGACCGGCGCCAAAGTCACGGTCGGCCCGCCGTTTTTCGATCGGGTGGTGGGGCCGCTCGGTGTCTTGCTGCTCCTGGCCGTGGGAAGCGGTACGGCGCTGAGGTGGGGACGCAGCGGACGCGATGATCTCCGTAAGCTTGGGGCGCTCGCCGCCGGTGCAGTGGCCATCACAGGCGCCCTCGCCGCTTCTGGTGTGCGCAGTCCTACCGCTCTCACGGCGCTCGGGGCAGCTGTGTTTGTGGCGCTGGCCCAGGTGACCGAGTACGTTCGGGGGGCCTTGGCGCATCGCGCGGCCACTGGCGAAGGCCTTCTGGCCTCGGTGGCGGCTCTGTTTTCCATCAACCCGCAACGCTACTACGGGTATCTGACCCACCTCGGGTTGGTGGTCGCCGTCGCCGGCATCGTCGCGTCCCAATCCGGACGGATCGAAGTGCAGAACCATCTGACCGTCGGTGAGACGATGCAGGTCGGTGCATACACCCTCCGCCTGGAAAGCCTCGAGGCGCTGGTGGGGGCGGATCGGATTATCGTCGCGGCTCCCCTGACAATCGGGATCCTTGACGGAACGGCCCAGGCGGGCACAGCGCGGTCCTCGGGTGATGTGGACATCCTCCGCCCGTCAGAAAACTTCTTCCGTCAATCGCGGACGCCGGTCGCTACCCCCGCAGTGCGCTCAACATGGCGAGACGATTTGTACGTCACTTTACTGGCGTTTGACCCCAGGGAACAGAGTGCGGTTGTGCGGGTCGTGATCTCCCCCATGGTGTCGTGGCTGTGGGCGGGAGGGGCGATCATGGTCGGAGCTGGAGTTTTAGCGTCATGGCCGACTCGCAGACGGTAACGCCCCGCCGGCCCCTGCCCTGGGCGTGGATCGGGATGGCCGCGGTGGTGATTCCGCTCCTGCTGGTCCTGGCCTTTGGGCTGCGGCGTGATCCCCGCGCCTTGCCCTCTCCGCTGGTGGGACGAATGGCCCCTGCGTTCGGCTTACAACTATTCAGCGGAGGCCGCCTGACGTTAGGCGAACTACGCGGGCGGCTCGTAGTCCTCAACTTCTGGGCATCGTGGTGTGTCCCGGCCTGCACGGATGAAGCCCCCGTTCTCCAAGCGATCTGGGAGCAGTACCGCACAAAAGGCGTGACCGTCGTCGGGGTGAACATTCAGGATCACGAGGCGCCAGCGCGCACCTTCATCCAACGCTTTGGGCTGACGTTTCCTGGGGGCATGGATCCCCGCAGCGTGATCGCAATCGACTATGGAGTCTACGGTGTGCCGGAGACCTACCTCATCGACCAGTCGGGGCGCACCGTGTACAAATATGCGGGCGCGGTGAGCGTGGACTTGTTAACCCCGGTGATGGCACCACTACTAGAAACACGATGATCCGTCAGCACCTTCTGGTCGCAGCGTGGGTGCTCGCGGTGACGCTGACTACGTCGGCGCAGGAAGTCGACTTGCGGGTCCGCGTCATCGCATCCAAACTGCGCTGTCCGGTGTGTCAAAACGAAAGTGTGGCCGACTCGCAATCTGAGCTGTCCGCCCAGATGCGCACATTGATCCGCGATAAACTCGCCGCGGGGGAAACCGAAGACCAGATCGTTAGGTACTTTGTCAGTCGCTACGGCGAGTGGATTTTGTTAGAACCCCCTCGCCAAGGAGTGCTGTGGTTCGTGTGGCTGGCGCCGGCCGCCGCCCTTCTCGGTGGTGCCGTTCTCGTAATCGCCTACCTGCGGCGCTCTATTCGGCCGCACCCCCATTTGACCCCTTAGCCCGGTCATCAGAAGCAGCGCCGAGTGAGGCTGCGGCGGCCATCATCGGCCCTGCTGAATCAATCCTTCGATCAACTCATCCACGGCGTGTGGGGGAAACAAACAATAGGGGTACTCCCGATATGTCGCGGCTGCTGTCGCATCGCCACCGCGTTCAAACTCGGTCTGCCGCTCCTTCACATCGCTAAGTTCAGTCGTCAAGGCGCGCGCTAGGCTCTCGTTGATCTCCCGAATGCGCTGGGTCGCCTCGCGGCGCTCGCGGTGGCTCAGTGCGCCGCCCTCCAGCGCTGCAATCAAGGCCCGTTTCTCGTCGACTTGCGCTTGCTGGGCGGGCGTCGGATGAGTGAGGAGCCGATCGGGATTATGCTGGATCTCTAGCGCTCGACGCTGGAGAGCCTGGCGTTCTGCGGTCGGATCGAACGCTTGGAGAGGCAGGTGCAGCGTACCCGTCGCCACGGCGTAACCCGGCGGCTCAATCCCGAAGTAGTCGCGGATCACCGCATCGGTCACGCGATCGTAGCGGCCCCCGCCAACCCCATGCACAAAGAAGTCGGCCACGCACAACCGGCTGAAAGCTGTGAGAGTGAGGGCGCGGCCGCGCAGGGCGATATCGTGCAGGACGTCTGGCCCAGCCGCGACGTTAGCGTCGAGCACGTGTGTAGTGCCGGCGAACAGACGGATTGTGCTTCCGCGTCTCTGCACAAACAACGGCTGCCGGCGGTGATTGCTCAGGATCCAGAACGGCAGTTCCTGGCGGTCCGCATCAGAGGCGAGATCGGGGAACGGTTGGGCCAACGTGCGGACTTTATACCGGGTGCGGTACGATGCGAGATGCGTATTGTACACGGCGGCAAAGCGTGCCCCATCGCAGAGCAGGTGCCAGGCAAACCGCTTGAATGCTTGGCATCCGCTCAGCCACGAGGCTGCCAGTTCGCCGTAGGGCCGGTTTCCCTCATACCTCCGCCGCGCCGCCGTTAGAAACCCGACGAAATTCATCTCCCGGGTGGGAGTGCCCGCGGCCTCTGCGAAATCCCGCAATGCCTGTACCGCCTGTGGTAGCGGCACCGTGTCCAAGTGGGCGTGCAATTGGTTCACAAACCTCTGCCAGTCCGCCGCGGAGGGTGCGTCAATGGCTTCGTAGGGGACATCCGGGCCGACGCGGAGGAGAGTTTCGTGGGCCAGGCGCAGTTGACGCCCGTCCCGGTGCGGCACATCTGCACCAATCTCCTGAGGAGTGTCGGTATCGACAGACATGCTCAACCCAATGCCGCCCGCATCACGGGCGGCGCGGTCGACCACCAGGTACTTCAGCCAGATCCCGGGGTGGAAGAAGGTCGGCTGATGTCCGGTCACCATGAGCGGGTTGCCCGCCGCCCCCGGCGCCGCTCCGGCGAAGCCCAGCGCCTTGGCGTAAGCAGCAGCCGCGTTCAAAACTTCTGGACGTGCCTGCCGCCGGACCTCGGCAAGCGGTACGCCCGCGAGTGGAACATCCGCTCGGTCCAATGCGGCGGCATTGTCGCGTGCCAGAACCTCCCACTGGACGATGGAGGGAAAGCAGAACGCTTCCCCGGAACGCAAGGGGATCTCAAACTCCGAGTTCACCGACGAGGCGATACGGGATTCACCGGTCACATCACACGAACTGATCCAGACCGCGCAGTCCGATCTTCTCGCGGCAGGCGAACGGCTCGCCAGACTCGCGACCGATCAGGTCTCCAAAGTAGCGGTTCCATACGCGTATGTCATCGAAGACCCGCTCGTTGCGGCGTTCTGGACCAAACTGCGATGCGTACGCGCGGATGGCCGTGATCTTTTGGTCGACGTAGTCAGAGATATCGAAGACAAACGCCAGATCCGGGTGCAAGCGGTAGTGAGTCGTGAAGTAGTGCAGGATGCGCGGGGGCATGTATGGCTCGCCGGGAAGAGCGGTCTTCGTCAATTTCCCGTAGAATCGTGCGGCTTCGCAGAGGGTCGCCGCGGCCACGTGGTCGGGATGCGCATCCACCCAGTACGGCACGAAGAGAATCTCCGGCCGCACCTGTCGGATCACTCCCGCCACCTGCATCCGATTCTCGACCGTATCTGTCAGGTAGCGGTTGGGCATCTCGAGTGTGATGCGCGAGACCCCAAGGAGGCGTGCCGCCTCGGCTGCCTCGCGCGCTCGGCGCTCCGGTGTGCCGATCGGGGTCGGTTCCCCGTTGGTGAGATCACACATGGTGACCTCGTGACCCTGGGCGCGAAGAGCAAGGATCGTCCCGCCCATGCCAATCTCGACATCATCGGGGTGGGGGCCAATCGCCAAAATCTTCACGGCGCCTGCTGCACGAGAGCCACCCGATCCGGGAACCAGCGCGCGACCTCCGCTTCCAACACTTTCAGGTAATAGGCGCGGCGGGCGTCCGCGTCATCCAACCCGCCCCAGAACTGACGCCGGGGGTTCCTGTAGATACGGGCCACCGCCAGCTCCACGACCCTGAGGTGATGATAGGCTGCCTGCACCCATACCTGCAGGGGCAGCCCGTAGCTGGGTTCTGTGAGTTGCAGTTTTCGCAGCGCCTCGACGCGGTAGGCCTTAAACCCGCACCAGGCATCGGTGAGCGTATAGCCCGTGATTGTCCGTAGGCGAGCGACGAACTCCCGGTTGAGCCGGACCCGATCGGGCGGTGGGGGATCACCTGGCAAGGTCGGGTCCAGATACCGACTCCCAGAGACGATGTCGGCCGTCGCGATCGCCTGGAGGAAGTCGGGGATGCGCTGCGGTTCATGCTGCTCGTCGCAATCAATCGTCACCGCCACCGCGTGGCCCCCATCGATCGCGTAGCGAAACCCCGTGATCAAAGATTGCCCATAGCCGCGGTTGGTGTCGTGCCGCACCACCCGCACGTCGGCATGGGCGCGGATAATCTGCGGCGAGCGGTCGGTCGATCCGTCATCGACGACGAGAATGTCGCACGCCGGCACCGCACGGCGTACCTCGACGAGCACTTGATCGAGCGTGGCTTCTTCGTTGAAGACCGGAATAATGATCAGCGAGCCGGCCACAAATCTCCCTCGGGAAGCAGTTTGCTCCCGCTCCCTAGCCCCACCGTCGTGAGCAGGCGATCATCGCTCCACAGTATAGGAACGGTGTGCACGTATCGCAATAATCCCGACTCGCGGGATCAGAACGGAGCAGAGGTCTGTCCTGTGGATGAGGTGGCAGGTCAGCCCGTCTGTTCGTAGACGGCTATCATCTGGACCAACACGCGGTCCAAGAAGAGATCGATGTGGCGAATGGAGCGAACCCGACGTTCGGACGGTAGCGACAGGCGGGAGGACAACGATTGGGTAATCGACCCTTTAAAAAACAAGAAAGTGCGCGTGGCCTCGGCAGGAGAAAAGCGCAAGGCGGCGACTTGCAGGCCTAACGCACGCCCCGCATCCTCCCCGGCCGCCAACGCCGCTCGTCGTCCCCGGCCCCCAGAGAGATATGTGGTGAGGGCGTCCATGAGCGTGCGACATGTCAGCCGCATGGCGTCGGCTGCCTTGGGGTCGAGGTCGGCGTACCACTGCTGCTCGCGAATCCGCCGGCGCGATGTGCCTGGAATTAGCCGTGCTCCACGATCACCAATGACGTCGGCAAGCCCGTGGGGCTTGTGCTGCTGAGAGTGCAAAAAACGTGTCAGATCTTCCTCGCGGTAGCGCCGGTGGCCTCCGGGGGTTCGAAAGACGGGGATGCGGCCAGCATCGGTCCACAGACGAAGGGTCGAGGCGTCCACGCCAAGCATCTGACACGCTCTGCTCACGGTCAACCAGGATGGCTCCGTCACCGACCGGGCGGTCATGACATCACCTCCACACGCGAGGCGAGGGGCAATGACACGGGGATCCGAGTGGTCGCCAGAAGAAATCCCGTGAACATACTCCCCGCAGCCACGAGCTCGGCCACGTACAGGTAGTCGGCCACACTAAAACGCACCAGCGTGCTCGCCACTCCCATGGCCACGCCGCCGAGCGCAATGAGCCCGTTCCCCACGACACGCTGCGGGACGCTCTCCTTGCGGCGCAGCAGCCACGCCGAGTACAGGGCACCGCCTACAAGCGTGATGGAGCCATAGATGTTGAAGACGGGGGTGAGCTTGCGCACGATCGCCCCCGGGGGAAGGATCTCTTGGTACTGCACGCTCAAGGGCGCCCCTACCCTAAAGTGTGCGCTATCGATCGGCGTACGAAACACAAGAATTCCTCCAACCACGGTTCCAATCAACAGCAGGCCGAGGATGATCCACGGAAGATGTGGCCGGCGGCTCAGGAGAAACACCGTTCCTTGCCCCAACCACGCGGCGTTCAGCAACGCGCCATTGAGATACCACAAGCGGAACGCAACAGGGTGCCACCCGAGTGTCGAGTAAGCCTCCGCCATGCTGGCGATCCCGAACATCGCTAATCCAATCCCCCATATCAACAGCGGTGTACTGGCGCGGCGACGGTATCGGCGAAAGATCAGGATTACAAAGAGCACAATCACCAGCGAGGTGGTGACTGGGAGCCAGGGCACCGACCTCACAGTTCCGTCACCCACCTTTCTAGACGCGGAATCAATCCACGAAATCTACTACAGGCGCCGAGAAGGCACACCTCGTGCAGACACGTTCTCAGTTTCATCCTGATGCGGCACCGAGATACCGCAGGGCAGCCGCCGCCACCTCCGTGCCCTGCCGGATGCAATCTGGCAGGCCGATACCGCCGAATCCCGCGCCCGCGACCAGAACCCCCGGGGTTTGGGACAGAGCATCCGTGATCGCCTCCACCCTGCCCAGGTGACCGACGTCATATTGGGGCATCGCATCCGCCCACCGATGCACATGCGCGAGTAGCGGTTGGCCGGTGATCCCCAGCAGCGACCGGATCTCGGTCAGCACCGTCGCGACGAGGCTGTCGTCCTCTTCGTCCAGGCTGCGCCTATCCCCCGCGCGTCCCACGTAGCACTTCAACAGCACGCAATTGGCTGGCGTCCGCCGAGGCCATTTGGAAGACGTCCAGGTGCACGCGGTGTGCATGAGCCCTTCGCCGCGGGCCACTACGTAGCCGTGCCCGGCGAGCGGGTGCGCCACATCGGTGCGGGCAAACCCTAGCGCGATGGCCGCAGTGGAGACATACGGAATCTGCTCCAGAGCCGATGCGGCTGTAGGGGTAAGACTGCGGAGCAATCGCGCGGCGGTGTAGGCAGGTGTCGTAACGATGAGAACGTCCGCGTCGACAGAGGCCCCGTCGGCAAGGTGAACCCGATACTGGTTCCCTTCCTGAGTAATCATCCGTGCGGGCGCACCCGTGCGCACCCCCACGCGAGGCAACGAGTCCTTGATGCGATGGACAAGATGGTCCAGGCCATCGCGCAGCGTCGCAAACATGCCTAGACTGCTGGTGTCGCGCCCGTCAGCGGGGTCGCCTACGAGGTGTCGACGACGCCGGCCGAGCTGGCGACGGACCGCGGCCATCATCAGGGATCCGTACTGTGATTCTGCCTCCGCGAATTGGGGAAATGTCGCCTGCAGACTCAGCCGGTCGACGTCCCCGGCGTAGATGCCCGCCAGCAAGGGGGCCGCGAGACGGTCCACTGCCGCCGGTCCGAGGCGGCGTCGTACGAACTCACCTACAGACTCCTCCACCCCGTTGCGGTGAGGAGAGACCACCACCTCGCGCGCCATGCGAGCCTTCTCCCGCACCGAGAACAGTCCGCTGCGAAGAAACGGCAGGAGCCGACTCGGCACCAGCCCTGCAAGCCCATCCGGTAGAGGCTCGAGCACCCCGCGGCTGAGCACAAAGACGTGGCGCGGGGCCAGAGTCCCAATCACCTGGTCGCCCAATCCGAGGGTGCGGCAGAGCTCAAGAGCCTCGGGCTTGACCGTGAGAAATGAATCGGGACCTCCTTCAAGTACAAACCCGCCCACTCTCTCGGTGACGATCTTGCCGCCCAACTGAGGGGCAGCCTCCAGGAGAGTCGCGGAATCAAGAAAGCCGGCGGCGACTGCCGCATTGAGAGCGTGCGCAGCGGCCAAGCCGGTGATGCCTCCTCCGATTACCACGCAGGTACCGCTCATGCGTGTGCGGCCTCCCTGACGTGTGGCCGGAGCAGGTCTGCAAGTGCTCCCAGAAAATCAGCGCCACATCCCGCCGTCGGAGCGCGCACGAGCCGCACCCCGAGTGCATCTGCATGCGCGGCGGCCTCGATGTCAATGTCATACAACACCTCGAGGTGGTCAGCGACGAAGCCCACCGGACAGATGACCACACTCGTGTGGCCCTCCTCCCGGATCTGGTCGAGGGCCTCGAGGAGATCCGGCCCGAGCCAGGGCTCCCCCGTGTGGCTCGCGCTCTGATACGCGAACCGCCAGTCGCGCAGCCCTGCCTGAACTGCGACGAGCTCGCAGGTGCGAGCCAGTTGGTCGGGATACGGGTCGTGCCAACTCAAGATGCGCTGGGGCAAACTGTGCGCTGTAAAGACCACAGGTGCCTCATCGGCATCTGGCAAGGCCGCTCGGGCCGTGCGTACGCGGTTGACAAGGGTCGTAATGAATCCCGGTAGATCATGCCAGGACTGGACGCACGTCAATCCAATCTTGTGGCGGGACGCCGCTTCTTCTGCCGTGGCGAAATACGACGCCACGCTGATCTGCGAGTAGTGCGGCGCGAGCGCCAGGCCCACGGCGCGGCGAATGCCATCGCCAGCCATCCGGGCGACGACATCAGCAATAAACGGCGGCGCGTGTTTCATGCCTACATAGGCGCGCACGTCCATGTCGTCTTCCTGAAGCGCGCGGGCGACACCCGTGGCCTGACGCTGGGTGATCTCCGCCAGCGGAGACTGACCTCCGATCCGCAGGTAGCGTTCCCGTAACTCGGCCACTTGGTCGGGTGACGGTGTCTTCCCGCCGCGGATGTGCGTGTAGTAGCTCAGAACGTCCTCCAGGGTGGCCGGACTTCCGTAGGCCATGCACACGAGCCCGACCGGCGTCATCGGGGTGCGGGTTCCCGCACACGGTACTCGTGCACGAACGCCACGAGGCGTCGGAGATGGCTCGGTGAGGTCTGCGGATGCACCCCATGCCCCAAATTGAAGATGTGGCCGGGACGACCGGCGGCCTGCTCGAGGATCGTACGGGCGCGCTCCAGCATCACCGTCATATCCGCGAGCGGCACCACAGGGTCCAGGTTCCCCTGAATCCCGCGGTGCAAGCCGATTCGCCGCCATGCCTCGCCGAGGTCCACTCGCCAGTCGACACCAATCACATCGCCGCCGGAGGCGGCCATGAGCTCCAGCAGTCCGCCGGTATTCGTCCCGAAGTGAATCGCCGGCACACCAGCCGCGGCCACTGCGGCCAGCACCCGCGCGGAGTAGGGCGCAACATTGCCGACAAAATCGTGGGGGCTGAGGCATCCGACCCAACTATCAAATAGCTGCACCGCCTGCACGCCGGAGCGGATCTGGACCTGCAAGTAGGCGACGATCGCATGCGTCAGGCGGTTCATCAGGTCCCCCCACACCTGAGGCTCACGCTGCATGAACGCCCTTGTCAGAGGAAAATCTCGGGACGGGCCGCCCTCCACAAGATACGCCGCCAGAGTGAACGGCGCGCCTGCGAACCCAATCAGCGGCGCTGACGTCGCGCGGCGGATGATCCGAATCGCCTCGGTAAGCGCGGCCACGGTCTCATCGATTTCAAAGGGGCGGAGAGCCGCCACGCCTGAGGAGTCACGGATGGGCGCGTGGACACGCGGGCCCGTATCCTCGACCAGCTCCAGTCCCACCCCCATCGACAACAACGGGACCGTGATGTCGGCGAACAGAATGGCGGCATCCACGTCCAGCTGCTGGACTGGACGCAGCGTCACCTCGGCGCACAGGTCGGGACGGCGCACGATCTCCAGCAGAGAGAACCGTTCCCGCAGCGCGCGGTACTCCGGTTGGGAACGGCCGGCCTGCCGCATGAACCAGATGGGCGTCACATCCACCGGCTCGTGGCGGCAGGCACGAAGGAAACGATCAGACGGGCTGCTCACGGTTCACGGTCGCATGACGAGACGCGGGCACGGAGGCCGCGTGATCCGTCACCGCCGCCCTTCCTCATCCCAGTAGAGCCAACGCGTCTTCAAGCGACCGGGAGATCGCCGTCAGCGTCGGGCTATCGCGGAGCGTGAAGCGCCGGGCTTCCGTCTCGCGCAGCGCCACCACCAGATCCTGAAAGACCGTCAGGTCATCCGTCTCATACGCCACGATAAATTCCTGGTCGTCGAGCCCCGTCGAGTGCGCGAGGAGTTGCCGTACTTGGGGATAATCGTGCCCGATGCGGATGTGCTCACTCATCATCCCCTGCCGCGTCTCACGGCTCAACTGATACCACTCATGGGTCTTGGTGAACGGATACACCACGAGATACGCGGCTCGATCTCCGGTCCGCAGCCCTTGCTCTTGCCCCGTGGGCCGCTTGGTGTATTGCGACTGGCGAATCAGTCCGATCCATGAGTGGGCAACGCGCATCGACCGCCCCACGCCCGCGCGGAGCAAAAGGCTCGCCGACGCCTCGAGCGCGTCCAGGGAGCCAGCAAACCTAACGAGTAGGAGATCCGCGTCCGGACGAAGGCCTACCATCGAGTAGGTGAGTGTGCGGACGTCCCCGGTTGTCCGCTGGAACACCCGTCGAAATGCGTCCAGGTCTTCTTCCCGCTGCGCGGGGAGCAGGCGACGCCAGGTGGGGTCCACCTGCAGCGTCAGAAAGTGCACGAATTCGGGTGCGGTCACCGCGCGCTCAGCCATCCGGCGACCTCCTTTGCGTGATAGGTAATGATGAGGTCGGCCCCGGCCCGCGCGATGGCCGTGAGGATCTCTAGCACCACACGGGACTCATCCACCCATCCCTGCTGGGCGGCCGCTTTGACCAGGGCATACTCGCCGCTCACGTTGTAGGCGGCCAGCGGAACGGGAACCACGGGGCGCACGCGGGCGATGACGTCTAAGTAGGCGAGGGCGGGTTTCACCATGACGATATCGGCGCCTTCGGCGAGGTCCAGTGCGATCTCTCGCTCCGCCTCCCGCACGTTCGCAGGATCCATTTGGTAGCCTCGGCGGTCGCCAAACTGCGGCGCCGAGTCTGCTGCCTCCCGAAACGGTCCGTAGAACGCGGACGCATACTTCGCGGAGTACGCCATGATGGCCACATGGCCCATCCCCGACTCGTCCAGTCCGCGGCGGAGCGCGGCCACCTGCCCATCCATCATCGCGCTCGGCCCGACCACATCGGCACCGGCCGCCGCCTGGGAGACTGCGATCCGGGCAAGCAAGTCCAGGGTGGCGTCGTTATCCACCTCGCCGTTGGCGAGCACTCCACAGTGCCCGTGGCTCGTGTACTCGCACAGACACACGTCGGTCATGATCACCAGATCGGAGTGCGCTGCGCGCAGAGCCCGCACGGCGTCCTGTACAATCCCGTCCTCGGCGTAGGCTCCCTTTCCCAAAGGATCTTTGACAGCTGGTAAGCCGAACAAGAGCACCGCCTCGATCCCAAGACGGCGTGCGGTGCCGACCTCGGCAACAAGTTCGTCCACGGACAATCGAAACTGCCCGGGCATCGAGGGGATGGGCTCGCGCACGCGCTTTCCGCCTCGGACAAACAGCGGATAGATCAGCTGCTGCGGGTCCAGACGCGTCTCACGAACGAGTCCGCGCATCGGCGCGGTCCGGCGCAGCCGGCGCAGCCGGACGGGAGCCTCAGGACGTCGCGTGATCTGCTGCAATGGAGGCTCTCCTCTCTTCGATCAACGATACGAGGCCGTCGACGCTGTGCTGCAACGCGACCCCGTGAACTGTCCATCCTAATGCGGTCATCGCCTCGGCGGTCACTGGCCCAATCGCAAAGGTCGTCACGCTACTGACATCGTCGGCAATCCCCGCACGCTGTGCAAGGTGCCCAAACCCCCGCACTGTCGAGGCACTGGTGAACACGATGGCATCGATACCCTCCGTCCAGGCCTGCCGCAACAACGCCTCAGAGCCTGGGGGAGCCTCAACGATGCGATAGGCCACCACTTCGTCGACTGAGACGCCCCGCGCGCGCAGTCGTGTCGTGGCCGCCGGAGATGCCGTCTCCCCTCGTACGCGGAGCACATGCTGGCCTCGGCTCGCGGGCAATTCATCTCCCACGCTCTCACCGAGGTAGCGGGACGGCAGCCACGACTCCTTGATGCCAACCGCCTCCAGGGCCGCTGCGGTACCCGGTCCAATCGCCGCCCAGCGCGGTATAGGCGATCCGGCGACCCCACCACCCCGCGTTCGTCCTCGGTCAAAGAACATACGAACGCCGTTGGCGCTGGTAAACAGGACCCACGCGTATTGACTTAAGCGCGCCAGAGCCTCATCTACCCCGTCCCACGATACCGGCGGAAGGATGGCAACGGCTGGGATCACCACCGGCTCCATCCCGATGTGCTTCAAACGTGCGGCCAGAAGGTCTGCCTGCCCGGCGGGCCGGATGATCAACACACGCGGGCGCCGCATCAGTGGACCTGCGGGACGGCATCGATCAGATCCGCCCCACGCGCCAAGAGTTCCTCAGCGAGCGACGTTCCCACCTGCGCAGCCTCGGAAGTTAATCCCTCTCGGGTTCCGCCGACGACCCGCGCGCCGTCTGGCGCGGCCACCGACGCACGCAGGGCAAGCCGCTCACCCGCCACCGTCGCGAACGCCGCGACCGGCAGCCGGCACCCGGCGGCCAAGCGAGTCAGCACGGCCCGCTCGGCTGTCACGGCATGACGAGTAGGGAGATGATCGGCATCCGCGGCCACCCGCCATGCCAGAGCGTGATCAGTGCGCACCTGCATGCCCAATGCCCCCTGCCCTGGTGCCGGCAGCATGATGTCGACGGGCAGCCATTCGCTGATACGGGATTGCAGCCCCAGGCGAAGCAGACCAGCACCGGCCAGACAGATCGCGTCGAACTCGCCATTGTCCATCTTCCGGATACGGGTTTCCACGTTGCCCCGGATCGGGACGACCACGAGATCCTGCCTATGTGCGCGGAGCGCGGCCGCACGGCGCGGACTGCTTGTTCCGATCCGCGCACCAGGGGGGAGCGTAGCCAAGGTGAACCCGTTCCGGCTAACCAACACGTCACGGGGATCCTCCCGCTGCGCAACGGCTGCAATGCTCAGCTCGGGAGTCTCCTGTGATGGGAGATCTTTCATGCTGTGGACCGCTGCATCGATTTCCTTCGCGAGCAGCGCCGTCTCCAGCTCTTTCACGAAAAATCCCACCCCCGGCAGCTGATCAAGGGCGCGGCCCGGATGGCGGTCGGCCGCCGTCCGAATCGTACGCACGCGAAATGCAATCTCCGGGTGTGCAGCTCGACACAGCTCCATCAGGAGCTCCGTTTGGCGCAACGCCAAAGTACTTCCGCGGGTCCCTAGCACGAAGGGGGTATCCATCATCGGGCCTGGGCAAACGCCCGGCGCGCGGCATCTACCGTGCGCTCGATGTCGTCTGCGCCATGCGAGGCGCTGATGAACCAGGCTTCGAACTGCGACGGGGGCAGCAATACCCCTTGGTCGAGCATGGCGTGGAAGAAGCGCGCAAACCGGCTGGTGTCGACAGCGGGAAGATCTTCATAGCACTGGGGAGGATGCTCTGCGAAGAAGACGGTCAACATCGACGCCTCACGGACAACCGACACAGGCACGCCTGCATCAGCAGCACCGCGAGTCAGTCCCTCGGCGAGTCGCAGCACCTTGTCGTCTAGCGTGGTGTAGAATCCGGGCGCGGCCGCCTCGCGCAGCGTCGCTATACCCGCGGACATGGCCACCGGGTTTCCCGCGAGAGTCCCCGCTTGGTACACCGAGCCTAGGGGGGCCAGCACTTGCATCACATCGCGGCGGCCACCATACGCGCCCACGGGCAACCCGCCGCCGATGATCTTCCCCAAGCAGGTGAGATCGGGAGTCAACCGGAAACGTGCCTGCGCCCCACCCCACCCCAAACGAAAACCCGTAATGACTTCGTCGAAGATCAGCAACGCGCCATACCGAGCGGTCACCTCGCGCAACCCCTCGAGGAACCCGGGTTGTGGTGGGACCACGCCCATGTTGGCGGCCACCGGTTCCACAATCACGGCGGCGATCTCGCCCCCGTGCGTGGTAAACACGTCGCGGACCGCGTTCAGATTGTTAAAGGGCACAACCAGGGTATCGGCGACCGCAGCTCGCGGAACGCCAGCGCTGTCGGGGAGGCCGAGGGTCGCCACGCCTGAACCGGCCCTGGCCAGAAGCGCATCAGCGTGGCCATGGTAGCATCCAGAAAACTTCACGATCTTGGCACGCCCTGTGAACCCGCGGGCCACACGGATGGCACTCATCGTCGCCTCGGTCCCGGAACTGACAAAACGCATGAGCTCAATAGATGGCATGGCGGCTTGGATCATATGTGCGAGTTGAGGTTCGGAGGGAGTCGGCATGCCAAACCCGGTGCCATTACTCGCCGCTTCCGCGATCGCGCGCGTGACCTCCGCGTGGGCGTGTCCTAACACCAGCGCCCCCCACGAGCACACGTAATCCAGCATCACACGGCCGTCGACATCGATCACCCGAGCCCCACGCCCCTGGCGCACGACCACGGGATGCCCTCCGACCGCGCGGAACGCGCGCACGGGACTGTTGACGCCGCCGGGGAAACACGCCTCGCTGCGGGCCAGGATCTCCGCAGACACAGATCCGGTGAGTGCGGTGTCGGTCACCCGTGCACTCCGTCGAGTTCGTCGCCGAGATCAAAGAGTTCCCGGGCCAGTGCTAGCACCCGCGGGTCGTCCGCTTGCGCCGACTCGCGCAGGCGGACGAAAGGCGAGTGCAGCAACTTTCGCATGGCTGACTCGACGACCTCGCGCACAACTTGGCGCTCGCCGTCGTCCAGATCGCGCAGCCGCGAGCGGGTTCTCCCGAGCTCCTGCTCGATAATGTGCACGGCGCGCGCATGGAGTGCCGTGATCAAAGGGACCGCCGCACGGGAGGCTAGCCACCGCATAAAGAGCGTGAGTGTCCACTCGGTGATCCGTTCCGCTTCCGCGACATGCTCGGCGGCGGGAGGCAACAGCATCCCATGAGACAGCTCATCAAGGTCATGCAATGTGATGCCCGGCACAGCGGCGACGTGCAGATCGACCCCGCGCGGAACCCCGAGATCGATCACCAGCAGCGGCGTCGATCGCGCCCCCATGCCATAGAATGCCTTGGGCCCCAGGACGGGTTGGTCCGTTCCCACAGACACAACTAGAACGTCAGCTGAGGCCGCTGCTTGCCCTACGTCATCTAGGGCAAGGCTCTCCGCTCCGTACGGGCTGGCGATGAAGCGGGCCGCACTTACGGTGCGATTGGCCACCGCGGTGATCCGCGCTCCAGAAGCGGCAAACACTTTGGCCGCAAGCCCTGCCACTTCTCCGGCCCCCACTATGACAACCGCGCGCCCCTGCAAGGAGCCAAGCAACCTTAGGCTCAAGTCTCGCGCGGCATGGGGGATAGAGGACGCGCGGGGGGACAACCCGCTCTGCCGACGGACCCGCCGACCGCCAGCGATCGCGAGTTGCAGCAAGCGGTTGAGGATAGGACCGGTGGTCCCCATTGCGCGGGCTGCGTCAAACGCCTGACGGACCTGTCCGAGAATCTGCTGCTCGCCGACCACCATCGACTCCAACCCGGCGGCTACGCGCAGGGTGTGCCGCGCGGCTTCGACATCCGGGTGGACGACCAAGTAGGGACTGAAGCTCTCGGGGGCGACGTGGCGTGCTGCACTCAGCAGGTGGGTAATGTTCTCAACCGGGGGTTCGGATGCCGTGACCAGGAGCACCTCGGTGCGGTTGCAAGTCGAGAGCAGTACCGACTCGTGCACGCCGGGCAACGCTTGCAAGTGGGCCAGAAGCGGCCCATATGCCGATGGGTCTACGGCCACCTGTTCACGCACCTCAAGCGGTGCGGTTTTGTGGTTGAGCCCCACGACCGAGAGCGTAATGCGGGGTGAAATGGGTGCGCCCCGATTCTAGGTAAACCTATGTAATCGTTCGTGATCCTGCTACTAATCCTGTTTCGTGCGGAGCGTGCGAGGAACCTGCCGCGGATGCAACGCGGGCACCCAGGCTTTAGCCCGGCGTGCCGGTATACGGTTTGCCCGCCTGCGGGCTTCGGGGCCCGACCTCTACAGGAGTTTGGCCCCGTTAATTTGCAGCTTGAACTCGCAACTGAGGAGTTTGGCCGCCCGCCGACACATGACCATGCGAGTGAGGAAGATCTCGAAGTACTCCATCACTTGGGACAGCTTCGTGTCGATGTTCAGTTCAAGGGTGATCGTGCGGCTCTTCTCGTCAACTCGCAGAAAGGAGTGTTCCACCGAGTAGTTGACTCGGTCGTGGATGTCGAATGTGGTCGGGTCCGGATTGCGCACACGAGAGCGGTGCACATCGGACTTGTCCGCCAATATCACAGCGGCACCGACTGCACTCACCGGCTCCCCACCCCTCTCCTCGTGGTTACCGATCGCTCCCATGACGATCGCGCGCTCGATCGCCTCCATGCCCAGCCGTTCCAGAATGGTATTCGCCAGCACGGCCCCGGTGTGTTCGTGGTTCAGCCGACTGACCAGGTTCCCAATGTCATGCATGTAGGCGGCGATAGACGCGACCTGGGCCTCCCGCTCTGGGTTCCCCAATCGCTTCAGCGTGTTGTACGCGATGTTCGCGGTGAGGTTGGCGTGCCGGGAACCATGTTCGGTGTACCCAATCGCCCCCGTGTACTCGTTGGCCTTGTCGATAAAGGCGGTGACTTCCGGATCCCGCTTGACGTCGTCAAGCGTCACCAGCTTGGCGCCTGGTAGACCTGTCGAGACTTCTGCCATGGTCTTCTTTTTGCTCCCGTCGTTTAGTTGTTCCCCTGCTCCGGATTACCCGCCGCCGGGGGGAGGTACGTCGTCAGGCCGGCCTAGGCGTTGGAGCAACCGGCGTCGACTCTGGCTTGCGGTTGCGCAGATAACTGACCGCGGTGCGATCGGCCTTCACCCGAAGATTGGGCGCGAGTTCCACGGTTACGGTGTCACCGTCGATATCGAGAAGCGTGGCATGCAGCCCGCCGACAGTGACAATCCGGTCGCCCTTCTTCAGCTTGCCCAACATTTCGCGCCGCTTGCGCTGTTGCGTCTGCTGCGGGCGTAACATGAACAGATAGAACGCCACGAAGATGGCGACATAGAGAATAATGACACCATAGCTCTGGTTACCAGCTTGCAAAACTACTGGCGAGATTGGCACCCCACACCCCCCTCAATACCTCTAGCCACTCGTACGGTGGCCCACAACACATCTTATGCTACCGCGAGAGCTGTCCACACGCTAGAGACTCTTTCCGCGCGCGACTCCGCCGCAAGTATGTCGTTACCACGACGTCGTATACGCGCTCATGATGTCGCGTCGCCACGGTTCAAACCGATCGGCGGCAATCGCCTCCCGCGCCTCCGCCAGTAGCTGAGCCAGAAACGCCAGGTTATGGTACGTCGCCAGGCGGGGCCCGAGCATTTCATCTGTGTTGAACAAATGGCGGAGATACCCGCGCGTGTATTGGGTGCAGACCACACAACGACACTGCACATCGGGAGGTCCTGGGTCATCGCGATAGGCGGCATTGCGGACGTTGACGCGGCCTTGCCGCGTGAAGATGGTGCCCGTCCGCGCCACGCGCGTGGGCAGGACGCAGTCGAATAGATCCACACCGCGCGCCACACCGTCGAGCAAATCGGGCGGGGCACCGACTCCCATCAGGTAGCGGGGACGGTCGGGGGGCAGCTGTGTCACCACTTCGTGCACAAGTTCGCCGGTGAGCTCGCGGGGTTCTCCCACCTTCAGGCCGCCGAGGGCATAGCCCGCAAATCCGACCTCCACAGTCCGCTCTGCCGCCTCGCGGCGCAATGCCCCGCTGAAACCGCCTTGGACGATCCCAAAGAGCATCTGCCCTTCACTGACACCGTGCGCCTTGGAACGTTTGGCCCACAGCAGAGTCCACCGCAAGGCCTCCATGGCTTGGTCATCGGGCAGCGGATATCCCAGGCACACGTCCAACGGCATCACCAGGTCACTTCCCAATTGCTGCTGGATGTCCAACACGCGCTCAGGCGTGAACAAGTGCTCACTCCCGTCCAATGGGGACCGGAACGTTACCCCTTCGTCGGTCAAATGCCGCAGACGCGCCAAGCTGAACACCTGGAATCCCCCACTATCGGTCAGAATGGGCCCCTCCCATCGCATGAAGCGATGCAGGCCGCCGGCGCGGGCGATAACGTCTGCGCCCGGCCGCAGATAAAGGTGAAAGGTGTTCGCCAGGATCATCTGGGCGCCGGTCTCTCGCACCTCCTGGGGCGTCAAACCCTTCACTGTCGCCTGGGTACCCACGGGCATGAATGCAGGCGTGTCCACGGTACCCCGGGGGGTCTGTAACCGACCCAGCCGGGGTCCGGAATTGTGGTCTTGGAGAAGAGCAAACCGGAACCCGTTCATGATCGCGCTGAGTATATCACTCGGTTCATCCGTGTCCGAAGGGACGCCTCTGAGCGATCCGCACAGAGGCGAGTGCGCAGAACGGGCACAGGAGGTGTAGACTCTGCGCAGAACACGCCAACGGTACGCGAGGGCTGCCACAGCCTCCACGCACCCCCTGGAGGTGCAGGATGGACGAAGGACAAGGGAAGAGCCGCGAAGAGATACTGGCGGCCATCAAGGCGAAAGCCGACGCCATTAGAGCGCAGAGGACATCGGCACCTCCTAGTGGACAGCCGGCCCCGTCCGCAGCAGCCACGAGTCTTGAGACACCGGTATCATCACTCAACGCCGCTGGCCGTCCGTTTACCAAGGCGCAAAACAGCAAAGTGAAGGCCTTTGCCACCGTCTCTCAGGGGGTCGAACTCACGGTCGATAAGCTCGAAGACGAAAACGTCAAGAAATTGCTCGGCGGACTGGGAGCGTATCAGAATCCCTTGCGTCGTGGGGTGTGGCAACTGGACTACCGCTATTATGAAGAAGCCAAACGTCGCCTCACGCAGGCCGGGTACGTGCTAGAGGAAGATCAATACGGCCGAATCCCTCTTAAGCAGTGGAGCCCCGAACTCGGAGGATGGTCGAAAGTCGAGCGCTAGCGGTCGCCCCGATCCGTGAGCCCACCTTCAGAGGATGAGCATCGCATCCCCAAAGCTGTAAAAGCGGTAACCGTGGGCAATGGCTTCCTCGTACGCCCGCAGAATCAGGTCGCGTCCAGCGAAAGCACACACCAGCATCAGCAACGTCGTTCTGGGCAAGTGGAAGTTCGTGATCAGGGCATCGGTGACGCCAAAGCGATATCCCGGGTAGATGAACAGCTCGCTCCACCCGCGTCCGGCGCGGACCCCTCCGTGCACGGAGGCCACCGTTTCCAGCGTTCGCACAGCTGAGGTTCCCACAACCACAACGCGGCCACGGCCCCGCACCGCGCTGAGTGTTGCAGCGGCCGCATCGGAGACCTCATACCACTCCGCATCCATGCGGTGCAGCGTGGGATCATCGGCGGTCACCGGCCGAAACGTCCCCAAGCCAATATGGAGTGTCAGCGTGACCACGCGCACCCCCATCTGCTCGATCTGATCCAACAGTGCAGGGGTGAAGTGCAGCCCGGCGGTCGGCGCGGCCACCGCGCCATCGACAGCCGCGTAGACGGTTTGGTAGTCGTCCGGGCGCTGCAGAGGTTCATGCACATACGGGGGGATGGGCATCTCCCCGATCGCGCGCGCGACATCGAGGACGGGCCGGCTCCCGGAAAAGCGCACCACAGGCGTTCCTCCCGGGGCACCGGACACAACCTCGCCTGTGAGTTGGTCAGAGAAGAGCAATCTCGTTCCAACCTGAGCACGGCGCCCCGGGCGTAGCAGGACCTCCCAGACGTCGTCTGCCGGCACGGAGGGGCGCAGCCCGGGGGCAGATAGTGCGGGGCGCAGCAGAACCACTTCGATCGCTCCACCGGTCGGCTTCCGGGCACGGAGTCGAGCCGGAATCACCCGCGTATTGTTGATGACCAAGACATCCTCAGGCCGCAGGTACTTCGGTAAGTCGCGAAAGATTCGGTGCGCGAAACGACCGGTCTCCCGATCAACCACGAGCAGTTTTGCAGCATCGCGTGGGGAGGTGGGATGCTGAGCGATCCGGTCCCCAGAAAGAGTGTAGTCAAAGTCAGCAAGCCTCATGCGGAATCCATCACGCGTCGATGGGGAAGGAACCGGTGCACGGGTGGAAGCTGCCCGACGTGCTATTTGGTTTCGAAAGCAATTCCGCTGTAGTAGTAACTTAGAATTTCCTGATACCGCCGTCCCATCTCCGCCATGCCGCGGGCGCCCCACTGACTGAGCCCGACGCCATGTCCGGACCCGCGTCCCTGGAATTCGACTTGGGGCGGGTCGTCAGGCACCAGACGGACGGTGAACAGGGTGCTGCGCAGGTCCGCCCCCAGGACCGACCGCAACTCTGCACCCCTAAGGAGCAAGACGCCGTGTGCGCCGGCGACCCGGAGCAGGGCCGCGCGCCCCGAGGGTGTTGCCTCGGCGACCTCGATCCCGGTCACGTTTGTAATCATGCGTCCGGACCGGCGCACACGATTTTCGAAAGTCGCCAGGTCCATCCGCACAATCCACTCGTGGCGAGGCGCGCCAACGCTATACGGATCGGCCACCCCTCTCAGATACGGGTATGCGCCGCCCCACACGAGATCGCTACTCTCGGTGGAACCGCCAGAGTCGGAGTGATAGGCAGCAAAGATCGGGCGCCCCTGGTAGGTCATGACCTCCCCGCGCGTCTCATCCACGGCGGCACTCGTCCGCGGGTCCTCTGCCGTCACGCCTCTGTAGACCTGGCAATCAGCCGTGGCGCACACGTCGTAGCCCTCGGAGGCAAAGCGGTTGAGGCTGTACAGGGCCCAAGTGCGTGAGGCTACTGCCTGCGCCTTGAGAGCCTCCGTTGGCCACTGCGGGTCGACCTCATTCTTCAGCACACCATAGAGATACTCTTCCAGATCTAGCTCATTGATAACGGTCAGACGCCCGGCGGCAGTACGGCGCAGTTCGAGCACACCCCGATACGGATAGATGTCCAGGTACAGGCGCGCCCCGTCCGCCGGCGCCAGCCGAACGACCGCGTCAAAGCTCCCCACCCCCGCAGCGACCACTCCTGTCGGCGTCGCGGTAAACTCGTACGCCCCAGGTCCGACGCGTACAGGTGCAGCGGTCCCCGCGCTGAGGGCAATGGACCGATCACTCATCACGACGATGCGTTCAACCTCTCGGCGCAACCCCACCCGAATGAGGTGCGACTCGGACCGCGCCGGCATCGGAGGCCACAGCATCAGCAGCATAGCCATGACGCCGAGTAGCGTCCCGATGCTCGTCAATGCGCGTGGACACGTCGTGGCTGCACTGCCGTGTGTGGGCATCAGCGAATATTAGCGGCGGACCAGGAGGGAAAACATCAACGTGAGGATCACGCTAAGGAGAAGGCTCGTGGCCAGCGGGATGTAGACGACAACCGTATCCCGGCGGATCAGAATGTCCCCCGGCAGCCGAGGCACTTTACCCACCACGGCGAGCAATCCGCCGACAACTAGCAAGACGACCCCGAACACAATCAGCAGGCGGCCGACCGACGCGAGGTCACTCATCGGAGTCGCCTCCCATCTGGTGGCAGGTCTTTAGAACAGGTCGCCCTGGCCCCGCCCATTAGCTCGCTCGGGCAACGTTAGGCCGAGATGGTCAACCGCCGCCGGGGTAATGCGGCGGCCCGCTGGCGTCCGCGTCAGGAACGCGATCTTGAGCAAGAAGGTCTCGACCACTTCCTCCAACGTCTGGGCTTCTTCGTTCAATGTCGCGGCCAGCGCCTCGATGCCCACGGGGCCGCCACTATACACGGTCGCAATGGTGCGAAGCAGATCCCGATCCAGCCCGTCGAGGCCGCGATCATCGACGCCCTCAAAAGCCAGCGCCTCGACGGCAACGTCCGCGGTAATCGTCCCGCCCGCCCGCACCTGCGCGTAGTCCCGGACACGCCGGAGCAACCGATTTGCAATGCGCGGGGTTCCACGCGACCGACGGGCAATGGTGGCCGCCCCGTCCTCTGATATCTCGATCCCCAAGATCTTCGCCGACCGCTTCACCACAAGCACCAAGTCCTCCACGGAGAAAAAGTCCAAGTGGTGGAAAATGCCGAACCGCTCGCGCAGGGGAGAAGATAACAACCCGGCGCGTGTGGTCGCTCCCACCAGCGTGAAGGGGCGGAGTTGATAGCGCAGCGTCCGCGCGTGCGCCCCTTTCTCGATGACAAAATTCACGCAAAAGTCTTCCATCGCCGGGTAGAGGAACTCTTCCACAGCGCGGGAGAGCCGATGGATCTCATCGATGAAGAGGACGTCCTTCGCCTGGAGGTTGGTGAGCACGCCCATGAGATCGCCCCCGCGCTCTAGCGCCGGCCCGGACGTCGTGACGATATTCGCCTTCATCTCGTGGGCGACCACATTCGCGAGTGTCGTCTTCCCGAGCCCCGGGGGCCCGTGCAGCAAGACGTGATCCAGGGGCTCGCCTCGCTCTTGCGCTGCCTGCACACTGATGCGCAGGCCCTCCAGGACCTTCGCCTGCCCGATACATTCGTCCAGCGTCCGGGGACGAAGGCTTCGGTTGAACTGCTCGTCGGCTTCCACGTTGGGTGTCGCGGGCCTGGAGGTGGACATGCGATCAACCTCGTCTCGTCATAGCACCTACACGCGCAGGTCCGTGCTTCCGCGGACCCGCCCCGGAGGGGTGGTGCCTGCGTCGCGCCCCCCGTCCTTTTCGACTCGATACACTTCCTGGAACAGTTCCTCCGCGGAGGAAATCCCGGGCTGCCGGCGCATCGCTTCGTCGACCATCCGGCGGGCTTCGGACGACCGGTGCCCGAGCTGTACGGTCAACACGTCTAACACTTCCGCTTGGAAGTCCTCGGGGGCTGGGGCGACCCGGACTTCTTCGTCCTTGAGCAACGCGTATTTTCCCATCTTGCCATGGAGGGAAGCGATGATCTTCTCAGCCGTCCGCTCGCCAATCCCCGGCAACCGGCGCAGGAATTGGCTATCCTTGCGTTCTACCGCATCGGCAATCGCGTGGATCGGGTGGACGATGGCTTTCATCGCTTTGGTCGGCCCCATTCCATCCACCGTAATGAACCGCTCGAAGAATTCCTGCTCGATTTCATGGAGAAAGCCTACCAGCAACGGCCGAGGTTGATTCTGCGAGACGTGGTATGAGATGTAGAGTTCCACCGTTTGCGGGGATCCGTCATGGGACGCTGGCAGGGCTCGGGCCACCACAGCGGGCAGATGCACCTCGTACCCCACCCCACCCGCTTCGACGACCACGACCTCTTCATTGCGGCGGAGAATCGGTCCGCGCAAGTACGCAATCATGGCGCGACCTCTTGATTGGCCCGCTGCAGCGGGAATCCCCGCCGCGAGAGGGCTGTGAGAGAGATGGCGATCGCATCCGACACGTGGGAGTCCAGGACGTCATTAGGGTGCAGTAGCCGACTTACTGCGGCTTGAATCTGCATCTTGCTCGCGGCACCCGACCCGGTGATAGCTTGTTTGACAGCCGCAGGAGGGAGCGCACTCACGTCGATCTCGAGCTCCGCAGCCGCTAGGCACACCACCCCTCGGACATGACCCATGAGGATTGCGGTCCGGGGAAATTGCGGCGCGGAGAACAGATCTTCTACGGCAACCAGCGCGGGACGGCGGTGGGCGAGGACCGTTCGGAGATCACCATGAATCTTGCGCAGGCGGTCAGGCAGCGGGGCAGCGTCCTCGGTCCGGATCAAACCGTGGTCGACTAGGTTCACCCCCCCAGGTGAGCCTTGCAGGAGAGCGTAGCCGGTCGCCCGTAGCCCTGGATCCACTCCGAGGATGAGCATATCGAACCTACGTTCGTATTGTAGCACGAAGAGCGCGTCGTGTCAGGGCGCTAGCAACGGGAGAGTTGTTCGCTGGGCCCCCAGAACGTTCCTGGGACTTTACGCCGACTGGCCCGCACGTCGGGCTCGCGAAACGGTCAAAGCGACCGGGACCCCGAGTGCACGACCAATGAAGCCAATTGATTGCCTGCGCCTGCAGAGGATCTCTGGATCGGTGACGTCATCCAACCTGCTGCAGAATTTCGTCGGGGATATCGAAGTTCGCGTACACATGCTGGACGTCATCGTGATCTTCCAGCGCGTCCATTAACTGGAGGACGTGTTGGGCATCCTTCCCCTCAACCCGCACTGTATTCTTCGGCACGAGCGTGATGTCGGCGGACAGAATCGGCAACTTGGAGGGTTCCAGGGCCTGCTTGACTTTGAAGAGCTGCTCAGGAGATGTGACCACCTCGAAGACTTCTCCGGCCGTGCGGACATCCTCGGCTCCGGCATCCAGAGCCGCGCTTAAGACGTCATCTTCCTTGGTCTTGGATCGCTCCAGTGTAATGAGCCCCACCCGGTCGAACATCCAGGAGACAGATCCGGCTGCGCCCAACGCGCCCCCGTACCGGCTAAACAGGCTGCGGATGTCACTGGCGGTACGGTTGCGGTTATCGGTGAGCACCTCAACGAGCACCGCCACGCCGCCGTGAGCGTAGCCCTCATACATAATGGTCTCGTAGGTGGCGCCGGCGAGCTCTCCCGCGCCGCGCTGCAGGGACCGCGTGATGTTGTCGTTAGGAACACCCGCCTCCCGGGCGCGCTCGACCGCCGTGCGCAGGCGTGGGTTTCCGTCCGGGTTGGCCCCGCCCTCCTTCGCGGCCACCGCGATCTCGCGCGCCAGCTTGCTGAACAATTTGCCGCGCACGAGGTCGACTTTCTGCTTTTTGATCTTGATGTTATGCCACTTCGAATGACCCGACATGCCTGCGCACCCCTCGCCCCTACACTGCTCCTAGAGAGAATTGTACTACGGGCAGCATACCCGAACCAGCGACCTCATGGACCACACAGGGCCGGTGGCGTGCCCGGGGACCTCAGCGTTCGTTGACGATCAGAGTCTGAGTGGATCGCCCACCGACTGACGTTGTGGCGGTGACAGTGATCAAGTACTGTGTACCGCTCACATGTAGTGTGGGCTGGACAACATAGGAGAACTGGCCGTCGGGAGCCACAGGAACCCTGATCTCCGCCACATTGATCTTGACGAAGCCTCCTGTCGCCACAACCGATAGGTTCACTGTGGCCGAGGGATCGGTCGTCCCCTCGACCGTGAATGGCGCGGTCACGGACTCACCTTGCGCCGGTACTGTAACCCGCAGGGGGACGTTTGCCGCCACGGTCGTCCCCGGAGTTGCCGACGGCGTGGGGACAGGCGGCGAACTGATGTCGAACTCCGTGGGTTCGGTCCCCTTGATAAACACCTCGGGGATCGGAGTAGTGCACGTGCTCGTCGCCAGCAATTCGGACGTGCCGCACACGGTGGCAGACACCACGCCATCAGGACGCGGCCAGTCATCGGGAGGTGTGCCCTTCACCGCAACCTTCATGTACGCCGACCAGATGCGGGCAGGCACGGTGCCGCCGACGACACGTTGCATCGGCGAGTTGTCGTCATTACCCACCCAGACGGCAGTAGCTAAATATGGCGTGTAACCGATGAACCACGCGTTGCGGTAGTCGTCTGTGGTTCCGGTCTTGCCCGCCGCCGGACGTCCGATATTGGCGGCCGTTCCGGTCCCGCGCAAAATCACGCCTTTCAGCAGGTCGGTCATCATGTACGCGACATCGGCGGTCAGGGCGAGTGAGCGTCGAGGCGTGTGTTCTTCGAGCACGCGACCTTCGCGATCGGTGACACGCACTATGCCCATGGGCTCGGCGTGCACGCCCAACGTGCCCAGCGTGCCGAACGCCGAGGCCATTTCGAGTGGCGTCACGTCGTTGGTCCCTAAGGCCAGGGAGAGGTTGGGCTGCAGCCGGCTCGTGATTCCCATCCGTTTCGCGTACTCGACAACCGCCTGAGGGCCAAACTCGTTGATCGTCTTGATCGCCGGAATGTTGATCGACAGCTCAAGGGCCTGGCGCATCCTCATCGGACCCCGGTACGAGTCGTCGTAATTCTTGGGGGTCCAAATGCTGTCCTCAGGCTTGACGGTACCCGCGATCTCGAAGGTGATCGGTTCATCGACGATCATCCGGGTCGGGGTCATCCCCTTGGCGACGGCCGCGGTGTAGATGAAGACTTTGAACGACGACCCCGGCTGACGGTGCGCTTGCCAAGCGCGGTTGAACTGACTTTGGGCAAAATCGTAGCCGCCGACCATGGCCCTGATGTACCCCGTGCGGGGGTCGAGGGTCACGATCGCGCCTTGAGAGATGTCGAGCTGGTCTTTGTCCGCCTGGTCGATGCCGTCCTGGAGGGCTTTCTCGGCGGCCGCTTGCATCTGCGGGTCCAGAGTCGTGTAGATGCGCAGCCCCCCACTGTACACGACGTCTTCTCCGTAGCGTTCTAGGAGATACGGGAGGATGTAGGAGACGAAGTACGGCGCCCGGATCCCGACCAACCCCGCATTGCCCTCTGGGGCCATCGCAATCGGCTCAGCCATCGCGTCTTCGGCTTGCTGCGGCGTGATGTAGCCGAGTTCGGCCATCCGCCGCAGCACGACGTGCTGGCGTTCCTCGGCGGCCTCAAGACTCTGGAAGGGCGTATTGACCGAAGGAGAACGAATAATGCCGGCCAGCATCGCGGCCTCGGGCAGCGTCAGGTCCTGGGCCGATTTCCCGAAGTAGACACGGGCCGCCATCTGGACACCGTAGGCCCCGTTCCCGAAGTACACCTGGTTGAGATAGCGCTCCAGAATTTCGTCTTTGGTCAGCCGCCGTTCGATCTCCAGCGCGAGCATGATCTCTGCGAGCTTCCGGCTGATCAGGCGCCGGGACGTCAGGAACATGTTCCGCGCGAGCTGCTGAGTGATTGTGCTGCCCCCCTGAACGGCACTCGCCGCCAACAAGTTGCGGACGATGGCGCGCACCGAACCGCGCACATCCACGCCAGGGTGGTGGTAGAAGCGGTCGTCCTCGATGGCGATCACAGCCTGTCGAACCATCGGGGGAATTTCGGCGAGGGGAACGAAGTCGCGGTTTTCGCGAAAGAGACTGGCGATCACTTCACCGTTCGCCGCATAGACACGGGTGGACTCTTCCGGCGGGGCGTAAAGAGCGGAAACATCTGGCAGTTTGCGATTAAATGCCAGCGCCATGCCCGCCACAACCCCAGACGCCATTACCACCAGGGCCGCAAAAACAGCAAACGCGACGAGGGCTGCGCGAATCCAGCCTTCGCGATCTGTGGGGAGCTTCCACCGCCACTCTTGAGCGCGGACGGATTTGAGGGCCTTGCGGTACACCTCAAGGGAGATCTGCTTCGCCCGGGCCCCGGTATCGGTAACAGTTTTCTTGTAGCGTCGCGAATTCATCTACGTTGATGTGCCCCGCGTATCGCAGGTTGAGAACCGCGTTTCATTGTACCACTGGCTTGCATGATGAGTACCCTTCCCGCCTCTTGCCTCCGCCCTCGAACACCAGATCACTCGACGCGGCGGGTGCACTTGACCACCAGCAATGTTGTTTCGTCGCGCGCCGGTCACTTATACTACTGGTGTCGGTGGGGACGTAGCTCAGTTGGGAGAGCGCCGCACTCGCATTGCGGAGGTCGTGGGTTCGAATCCCATCGTCTCCACCAAGACTGACGCGGGGTTTGTAAAGTTGCCTCTGCCGCGCCGTTTTGTTGGCCTTCAGTTTGCCAGACCGAACGGGTTATGTTATGTCCAATACTTAGGCTCGTGACGGCCCTCTGCATCAGTGGGGCCCGAACCTCGCTGGGTCGTGTGGACGAGTCACACGGAGGAGCTCCGCTCCGCCCTTGACGCGCAACCACGTGTACTTGTGATTAGGGGGGCCGACCAGAGGTACACAGGAGCCATGTAATCCCGGGAAGTTCCACTTTGGGAGAGAAGGGGTGAAGATCGCGTGGCTGATCGAGACGCGGCATTCGTCGGATCGATCCCAGAGAAGTACGACCGTTACCTAGGGCCGATCTTCTTTCAGCACTATGCCGACGATCTCGTCGCGCGTCTCCCAGTAACCTCGGGGATGCGAGTGCTAGAGACCGCTTGTGGCACAGGAATCCTGACCGAGCGGCTCGTTCGCCGCCTCGCGGGTCGGGGCACTGTGGTGGCCACGGACCTGAACGAACCTATGATTGCCCACGGGCAGCGAAAGCTCCCTGGGGCACCGCATCTCGAATGGCGGCAAGCCGATGCGACGAAGCTACCCTTCAAAGACGCCTCCTTCGACGCCGTGGTATGTCAGTTTGGACTCATGTTCTTCCCGGACAAGGCTGCCGGCATCCAAGAAGCATACAGAGTTCTTAAGCCTGGTGGGCGATACCTCTTGAACGTATGGGAGGCCCTCGAGCACAACCCCGTCGCGCGGATCACCCACGAGACGATTGCCTCGTTCTTTCCTTCTGACCCTCCACAGTTCTACACGGTGCCATTCAGCCTTCACGACAAGACAAAGATCTGTGCTTGGTTGGAGGCCGCCGGGTTCGAGGACATCGAGGCGCATTCGGTCACAAGGATTGGCATGAGTCCGTCGGCGGCGGAGGCGGCCATCGGCTTAATCGAAGGCAATCCCGTCTACTCTGCCATTATGGACCGACGACCAGAGGCTCTGACGGACATCAAGGCTGCAGTGATCACAAATCTCGCGGCCCAACTCGGTGACCACCCACTCCGCTGCCATCTGCGCGCCCTCGTCTTTTCGACCCGGCGGCCTAGCAGGGACAAGGGGCACTATGCGCGGCTTTGAAGGCGATCGGAATCTGGAGTCGCGCGGCCAGGGCCGCCGTGCGAGGTCGCATCTACTCCGTGCCCCTCGAGGATGAACCGAGGACCTAAGAGGCTGCCTTTTCGGCAGCCAGGAGTGAAGACTCGCGTGCGCCTCTAGTGCGCCAAAACTCCTAAACCCTGGCCCAAACTCAACCCATCTCAGACTAGCGTGTCAAAGAACAAAAATGGACGGAGACCGCAACTGGAGCGACCGTCGCTCACTTCAGACCAGCTCAGCCAATGAATGCGATGCAGACTCGCATTGCGGAGGTCGTGGGTTCGAATCCTATCGTCTCCATCAGAAAATTCTTGATGGAGGCGGGTTTCTCCGAAGGGCCACCCTCCCTCCGCATCGCAGGCTGCGCCGGCCCGTATCCCCGTAGAAGAACGGGAACTCTGTTCGGTGAGCGAGCTAGTAGATTATCCGTCCTGGCGTCCCTCCGCGAGACGACCCGATGATCTAACACAGGCTCTCAAGGATACAGAGAAGACCGCATTCGACTTATTCGAGGCAACCGTAGCACGCAGCATTATGACACCGTCGTGAACGGACCGGCGGAATTCACCGGAAGACGGCAGTACCTTCCCGACGGTGAAACACAATCAATAGCCGAGGAGGTGTCAGTATGGCATCGAAACGCGCAGAACAATTCTTCTTGATTCTCCGCGATCAAGATAAGAAAAAGTTCAACATCGTCGGACCCATGACGGACGATTCAGACTACGCGCAAAGAACAGCGGAACTTCAAGAGCAAAGCAGAGATGTCCGCTGTCAAACCATGCGTATTGATGCCGACATGCCTGAGATCGCAGCGAGAGAGCGCGCGCTTACGGAATTCAAGAAAGCCTTTTCCGACTATGTGTACGACTCCAGCTTAAACTGGTAAAGACAAAATCGACCTCAACTGCCGCATGGCGGGTATTCCCCGGCGGGACAGAGGCGGGTTGGACCACATTAGGGAATCTGGGAAACGGAAAGAACCAGTTCAGTTCTCCGCGAGGGATCTTTGTCCGCTAACCGGCCAGAAAGTATCTATTCTGCTTATCAGGGGTCGGACTGTCGCTACCAAATCTCACGGACCTATGTCAAAGACAGGGTGCAACTCGACCGCATTTGGGGCAACACCTTTCTGCCCGTGTGGCACGTCGAAGAATAAGACGCCCGTAACCGTTACGATTGCGTCTACCTCACTCCAGGATGTTCGGCTTGGCTGGCCAAAGCTATCAATGAATCGCGCTCTCGCGCGAGCGATCTCTGCTTCCACGCGCGATCCCTGTGCGCATGTTGGCTCCGGGATTTCCACGATCATCGACTCCCCGTACGTACCCTCGATCACGAGGTGAATATCGTTGTCGTCCTCTTCCTTGAACTCCACGAGAGTCGCTCGGACGGTGTAGGTCTGGAATTCCGAAGGCAATCGCTCGGCATCGCGGCTAAACTCCTCCGGAACTGGAAGTGCCGTAAGTTGCTCCACTGTGGCAGGGGAAGGAGTGAGATTCACCAGGTCCGCCACAGGATCGGTTAGCGTCTTCACGTCCCAGCGCTCGAAGCCGCACTCAGTGACGACCTCTCCCTGGGCGACACCGTCGGAGTCGCCCGTGCTTCGAGAGCAACCCGCCAGCAGACTGGCGAAGAGAATCAGCCAGGACGCCGTTCGGACTCTGTGCATAACCCTCATCCCCGCGATCTGCTAACGGACTTGGTCAGAGAGGGTGCTCGTTCGCCACGAACGTGCGTGTCAGCGTCACCCGATGGTAAGCGAGACCAAGTCGCGCGGGTAGAAGGTAAGGATCTCGCTGCCATCCTCCGTGATCAGGACGGTGTCGGAGTGACGGAACCCTCCGAGTCCCGGCACGTAGATTCCCGGCTCGACGCTGAATACCATACCTGGATGTATCTCGGTGGGGTCGCCGATGTCGAAGAACGGTGCCTCGTGGATCCCGGTGCCCAGCGCATGGCCCACGTGGTGGCGCCAATACGGCATCAAATCGTAGCGCTCGAAGTAGGCCCGCACGGCTCGGTCCACCTCAGCGCACGGCCGCCCTGGACGGATCGCCTCGAAGGCCGTCTCCTGGACACCCAGCATCAGGGAAAAGAACCGCTGCTGCTCAGCGGAGGGTTGGCCCACGACCATCGTCCTCTCGAGCTCGCTAATGTACCCTCCTACTGACGCCGCCGCCCCCGTGACAAGCACATCACCCGTCTGAATACGGGCATTCGTCGTCATCGCGTGGGGGATAGCCGATTGTCGGCCGACCTGCCCGCGAAAACCGGCGTGTGCGCCGGGAAACAGCCACGACAACGGCCGGTACTCTGGTCCCAACGCACGGATCATCGCCGCAGAAGCGTCCGCCGACGCGCGCAGACCGACTTCGCTTTCCACGGCGCCTGGGCGTGTGTACTCCTGAAGGTAGGTGTGCGCCAAGTTCCCCCAACGGACGCTCTCCCGAATCAGGGCCACTTCTTCAGCTGACTTGATCTTCATCATGTCCTCAATGAGGTCGCGCACGACCTGTACGGAGATCTCGGGAAGTACCTCCCTCAGCCGCGGCCCCTGGTAACCCATCACGCCGGGGTACCCCTCCCCGTCCGCTCCTAGAGGACCCCGTTCGACGCCCAGGTCGGAAAGCAGGCTAGCCAGGCGACGCATTGGGTGGATGTCGCCTGGGTACTCCGGGTAGGAGACGACCCGGTCCACGACCGCGTGTGCGGTCGCATGCTCTTCTTCCAGCCGGGGGACAAACAGCGTGCTGCGATTGTCTGAGACCACGAGTGCCGCGGGTCGCTCCGTGGCGATAAAGCTGAAGCCGGTCAAATAGAAAACCTGCATGGGACTGAAGAGAACAAGGCCCACGAGCCCACGCCGGTCGAGCTCGTGGCGTACGGCTTCAAGACGACGGAGGTGTTCCTCGCGACTAATGAATAGGCGCATGGGAGTATCTCCTAACCAATTGGGTGTGGGGCGTTTCGGGCCAGCGAGGATCACTTCCTCCTCGGGTATGTCGGGGCCCATCAACCCACCACGAACGCTCGCGCGCCTCCACAGACGGTGGAAGGCTCCACGGTGGATCATTGGGAGAGGAGGCCACCGATTTGCTGCGTAGGCTAACTGCGACTAGCCACTTGTGTTCGGACTGCGGGCGGCAGCTGCCATGGCAATGAGCACAAAGATCGGTAACAAGAGAGTCCACGCGCCAAACCGAGGAAGCGCCACTCCGGCTAACACCGCTCCCGTGAAGAAGGCGGTCCAGACGCTCGCCAGCACCCTCGCCCGCCATCCATGCGTGTCCCAAGATCCCTGTGGGCGGGGCAAGGGAATGTTCCTGATCGCGAGCGCCACGTGCTGCATCATGTTCGTCAGGCTCCCCGTTACGTAGCTGACACTCACCGCCTGCTCACCCACGCGAGTCATTGTCGTGCTCATCGTGCCCATCGCCAAGCTGAGGAGCGCGACGCTGAGCCAGCCGGAAAGCGATAGGAAGAGACCAGCGGTAATGCCCAGGGCCAGCGTGGTCGCGACGACCCCCAGGATCACGCGCAACGGATGACGGAGGTTGGAGTGCGCAAGAACGGTCCCGACAAAGACCCCGATCACGAAGCACGGGATCGGGAACAAACTATATCCCGCCTCCGCGAACCTCGCCTGTCCTGCCTGAGAGCCTGTCTGTGTGGTGTTGCCGCTCATAAACGAGACATAGAGTCGGTATTTCACGAATGCGTACGCGTCGACGTACCCGGCGATCAGGGCCAGCAGCGCAGCCCGCCTACCTTGTTGGCGTGCCGTGACCTGGGCCGGTGGCGCGGGGCCCTCTCTTGCAGCGCTTCGGTGGGTCTTCGCGGGCGAGGGACCCGCCCCCAGGTCTGGCGGGCCGCCCAGTGAGGCATACACGTGCCTACTATCCTCTTGGCGAGGATGCGCGGGTCCTGTGTGTGAACCTTCACTGTGCATAGGACATCCTCCAGCTCCAGTTACGCATACGATGCTGCTCCGCTCTCACTAGTCGCTACGGGGTGGGGTAAGCCAGGCGTACGATCTTGTGGTGACCGTCATACTGAGTAACATGGGCTTTCCCGCCACACGCTTCGAGGCCC
>Ga0137415_10000596_pt1 | contig 35242 bp, 28 predicted proteins | sample CZODoug3_1_1_16f_FD_183082 | JGI IMG/M metagenome (GOLD analysis project Ga0137415, IMG submission 183082) | Vadose zone soil fungal communities from Angelo Coast Range Reserve, California, USA - CZODoug3_1_1_16fungal (Hybrid Assembly) | ecosystem: Environmental > Terrestrial > Soil > Vadose...
TCGACCATCGGACCACCGATGAAGCCCGCCGTGTCAAATGCCTTGTTCACGACGGCAAGAAGTTCTTCGCGCAGCTCCTTGTGAGGAGCAACCAGGTCCAGAAAGGGAACTTTCGTGGGATTAGACATGTTCTACTTTTTCTCCTGTTCGACAAACCGCAAGAACTTTGCCGGATTTCCAGCCACAATCGCGTTCGGGGGAACATCTTTGGTGACGACACTTCCCGCGCCGATGATGGCATTTTCTCCAATCGTGACATTGCTGAGAATGGTCGAACCCGACCCGATCGAGGCGCCCTTGCACACTCGGGTCACTTCCACCTTCCAATCGGCTTCGGTCTGCAGTTCACCCTCCGCGGTTGTGGCACGGGGGTAGCTGTCGTTAATAAACGTTACGCTGTGGCCGACGAAAACGTTGTCTTCGATCTCCACCCCTTCGCAGATGAAGGTGTGGCTGGAAATCTTGCAGCGTTTCCCGACCCGGGCATTCTTCTGAATTTCCACGAATGCGCCAACCTTCGTTTCATCGCCGATTTCGCAGCCATACATGTTGATAAATTTGGAGAGCCGGACGTCCTTGCCCAATTTTACGGAAGGTGCGATGGAGTTGAATTCGTTCACAGGGTGATGGCCTCTCCCCGATTGCGCACGGAGCGGTCCGCCGCCTCCAAAATGCGCACGACCCGCAATCCGGCGATCCCGTCATTGAACGGAGTCGAATTTCCCTCAATGCATTTCAGAAAGTAACTGGTCTCGGCGCGCAGCGCCTCCACCTGCTCCACTTGGGGCGCCCACATGTCGCCGGAACGGTAGCTGACGAGCAGTTGGTGCAAATTGCTGGGATTTGCGGACATGCTCACGCCTTTGTCGTAAATCCTGATTTTTTCGTCGGCTTCCAGATCGTTCCACACCAGCATTTTCTTTTCGCCCCCGATCAGTGTGGTGCGCACTTTCACAGGAGAAAGCCAGTTCACGTTCACGTGGGCGATGATTCTTTTCGGAAAATATACGGTGATAAAGGCTACGTCCTCAACCCCGTTCAAGTGCATCTCCCCGGTGGCCACGACGGCCTCGGGTTTCTCCGCAATCACATGGTCCATGATGGATAGATCGTGAGGCGCGAGATCCCAGATTACATTCACGTCATGTTGGAACAGGCCCAGGTTTACTCGCAGGGAATCGTAGTAATACAGCTCGCCGAGCTCTTTCTTGTCCACCAGATCTTTGATCTTCCGCACGGCCCCGGTAAAAAGAAAGGTGTGGTCGATCATGATTTTCAGGTTCTTGCGGTCCGCCAGCTCAATCAGCTCTTCCGCTTGGGCGGCGCTGCAAGTAAACGGCTTCTCCACAAAAATGTGCTTGCCATTTTCAAGAGCCCGCTTCGCCAGTTCATAGTGGGTCCAGACCGGAGTGACCACGGCGACGACATCAATGCTCGCGGATTTCAGGATTTCATTCTCGTCGGTCGTAAAACCGATGCCTGGATGCGCCTTGCGCAACCGCTCCTCGCACTTCGGATTCTTATCGCAGACCAGAGTAACTTCGGAACCATCGTGGGCGTGGAAGTTCCTTACGATATTTGGTCCCCAGTATCCGTAGCCAATTACACCGATGCGAATCATGGCACTCCTTCCAGTTGGGCCGGCGCTCAGAGCGATTTAGATTGAGGTGAGAACTTAACCCTGGAACGGGTTACTCTCAGGGGAGATGAGGGGTTCCGCGCTAATTCCTGGTGCAGGCGGGTTCGATCAAGGTTGCGGATCAAGTTGCGGGTTGGCACAGCAAACGAATCAAATTCGGTAAATCGTGAAGGACTCTAGTGCGCGCCATCGCCGAGGATGACAGCGCCGGGTGTCTGCAGAAGAATCCGCAAGTCCAGCCAGATTGACCAAGAGCGCGCGTAACGAAGATCGAGGCGCACCATGTCGTCAAACCGCGTCCGGCTTCGGCCTTCGACCTGCCATAGTCCGGTAATCCCCGGCTTGATTTCAAGAACCCGCCGGCGGTGCCACACATCATAGGCGCGGAATTCGTAGGCGATCGGAGGGCGCGGGCCGACGAGGGACATGTCTCCGCGAAGCACGTTCCAGAATTGAGGCACTTCATCAAGGCTGGTCTTGCGCATGAATTGGCCGATCGGCGTGATTCGCGGATCCTTCTGGATCTTGAACACGGGCGCCGCGCCGGAAGCCTCCGCGGGCTTTCCCTCAACCTTGCCGGCAATGAATTGGCTGACATATTCCTGGTGAATCCGCGAATCGCAATCCGTCCGCATGGAGCGGAACTTCAGGACCGTGAACGGTTTCCCGTACTGGCCCATGCGCTCCTGCCTAAAGAGCACCGGTCCCTTGGAGGTCAGCTTGATGATCAACGCAATGGCCGCAAAGAACGGAGCGAAAACCAACAGAGCCGCAGCGCTGCCCAGAATGTCGATGGCGCGCTTTAGCGCCAAAGCTCCGCGCTGGGTGGATTCCTTCTTTTGAAGCTCGGGATAAAGCGTGAAATTTGCGGAATGGTCGCCACCCTCCTCGCCGATTTCTTCCGGGAAGAAGTGGAAGGAGATCGAAATGCCAGCGCTGTTCTCCCGTCCCAGCGTGGATTCGAACGCTTTACGGACCTTCGAGAGGAATCTTTCCTGCACCACCTGATTTGTGGCATTTCCGAGTTCCGTGCCGATTACCCCGAATAGGTTGTTTTCCAGGTACCAACCGATGATGTCGGTCTCCCGGGTCGCGTCCGACAATGCCCCGACCAGCGCAGAAAGTTCGCGGTCCTTGTGATTCAAGCCGTTGCCCTTCTTCACATCAACCAGCACCAGCACGAACCGCTTTTGTGCCCGCTCGGCGCGCCTGCGCTCCAGGTACAGCATGGAGATAAAGGCATCCTCGCTGAGCAACGTGCGTTGCGGTGCGTTGCCTTGCTCGTGCACCGAGACGTGCGCATGCACGTCGAGTATCCGGCGACCGTTGCTGCTCTTTAAAGTGGCTTCTAAGGGCGTCATTGTTCTTCTCTAAACTCTCTCAGCGGATCGAGCTGGATACAGCAGACGTCTGCAAAACTCCACCGCTGTTAACCACCCGGCGCTGCTCGTTAACCGGTACGAGCCACGCTAGGTCAACTTCCAACGCTACCGACCTCTGCAACAGACTCACGGACAAAACCACTCGATGATTACCCTTGAAATTGATCAGGATGCCTTCAAGTCCGCTGAGGGTCCCGCTGGCCACGCGAACCCGCTCACCCACTTCGATATAAGGCCACGGTTGATGCGACGCCCCGGAGGAAACCGCCATCTGGATTGCGGAAATCTCTTCCTGTGTGACCGGCAGGGCAGTCCGGCCGTTTCCAACGATTTGCTGTACTCCCGGCGTCATGACAACCGCCCGGCGATCCTGGAAATCAAACCGGCAAAACAAATAGCTTGGGAACAGCGGTTGTTCGACTTCCTTAACCCGGTCGGACCACTTGCGTACGCTTTTGTAGGTGGGAAGGAAGCATTCGAGTCCGTGCCCTTCGAGCTGCGAGGCTACAAAGGATTCCTTGCGGGCGTGCACGTACAAGGCATACCAGTTGAAGCCGGGTTCAACATCGCTCGAGTTAGGACTAAAAATGCCCACTTTCAGGTTCCGCCTTTGCTTTCAGGAGACCCGCAAATCCGCGCCGCGCAGGCTACCGCCACTTTTCTCCCAGAGGTACAACCAACCACACCCCCCTAATGGCAATTCGCCTGCCACACGCGGCCAAAGGGAGCCTTGGGAAAGGAAATCACGCCCTACTGTAACTGACAGAAAAATAAGACGTTATATTTTGAATAGGATTAATATTCAGTGCCGGAGATGTGACATCCCGATCCAGCTGCTATACATGAGAAATCTGATGCCCTATATTTGCAATTCCCTTCCGAGAGCTGGGCCAGGGATAGGGAACTTTCGTTCCACAATTCATAACATATTCATAAATAAAGACTTACTGGAATCTACGGGCTTGGCAAGTTTTTGGGACACTTAGGGACGATTTTTGCCACCATCCATCTCACTCACAAAGCGCTCCCCAAGGACTCTGCATGGTTTGTCGCCCCAGCGCCGATTCGGCCCTGGTAGAGTTTCCGCTTGGCGCGGCGAGCATCTCATGTGATCTTAGAACTCGGTAGTGCCTAACCAGCCTCACGGAATCCTGTAGAGGGAGCAGGTTCGTCACTTGATCTATAAGCTCGACCCGATCTCGGACGCCCGTTGGGAAGAATTTCTGCGGCGCGACCCACGCGCCTCAGTTTTCCATTCGAAAGATTGGTTGCAGGCAATCCTCCGCACTTACGGTTACACGCCCGTAGTGTTCACCACGACCCCACCAGACCGACCCCTCGGAAACGGTGCAGTTTTCTCGATCGTCAAGAGTTGGCTGGTCAGTCCTCGCCTGGTGTCTCTTCCATTCTCGGATCACGCAGATCCGCTCATGGAAATTGAAGAAGACCGGGAGGAACTGCTGAAGGAACTTCGCCAAGGACAGCAGGATGGAAGATGGAAGAAAGTCGAATTCCGGCCGCCGGCAGCCGGGCGCCAACATTCTAGCTGGACTACCTTTCACGACGGCCAGAGTTTCGTTTTGCATCATGTTGACCTGCGCCCTGGGCTTGACCGGGTTTATTCTCGATTTCATCACGATTCCATTCAGAGGAAGATTCGTAAGGCCGAACGCAGCGGAGTCCAACAGGATGTTGGCGCGAGCGAGCGCCACCTCCGGCAATTCTTCACCTTGCACGTCATGACCAGACGCCGCAAAAGGCTGCCCCCGCCACCTTATTCCTGGTTCCGAAATATTCTTGATTGTCTGGGAGAGAACGCGAAGATTCGGGTTGCCTCAAGAGACGGCCGTCCGGTTGCGGCGATTCTGACACTGCGATTCAAGGAAACGGCTGTCTACAAATATGGGTGCACGGATGATCGGTACCATAATCTTGGCGCCATGCCGTTTCTCCTATGGGCCGCGATACAGGAGGAATTCCACTCTGGTGCACGGGATTTTGATCTTGGGCGCTCTGAGCTCGACAACCCTGGCTTGATTCATTTCAAAAAGAAATTTGGGGCGGAACCCACGGAGCTCTGCTACAAAATTTTCCCCGCCGAGGCTTCTCCTACGATTGACAAAAATTGGCGTCTGACCTGGGCGAGAAAACTATTTGGGTTATTGCCGGATAGGGCGTTGATCCACGCCGGTTCGTTGATCTACCCCCATATTGGCTGAGTGCATCCAGCACGCCAGGAACAGCGGTTCGGGCACAACGAGGGCGTGGCAAGGATGGAACTCAAGGGTTGCTGATTGGCCTCGGGGCCATTCGGCCAGACAAGCGAAAGAGTCAATAAAAGGAGATCCCCGTGGGGACCGCTATCGTCGCAGCTATTTTCGTTCGCGAAATGTTGTCGACGGCGGGCTCAGGCGGAATCGTGATAACGCCTCGCCCAGGTTCTGCAAAAACGCCTCGGAGTTATAAACGTCCGAATTGTTGTTGACCTCTCCGGCCGGAGCAATGGGCTCGACTTCGTCCAGTTGAAATTCGCGCGCGACGTCTTCCACGATCTTCGGCCCAATGGGACGCTGCTGGTCCACGAACGCATTCACCAGCGAATGCTCGCACAACAGATTCACCACGCGCGGGATCCCCATAGAATACAGGTGCACCGCCTCCACGGCCTTTTCGCTGAAGACAGGAGTGCCATCCGCGCCCGCGATGCGCAGCCTTTCACGGATGTACTCGTAGGTCTGCTCCGCGGTCAGCGGCGAGGTGTGGCAACGCAGCATGATTCTTTGCCGCAGTTGCCGCAACTGCGGCAATCTCAGTTTTTCCTCAAGTTCCTGCTGTCCCGATAAGACGATCTGCAGAAGTTTCTCCGTGGAAGTCTCCAGGTTGGTCAGCAGGCGGATCTCTTCAAGTACCGGGAAGGTCAAATTCTGCGCCTCATCGACGATCAGCACCACCGTCTCTCCCGCCCGATACCTTTCCAGTAGCCAGTGGTTGAGCTTCAACAGTTGTTGGCTCTTCGATTTCGATTCGCACGGGATATCAAACTCTGCCAGTATGAAGTCGAAAAGCTGGCTGGAATTCATCCGCGAATTGAAGAGGAACGCCGTTCTGGTCTGCCGGTGATGCAGCCAATCGAGAAGTCGATTCACCAGGGTGGTTTTGCCAGTGCCGACCTCTCCGGTCAGCGTGATGAAGCCCTTGCGGGTCTGGATGCCATACATCAAACCAGTCAGCGCCTCCTCGATCTGCTTCGTCAGATAGAGGAAGCGGGGATCGGGATTTACGTTGAACGGATTTTCTTTCAATCCATAGAAGCTTTTGTACATAATCCAGAGTCTCTAATCTCCTGACATACTTGCCGCAATTATCGTCCGAACTCTTCCCTCATACATAAATGCAGACCGCGAACTCATTCGATTACGAAAGGCCGCGTGTGCCACTGAACAAAGACCGAAATGGTGTGCTGCGTGGTGCTTGCATTACAATTCGTTCCCGTGCACCCTGACTGGTTCGGTTCGTTGACGGATGCATTGTACGACAGCGAGAAGTTGACATTCCTTCCGATTGGACGCGAGACTCCTGCTCCAAGGTACCAGGATTTGAAGCTCGTGCTGGGAATCGTGGTGCCAATGTTCGAACCAGGAAGAGAACGGTTGTCGCCAAATCCGAAACTCCCATTCACCGTCCAAAGGCGTGTCAGGCGGCGGTTCGCGGACAACGTAATCTGGTCCAGCTCCGACCCTGTAAGCACGCCGCTGCCGCCTCCCAACCCATGCACATAATCCAATTCCAGAAAGGCTTTTTGGAAGTTGTACTTCAAATCTGCGCTGAAATACCCTGAAGTTCTGCTTCTGCTCGTTCCAACTGGCACCCGATACGTGGTGTAGTCAGGTCCAGCAAAAAGTTGCAGCGCCAGCCTTCGAGCTATTTTTCTGCCGTAAGCAATGTTCACCGTATGATCGCCCAGAGCCTGAGCCTGGCCTTGATAGTGGTACGCGGTAAAACGATAGACCACGCCAATCGTATCTTTGGCGGTCAGCGCGTAATTATATCCAAAGCTTCCGATGTCCTCGTCGGTGTCCACATTTCCGGACTGCGTGAAGTGCAGCAATCCATAAGATCCCGACGCCGTCAGCGATTGTCGCGCGCTCAACTGATAGGTCATTTGAACTACTGCGGAATTGCTGTAGCGCGGGCCGAGCGCCGCAAAAATGCTTTGGCTAGGGACGGTAGTGCCCCCGGATGATGGCCCCGACGGTCCGAGCGGACCTCCGACTCCCGGTAAGCCAAGACTTGTAGAGCCACCAAACCCAAACGCTGTCTGAGGTAAATAGGAGAACTGATCGCTCCATTGCAACTGCCAGCGCCGCCACTGGAAATTTTGCCCGACCCCAAGCTGCTGGTACGTACTGTTATTTTCACCTGTCTGGGTCGTGAGCGCGGCACCTCCCGAATAGTTAAGCACCAATTGCGAGTTGGTCCAGCCCTTTTGCAGGCTTAAGCTGAAGCCCAGGTAGTTGGTGACATACCAGTCCTGGGTGCTGTTCGAGGTGAGCGCGTTTGATTGCCCGGTCGCGCCGTATTGGAAGCCCGGCACCCAGTAACTGTGGCGCAAATCAGGATTCCCCAGCGTCGGTGTCTGCAGTCCTGTCAATGGTGTCGTGTCTGGCTGCCAGCGGGTGTTCGTATCGGTGACACCGTTATAATCGCTCGGCGTGTCAGGTTCCGAGATCGGGGGCATAGCTCGGGCCGCGGGCTTCGGTTTATTTGGCTCTGCAGGCTGTTCCGGCTCTTGGGCTCTGGCGATGCCCACACACAGGAGTCCCGTCAGGACCAACGTCAACGTATTTAGGAAATTTCGCACTATCTGCCTACACTTTCCTACGGCACTACAATCACATCGCCCGGTTGCAACTGGATGTTGTCTTCCGGGTGCTTGCCGTCCAGGACCGCCTTGTAATTAAACGGATGCTTCACCTGTTTACCGTCTTCGTTGCGAAGTATGTAAATGCTCTTGGTTTTGGCGAACTGCGTGAACCCTCCGGCGCTCGTCAGGGCCTGTAAAGCCGTCATGTTCGGCAACAGCGGTTGCGCCCCTGGCCGCATGACTTCGCCGGTCACATAGACGCGGCGGCTGTTGATCTCCGTCACCGTAACCGTGACCTGAGGGCTGGTGATGTATTTGCTGAGTCCTTCGCGAATGGATCCTGCCAATTCCATGGCTGTCAATCCCGCGGCCTGCACGTCATTCATCAGCGGCAGAGATATCTTTCCGTCCGGCCGCACGGGAATTGTCCGGGAGATATCCGGCTCTTTCCAGACGTCGATTCGGACCAAATCCTGAGGTCCAATTCTATATTCTTCTCCGCTCGCAGATTTCGCCTCCGGAGCAGGTTTTGCCGTCGTTCCCGACGCGGGTGGCGTCTTTTGCGCATCCTGTGAATAGGCGCAACTTGTTGCGATCAACACTATCAGCGCCATTCGAACCAGCCATTTCTTCATTTTCTCCCCCGTTCTTGCAGAATAGTTTCCGGAAGTTCGATCTGCTTGATTTTGTAAAGCAGGGATTTGTAGCTGATCTGGAGCTCCCTCGCGGCCCGCTTTCGGTTCCATTTGGTACGTTGCAACGCGCCCAAAATCAACTCGCGTTCTCTCTCCCGGGAAGCCGCTTTGGCTGCAATCTTCAGCGACGAAGTTGCCGATTTTTCCTGCGTTTTCACCTGCTGCAGCCGCGCCGTGCGCAGATCCAGCAGGGCCTCTTCGGCGTTGCCAACCGCCACGATTTTCCTGGTGAGGTTTTCCAGCTCCCGGATGTTTCCCGGCCAGGGATATTCCCGCAGAATCTCCAATGCCCCGCTTTCCAGGTTCGGTGTTTTCTTTCCGAGCAGCCTCGAATGCTTCAACAGAAAATACTCCGCCAGGGCCGCGATGTCTTCTTTTCTTTCCCGCAGGGCGGGCAGGCGCACGCACGCGCCGTTTAAACGAAAGTACAATTCTCTTCGGAATCCTCCGGATTCGATCTCATTCTCCATGTTTTTGGTCGCCGTGGAAATCAGCCTTAAATTCCGTTGTCCGGCGTGCCGGTTCCACTCGCTTTCCGAGAGTACGGAAAGCAGCACCTTTTGCGTTGCCAGATCCAAGTCGTCAATGCCGTCCAGGATCAGGCTCTCAGGCCGACCGGAATCCTGCCCTTCACGGAACACCTCGCGCAACGCGGAAACGATCCTTCTTCCCTCAAGAAGCCCACAGTTGATTAGCCGGGGTTGCGGGTTCAAGGCGCCAGACAGGCGATGAATGGTCCTGGCGTATACTTCCTTGCCGGTTCCGCTTTCCCCCACGATGAGGACTGGGATGTCGGTCTGCGCCACTTCCGCGATCATCACATTCAGCCCCCTGATCGTAGGGCTCTCCCCATAGACAAATCCCGTTTCCTGGGCACCGTCGGCGTCTGTGATTGGCCTTAAAAGCGTTTCCATGACTCCCACTCGAGCGGAAAAAGGGCCCAGAGCATACCTTGGGGCGCGCCTTCTCAAAAGGAACAAGATTGTGGGGTGCAAGTAGCTCTCCACAGATGGACCGCGCCCTCGCGTTCCCCGTGTTAAAGTATCTAATTTGTTTACAAACACATACAAGAAAAAAGACCTCATGGTGGCCAGATCAAGGGGACAATCCATGTCCCGAAAAGCTTCCACGATGTGGCAATAACTTACCCTTTCTCCAAATGCCAGGTGGGCCGCATTCACCCCATCAATCCGAGACCCCTGCCTGATCACAATCCTCCTCCCTCGGTGTGCCCCCAGGTTTGGGCTCCCGTGGGAAGGCACTCGAGCCGAATAAGGCGTTCAAGATAAATTCGGGAACTCGCTTAATCGCGATAGATTCCCAAATTGTCGCAATGAGTACACTCCGCCAGTTTGCGAATTGATTGAATTCCGCATAAATGGAAATATGAAGACGGGCCATTCATGATCTCGAGACGACGGCAACTTCCCCGGTGACCAGCTTTCAAAATTTTTGCCTTGGTAGCCTGGGGGCGATTCAGACGAGTTTGGGAGCGCTTGATTTGTTATACGACGAATTCTTTCCTGGCGTTCATATTGGCAGAGCAGAGCGCCATGCGGCCGCCCGAAAGTCACATGGCTAACCGACAGTCCACAGAATCGCCGGTTCCCCTGATCAGTATCGTGATCGCCGTTTATAACGACTGGAAGCTCTTGGATCGTTGCCTGCGATCCCTGGCCGGACAAGTAGCCGCGCCGAAATTTGAAGTCATTGTGGTAGACGACGGGAGCAGTGAATCAGCCCCCGAACATATCCTGCAGTGGAACGCGTCCTTTGCCCTCCTGAGTTTGCGGCAGTCCCACCAGGGCATTTCGATCGCAAGGAATTTTGGTGTGCGCCGCTCGACGGGTTCCGTGCTCCTCTTCGTCGATACTGATTGCCGATTTCACCAGAATTGTCTGGCAGCTCTGGCGTCAACGATGGACTCTTTTCCGCAAGAGGGCTATTTTCAACTTCGATTGACGGGAGCCTACACTACGCTGGTCGGGAGAGTCGAACATCTCCGATTGCTGGCGCTCCAGAATTTTCTGCTCCAGGCCGACGGGCACATCAGGTACCTCAATACCGCAGGTTTTGCCACTCGGCGAAGCAGGCTGGAGGTCGATAAGGGCCTGTTTGAACCGGCTGCACTGCGAGGCGAAGACACCCTCTTGCTGGCCAACCTGATCCTGCGCGGGGAACTCCCGCTCTTTGCCAGCGCGGCCATCGTCGAACACGCCATCCCGCTCTCTTTGCTCGGATACATCACGAAGGACATTCGCTCCGCCTATCTCGAGGTGCGTACCTACGACATGATCGCTGCCCTGGGAGTGCGCGTACGGATTACCAACCGCGAGCGGCTTCGAATGTTAATTTCTATGTGGAAGGCTTCCCGGCAGGATTCCATCGGGCGACTGACGTGGTTTGTGTTGTCTGGCAAGCAAACGCTGCGCTGGATGGCGTCCGTGGCTTCCCGCTGCCTGCCACATCGAGGAATCCCGGCCGGCGAGAAGTTCGACTGAATGGGCCAGGCAATGGCCCCGGGAAACCTGCTTCAACGGTTTGATTCCGGCTCTGGTTTATGACTGGAACTTTCGTACGAGGGACGAGCCAAATTCCAAAAGGACTGGATACGTTCCTGTCGCGAGCTTTGACCACGCCATTTCCCAACGCTTCGAATACAGGCATTGACGAGTTTGGGCTCTTCCCAAGGGACATCGTGATAACAAGTCTTCAGAAAGGCGCTTTCCGAATCTCTCAGCCATTCCTGCGGAAAAAGGGCAACGGTGCTGTTTTCCGTGATCTGGGGGGATTCTCGAAGAGTTCTCCCGGAGACGGCGGAAAATAATGCGCCGGGAAGGTCCCTGCCTGGACCCATGGTCAGATGCCCGACCTGGGTCGAGCGCGGATTAATTTCAATGAGATGCGCATTTCCCGACTCTGGTTCCAACATGTAATCGAGGCCGTGAAATCCGGAAAGATTCAGGCCTCGAACAATCTTTTCGGCAGTTGCCGACATTTCCGCATTCTCAATTAATCTCAGGACCGTTGCAGGACCTGAGGATTCGCTCTTGTTGAGCACCTCGAAATGCAGCGCTGCCATAACTTTGCCCTGCCAACAAGCAATGGCACTGGTCGCCTCTCGCCCGGAAACAAAAGACTGGGCAATCACGGCGGATCGCTCGCGAAGGGCCGACCTCCGGATTAAAGTGTAGTCGTGATCCACAACAGCACGCTTGATGGCGCGCAACAGGAGCGGAGGAGCCTTCAGGGAGCGTAAGGCAAGTTCTCCTTCGGCTATATTGCGAACAATCCGGACGCCGACACCTCCGGAACTTCCATTGGCCTTCAAAACCGCCGGGTACCCATTTTTGGAGATCCATTCCTCAAGATCTGCCACGCAAGTGACGACTTGCGTTCTCGGCACACGGACGCCCGCTTTCCGTGCGAACTCCAGGAATTCGCCGCGCTTGTAGACTACTGGGAAGCTGGCGGGAGCCCCGAGCGAACGCTCCAGCAAGTCACAAATCCCGGTGCCTTTTTCGCCGAGTCTTTTGGCTTGTTCATAAAGTGCATGGAGATGCCATGTGGCCAGATCGTCTCCCGGGACGATTAGATCCGGCCGGTGCTCGGCAATCGCGCTGGAAAAGGATTGCAGTGGAGACAGCCCCCGATAGTGAGAGATCTTGCGCGCGCAACTGGTCATCTCGATGGGATGGCGTGGCGGACAAACGGCATCAACTATAAATCCGCCTTTTGCCAAGGCCATGGCCAGCCGGGCGGTAGGGACCCACCGGCGCGTCGTTACGATCAGAACCGTGGGTTCCAGGTTTATTGGGGGTTCCGACATCATCAGGAATATACATGAGCCCTCTGGGAGGCGTTCAAATTTATGAGCGGCAGTTGGTTGAAGGGACAATTACTGCCCCGTTCCAGGAAGCAAGAAAGGTAATCAACAGGTTAGTAACAGCCGCGGAATCTGTCGTTTATACTCCCTTTGCAGCTGTTCGCTTCCATTGGCAGCGCTGGCGGGGTACAGGATGCCGACTCTTACGGGATTTTCCCCAGGTCAGGTGCGTCTCAAGGCTATTGCATACGAGATTGACGGGCCAGAATCTTCTGAACTTTCAGAACTCCGTGGGATGGCAATGGAGTCGAGCCAAGGGAGTCATGCCAAGGGAACACACCCTTTCTCCCGAGCTTAGCAGCTGTATCGATCCTCTGGGAAGTCAGAGTCTTTTCCCAGTGGGAAGAAATCTTCCCTCAGGCCATCCAGGGCATTTTGTCAGATCATTGATTCTATTGTCTTTATAAAACATGATCTCGGCTACTTAATTGCACTTCTTGGTCCACGTGCCAGTCAAGGCTTAGCGGAGACGTACGTCCCTGCCCTGTGTAGGGGGCCTCCTCGACTACGCCTGCCGACCATCGATTCTACCCGGTCTGCGAACTGGCCTTCGGGGCCGAAACGACAGCAACGCGCGATTACCGCGTTTCCAATGCCCTGAGATCTCGAAGCCTAAAGGAGTGGCTTTCTTCAATTATGATAGATGCAGCGATTGTCGGAGCAGGGCCTTACGGGCTTTCCATCGCAGCGCATTTTCGCCGCAGCGGCATATCTTTTCGCATCTTCGGACGTCCCATGGAGAGCTGGATTGAGCACATGCCAAAGGGAATGATGCTCAAGTCCGACGGATTTGCTTCCAATCTTTACGATCCCGAAAGTGTGTACACCCTAAAGCGATTCTGCGCCGACCACGGCATTCGCTACGGCGATACCGGGGTCCCGGTGAGTTTGGACACCTTTACGTCGTACGGGCTCGCTTTTCGAGACCGAATGGTCCCGGAACTGGAAGACAAGCTCGTCGTCGCTTTGGATCGCGCGCCCGAGGGTTTTGTCCTGCGACTGGATTCCGGTGAGACCGTGAGGGCGCGGCGCGTGGTGTTAGCCATCGGCATCACCCATTTCAAATACACTCCGGAGAATCTGGCGCATCTCCCTGAAAAGTTTGTTACGCACAGCTTTCAACATCACCATCTTGAACCTCTCCGGGGCCGGGATGTAACGGTGCTGGGTGGCGGCGCCTCGGCGATCGATTTGGCAGGGCTCTTACAGGAAGCCGGTTCAAAGGTGCGGCTGGTGGCGCGTGCATCAAGCCTGAAGTTTCACACCACGCCGGACGGAAAGCCACGGCCCTTGTGGCAGCAAATCCGGCATCCGCAATCCGGCCTTGGACCCGGACTGCGCTCGCGATTCTTTGCGAATGCCCCAATGATCTTCCACTACTTGCCGGAGCGGTGGCGCGTGAAAGTAGTCCGCACAAGCCTCGGTCCTTCGGCCGGCTGGCCCAGCAAAGCGAAATTTGTTGGCAAGGTGGAACAACTGCTGGGCTATTCCGTACAGCGGGCCGAAATTCAAGAGGGCAAGGTTCGGCTGTCGCTTCGCTCGGCAGACGGCAGCGAACGGGAGCTTTTGACAGACCATGTGATTGCGGGAACGGGATACAAGGTGGACTTGACGCGATTGAAGTTTCTCAGCGACGATCTCCGCTCTCGAATTCGTCTGGTGCAGGGTTCGCCTGCGCTCTCGTCCTCGTTCGAATGCTCCGTTCCGGGGCTCTACTTTGCCGGCGTCGCCGCCGCGAACAGTTTTGGGCCCGTGATGCGGTTTGCCTTTGGGGCGGGCTTCGCGGCTGAACGACTCACGAAAGCAATGGCAAAATCACCTGTCCGTGATCGCGTATCGGTGTCGGCATCGACGATGGTAGAAATGACCAAAGAGGGAGACCCCACGTCTTCTTCTTCGATTTGAAACTGAAACTGGAATTATGAAGAGAGAAACGGCTGCGATTCATGTTGGTTACGATGGCGACCCCACGACTCATGCCGTGGCGGTTCCCATTTACCAGACCATTGCCTTCGAATTTGACAGTGCGGAGCACGGCGCGGCCCTCTTCAACCTGGAAGTTCAGGGGAACATCTACACTCGGATCGGAAACCCGACCAACACCGTGCTGGAGAAACGCATCGCGGCGCTGGAAGGCGGCGTTGAAGCCCTGAGCGTGAGTTCCGGAATGGCGGCCATTCACTATGCCCTGGCCAACATTACGGAAATGGGCAACAACATTGTCTCGCTTCCCCAGCTGTACGGCGCCACCTACACCCTGTTGGCGCACATCCTTCCAAAACAAGGCGTTAAGACAAAGTTTGCCGCCAGCGACAGCCCCGAGGATGTCGAAAAACTGATCGACGAAAATACTCGCGCCGTCTATTGCGAAAGCATTGGGAATCCCGACGGGAATGTCGCCGACATTGAAGGCCTGGCGCGGGTGGCCCGCAAACATGGTGTGCCTTTGATCGTCGACAACACCGTCGCCACTCCTATGCTGCTGCGACCCTTCGAATACGGCGCAGACGTGGTGGTGCACGCGATGACCAAGTTCATGGGCGGGCATGGCACGACTCTTGGCGGAATGATTGTGGATAGCGGGAAATTTCCATGGAAGGAGTACGCGGACCGCTACTACATGCTCACCAAGCCCGAGATTGCATACCACGGGGTCGTCTACACCGAACACTATGGCGATGCCGCGTTTGTGGCCCGCTGCCGTACTGTTTGCCAGCGCAATACGGGCTCCACGCTTTCGCCTTTCAACGGTTTCCTGTTGTTGCAAGGCGTCGAAACCTTGGCGCTGCGCATGGAACGGCACGTCGAAAACGCCAGAAAAGTGGCGGAGTTTTTGCGAGATCATAAACGGGTAGAATGGGTGAACTATTCCGGATTCCCCGATAATCCTCGCTACGAAATTGCTCAGAAATACCTAGGATGTAAACGGGCATCCCTGTTGACGTTCGGCGTAAAGGGCGGCCTTGAAGCCGGCACAAAGTGTTTCAATGCGTTCCGCCTGTTCAAGCGCATGGTGAATATGGGCGATGCAAAGTCCCTGACCTGTCATCCAGCCTCCACCACTCATCGTCAATTAACCCCTGAGGAACAACTCAAAGTGGGCGTCACGCCGGAGATGATTCGCCTTAGCGTCGGAATCGAGCACATCGATGACATTCTTGAGGACCTTTCCCATGCCCTTGCGGCAGCAGGTAACTGAGTTCGGCATGGGAGCCAATATCTGGATTCGGAGGCGTTATGCCACTCCTTGCCCCTAGTGGTTCTTGTCCGATTCCCCCGGCAGGGAGCCATTCCTTGCCCCGCACAGCTGCGCTAGCGCAGTCGTACAAGCCCAACGACTTCCTGCGAATCGCTCTCGTCAACAACATGCCGGACGCGGCGCTCGAGGACACGGAGCTCCAGTTCTTTGAACTCCTGAGTGCCGCAGCTGGCGACCTGCCGATTCAAGTCGAGTTGTTCTCGCTACCCGGAATCCCAAGAGGTCAGCATGCCCGGGAGCATCTCAACCAGTATTACCAAAGCACGACGGCCCTGCTGAATCAAAGTGTCGACGGCGTGATCATTACCGGAACCGAGCCACGGCAACCCGAGCTTCGGGATGAACCCTATTGGGGCTCGCTGACGGATCTCTTCAGCTGGGCTGAGGAGAATACGTGCTCTGCAGTCTTGTCTTGCCTAGCCGCCCATGCGGGGGTCCTTCAGAGCGACGGCATCCGCCGGCATCCCCTGAGTGAAAAGCGCTTTGGGGTGTTCGAACACGAAATTGTTTCAAATCACCCACTGACCGGTGGGTTTGTCCGTCCGGTCCGGAACCCTCATTCCCGTTGGAATGAGCTCCGCCGCGGGGACTTGGAGTCGGCCGGGTATACCGTTCTCACGGAATCGCCGCGTGCGGGAGTGGATTTCTTCGTGAAGGAAAAGAAGAAAAGTCTTTTCGTACATTTTCAGGGTCATCCGGAATATCTTTCGCTGACCCTCCACAAGGAATATCGAAGAGACGTGAAGAGGTACCTACGGCGGGAGCGCGAGAATTATCCGCTCATCCCGGAAGGCTATTTTGATGAGGACTCCGTCCGATTGCTCAGCCAGTTCCAGGAAAAAGCGGAGGGCCAGCGATTGGAAAGTGCTATGGAGTTGTTTCCCGAGGACCAAATTGTCCGAACGTTGCAGCACACCTGGCGCCCCGTCGCCCAACGAATCTATCAAAACTGGTTAAACTACCTCCTCGCGCGAAAGGCACGTTCCCTGTCGACTTCGTTTCTGGCTTCCGTTGGACAGGGGTAGGGCCGTCGGCGTGAATCCGGGAATCCAGGAATGAAGTAACGCGGCGATTCTGCCGGCAAAGCAAAATTCTCTCTTGCAAATTCGCCATGACCGAAGCGCAGATTTCTGAAATCCTCAAAAACCTTCCCCAACGAATCAGCGACGTCGTCGCGCCGTGGGCCGCGCAATCACCGGATCATCCTGCGCTTGTCGAAGAGAGCGGCGCCTGGACGTACAGCCAGTTGGCCGTGGCCGTCGACCACGCCAAGACTTGGCTTGTGGAGTCTTGCATCCGCCCAGGCGACCGGGTGATGCTCGTCTGCGAAAACTGCCGCGTCTTTGTGGCTTTTTTTCTGGCGACGGCCAGCCTCGATGCCTGGCCGGTTCTGGTCAATGCTCGCCTTTCGCCGCAGGAAATCGATCAGATTCGCGACCATTGTGGAGCGCGGCGAGTGATTTACACCGTGAGTGCCTCGCCATTCGCAATGAAACATGCCAAACGCCACAATGCCGGCGTTCGGGAGTTCCTCACTGCGGGTTCGATCGCCATTGGCGAACTGAATCCGGATGTCCTGCCGGAGCCCCTCGAACTAGATCCCGCGGAGAACGTAGGTGCCATGATTTATACATCCGGCACGACAGGGGTCCCCAAGGGCGTAATGCTCAGCCAACGGAGCGTGCTGTTCATGGCCGAGGTCTCGTCAAGAGTTCGTTCGGTAGTTCCGGAAGATCGGCTTTTGGGTGTTCTTCCGATGTCGCATGCCGTGGGCCTCGCCACAGTGTTGCTTGGTTCGTTGATCCATGGAGCTACCGTCTATCTAAGTTCGCGATTCGACCCGGTGGCGGTTCTGCGCACAATCGAAACTGCACAACTGACTCTGGTGCTCGGGGCTCCTTCCATGTTTGCCTTGCTCCTCGAATACTCGAAGATGAAGGGTATATCGTCGTTGAAGTTTCCGGCGCTCCGCGTGATCTCTTCTTCGGGTGCGCCTCTTCAGGCCACTGTGAAGGCCGAAGTTGAAAACTTATTCGGAACGGTACTGCACAACGGATATGGAATAACCGAGTGCTCTCCGACCATTGCGCTGACCAGACCCGAATTCCCACGAAAAGACCTGTCGGTTGGCCTCATCTTCCCCGGGATCGAAGTCCAAATCGTTGGCGCAGAAGGGGCGCCCGTGCAGGAAGGCCATGTAGGTGAGTTGAGGGTAAAAGGCCCGACCATCATGAAAGGCTATTACCGCGCTCCAGAAGAGACAGCCATTGCAATAAACCGGGATGGCTGGTTCAATACGCGCGACCTCGCCCGCATGGATCAGGGATATCTTTTTATTGAGGGACGCACCAAGGATCTGATTGTGCGGTTCGGCTTCAATGTCTATCCCGCGGAAGTGGAGGGCGTGATGAACACTCATCCGGCAGTGGTTCGCTCCGCGGTGATCGGGCGCACCGTTTCTAGCGAAGGGGGAGAAGAAATTATCGCTTTCGTGGAACTCGCAACGGCGTCAAAAACCACTGTGGAGGAACTGGCCGAGCATTCCGCAGCTCGTCTGGCCGCATACAAACGCCCGTCTCAGATCTTTATTGTGCCGGCCATGCCGCTGACCCCGACGGGCAAAATCATCAAGGATCAACTGGCAAAACTATTGGACCACCCGGCTCCAGCAAGATAGGGGCGCAAGAAACGCGCTCAGAGCGGAACTTCAATGAGAGATGGTCCTTCGCCAGCCAGCCCATTTCGAAGCGCTGCCGCGAACTCATCGAGGGAAGTCACTCTGCTGGCGGACACGCCCAGGGATTTCGCCAAGGAAACCCAATCAATGTCCGGCCGGCCAATCTCAAACAAGTCCCGGGCCCGTGGCCCCGGATCTCCTATTCCTAAATAGGAAAACTCCCGTTTAAGAACTCCATAGGAGCGATTCGCAAAAATTACCGTGGTGACGTTGAGTCCTTCACGCGCCATGGACCACAATGTCTGCTGGGTGTACATCGCACTGCCATCCGCCGAGAGACAAAGCACACGCCGCGAAGGGCACGCGACTGCGGCACCAACGGCTAGCGGCATGGCGATTCCAATCGAACCGCCCGTGTTGACTAGCCAGTCGTGAGGCGGAGCACCCGCGCTGGCCGTCATCATTCCGTGCCCGGAGGTCATGGATTCGTCAACCACGATGACATTTTCCGGCAAAAGCCCGGCGACAACCGCTGCAAGGCCAGGCAGTGTGATTTCGCCGGTCGGAAAGCCAGCCGCTTTGAGTTCCTGGGTCTGAATTCTTCCGTTGACCAAGCCCAGCGCTTCGGCGAGCCTTTCCAGGGCGGCGGCAGAATCCTGCTCGGAACCGACGAGTTTGTGAATCAGACAATGGCTCGGAGTCGGAACCGTGGATTTGCCTTCAGTGGCAAAGTAAGACCTTGGAGCTGCGGCACTCACTAAAATGATCTGGCTGAATTCCTTCAGGCGCTCCACTGCCTGTTCGAAAACGTAGGGTATTCGGTCAACGCCAGGGAGCCCGGCCCCGCGCTCCATCCGCGTGAAGGGATATTCTGCCAGCAACTTCGTATTGGTTCCTGCAGCGATGCGCCCGGCGGCCACTAATCCATTGCCGTGCAGTGCCGCGCCCCCAAGGATTAGCGCGGTCCGCGATCCTGTGCGCAGCAGAGCCGCTGCATGTTCAATGCTGCTGAGTTGGGGCAGCGGGGCTGTCGGGAGCGCGGAAACCTCCCCCAAGGTTCCGCCCTCGCCCCAGGCGACATCCGCGGGAACGATGAGCGTTGAGATTCCCGCCGGAGCGAGTCTTGCCCTGTAAATGGCCTCTGCGGCATCACGCCCGAGTTCCGTCGAAGCACCGGAAGTCCGTAGCCACTTGGAGTACGGGCGCGCAAAGGCTTCGATGTCGGATTCCAGGGGCGTGTTGTGGCCAAGATGGTATGTGGCATGCTGACCGACGATATTCAGGATCGGGACTTGCGCGCGGTATGCATTGTGCAGATTCGCGAGGCTATTCGCGAGACCCGGCCCAAGATGGAGTAAAGTGCACGCCGGTTTTCCGGACATGCGTGCATACCCGTCGGCGGCCCCGCTGACGACTCCCTCGAACAACCCCAGCACACACCGTATTCCCGCGAAGCGGTCCAACTGCGCGACCAGATGCATCTCCGATGTGCCGGGGTTGGTAAAACATGTATCCACTCCGCCGGCAATCAGGGTACGAACCAGACTTTCCGCTCCGTTCATCTCCGCTTTGCCTTTGAACTACTCCGCTGGAATTCCTGCAAGTACAGTTTCTACGGATTAGTGGGGATGCCAATTCTTTAGTGAGCAATCTTCAGGGCTAGGGAATCTGCGCCGCCTCTTGCAAGAATTCCGAAAGCACACTCGCAAGGCTTTCATAGTGCGTGGTGATGATTCCCACATGATCGCCGGGTACGGTTTTCAATTCGAATTTGCCGGCCAGGTGCGCCCAGACGGCAGCCGGGTCGTCCGGAAATTCCGTGCTGATGGCTGCCTTCGCGAATTTGATTTCGCCGCTGTAAAAGCGCGGGTGGTACCTCTGCAAAGCGCGTTTGTCGCTTTCCCGCACTCGCAGCATCGCCTCGGTCGTCACCACCAATTCCTCTTTTTCCGTGCTCGCTTTTTCTTCACCCGTTCGCGGACGGATGATTTGATTGGCTATTTGGGCGGCACGCAGGCTCGCCTGGCGCCCGGCAAGCCGCACCCGCTGTCCCGGCGAAAGGGTGCTCACATGCGGATAAGCATCGAGCATCGCGAGCAGGGCTATTCTCTCTCCGCTCGCAGAGAGGCGCTGGGCCATTTCCAGTGTAATCAGGCCTCCCAGAGAAAACCCGGCGAGGTAATATGGGCCCGCCGGCTGAATTTCCCTCACAGCCTTGAGAAAATATTCCGCCATATCCTCGATGCGATCGAGGGGTTCTTCAGCTCCTTCATAGCCCTTCGCTTGCATCCCATAAACCGGACGAACCGTTTTCAGGTAGCGAATCGGTTGAAAAAAATCCATCGCGCTGCCGCCCAGTCCGTGGGCGATAAACAGAGGGGATTCATCAATTCCGGGCTTCAGTTGCACAAGAGGAGGGAGTCGCGGAACCGGCACATGTTCCAATATCTCAGCGAGCAACGCGATGGTCGGCGTCTGGTAAATCATTACCGGAGGAAGATCCCGCCCGCAAAGTTTTGACACTTCATTGAGAAGCTCAACGGCCAAGGTCGAATCCCCGCCCAGGTCAAAAAAGTTCTCTTCCGCGCCGATGGGCTCGCGCTGCAGAACGCGCTGCCAGAGCACAGTGAGCGCTCCAATCATCGTGGTGGAACTCGTTTTGGTTTGCACGTCTTGACTCAAGACTCGGTTGAGCTCCTTTACCCTTCCTCAGAAACGCCGCGCATGAACCCAATCTGCTGAATCACTGGCTCTCATCTGCCGGCCGCGAAGCCGGCTGTTCATTTCGAATGGGCAAACGCCCAGTACAATTCGCGCGCCCTGGTGTACAGTGGCCCGGGCTGCAAGACCCGGTCTTCAATTCGTGTAATCGGCACGACTTTCGAGTAATTACCCGTCGCGAAAATCTCATCGGCGGCGCAAAAATCGGCATACCGGAGAGTCTTCTCAACTACGGTCGCTCCATCCTTGCGCAGAAGCTGGATCACCCGTTGGCGGGTAATTCCCGCAAGGAACGTTCCGTTAGGCGCTGGCGTGTAAATTATCCCCTCTTTGGCCATAAATATGTTGGAAGTTGCGAGTTCGGCAACGTTGCCCAGCATATCGCACATGACGGCATTGTCGAATCCACGGGACCGCGCTTCAAAGATCGCCCGGGCGTTGTTCGGGTACAGGCATCCCGCCTTGGCATCTACCGGCATGCTTTCCAGAGTCGGCCGGCGGAACGACGAGAGCGTGACGGAGAATCCTGTCGGCTGGCGCATTGGGGCTTCGAAAATCACCAGGCACCATCGCGTCGATTCCGGATCGGGTTCTTGGACCCAAGGCCCGCCCTTTTCGGCCCAATACATCGGTCGGATGTACAGCGGCGTTCCTTTTTCAAACCGGGTGATTCCTTCCTGCGCAAGTTTCATCCAGGTCTCGACCGAAACCATGGGCTTGAGGAACAGTTTTGTTGCCGAATCGTTTACGCGCGCGCAGTGCAGGTCCAGATCGGGCGTAACCCCCTCAAACGCGCGTGCGCCATCGAAAACGACCGAGCACAGCCAGGCCGCATGCGTGCGCACGCCCATGATGGGCAGGTTGCCCTCATGCCACTCGCCCTCATAGTATGTGATCGTTTTCGACCACTCGTTTCCCGCTAGCATGGCAGGTGCTCCTCACGTCCCGCTTGCCCGCGCTATGATTTCCAGCGTGATCCGGGCAATCCATCAAACTCGCGCCAGCCGCTTCCGCCCGCAATTCTAGAAACTCCAGCCGACGCCGCTCTTAAACTAATGCGAAGTCCGTTTCCTGAAAACTAGAATCCGTTAAGAAACGCGCTGCCAGAATCCTGCCGGCTCGAAGGAATTCCGCTTTGTTAAGAGTGAACTGTTCAGGATCGGTGGGTAACGTCGAGCGCGCAATCTTTGCTCTCCGATGCAAACTGCGAATCCGGCGCCAGGCATAGGAACGGATACAAAATGGAGCGCACCCCACTCATTACCCGCGTGGCCGGTCTCGCCCTTCCATCTGTGCCCCTCGGGCCAGGAACGCTGCCTCGATACTTTTCTTCAACTTCTCCGCCAGGGACTTTACGAATGGCTCAACCAGCATTCCCGCTGGATACACCGTCAACTCCACAATCTCCTGACCGCCCAAGGCCAGCTTTTCCCATTTCAGATCCGGCCGGCGGTAAATGCTATATTGCTTCAGCGGCCGGAAATCGGTGACGACCCCTGGGTAGGCTTTCGGAACGTAATCCATCGAAGCTCGATCATTCCCCGCCCAAATCCTGCCTAGCACCACCGATCGCGATCCGGTGCTTTCCCAGTTGCCGCCCAATTTTGCCAGCAGCATCCCCCGCCAGACTGGAATCCGATTGCGCAGCGCTCTAAATTTCTCTTGAACGAAGATTCTCATTCCTTCACGATCCAAGCGCAAGAAATTCAAAGCGTGGAACCAGATTCTCTCAAAGCCCACTCGGGTTTTAGTCCAGATGTTGAGTGGCGGCAGCTTGCACCAGTTCAAGGTATCGAACATCGCGAGCAGCGCGACCGCTTCCCCTTGCGCCCGGAGTTGCTGGGCCACTTCGTAGGCGATCGTTCCGCCAAGGCAGTACCCGCCCAGGTAATAGGGTCCCTTGGGCTGCACTCGGCGCATCTCTCGAACATACGCCGTCGCCATGTCTTCGATTCGGGTCAGGGGTTCCGAATTACCGTCCAATCCCTGGCTTTGCAATCCGTAAAAAGGCTGGTCCTCTCCCAGATGATTCGAAAGTTCGCGGTAGATCAGGACGTTTCCGCCTGCGCCATGCATGCAAAAAAACGGGGGTCGGGAACCCTTCGGCTGAATGGTCACCAGGGAAGACCACCGTGACTTGAGTGCTTCACGGCTCAGGATCTGTGACAATTCCGCTAACGTCGGCGCCTCAAACAGCATGGCCACCGGCAGTTTCACCTGAAACATTTGTTCGATTTGCGCAAACATCTGCACGGCCAGAATCGAATCTCCCCCGAGATCAAAATAATTCTGGTCCGGCTCTATCGGGCGAACGCCGAGAAGATTCTCCCAGATACGGGTTAACTGCTGCGCCGCGTCTTCGCTTGCCGGCAGCCCCGCCGCGAGCGACATAGTGCCGCTCATCGCCGCGCTCGCGTTTCACGTCCGGTTGATTTCAGGCTTGAATAAGATCTCATCAGCGCGCCATCCCAAGTTTGGCGATTTTCCCGGTTATAACACACCCTAGCTCCCTTCCACAGCAGGGAGGCTTACCTTTGAGGATATGTGCAAACCGCGGTCCAATGACCTCTTATCTAAGTCTATGACCAACAATCAGTTAACAAAACCATCGGCATGGGCTAGCACATTTGGGTAGGAGCGGTGAGAAAAACTTTTCCCTTTTCAGGACTTGCCTAAATCATTCGAGTAATCCCTCCAGCGGCGTTCTTCCGCTTTCGAACTTCGCTTTGGTCCCCTCCGGGAATGCTGCCGCGTCCCCATTCCGCCCGCTGCAGCTTCCTCTGCACTTCCCATCGCCTCGCGTGGCTTCGAGGATCGTAAGGTTACAAACGTACCATTCGTCCCGCACTGTAATCTCGCTTATTATATGCATGAATAGTTCCGATGCCATGCCTTTGCGGTGAAGACGCTGGCTTCGTGCAGGGCCGGTTGACGGCAGTATTTCTGGAGGATCTTCGGTAATGTGCGGCATTGTCGCCATGTTTTCTAGAACCGCTCCTGTCCTGGCGGAGACGATCCAAAGAGCCACCAAGACTCTTCGTCACCGCGGCCCGGACGGCCAGCGCTACTGGCTCTCACCCGAGGCGCGTGTCGCCCTTGGCCACGCCCGCCTCAGCATCATTGACCTCACCACCGGCGACCAACCCATTGCCAATGAAGATGAGACTCTTCACATTATCGTGAACGGGGAATTATACGGCTATGAGGCCATGCAGAAAGAGCTCGAGCATCGCGGCCATCATCTTCGCACCCGCTCGGACAGTGAAATTGTCCTGCACCTCTATGAAGAACTCGGTGTTGAGTGCCTTGCTCGCCTTCGCGGCGAGTTTGCCATCGTGCTGTGGGACAACGTTAAACGAAAGCTCTTTGCCGCTCGTGACCGCCTCGGCATAAAGCCGCTTTTCTACGCGTTTCATGATGGAACGCTTTATCTCGCCTCGGAAGCGAAGGCGCTCTTTGCCGCCGGGGTTCCCGCGCGCTGGGCGCCCGAATCCCTTTATGACGCGGGGGGATTCGGCGGCCCGCAAAAGAGAACTCTGTTTGACGGCATCTACCAGATTCCTCCCGGTCATTATATGTTGGCGACCGAAGGCCAGATCGAAGTCAAAAAGTACTGGGATTTTAACTACCCCCTAGCCGTTGCACCCGCCCCGGTCCGCTCGGACGCTGAGTATGCCGAAGAGTTCCTGTCGACATTTGAAGAGTCCGTCCGCCTCCGCCTCCGTGCGGATGTTCCGGTAGGCTGCTATCTTAGCGGTGGAATTGATTCCTGCGCCGTTCTGGGTCTCGCGGCGCGCCACCACCAGGGCGCGGTCCGAGCGTTTACTCTCACTTTCGACCGTCCCGAGTACAATGAAGAGGAAATTGCCCGGGAAATGGCGGCAATGGCCGGCGCGGAATTTTCCCCCGTTCCCATGCGGCAAGATGAACTCGGCGAGCACTTCGCCGATGCCATTGCCCACGCCGAAACTCTCTGCGTGAATTCGCACGGGGTCGCCAAGTATCTTCTCAGCCGCGCCGTCCGCAATGCGGGCTTTAAGGTTGTCCTCACCGGCGAAGGCTCCGATGAAATTCTCGGGGGCTATCTCCACTTCCGCCGGGATATGGCTTCTTCGAATGGCAACGCCAACCCTGCGTTTGAAGGCAGAATCCGGCCGCTCGAGGACGTTCGCAAACTCCTCGGCTTCGTCCCGGGATGGATGGAAACCTCTGCCGCGCTTTCCCTAAAAATGCACACGGTGTTCTCGGACGAATTCACAAAAAGCTCCAGCCCCCTCGACCAGTCTTCTAGTTTCTTCCAGGACATCGATGTCGCCGGTCAATTGACCGGCCGCCATCCTCTTAACCAATCGCTCTATCTTTGGTCGAAGACCCGTCTTCCCAACTATCTGCTTGTTCTTCTCGGTGACCGAATGGAAATGGCCAATTCGATTGAAGGACGCGTCCCATTTCTCGACCATAAGCTAGTCGAAGTGATGCGTTCCCAACCCATAGCGCAAAAAATCCGCGGCTCGGCGCAAAAATTCATCCTCAGAGAGGTGGCGCGAAGTTTCATCACCGACACTGTTTATCGCCGGCCCAAGCATCCATTCCTGAGCCCGCCTGCTACTCTCAATCCTCACGGCCGGTTGGGCGCTTTCATGCAGGACACGCTTCGCAGCCCAGTTCTCTCCGCCATGCCTTTTTTCGATAAACAAAAGGTCGTCGCGGTGCTCGATACCATGTATACCGGGGATGAAAACGCACGCGTCGCCAACGATCAAATCCTGATGATGGTCCTGAGCGCATGCGTATTACAGGATCGCTACCGGCTCGCAGCCTAAGCGAATTGCTCACCTAATCAGCAACGATCACCGTCCAAAGTACTTTTCTGCCCGAAGCTCGTTCGGCCAATCCGCTTACTTAAGGGATCAGAAGGCCAAAGTCTCGCCACTAAAATGATGATCAGGACAGTGAGGAGCATGGTCGCGAGCACCATCGGCGAGCCCCAACCTTTAAGCTAATCATGCGAGCCCGTCACTTTAATATGGAAACTCTCCTCCGGGAGCGACTCCCCGCGCTGGCCAAAATATCAGAGCCATAAGACATAAATCAGACTCCGAGTATGACCCAAATCTTCCTCAAACTCTGTATTATAGGGCGAGGGAATGGATCAACGAAACTTCGTGCCACCCCAAATAAACAGCCAAGTACAACCACCAGCTCGCATTGTGGTTCATGAGGAGGCCCGCCTCACACCCGGTTTCCCTTTATCTCTTCTCGATAAATTGTTCCAGCAAACTAGTGTGCTTTACGTACTCGCCCAGAAGTACCATTTGGGGGAAACTGCTTTCACCTTACAATCAGGAAGTTGAGAAATCCGGGGCAACCCGGGGATCGCTGCTCTTTTTCGCGGTGACCCCGATTGTTTAAACCTTCCACTGCAGAATCCCGCCCCACCGAGTCGCATTGCTTCTTGCCTGGGTGGGCAAGAGGTCGCTGTGGTTGTACCAATTTGAGTGATGGTCGAACACTACACCACTCACGGGAGGGCCGTGCACACGCATGTCTGGACTAAGCCAAACTAAGGAAGTTGTCATCATCGGTGCTGGCCCCTATGGCCTGAGCGCTGCCGCCTATCTCCGCAGCGTAGGCATCGAGCCCCACGTCATCGGCCGCCCCATGAGTTTCTGGAAAGACAATATGCCCAGCAAGATGCTGCTGCGCTCTAAATGCGAAGCATCCAACATTGACGCTCCGCAGAAGCATCTCTCGATTAAAGGCTTCGAGCGCGTGGCCCGGCGTAAGTTCACCGATCCCCTGCCCATCGAGGATTTCATCAAGTACGGGAATTGGTTCCAGAAGGAGGTGGCGCCTAATATCGAGAGCCGCCTAGTGCGAAAAGTGTTGCGCAACAACGGAACTTTCGAGGCCACTCTCGAAGATGGAGAAAAACTCCACGCTCATTCCGTGATTCTGGCACTGGGGATTGGATTTTTTCTCACGAAACCCCCGGAGTTCGCGGGTATTTCCAGCGAGCTGGCGCCCCACTCGTCCGAAGTGAGCGACCTTGCCAAATTCAAGCGCCTGCGCGTCGCCGTTCTCGGCAAAGGCCAAAGCGCGCTCGAGTATGCTGCGATACTTCACGAAAATGGCGCGGATGTGATCATTGTCACTCGCGCTCCCCAACTGGCGTATCGCCCCTTCGCCTGGCGAAAAAATCTTTTTCGCACGCTCACTTCCGGTCCGCTTTTACCCTTTTCCCATATGGTATTCCCTCCCACCGATCTCGGAACTATCAAGACCGCCCGCGTGATGGCCAATCCGGAAAAATTTCGCCGACAAACTCCGGAAGTGCAGGCACAACTCCTGAAAGACTGCGCGCGCCCCGTAGGGGCTTACTGGCTGGAGCCCCGGTTGCAGGGTGTGCAGGTTAAAACGAGTGTCACGGTGAGTTCCGTTGAAGCCAATGGCGGCCGTTTGAACCTCTTCTTGAGCGATGGTTCGAAGGAACAGGTCGACCGGGTCGTTCTGGCTACCGGCTACAAGATCGACATATCGCGCTACGGCATTCTCGACAGCGTCCTCAAGCAAGAGATCAAACAGACCTCCGATGGCTATCCGGTGTTGCAAACCAGCCTGGAGACCTCTGTCCCCGGCCTCTTCATGACAGGTGTCGTCGGCGAACGGACTCTGGGACCCACCCTTCGGTTTGTCACTGGCACCAATAACGCCGGCCCGCGCCTCGCCGCGGCACTGGCCGGCAAACGGAAGTCACGGCTGCAACAATCTGAGGGAGAGAACCCGATCCATGAACTTGAACCCGCGCAGGTCTGAACCTCGAAATATCAAACCCGGTGCAATCGTTCTCGGCGGAAATTTTGTTGGCCTTGGTGTCGCCCGTAGCCTCGGCGCACACGGTATCCCGGTCTGGGTGGTTGACGCCGATCGCTCCAAATCAATTGCCCAATTCTCCCGCTACACCAAACGCTTTTTCGAGTGCAAAGAAAATCTGGTGGAATTTCTTCTCCGCGAAGGGCGCCACCACGACCTCCAGGGCTGGGTTCTTTTTCCCACCACCGACGAATCCGTCGAGATGGTTTCGGCCAATCACGAGTCGCTGAGTTCCATCTATCACCTTGCAGCACCTCGCGCGGAAATCACCCAGTTCGCTCTGGACAAGCGATTGACCTACGGCCGCGCCGCCGAGTTGGGAATTGCCACTCCCTGGACCGCCACGGGCAACCATCCTTCCGATGTCGAAGATCGCAATCCACCCTATCCGCTCATCCTGAAGCCCGCCGTAAATCATCATTTTTTTCCGCACACCAACGTCAAGGCATTGCCGGTGGAGAACTCCGAAGAGCTGCATCAACGTTTCGCTCAGATGTGCCGCTACGTGTCCGCCGACTCCATTCTGGCCCAGGAGCGTATCCCGGGCGGTGGAGAGAATCAATTCTCGTACTGCGCGCTTTGCAGGAGTGGAAAGGTCATCGCTTCCCTGGTTGCGCAACGCAGGCGGCAATATCCCATTGAATTCGGCAACGCTAGCACCTTTGTGCAAACCGTCGAACAGCCCGTCGTCGAATCCAGCGGACGCCGCTTCCTGGAAAGCATCGGTTATGACGGAATTGGCGAAATAGAGTTCAAATTCGATCCGCGCGACTCCCAGTACAAGATTCTCGACGCCAATCTCCGTCCCTGGGGCTGGCACACTCTAGGCAAAGCGGCCAGCATTGATTTCACTTACCTCTTGTGGCAGCAGAAGACCGGCATCGACGTTGCTCCCATCACCAAACATCGGAAAGCGGCCTGGGTGCGTGAGATCACGGACGTTGTGGCCATCGCCAAGTCCCGTAATCGCGGCGCGGAAATCAAGGCGCTCCTCTCCGCTTGGGCCAGCGGAAAATTTACCCTGGCCACTTTTTCGGTCCTTGATCCTCTGCCGTTTTTCGCGGAACTTTTCTTATGGGCAACTTCCGGCATTTCGCGCCAGAGAAAAGCGCAGCAGATTCTGCAGCCGAAGGTTCCGGTCCTGAAAGTCACAGTGGAGGCCGAGCCAGGGCTCTTTTCCGCTGGATTGACACCGAAACCTGTCCTGGAAACGCACGCGGACGATGATCCGACTCCTGCCCGGAAGAATTCTCGAATAGCACTCTAATCAAGTAATCCTCGGAGTTGGCGCAGTCAGCTACCGGTTGCCGCCTCCTCACGTTTGTGGCCTTGAAGGAACCGCACGCCGAGCTATCCACTTCGGCCAGTTGTCTGCATGCCGGTGACCGGCTCAGATCGGAGGGCGTAGGTCGTGCTCCCCAATGAAACTGGACTCCCGAATTCGGTATGATTCAGGGGGGACGATTCCATGTCAATTTCATTCATTAGTGAGTACTCGATGGCCATCAATGGGCGGCTCGTAAAACTATCCGAGTGCATCGAGGTAGTTAATCCGGCGACCGAAGAAGTCATCGCCCACGTTCCCGATTGCACCTGCGAGCACTTGGACGCAGCAGTCGCTGCCGCACGCACCGCCTTCCTCGATTGGAGAACTCTACCGCTGGCTTCGCGGAAAGAGGCCCTCCTGGCTATTGCGGCAAAGATTGAAGAAAATGCCGATCAACTGATGGCCCTGATGACCCGGGAGCAGGGTAAGCCTCATCCCGAGGCCAAATCGGAGATCCTCCGCAGCGCGCTCTGGTTTCGTGAACTAAGCAGAAAAGATCTGCCCATCTCCGTCCACACCGATGAAAATGGACGTCGCTATGAAAGCCACCACGTGCCTCTCGGCGTCGTTGGCGCAATCACCCCGTGGAATTTTCCCTTACTCCTCGCCGCCTGGAAAATTGCGCCCGCGCTTCTCGCGGGCAACACAGTAATCTGGAAGCCTTCTCCGTACACTCCCCTTTGCGCGCTCAAAATTGGCGAGCTTCTGCAGGATGTCCTGCCCCCAGGTGTCTTGAATGTCGTCTCCGGTGGAGATCGCCTGGGTCCCTGGCTCACAGCGCATTCCGGAATCAACAAAATTGCCTTCACGGGCTCCACCGCCACCGGCCGCCGGGTGATGCAAAGCGCCGCTACAAATCTGAAACGTGTGACTCTTGAACTGGGCGGCAACGATCCCGCCATCGTACTTCCCGATGTGGACATTCCCGCGACCGCGGAAAAAGTTTTTTGGGTCGCTTTTCGCAATTCTGGCCAGTTTTGCATCGCTGCGAAGCGTGTCTACGTCCACGAAGAAATTTACGACGCCTTCAGTCAGGCCCTGGTCAGCTACGCCCGGACGGTGAAAGTCGGAAACGGCGCGGAGGAAGGAACCAAGCTCGGACCGATTCAGAACCGCATGCAATTCGCCAAGGTCAACGATCTCATCGCCTCGGCTAAAAAAGATGGTCTTCGTTTCCTGTTGGGTGGAGAAGCCAAAAACGGTTCAGGCTATTTCGTCCCAGTCACCATTATCGACAATCCTCCCGAAGACGCTCGCGTCGTCGTCGAGGAGGCATTCGGGCCGGTCTTGCCGCTACTGAAATTTCGTGATACCGATGATGTCATCCGCCGCGCCAACCACTCCGACTACGGCCTCGGCGCATCCGTCTGGTCCCGCGACGTCGAAAAGGCCAAATCCATCGCACAGCAGCTGGAATGCGGCAATGTGTGGATCAACTCCGTGCAGTGGCTTTCTCCCCATGCGGCTTACGGCGGTCACAAACAGTCCGGCATTGGTGTCGAGCACGCCCTCGAAGGCTTGCTCGAATATACCAACATCCAGACAATCATCAGTTAGACGTCTCTTCTTCTCATGGATCCGCTCACAAAATGGATGCCAGCTCCCGAGTTCCTTAAGCTTGCCCCGGACTCGGTCCATCTTTGGCTCGCTTCTTTGGATCTCCCGGCATCCTCTCTTCCGCCGCTGGTTGGTCTACTGAACTCCGAGGAATCCTCAAGAGCCGCGGGATTCGTGCAGTTGCGTGATCAGCACCGCTTCACCGTTGCACGCGCCGTTCTTCGCCTCCTGCTCGCCCGCTATCTCTCCTGCTCTCCCTCGGCGGTTCTCCTGCAGACCGGCGAGTTTGGCAAGCCGGTTCTCGCTGTTGAGGGAAGGGAACTCCCTCTCCAGTTCAATCTCTCCCACTCCCACGGCCTGGCCATCTATGCGATTGCATTCAACCACGAGTTGGGTGTCGATCTCGAATGGGTTCGCCCGGAAATTGCCTCCGAGGAAATCGCTACACGCTACTTTTCGATCCGTGAGCGCCAGGAGCTTCTCTCCTTGCCGCCTGAACTCCGCGGAGAAGGTTTTTTCAACGCCTGGACGCGCAAGGAATCCTATATTAAAGCTCACGGCAAGGGTTTGCAGATCCCCCTGAAGAGCTTCGATGTCACGCTCGCTCCGGGCCAGCCGGTTGTCCTTCGCAGTAGCGACGCCGATCGCTGGAGGATTTATTCGTTCATCCCTGCAGAAAACTTCGCGGCAGCGCTCACGGTCGAAGCCGGCGGTGCAATCCTAAATTTTTATGAAGCGGATAGCTTGGTGAAATAGATCGCGGGATGGTCCTGGGAGAGGCCCCGTTCCTAGTGCAGAACTCTGGATTCGCGAACCACGCCCGCATCTCCCCGCTCACGCGCCTGATACTGGTCGCGGATCCAGCGGTAGGTCTTTTCCATCCCCACACGCAGCGGCGTGCTCGGTTCCCAGCCGAGATATTTCTTAATCAGTGTATTGTCGCTGTTTCTTCCGTTCACGCCCTTCGGCGCGCTCAAATCGTAATTTCGCTTCAGTTTGATTCCTGCAATCGCTTCGGTAATGTCCACCAGTTGATTGATCGTTACAGCTTCGCTCGACCCCAAATTGATCGGTTCAAGAATATCGGAGTCCATGATTTTCTGAATGCCTTCGGTGCAGTCATCAATGAACATGAAACTTCGCGTCTGGTTCCCGCTTCCCCAGATTTCAATCTCGTGCTTCCCGGAAATTTTCGCTTCAATCACTTTTCGGCAGACTTCAGCCGGAGCCTTTTCGCGCCCCCCAAACCAGGTTCCCCACGGCCCGTAAACATTGTGAAAACGCGCCACCCGCGTGTAGAGGTTGAAATCCTCCCGGAAATGCCGGCACATGCGCTCCGAAAACAGTTTCTCCCAGCCGTAGCCGTCTTCCGCGAGCGCCGAGTAGGCGTCCTCTTCTTTCAGAGAGGGCGCCTCGAAAGTTTTCTGCTTGTCGCCGTTATAGACGCAAGCGGACGAAGCGTAGAAGAAGCGCTTGGCCCCATGCTTTACCGCCGCTTACAGCATGTGTGTATTGATCAGAACAGACAACATGCAGAGCGCTTTGTTCGCCTCAATGAAGCCCATCCCGCCCATGTTGGCAGCCAGGTTGTAAATTTCCGCTGCGCCTTCGGCGGCCCGTTCGCAGTTCTCTTTGAGGCTCAAATCGATCGAAAGATTTTCAACGTCATCAAACTGCTGATACCACTGATCGAATGACTTGATGTCAACCCCACGCACATTCCGGTACCCCTTCTTGCGCAAAACCGATATCAGCGCGCCCCCAATGAATCCGCCTGCACCAGTCACCAGAATTTTCTGATTTTTGCTCAACGAAGTCGTCCCCCGGACATCGTTTTGGCTTGCTGCATCCTCCCATCATACATCCGGCGGTGATGAGAAATCGCGCTGGTCAGAAGCCAAGTCATCATCGCCAGTCGCGAGAACTCTCGCCGCAGGGGGAGGGAACTGTACCCAAGAGAATCCCGTTGAAGCTCAGCTTCGGACTGCCCTGTAGCGCCCGCGCAGCGCGTTCCACCGGATAATCACCACGTCCAGAAACATCTGCACACTGTCCCGCCACATATTCACCTTTGTTGCCGGTGAGTGCGCCCAACGAACCGCCACCTCCGCGGTTCGCAGGCCGTGGTGTCGCGCAAGATAGAGCAGTTCCGGATCAAACCCAAACCGTTCGATAGTCTGTTGCTCAAAAATGATCTGACACTTTTCGCGCCGGAACGCCTTGAACCCGCACTGTGTGTCCACGAATGGCAACCGCAAGATCACTCGCACAATCCGGTTGAAAATGATCCCCGCAAATTCGCGAAACATGGATTCGTGGACCTCGATCAGCTCGCGATTCACCGCCCGCGAGCCAATGGCCAGGTCATACTCATCCAGCTTTGCAAGCAACTTGTCCGCTTCCTCTATGGGAGCCGAAAGATCCGCGTCCGTAAAAAGAACAATCTCGCCGCGCGCCTCCAGCGACCCGCGGCGAACACTGTATCCCTTCCCACGATTCTGCCCGTTTGGAACGACCCGAATATCTTCAATTTTCCCGCGGAACGATTCGGCTACACGCGCGGTGCTATCCATTGAACCGTCGTCCACCACGATCACTTCTGTCTTCCTGCCGGAAGCCCTGATGTAACTGGCGATTCGCTCCAGAGTAGCTGGCAGTCGCTGCTCTTCATTAAAGGACGGAATCACAATGGATAGTTGCAGGGAGCCCAGGGTCATCCGTTTTCCATGACGCTATGTCACGCCCCATTTATTTCAGTTCGGGCTGGTCGCCGTGCACCCCAAATTCGCGCAAGTATACCCGACTTGCAGCCCAATTGTATTTTTTCGTTACGGAATTCCTGGTAGGTTTTGCCGTCCTAGACCCGCGGAATTCTCTCTCCAGGTCACCGGAGATCTCAGACCCCGTCCGGACTCTCTCCCACGCTGAAATACGTGCAATCCGGGTGATGAAACGCCAACGCGCTCACGCTCGCTTCCGGGTCCATCATGAACCCTTCCGTGAGCTGCACGCCAATCTCTTCCGGCCGCAGAATCTTCCAGATTCCCGCTTGATCTTCCAAGTCCGGGCACGCCGGATAGCCAAAGCTGTATCTCTTCCCGCGATAGCGCGAGGTGAATCGCTGCGGCATCGTCATCTCCGCCGGGTCCGGGAAGCCCCAATCCTCGCGGATTCTCCGATGCAGCCATTCCGCGCAAGCCTCCGCGCTTTCAATCGCCAGGGCCTGCAATCCGTGCGACTTGAAGTAGTAACCTTCGTGCTTTGCCTTCTCGGCGCGGTCGCGGATTCCCTCGCCGGCCGTCACAACAAACACGGCCACGTGGTCTCGTTTCCCATCTTTTGGATCCAGCACGTAATCGCTCAGGCATAGCTGGTCGCCGGTTTTCTGTCTCTTGAACTTCCAGGTCTGCACCGGTTCTCCCGCGTCGGGCGCAAAGAGGCGCAGCGTCTCGCCCTCCGCCTCCGCCTCAAAGAATTGCCAGACTGCGCGCACCTTCATGAATCCTGCGGCTTCGTTTTTCACTTCTTCCATCTCGTTGTACAGCTCTACCGCTTTCGCTTCGCGCGCTGCCAGATGCTTCTCGAAATCGCCCCGATAACCCATGTGCCGCCCATACAGCATGAACGGATTGATGTAGCTCCAGATCTCGGCAAGCTGCGGGACATCGCGCACTCTGCGGTCGAGATACGGCGCGGGCGGAATCGGAGTGTACGGTAGCAGTTCGACCTCACAAGCGATCTGGGGAGAGACCACCGGAACGGGCTATTCCAACGGAGCTGGACCGGATGGCGTGCACGGAGTCACGCACAGCAATGCAGGCTCCGGAGTAGGAGGGCTCAACACGGCGGACGGCGGAGTTGGAATCTGGGGCGAGGCGCCGAGCGGTTTCGGTTTCTACACACCGAATAACGTGCAGCAAGCGCGGGACGCCGGCGGCTGCGTATTTCTTCGGCCGCGGCCTCGACATCGATCGCCTGCGTTGCCTGCGTTACGCGGCCTCCTTGCGCCGCCCGGACGGGGCCTACGGGCCGGCGGTCGTTGCCCGAGTTGACGATGTCGAAGGGCGCCTTGTCGGTGTCCACCGTACCTGGCTGGTTCAGGAGGATACCGGGATCTGGCGCCGCCGCGACCGCGCGGCGTTCGGCCCGATCCGCGGTGCCGCGGTGCGACTTGCCCAGCCCGCCGAGACGCTAATGGTCGGGGAGGGGATCGAGACCTGCGCTGCCGCGATGCAGGCGACGGGGATGTCCGGCTGGGCAGCGCTCAGCACCTCCGGAATCGTTTCCTTGATCCTGCCGCCTCTGGTGCGACACGTCATCATCCTGGCCGATAACGATGCCTCCGGTGCCGGTGAGCGTACA
>Ga0137415_10000597_pt1 | contig 35209 bp, 30 predicted proteins | sample CZODoug3_1_1_16f_FD_183082 | JGI IMG/M metagenome (GOLD analysis project Ga0137415, IMG submission 183082) | Vadose zone soil fungal communities from Angelo Coast Range Reserve, California, USA - CZODoug3_1_1_16fungal (Hybrid Assembly) | ecosystem: Environmental > Terrestrial > Soil > Vadose...
CAGGTGGCATACACCCGCACCGCGCCGGACTTGCCCTCGGCCTTGCGGGTAATCAAGTTGATGACGCCCGAATAGGCATTGGAGCCGTAAAGCACCGATCCGGGTCCTTCAATTACCTCAATCCTGTCCACGATGCCGACTGGAAATGCCTCCAGCAGGTCGGACATCGTTCCGCCGTCCAGAACTTCTCTGGTGGGGCGGCCGTTGATGAGGAACAGTACATGAACGCCGTTAGCTTTCGCCTGGTCGCCCCGCACCGTTATGATCGATCGATCGATGATCCGAAGTTACTGTATGTTCCCTCCAAGTTCTGCTCATCTTCGCAGCTTTGGTCTTTCATCCAAGGGCACTTGGCCAATATATCCACGTGCGCTGATGGCGCCCATGTCATAATGTTATATGACAAGTGTCATGGTTTGCATGGGAACTGCCAGCCTCTTTTGGACAACAGCAATTCGATGAGAAAAAACAATGCAAATGACTTTCCCGTTTTGGCTTTCGGGAACTTGGGAGGTGCGTAATTCCTAAAGAAATCTCCCATGGACTCCTGCTGCGCGGGGCTTACACGTATTCGAAACTTATCGACGACGGTTCTGAAGTGTTCACCATCACCAACGGGGGGTTCGGAAGTTCGTTTGCACAGAACCCCTTTAGCCAAGCCGGGGATCGGGGCCTTTCCGCCTATGACCGGAGACAACGGCTGGTTTTAACATACATCTGGGACGTTCCCTATGTGCACAGCACTGATAATGTGGGCTTTCGCGTCCTGAATGCGATAACCAGCCACTGGCAGTGGTCCGGATTTGCAACCTTCGAATCCGGCAGGCCAGACGATATCATCTCCGGTTCGGACACGTTGGGAGACGGCAGGGCTACCAATGATCGCCCGAATGTGGTGAACCCCAATCTGCCAGCCGGGGATTTTGCCAGGTATTCTAAGGCGCTTAAGGGTTTTGCTGGAGACCTTGGCCGCAACACCTACATTGGCCCGAATGAGCAATATTGGGACACGTCTATTCAGCGCGTAATTCCGTTCGGGATCCACCATCTGGAAAGTCAGGCGCTCACGGTTCGCGCGGAGTTCTATGATGCCTTGAACCATGCCAACCATGATCTGCCTGTCCTTAATTTGGCCAACGGACCATCCACGGTGAACGGAGATGGCCATTTCGGGGATCTGGGGTCGACTATCCACGGACAGCGTCAGATCAAGATCTACCTGAAGTATTCCTTCTAATTAAGGAATACCCTAACCTCTACCAAAGGGAAGCCGGAACATCGGCTTCCCTTTTTTCTTTTTATGTCTGGCAAGATTCAGAGCAAGCGGCCGGGAGGATCGGCGCCCGGTGGTAATTCCGGCAGGCGCTTGCGGTCAACCACGTTTGCCGCGACTTTGGTTGGAGCGGGGTGCGGTATGCCCACTCCCGCGTTCCAGTCGATGTGGTCTTTTGCGCAGGCCGGGCAATAACCCTTCCCGGTATCTTCGTCGCGCAGGCTGGCCAGTTCGTAGCAACTGCACACGCAATCGCAATAGCCGGTTTCCGATGCGGTTCTTAGAGGAACGAGGGCCATATGGAGTTCCCAAGCAAACGATAACACGACTTGGATGACGCGGAGAATCGCAGCCGGTCTGGGGCTTTGGGTCGCTTAGTTATTTGGATTGCCTGATTAATTATTCAGGTTTTTCAATTGGGCGAGGCGGAACGGCGAGCCCAGGTTTTCCCGCAATTCAGCCCAGTGTTGTTCGGGAATCGAAAGAAATACTTCCACGATCTTGGGATCAAACTGAGTTCCCGCGCACCGGCGTATCTCTTCGCGCGCGTGGGACATCGGCAGGGCCTTGCGGTATGGCCGGTCGCTGATCATGGCATCCATTGCGTCGGCAAGAGAAAAGATTCGCGCGCCAAGCGGAATTTGCTCGCCGCGCAATCCTCGCGGATAACCGGTGCCGTCAAAAAATTCCTGGTGCGCAAGCACGATCTCCGCCGCATCGCGCAGAAACGGAATCTTGGTGAGCATGTTGTACCCGATTTCGCAGTGGGTACGCATGATCGTCTTTTCGTCGTTGTCGAGCGGCCCTGGTTTGCGAAGAATACGATCGGGAACCGCCATTTTTCCAATGTCGTGAAGAAAAGCGGCCCGCGCCAGCACCGGCAGGTAGGGAAGCGGCACCGGAACGGCCTTGGCGATGGAAATGGTAAATGCAGTCACGCGCTGGCAATGGCCTTCTGTTTCTGCATCCTTCAAGTCCAGGGCGCTGCCGAGCGCTTCCAGCGTGTCGTCGTACGATTGCTCAAGCTGCGTAATCGCCACAGTGAGCTGCTGCGTCCGTTCGTCCACCTGTTGCTGCAAGTTCAACTGGTAGCTCTTGTTTTCCAGGACCAGCCGCCGGTGCTGCAACGCCCGCCCGACTCCCAGGAAGAGCTGGTCTTTCTCAAAGGGCTTCAGGATGTAGTCATAAGCGCCGCGCCGGATAGCCTCGAGCGCGGTGGAAATATCGTGGATTGCGGTCACCATGATCACGGGCACCTCTGGATCATGGCTTCTGAGCCAGTCAAGCAACTTGATGCCGTCCATTTCCGGCATGATCATGTCGCTCAGCACAAGGTCCGGCGTCTGCCTCCGCACGCACTCCTGGGCCGCCCGGCCATTGCTTACGGCAGTACAACTGTAGCCCCGAGATTCGAGCATTGTCGAAACAACTTCACGAATCGCTTCCTCGTCATCCACCACCAGGATGTGTTCCAGGTCCACGTTGATATATCTCCCAAGCATCATTATAAGGGACGGCACACTACCTTTGTGGTGCTATTGCCCAGTAAGAAAATAGCGTGTTAGCGTCAAGTTAGCATGGTGTCGTTGCTTCGCTTCCTGGAAGGAACACGGCACTTTTCTCATACTCACCGAAGACAGACCCCGGGGAGGGGCCGCCGTGATCGCGACGCAGGGCATCCAAGGGATTGCTTTCTTTGAAGCCACGGCTTGCCTTACCCTGCTGGTTCTATTCATCCACCTGAAGCGCGATAATCCCGGCGTTTTCTATAAACTTTGGCTTTTCGGCTGGATCTCCCTCACGGTGGCCTCTTTCAGCGAGCTGGCCTATTTTTTCGGCTACCCTCCATCGCTCTACATTCTGGCAACGGCATCGGGGATTGGCGCGCTGGTATTGTTCCTTGCTTCCATTGTGCAGTTGACACTGGGACAGAATCGTTTCTTCTGGCCCATGATCTGGCTCGCCGCCTTGATGGCGCTGACGGCCGGTTACTATCAAGCGAAAGCCGGTCCCTGGGGGCAAGCTCGTTGGGAGAGCACCATCCTGCAGAACATCATCTGCCTGGCTTCCGGTTGGCTTTTGTGGCGGGCGGCGGGTTCCATTCGAAGTCACGGCACGAAACTTCTGGCGGGCGCATTCACCCTGCTGGCCCTCAACAACTTTAACCGGCCTCAATGGACCTCCGGAGAGATCGACCTGCTTCGCTTTGCATTCGATCATTTCTTGAATGCCAGCCTGGGCATCGGGATGATCGTATTGCTGCTGGAAGCGGCACGGACCCGGTCGCTCGAAATCAGCGAAAAGATGCGCCAGTTCACGCTGCTTACTGCCTCGAACAGCCAATCTCTCGCCCTGCCAGTGATGCTTCAAAAGGTGCTGGGGCAAATTACCGGCAGCCTCGGCGTCATCCACGGAATCATCCGGTTGAAAGAAGGAGAGGCTGAGGCCGCCGAATATGTTTGCCGCGCTTCGGTGGGGTACACGGACGCCTACTTGAAACAATTGGAGCGTATGGCGGCTTCCTCCCCCGGATTGCAGGCGATGATTCAGGAAGACTTCCGTGTTTCCCGATTTGAGGACGAGAAGGATTCCAAAATCCGGCGCGCCATGGCCGATGCTGGGATCACCCAGCTGATCAGCGTGCCGCTTCGCGGGAAAAAGGGAGTTGTGGGCCTTTTGAATGTCGGCGCGCTTCCAGGAAAACGTTTCCACGAGGATGAGCTGACTTACCTGGTGAATGTGGCAAGCTTCCTGGGCACCACGGTTGAAAACGTAAGCCTGTTTGAACAGATCAAGACAGTTCAGCAACAGTGGGTGTACACCTTCGACTCCATCGGCGACCCGATTATGGTGCATGACAGCGAAGGACGCATTGTGCGGGGAAATCTCCGGCTTGCGAACCTTCTTGGCCGGGATTTTGCCTCGGTTGTGGGCCGCTCCGTCAGCGATCTATTCAGCCCGCGAGCTGCGCAGTTCAAAGTTTGTCCTTATTGCGAAGGGTGCTCCGGCGACGCCGATGCGCCCGATCCCTGGCTGCAGGGCTATTTCCTCGCCTCCAATTCTGATTTCTCTGATCCGGAGGGCCGCAAGCTCGGCACGATTCACGTTCTGAAAGACATCACCGAACGGAAGCGCGCGGAGGAAAAATACCGCAACCTGGTCGCCAGTGTTCAGGAGGGTGTGTTCATCTCCACGCTGCAGGGGCGCTTCCTGGATTTCAACGTTGCCATGATGCGAATTGTCGGCTACGAAAATCGCGACGAACTTCTGGGAGTCGAAATCGCTCAGACGCTGTATGTGAATCCGCTGGATCGCGAACGGCTCAAAAAGCTTCTCCAAGAGCACGGGTCCGTCAACGATTTCGAATTTGAAATTCGCCGCAAGGATGGAGAACTCCGCACCGTCACCGAATCGTCCACGGCCATTCGCGACACGGCTGGAAACGTCACGGCCTATCAGGGGTTCCTGCTGGATGTGACGGAGCGGCGGCGCGCGGAGCGGGAGATCCGGCGGCGGAATCGCGAATTGCTTGTGCTCAACTCCATCGCCGAAACCCTGGTCTCCTCCATCGATCTTCACGACTCCCTGCAGCGCACGCTTCGGCAGATTCTCGAGTTGTTCAACATTGATGCTGCTTCACTTTACTTGTTCGAACCGGACGGACTGTCCTTGCGCCGTGCCGCGGCGGTCGGGCATCGCTCTGAATTCTCGAAGAATTTTCCGTTGCTTCCGGTTCCTCCGGAATTGGTTCAACAGATTCGCGCGGTGCGTGCCCCATTCCTTTCCGCGCAGGGCCTGCCGCTTCCAGGCCTGATTGCCGATCTCCGGAAAAAAGAGCAGATCGAATCCGCGTACATTGTCACCTTGTGGTCGAAGGACAACATCGTGGGCGGATTGGTGGTTGGTAGCCGGACGCCGCGCGAATTTTCCGCGCCGGATATCAGCCTGCTGATCGCGGTGGGCAGCCAGGTTGCCGGCGCCGTGGAGCGCAGCCAACTTTACGAACAGACGCGCCAGGCTTACGAAAATCTGCGGCGCACGCAAGAACAGTTGTTGCACAGCGAAAAGCTTGCCGCCGTGGGCCAGCTTATTTCTGGGGTTGCCCACGAACTGAACAATCCGCTCACGGCCATCCTGGGGTATAGCCAATTATTGGAATCGAGCGGGCAGGTGGGGCCACTGGCGCTGAGCTATTCCGAGAAAATGTACAAACAAGCGCAACGCACCCATCGCATCGTGCAAAACCTTCTCAGTTTTGCTCGCCAGCATAAGCCGGAACGCGTCCCGGTCGCCGTCAACACGGTTATGGAAGACACGCTCACGCTGCGGGATTACGACCTGCGAATGAACCAGATCCACGTGCACCTCGATCTCTCGAAAGAGCTTCCCCTGGTTCCTGCCGATCCGCACCAATTGCAGCAGGTTTTTCTGAACCTGATCAATAACGCGGTCGACGCGATCCTGGAGCATTCCACGCAGGGCGATCTTTGGGTAACTTCCGGTGCGGACGAAAAATATATTTTCGTGGAATTCACCGACAGCGGCCCCGGTGTGAAGGATCCCTCCCGGGTGTTTGATCCGTTCTACACCACCAAACCGGTCGGCAAAGGAACGGGCCTGGGCCTCAGCATTTGCTACGGGATCGTTATCGAGCACGGCGGTTCGATTCGAGTGAAGAATTCGCCTCCTCGCGGCGCGAGTTTCCGCATCGAGCTGCCTTTGCAGTTCGACGCGAAAACGCCTCAGCTGACGGAAGCATCCGTGACCAGCTAACAAAAGGGAAGCGCAAGAAAGGGACTGCTTAGAGGCCGCCGATATTCTCGTGGCCCGTGGCGGAAGGCTCGGAGCCTCTCACCGCTGTTTCGGCAATGCGTGTTGTCGCTGCTTCCAGTTGCCGGGCGATGTTGGTCGCCATGTCCGAAAGCAGAGTGAAACCCGAGAAGGGCTGAAGCCCCAGCCGGAGTTTCCATCTGAGGAAAGCGCAATTCGCCGCGAAAACCAGGCTTAGCTTCCAGCGCTCCATTTCCTCGACCCCGACAGCCTCCGGTGACATCAACGCCAGCACCCGCGAAATCTCCAGCAGCGTCTCAAACTCTTCCTGCAACTGATCCAGATAGTTCAGCGCGATCCGCTTCCGCTGACGGCGAACAGTCTGCATCAGTGCCGCTTGGCCAGTTTGCCGAAGAAACTCGGTGTCTGCGGGCCGCAGCGCTTGCAGGATGTGCGACATCCGGGAACTATGCCGCGATTGCGAAAGCGCCTCGAAAACATCCAGCCCGGGAGTGAACCGGTGTTTGGAAGGCCTGGAAGCCCACAGGAGCAGCAAGAGGACAACGAGCGCGGAAAAAATGAAGAACAAGAGGGAGGCGCTCATCGGTGCTGATCCTCCGAGCGAAGGAGTTGGTTCAGTTGCTGATTTAGGTGGTAAAGGCGCAGGTTGAGTTCCGAGGACAGTTTTCCGTAGAGTTCCTTCGGAATCGCCGGTGGTGGCGCATGTGCCGCAGATTCCTCGTAGCGGGTTACGGCATTGAGCCAGATCAGAAGAGTGGCGAGGTAGGTAAGGACATCCAGAAAACCCCAGAAATTGACCAACTCCTGAATATGTTTCTCCAGCAGAGTGTAGTTAAGCACAAAGAAAGCGGAGTAAAGGCATAACCCTACCATCAGCGCCGAATGCAATCGAAGGATAGGGAGCCGATAATAACGGGCAAAAAGAAATAGAGTAACGATGATTGCCCCGATGGAGAGTTCCAGGCCACGTTCCACGTTATGGAAGATCCAATACCAATCTCCCTTGGAAAAAAGCAGGCCGTTTGCCATCACCAGAATGCCCACAGTGCAGAATAGCCGCCAGGCCAGAGCCCAGATACCCGGGTACCGACCCAGAATCTTTCGGGTGAGTTCAACGAGAGCCTGGAACCTGAGGAATGCCACGATGAGCTGGCTACCCCAGGCGATCTTCCACACCACCATGTTGGGAGTGTCAAAGACTCGGTAGGCGGTTGCAATCACCGCACTTTGCACGATGGTTGAGACGACATACAGCGAGAACCACGGATACTTATCCAGGAATTTCCGGCGCGCCAACTGCACGAACAGCACGCATTCCACGGTTGTGGTGAGGGCCCACGCCAGGTTTCGCAGTTGAAGGGGCTCAACCATGCAACCGCCACGCTAGCATAACTTAACTCGGCAGTAAATAGGCCGAGCCCCCTTAGGTCCACGTTCTTACGATCAAAGTTAGAGCCTTCTCATGAACCTCCCCAGCCGAGTCCTCTGCTCTCCCTCCTTGGTCAAAAACCATGCCTCTTGACTCCATAGGAAATGGGGCAGAAAAACTTCGTCGTTCGAGGTGGAAGCCGCATGTCGAGCGCGACTACACGCTTATTGACTTTGGCGGGGGGGTTGTTGGAACTGGCATAGGCACGCCGTCTGCGGCAAGGACACTCGTTCCCTTTGGCGGGGGGGTTGTTGGAACTGGCATAGGCACGCCGTCTGCGACAAGGACGCTCAGTCCCTTTGGCGGGGGAGTTGTTGGAACTGGCATGGGCACGCCGTCCGCAACGTCTGTATTTCGCCATTCGCTCCTTCCTGCGAGTGGATAGTTGACCAGAACGGCGATGGAAAGTACGATTAGGCTTACTGAAAGCGCAATTCTCGGGATAGGAAAATGATTTTTCATGGGAACCCTCCTGGCTGCGAAGGGTGACCCAAAGCCGATTGGTTGCTTTACGGGCGATGAAAAAGTTCCGCTGACGGAACGTTCCCGCACGTGGGAGGACCAGATGCACGACCAACTTCGCATCCACCGTCAGATTCTTTACGACCTTGCTCTCCATTACCTTGAGCCGCTGAGCGGGAATTTTCCCCGGCTGGCGTATCTGGCGAGCCTGAAAAACCCCTCCACCAACATCTATGCGCACGACCGCCTGTCCGCGATCTATGGCAAGGAAGCCGTTGCAGCAGCCCTGGCCAAGTGTCACGAGGAATTATTTGAACGATTGCTGGAGATGCCTTTGGCGCAGCAGGAGGAGGATCTGCGCCTGTTCGTGGGTACGCTGCCTGAAGGATTTGCCAAGGGCCTGCGGAGTTGCCAGGAGAGGTCTGAGAGTTGGATTCCTGTGGAGGCGCCGGACTACCTCAAGGAACTTTTTCGATCCAATCTGAACGCATTGTTTGGGTTACTTCGCGAGCGCAATCCCAAGGCTCGTTCAGGTAAGTGATTACGCCGACCACTTTGCCGACCACCTCGGCCTCCGCCGGCGTTCGCCACGCTTCCGGTGCGCAATGCGAAAGCACGTGCGGTTGCATCACAAGCCTGGATTTCAGTTTCAGGAACCAACCGCAGCGGTAACCGCCTCTTGTTTCCACGAAATACAGCGGGCGGTCATACTCGGTGTACCATTCCCCTTCTTCAATCTTCCTCACGGCGGTGTCCACCATCACCATGCTTCCCGGGCGCAAGATGGGCGCCATTCGCCGGTCCGAGAGCCCAATGTATCCGTAGCGAAAACGTACAGTTGCCTGCTGCTTCATCCCGGGGAAATAACGCACGTTATCCGGCTGCTCGTTCATCAGCCCGGTGCAGTCAGAGCCAAGCCCGGAGCCAAATTGCGGGTTCAAGGCGAACCTCACGGGGAACTCATGCAGGTGAGTGCGTGGCGCGGGAAACGCCGCCCCGTCTTCAAATGTTTGTTGGAAGGGTGCCTCATACCATCCGGAGATTTCCAGAGAACTGAGGTGGTAGATGGTGGCGAGTGAATACAATTTGTGCAGGCTGGGGACGACATTTCGATTCTCGATATCCGCCAGGCGGCTGATGTGCAGGATGAAGTCTGGCCTGCCTCGCTTGGCAGCAAGCTCATAACTGGCCTGTTCTACCTCCCGATAGGTTAACCCGAGCGCTTCCCGTGCCTGGCGCAAACGCAGCCCTGGTGGATACATGTCTTCCCCCCGACCGTCGCGTTATTCGCAACAGCCACTCTACCAAATCAAATTACCACTTTGTTACGGATTCAGAACACTATAGACCTCTGTGGAAATTCATGAGTGTATGTTGCGATGTGAAACATACCGTTCTCCAAGCTCCGGTTTCAGTCTCATTTCGGAGAATCTGCTATCCTGACCCTCTATGGCCCCTTTTTACCGTTTGTTCGGGTGTTCTCTTGCCTTCTTGCTTCTCGGGACTTTGGTTCTCTCTTCCGCCCCCTTTGCATTCGCCCAACAAGCCACAACTGCACCCGCGGCAGCCGCCCCATCCGCAGGAACGAGCAATCCCGAATTTCTTGCCACCGCCGACGAAGTTGTCAAGGAGATGAGCAAAATCACGGGCTGGGGGTTAAAGACACCGCTGAAAAAGTCCATTCGTTCGCGCGAAGATATCCACGCCTATATCCTTCGCCAGATGGATGATGAGAAAGACGCGAAAGAGCGCTATGCCTCCGCCCGCAGCGCCGAGGTCTTCGGGCTGATTCCAAAGGACTTTAATCTTGATGCCTTCCTGGTCGACCTCCTGACGGAGCAGATCGCCGGGCTATACGATCCAAAGGCCCACGAATTCTATATCGCAGACTGGATCCCGGTGGACGAGCAGCGGATGGTAATGGCGCATGAGCTGACCCACGCACTACAAGACCAGCACTTTGACATCGAACCATGGGTGAAGGCAGCGCGGCCCAATGATGACGCCGAAATGGCCCGCGAAGCCGTTCTGGAAGGCAGCGCCATGGCCGGCATGCTGGAATACGAGTTGAAAGGTAAGGGCTTGAAGTTAAAGGACCTACCCGAGTTTGATCCTTCCGTTTTTGTAGGCGATCTGGCGGAAACGCCCATCCTCAAAAAGGCTCCGCCGTTCATCAAGGACTCGCTGATGTTCCCTTACTTCAGCGGCCTCACCTTTTCGATGGGCGTGCTGAAATCGGGTGGCTGGCCGGCATTTGCATCCGTATTTGCCCGGCCCCCTGCTAACACCCAGCAAATCCTGCACCCGGAACTGTATTTCGCGAACAGGGCGCCCACACCGCTGAAAGTAGACTTGCCGGCAACTGTGCCTGGCGAGAACTGGGTCCTGCTGGAAGAGAATGCCTTGGGCGAGCTTGGATGGAAGGAAGTGTTGAAGCAATTTATCGACGAGCCGCGCTCCACGGCCATGGCTGCGGAGTGGGACGGCGACGATTATGCAACTTTTGAACAGAAAAATTCAAAGCGCCTGATGTTGTTTGCGCGCATCCGGCTGGCGGATATCGTCTCCGCGACGCGTTTTTTCACGGAGTATTCCGGGGCGCTGGAAAAGAAATATCCGGACCGCACGGACGTCTCTCGCCGCTCCAATTTCCTGTCGTTTGATTCCGGTCAGGGCAACGTATTTTTACGGTGCAGCGGCAGGGAATGCATCACCCTGGAAGGGGGCAGTTCCGCAATGTTCCTTCAATGGACCGCTAAGCTCAACTGGCGGCTGGTGCCGGAGTCGCCACAGGCGCCAGCCTCTACCGATATCAGGACGGCACAAACCAACACCCTGGCGATGGGCTTCGACTCCGTCCCAGGTTTTTGACGAATCACTCGCGCCAGTCCGCGAGCCTCGATTCAGTTTGAATGCTGCATCACCAGCAGGGTCAGGTCGTCCGTGCGTTTTACGCCCGCGGAAAAGTCGCGGACTTCGCTTAAGCACGCAGCGAGCATTTGCTCGGGACTCTTGGAAGAGTGGCGCGCGATGAGCGCCTCCACGCGCCGCAGACCGTACTCGTCCCCCTTCGTGTTGAAGACCTCCGACAATCCGTCCGTATAGAGAAACAACGAATCGCCGGGCTCCAGCTTCAGGTGGCACACCGGGAAGTCCGTCGTGCAGAACATTCCGAGCGGCACGCCTGTGGCCTGCCCCGAAGTGACGCCCGTGGGCGAAGCATGGAGCAGCGGCAGGTGCCCGGCGCTGGCGTACTCCACCTTGCCGTCGGGCCATGCGCGTCCCACGACCAGCGTGACGTACTGCCCCGCTGTGGTGCTTTCGCAGAACAACCGGTTCGCATGACCCACCAGTTGGGTCAACGGCATATTCTGGCTTGCCAGTGTGCGAAACGTCGCATGCAGGTGGCTCATCAGCATGGACGCGGCGACTCCCTTGCCGGCAACGTCGCCGAGCAGGAAAAGAAAACTGTCTTCGTTTTCGATCAGGTCAAAGTAATCCCCGCTTACCAACGCGGCCGGCTCGTAGTGGTATCGCGCCTGCCACTTGCAAACCGACCAGTCGGCTCGCGGTAGAAGTCCACGCTGGATTCCGGCGGCCAGCACCAGGTCGCGCTCCAGTGCGCGCTGTTCTTCAGAAGAAAGATGGTCCAGGCAGAAGCGCAGCAAGGGATTGCAGAGCAACCGGTCCGCTTCGATGGAGTCGTGGCACACTTCGCAAATGCCAAACGTTCCGCCGTTGAGGCGACCGAGAGCTTCATCCACGCTTTGAATGAGCTGGCGGAGCGACGCATCCGAAACATTCGCCCCGGCCGCCGCCTGAAGACTTGTCCGGCGCCGTTCAAGTTCGGTGTGCAGGTAAGAGTGAGTGGTGGTGTCTAGGTTTGCCATGCCGACAGATTGCTGCTTTGTGCCTGGGGAATCCATCCGTTTTGTGCCTCCAAATTCGAGAGTATTTCGCGAGGGAACGGAAAATCAAAAAAGGACTAACGAGCGTTGCCGCCCGCCACCGCACGTGTTGCCAGTAAAGGCGCCTGGGCGGTGGTATTACTCCTGTCTATGCGATGCCGCAGTCGCTCCACCCGGCACATCAACTTTTCCTCAACACGCCGGGTGCGCTCCCTGGCGTAGGGATCGCGCGAAGGATCGCGGTGGCGCTGGAGTTTGGCGAGAGCGAGTTGCGCGAACTCCAGCGCGTGTTCGAAATCTTTTGCCCGGCGCTCGTAATGAATCGCCAGTTGTTCGCAGGCCTCGATGCCATCCGCCGGGTCGGCGGCCAGTTCGTGCCACAGCGCCGCCGCACTGTTGCCGTCGCCACGGCGTTTGGCCATCAGCGCTAGTTCTCGCGTCGCGCGCGGCCGGAACTCCGCCGGCAAGCCCGCGTCGAGAGCTTTGACGCACGTCAGATGCGCGCGCTCATTATCGCCGCGCCGCTGCAGGAATTTCGACAAGCCAAAGAGATCGAGCGAATCTTCCGCAGCAAGCGATTGCCGCTCGTCGAGCAGGGAATTGATCTTTCCAAAAAGCGCGGCGAGTCCCCGCAAGTCCATTTGATTGTGCTTCACCACGCCTGCAAGCGGGTCGGCGGCGCCTCCGCGCAAATAATCGAAGTAAAACTGCGGGATCAGCGCTGAAGCCACATCGTCGCCGCGATGCCAGCCGAGCCGCTCCGCGTCGAGCACATGGCGCTCCAGTTCCACGAGTCGCACGGAACCCAGGCGCAATTTCCAAAGCGCGCGCGCCGGATGCAGCAAATCCAGGTGCGCGGCAAGCTGCGGCACTTTGATCGCCCGCGTCATCGTGAAGCGATTTTCCAGCAGGGGCCAGTCGAACGATTTTCCGTTGAACGTGACAAGCACCGGCCGCTCCGCCAGACGCGCGGCAAGCTCGTGCAACAGCGAATGCTCCTCGGAAAAATCACGCAGGAAAAGCTGCTCCACCTGCAACCCGCCGGCATCCCACCAAGCGAGGCCGACCAAGAATGCGTAAGTTCCCGTCCCGCCCGCAAGCCCGGTCGTCTCCGTATCCAGAAACAACCACTTTTCCGGATCTTCCAGCGCCGCTCTCGTGTGAGATTCCGCATCTTTCTTGTAGTGGCCGACCTTCAGATCGGCTCGCTTGGAAGAGGTTCCCTTAGTCAAAAGCTCCAACGCCACCCGCGACGGCTCCGCAAACTCCGGCGTCGAAAACCAATTCCGAATCGCCAGATGCTCCCCGTAATGATTCCGAGCAATCCCCGCCCCCAGCAAGCGGCTAAGCGAGTCCGTCTCATCCGGCGCGCGCAATTCCGCCGGCCTCGCCGCCATGCCGCGCGCAGGCTTCAACGCTGCCAATCTAGAAAACCGATCGATGTTGCCCCCTTTTGAGTGCGGGAGCTCTGCTCCCCCTTTTTCAGTTTCAACCGTTACCGGCCAACTCTCCCTGCCCTCTGCCTGCCCTGAGCGAAGCCGAAGGGTGCTCTGTCTCAGTGTCCTCTGTGTTAATTCTCTTCTACCCGCACAACCTCTCCAAAATCGCCAGCGCCGCTTCCTTCGCCTTCGGCGCCAGATCCCCCGCCGGCCCCACGCACGAAGGGCATCCCGCATCGCAAGGGCATGCCTGAATCAACTCCCGCGTCTTCCGCACCAGCAATTCATGCACGCGAAACAACGGCTCCGAAAATCCGATCCCACCCGGATACGCGTCAAACAAATACAAATTCGGCTCGAAAAATTCCTTCGCCTGCGCCCCGGCCGCCTCCTCCAAGCGCATCGGCGTGAACTCGTCGCTTTCCATCCCCGGCGCGGGCGGCCGCTCGCCAATCGCAGTTCCCAAATCGCGCCCATCGCACATCAGCAGCAGCGTAGCCACCGACGCCAGCGCATATAACAACCCGAACATCCCCGACTGCCGCTCGCTGATCGTGTACGGCAGCGATTCCAGCAATGCGCGCTCCAGCGTAATCCAGTAAGACGTCGTGTGCATCTCGTTCTCTGGCAATTCGAGCTGCCCCGCGCCGATATTCTCATTCGTGAAAAATTTGATCTTCTTGAAACCCACCACCTGCGACCGCACCAGCACGTCTCCATGCGACCGCGAATGATCCGTAGCGCCGGCATCCTGTTTACCCTGAGCGGAGAAGGGCCGGCCCGCGGCTCTCTCCGTCTCCGCAATCTCCAACACCCGCACCTGCGTATACCGGATCGCGTCCGTGTAGTAATCCACGTTCACCTGCTTCACATACGCCTTGCGCTCCTTAAAATCCAGATGCTCCACGTGGTACTGCTGCCCTCCGTGCAAGTAGATCGCTTTTTCATGCACGGTCGTCAGCGCGCTCGGAAAATCCACTTCGCCAATCACCTGCGGCGCGCCGGTGATATCAATAATCACAAAATTGTCGCTGGTCACGGAACGCAGGCTGACGGTGTCCGCCGGATACGCCTCATGCGTCCAGTGATAATTTTCGCCCGCGCGGTGGAGATAGCCCGCCTCAGCCAGCCGCGCGCACAAATCCAGCACGTTCACTTCTCCGAATTTCTCCTGCGGGCCGATGGGCAGTTCAAACGCCGCGCATTTCAGGTGATTGATCAGGATTTCCAGATTGTCCGGTTGAATGAACGCATGCTCCGGCGTATTCCCGAAAAAATAGTCCGGATGGCGAATGATGAATTGATCGAGCGGCGCCGAGGACGCCACCAGCACGGCGCAGGAACTTCCGCTGCGGCGTCCGGCGCGGCCCGCGCGTTGCCAGGTGGCCGCAATCGTTCCGGGGTAGCCGGTCATCACCACGGTGTCCAGCGAGCCGACGTCAATCCCAAGCTCCATCGCTGACGTCGTCACCACGCCGCGAATCCGCCCCTCGCGCAATCCCCGCTCGATCTCGCGCCGTTCGTTTGGCAAATAGCCGCCGCGATACCCGCGAATCGTTTCCGGCTTGCCCGGCTGCTGCGGGTTCGCCTGCTGCAGATAGGTCAGAATCAGTTCCGTGTGCAGCCGGGAATTGGCGAAAACCATCGTCTGCAAATCGTGTTTCAGGAATTCCTGCGCCACGCGCGAGCCTTCATTGATGTAGCTTCGCCGGATGCCCAGCGCGCGATTGACCACCGGCGGGTTGTAGAACACAAACGTCTTCTCCGCCGACGGCGCGCCGTTCGCTGCCAACACTTCCACGTTGTCTTCGATCAGCCGCGAAGCCAGCTCTCCCGGATTCGCAATCGTTGCCGAACAGCAAATGAATTGCGGCTTGCTGCCATAAAATCGTGCGATGCGCTGCAGCCGCCGCAGCACATTGCACAAGTGGCTGCCGAAGACGCCGCGGTAGGTGTGCAGTTCGTCCACCACGATGTAGCGCAAATTTTCGAACAGCCGCGTCCACCGCGTGTGGTGCGGCAGGATCCCGGTGTGTAGCATGTCCGGGTTGGTCAGCACAACGTGGCTTTTCTCGCGGATCGCCTTGCGCGCGTCGGTAGGAGTGTCGCCGTCATAAGTAAACACACCGACGCGATTCTCCAGCCGGCCATTCAAATCGTGTAGCTCTGCCAACTGATCCTGCGCCAACGCTTTCGTGGGGAAGAGATACAACGCCCGCGTGTCGTCATTCGCAAGAATCGCGTCCAGCACCGGCAGGTTGTAGCAAAGCGTTTTCCCCGAAGCCGTCGGCGTCACGATCACCACGTTCTTGCCAGCGTGCACGGCTTCCGCCGCCGCCGCTTGATGCGTGTAAAGCTGCCGGATTCCCTTGGCGTTATAAGCCGCGCGAAGGTCCGCGTGCACCCACTCCGGAAATTCAGCCCACTGCGCTTCCCGGGCAGGGTAGTGGCGCACCGCCGTAAGAGTTTCCCCGTCGCGGTCGCGCGCCGCAAAGGTGTCCAACACCTCCGTGACACGGGCGAGGGTGGAGGAGCTTCCCGCCCTTGCCAGGGAATACGCGTTGCTTGCCATGGTCAAAATCTCCCGCAAGGCCGCCAAATAATTCGCCTTTTGTTCGCTTAGGCTAGCATCCCGGCGCGTGCGGCGCAATACGCAAACTGATTGTGGCCGCAAAATGTGCATCGCCTCTACGGGCTGTGTTACGATTCGAAAAGATGAATGCAAAAACAAGTGCTGCGCTTGAAATCGCTCTCGCTTGCCCCATTTGTAGAGGGAAACTGGTCACGCTGCCGGACCAGGTGACCTGTGAAAATTGCCGCCATACGTTTCCCGTAGACACCGGAATTCCGCAACTATTCTGGCAGAACGACTGGCCCGCCGATAAGCCAGACGTCACCCGCGCGATGCAGGCGTTTTACGAAAAGACTCCGTTCCCGAACTACGACGACTTCGATTCAGCGGAGGCGCTCCGGCTGAAGGCGCGCCGCGGGGTTTTCGCGAAGCTGCTGGATGAGCAAATTCGCCACGGATCTACGATTCTCGAGGTTGGGTGCGGAACGGGGCAACTGAGCAATTTTCTGGGGATGACCTGGGGCCGCACGGTGTATGGCGCCGATGGCTGCCTGCACTCGTTGCAACTCGCCGAAAACTTTCGCCGTGAAAACGAAATCAAAGGCACCAAATTTCTGCAGATGAATTTGTTTCGCCCGGTGTTCCCTGAGGAAAGTTTTGATTTCGTGGTGTGCAATGGAGTGCTGCACCACACCAGCGATCCGTATCTTGGATTTCAGACCATCGGCAAGCTGGTGAAGCGCGGCGGTTTCATTCTGATTGGGCTTTACAACAAATACAGCCGTCTGGCGACCGATTTCCGGCGCTGGATGTTCCGCGTTTCCGGCGATCGAATGCAGTTTCTGGATCCGCAGATCCGGGACCGCGCCGCGAATCAGGGCCGCAAGCAAGCGTGGTTTCTCGACCAGTATAAGAATCCGCACGAGTCGAAGCACACGTTCGGTGAAGTGCAGGGCTGGTTCAAGGAAAATGGCTTCGAATTCATGAACAGCATTCCCAAAGCCCAGGGCGAGAGTTTTGCCACCGACGAAAAACTTTTCGAACCGCACGCTCCCGGGACCGCGTTGAATCATTTCCTCGTACAAGCCGGCGAAATGCTGGTTGGCGGCCGCGACGGTGGCTTTTTCATCATGATCGGCAAGCGCCTATAGCCCAGCTAGGAATCTCGCGCGATGTGACGAATCCCCGCAAAACGCGGTACTCTTTTCTTTACAACATTTATCCGGAGAAAGAATGAACGAAGAAACTCCCGTGGCTGCGGATGCGGCGCCGAAGCGCTCTGGCCTGAAGTCCTTCCTGTATTTTCTGAAACTCCTTGTCGGCAATTTTCTGTTGTTCGCCGTGCTGATCGAACTCGTGTGCCTGGTTTATATCAATGTCACGGATTGGCATTCCAGCAAGCCGACCTATCACGTCAACTACAACAATTTCTGGGCCGACATCAATCCAGACTTCGGCGTTTGGCACCGACCCAACGGACATTTCTATCACCAGGGCGGCTGTTTCAGCGTGCAGTACACCACGAACAGTTATGGCGCGCGCGACGTCGAGCGAAGCCTCCACTCTTCAAAGCCGCGCACCGTTGTCCTCGGCGATTCCATGATTGAGGGCCTGGGCCTGGCGGACCAGGACCGCCTGACGAATATTCTGGAGAAAGACACGGGGCGCGAGTATCTGAATTTCGGCACCAGCGGCGATTTCGGCCCGCTGCAATATGCGTTGCTCTACAAAACGCTCGCCGCGAAATTCGATCACGACACCGTTGTCGTCGGCCTGCTTCCCGACAATGATTTCCACGATATGTCGCCGGAGTGGGGGAAGGTCCATCACGCGGACCGCTACCGGCCGTACTACGCTGACCATTTCTCCGTCGTCTACACCAATCATGTGCAGCCGCGAGCCGGCGAAGGTCTATGGGACCGCATCGAATCGGTGATGCGCGCCTATTTGGCGTCCTACCATGTTGGCCAGTTTTTATACTCAAGCATGTACTGGCGGATGGCGCCGCCGTATTCCGGCTACAACGATTTCAACGATGTGGATATTGCCCGGCTGAGGCACGCGCTCGACGACATTCATGCCACTGCTGATGCGCACCACGCTCGTATGGCCGTAGTCTTGATTCCCACTTCCAACGATTTCGCGCGATCGAAACAATCCGGAGCGAATCGGCTCGGCCCGGTGGTTCTCAGTTGGGGCCAGGAAAAAGGCATTCCGGTGAAAGACCTCTTGCCGGACATGGATGCCCGCTCCGGCGGAGACTTCCACTCGTTCTTTTTAAGTTGCGATGGCCACTGGACGCCGAAGGGGAGCAAAGTGGCAGCGGAAATCCTCGAGCCCTGGCTGGCGCAACTCGACGCATCACCCGCTAAAAACTAACTCTGGCTAGAGTCATCCTGAGGCTATCCGACGAGGATAGCCGAAGGATCTCAACTGGCAATTCGCGCACGATCCAACAGTTGAGGTCCTTCGGCGCGCAAACGGCGCGCACCTCAGGATGACAAGTTATTTTTGTTGAGTTTTGACAACCGATCCATTGGTCGTCGTGCGAAATGCGAGCTACGACGGTTTTTCAATCAGGAAATTCCCGAGCACTAGGCAATCCATCTGGCTGCGGGAGAACGTGCTGTAGGCGTTCGCGGGTGTCGTTACGATCGGCTCACCCCGCAGATTGAAGGAAGTGTTGAGCACCACAGGAACGCCAGTGGCCTGTCCGAAGCGTTCGATCAGGCCGTAGTAAAGCGGGCTCTGCTCGCGGTAAACCGTCTGCACACGCGCGGAACCGTCCACGTGGGTGATCGCCGGCAGCGTGGCGTGATGTTCAGGCTTCACCGGCGTCACATACAACATGTAGCGCAGAGGATACTGATTCACCGCGTCGCCCAGTTCGAAATAGGTCGGCGCGGCTTCTGCAATGACCGACGGCGCAAACGGGCGATACGGCTCGCGGAATTTGATCTTCGAATTAACGATGTCCTTCATGTCCGCGCCGCGCGGATCGGCAAGGATGCTGCGATGTCCCAGCGCGCGGGGGCCCCACTCAAATCGTCCCTGGTACCAGCCCACCACTTTGCTGTTAGTCAGGAAATCCGTGGTGCGGTCGAGCAACTCATCGGTGCTGCCGGCTTCGTGATACGGAATGTTTTCGCTCTCGAGGAACGAGCGGATGTCTGACGCACAATATTCCTGTCCCCAATAAGCGTGCTCCATGCGGAACGACCGCGGCTTGCCGAGCACGGAGTGGTAAGCCCAGAGCGCGGCACCCAACGCTCCGCCGGAATCTCCCGCCGCCGGTTGAATAAACAATTCGTCGAAACCCGACTCGCGCAGCATTCTTCCATTCGCCACGCTGTTCAACCCCACCCCGCCGGCAACGCAAAGTTTCTTCAATCCCGTCTGCTTGTGGAGATTCTTGGCCATGCCCACCAGCAAATCTTCCGTGACGCGCTGGATGCTGGCCGCGATGTCCGCGTAATGTTCATTCACCCGGCATTGCGCAATATAATCCGCCGGCTTTTTGCCAAAATATTTCGGGAACCCCGTCGACTCCGTGAAAAAGGGCGTCTCCCGCGGCCGCGGCTCGCCGAAAAGTTCCACCAGCTTCGGCGTGTACATGCGGTCGGTCGCGTAATGGAAGCAGAAGTAATCCATGTCCAGCGAAAAAGAACCGTCTTCGTTCTGCTTCACCGTCTTCCAGACTTTGTCCACGTAACGCGGCGTCCCGTAGGGCGCCATGCCCATCACTTTGTATTCGCCTTCGTTCACCTCGAAGCCGAGGAACGCCGTGAATGCGCTGTAGAGCAGCCCAATGGAATGCGGAAACTCGATTTGCTTGGTCAACTGGATTTGCGTGCCGCGCCCCACGCCGCAAGCCGCCGTCAGCCACTCGCCGACGCCGTCAACGGTCAAAATCGCCGATTCCTCAAAGGGTGAGCACAGAAACGCGCTCGCCGCGTGCGAAAGATGGTGCTCCGAAAAAAGCACGCGGTCGCGGCTGACTCCCAACTCCGATTGCAGCGTGCTGGCGATCCACAGCTTGTCCAGCATCCAGCCAATCATGGACTCGCGGAACACTTTCCAGGATTGCGGATAGGTTTGCAGGACGCTGATCAGCAGGCGGTCCAGCTTGCGAAACGGCCGCTCGTAAAAGACCACGTAGTCCACGTCTTTGGCGTCGATTTTCGCTTCGCGCAGGCAGAATTCGATGGCGTGCTTGGGAAAACCAAAATCGTGCTTGACGCGCGAAAAGCGTTCTTCTTCGGCCGCGGCAACCAGCTGGCCGTCGCGCAGAATCGCAGCGGCCGCATCGTGGTAATAACAGGAAATTCCAAGAATGTGCATCGGCTATTGCCTGCGGGCCCAGTCGATGTCGTGGACTTCGGCGGGATGCTCAATCCAATTTGCGGGGCGATGCTTGATGCGCAGCGGATCGGAAAACAGGCGGACCACCAGGCCAAAGGGCAGAACCGCGACGGCGTAGATGATCGTTAACACCACGCGCGCTTGGAAATTCCCGATCTTGTGAGCCAGGCGTTTCCACGCGTTCCAAAGAGTTTTCAGGTTTTCAACAAGAATATTGGCCATAGCAGCGCGATTCGCCTAGAAGAGGGCGTAGACGAACGGCGCGAGAGCCGAGCTTTGTCCCAGAACGATAAGAACGGCGGTGAAGAGCACCACCAGGATCACCGGCAGCATCCACCAGCGCTTGTTGCGCGCAAAAAAGGAGAGCAGTTCTCCCGCGATGCCGAGCCGGCGCGAAACCGTACTGAAAAACCCCATGAAATCTCCCTCAGTAGCAGATTGGACTGTTGGCCCGAACTACTAATTTATCACACGCATCACGCCGCGGCAAAGCGCACTTACGTTTAGTCGCTCAAAGATTCATCAGTTTGCATGCGTGTTTTCGAGGTTTGCAGCGAATATCTGGCGTTTCTATGGCTCACGAAGAGAGCGGGAGTCCTGCTTACTCCGCCGCCTTTGCGGCTAGCGCCTCGATAACCGCAATGTTGGGCAGAAGTTCTGTCGGAAGAGCATGCCTCGACTGGAGATAAGACGGTGAGTTGTAGGAAATCCAAGTTTTTCCAGCGCCATCTTCCGCCACAAGAATCTTCAGTGGCAAATCGAGAGCAATACTCGGGGCTGCAAGCATCAGCGGCGTCCCGGCTTTCGGATTTCCAAAAACCAGCAGCTTGGTGTTCGGCATTTTGAGTCCCGCGCCAGCCGCTTCGCCGCTGTGATCCACTACCAAGAACAATTTCACGCCCTTCGCCTGCAGGATTCCCTGCAGCTTAGACACGGTCTCATCCACCGAGTGGGTGCTGGGTATCCGCACAATCCCGCTTTCCGCGCTGGTCGCCATCGTTTGCTCCTCTCTTATAGATGCACGAACCAGAGCACCTGGATTGGCGAAAATCAGGTATCCGGCCATCACCAGACCCAGAATGGCCAGCGCGGCGGCTACCCCAATCACCAGTCGCGGACTGCGCAAATAAAGCGATTCGCCGGCTTGCAATTGCTTCAGCATCCGCAGATGCCGAAACATTGATAACAGGCACACCGCCACTCCCATCAGAATCAGCGCGACCCCGATCCACAGCGAAATCCCGTACGATTTCACCTGAAAATCCGGTTGCAGGTGGTTGAACTCCTGCAGAAACAACCCGAACCGCGCCAGCACAAATCCCAATCCCATCAGGGCGATTCCCGTGCGGATCCACGCCAGGACGGTTCGTTCCGCCGCCAGATAGTCGGTTGCACTGCCTTGCATGGGGATCCTCCCGGCTCTCGGAGTTTCTCCTTCACCTTGCCAAAATGCCAGGGATTAGATTGCCTCGAGAACCACTCCAGCGGCGGTGGCAGAACGCCGAAGGTCACGGTCAGAGGTTGCCAAGGGAAGGTTTAATCGGCTGGCTGTGGCCAAATAGGCTGCGTCGTAGCTAGTTAACCCGTGCGAGAGGGCAAGACTGGGCAACTCCAGAATCTCAGCAGGTACTTCCTGGGCGGCCTCAATGGGAAGGGTTTTCAATCGCATCAAAAATCCATCAATCTGTTCAAGTGTGATTCGTTTTCGACGATACGCCATCACCAGGCCGTTTCCGACTTCGTAGAACCACAGGACGGGTACCGTGGCGCGCCGCTCGGAGAGACTTGCAAGAATTCCCAGGCTATATTTTCGGTCTAATTCGTCATCCAGAAACCATTGGAGCGCGACAGAAGCGTCCAGTACAAAGTCGCTCACAGGCGATGACCCTCGTGTATCAGTTCTTTAACTGATATATCTCCGAGGCGCACACGGTTTTTCTCTGCGAAATCGAGCATTTCCCGAACCGCCTCACGCTGAGCGCCGTTTTCCGAACGGGTCGGAGAGGATTTTTCCTTTTCGCGCAGAGCTTGCAGGGCTTCGGCAATTACTTCCTCGGCAGTTCGGAAGTGGCCGATCTTCAGTTCTTCATTGACAATCTTTTCCAGTTCGGGGGGGAGATAGATCTTCATTGACTTCGGCTCCCTTTGTGGAATACCTCCATCATACCAGCTTGAGAATGAACTGGTGAACGGATTGCGCTCTGTCAGTTTGTTCAGTGATGGTGGGCCTGCAGGCGTCCCTTCGCATGTGCTCAACTAGAAAATGCCGGGAACAGAACATCCTCTCGCGGTGTCTGAAACAGTGTGCTGCTTTTCGGCGTATCTTCAAGGTGTAGGCTCGCTGCTCGGGTTCGATTTTGCGCGCCATCCATCTCCGAGAGGAGCGCCGTCTATGGCCGTGGGGGAACTCGGGCTTCGCCGTCCCGATCGCCGCAGGGCACGTCGCTATCCGTATCAAGCCAGCCTCGAAATCGAGTGGGGTTCCGCACGCCTGAAAGCCCGCACGCGCGATGTCAGCGTCGGCGGCATGTTTATCGAGTCCGAAGATGTCCTCTGGGTGGGAGCGGGATTTCGCGCACAATTGGTCACCGATCGTCCCGTATGGCTGGAATGTTCCGTCAAACGCGTGGAACCCGGCCAGGGCATGGGAGTGACGATTGCGCTCCCTGAAGAGCATAACGCGCACCCTTATCAGGAAATCCTGGCAAAGCTCGCCGAAAACGGCTAAGGCTTTATACTATTTTCCATGACCCACTGCCTGGATTGTGGCTCCGAACGCGCCAGCGATCAGTGCCCGGTCTGCGGATTGACCTCCGCCGCCGCGGAACTTGTCTTCCGCCGCAGGCTGATCCGCCAGATGACCGTGTTTCTTGCCGGCTCGCTTCTGTTTCCGTACGTCAGCCAGATTTATCCACCGCTGGACATTGACGGCATGCTGGTCTTTTTCGGGCTGGTGTTTTTTCTGACGCTCGCGCTGGCCATCGTACTGGAGAGCCGGGCTCGCGCGCGCAAGGAAATCGAAGTCATGCGGCATCTGTTCACGGGGCTGATTCCGATTCCCTTCATTCTTTTGACCGCATTGGTACTGAACGGGCGGCTGGATTCGCCCAAGAATGTCAAGTTCCACGCCTCGGTTGTGGATAGCCGCTATCAGATGAAAGGTGTGGTGCGCGGCACGCGGCGTCTTTTCGTGCCCTCCTGGCGCGCCGGGCATCGCGTTGAGCGCCTCGCCGTTGACTCGGATGATTACGACCGGTTCCGTCCTGGCGATGCCGTCAACGTAGGCGTGGCTCCCGGCGCTCTCGGAATCCCGTGGTTTTATGGCGTGTATCGCCGGTCGGATTAAGATTCGTTGCAAGAAGCTCAGTAGATCGGCTCGCGATTGAGGCCCAGCGGAATCTGCAATTCGAGCACGTGGCCGTTTTTTCCAAAGCGAAACGTCACCCGCTGCATCGAGCCGACGTTCCGCTCTTTCCATTCCACAATCTCAATCGGTTTCTCCGGAATGTCCGCGTACGACCATTCCGCCGAATCGCCATGCACCGTGATTTTCTGCGGATCGATGTCGTACACTTCTTCGTCCTGAATCTTCACGAGCACGTAGCGTTTCCACAGCCGAACCAGCAAAATGCCTTTTTTCTCCGAGTGGTAGATGTTCCAGGAGTTGGGCGCCTGCTCGTTGAAGCGCAAGATCGCAAATTCCACCGATTTCCACGTCACCTTTTTCGGCGCCTCAGCCTGGGCCGCCGCCACGCATGGCAGAAAGAGGCACGCGAGCATGGCGATGAGAGTGAACTGCTTTGCCAAACTTGGGATTTTCACTTTGCGGTACCGCACGGGCGCCACTGGCTGCTCCGCGCCCACAAGGGGGAATCCATCTTCGCCGGAGGTGTTTTCATGCTTGGCATAATTGGAATCACTGTGGAGAAGTGTACGACAGGTCTCTCCATCGGGAAAACCGCGCCCCTGGACAGAACCATGCGAATCCTTCAATCACAAATCAAATTATCGGTACAACGGAGCATTTTGAGGATGAATGCAGAGCGGTATACTCACGGGCGTGGCACAAAGCAGCAGGGCCAAGTCGCTGCTTCACCCGAACAAGCCTCAGGCGTATGTGTTCAGCAATGTTCCTGACGTGTCCGGCGCCCCACCGCCAAGCACAGACGCTTCACTCAATTGCGCCTCTGCCTTCGCGATTTTCAAACTTGCGGCGGTATTCTGTGCCGGCGGCGCGGCAGGAGCCTGCCCGTTCGACTCAACAAACCTCTGCAGGAGATCCGCTCCATTCGCTTGTGAAATGCCATTGACGGCCATTCAGCCTCCTCGGCGCACGCGGAACGCGTGCATCCGCTCTATCGGCCAAAGCCCGCCAAACTTTATCGTCATTAGAAAAATTTTATCCTTGCCCCGCGACTATCTATAATGTCCAGCGATGCCTATCCAACGACGGCTTACCACTCGCCTTTGGGGTACGTTCAAGCGCGTCTTTCCGCGTTGCGGCATGATTTCCCAAGCCATCGCCTTCAACGTTTTCCTCGCCTTTTTTCCCACGCTGCTCCTCGCGGTCGGCCTGGCTTCCACTTGGATCGGCAGCCGCACCGCGCTCCTCGATGCCATCCGCGATTTCACCGAATTTCTTCCCCCGGGCAGTCAGGGCATAGTGGGCGATTTCCTCACCCGCCGTGGCCCCGACGTCTGGAAATTCGCCCTGCTTGGTTGGGCGGGCAGCCTGATTGGCGGCTCGCAAGTGATGAAGCTCTTGATGGAAGGCATTCACCTGATTTATGGGGATGAAGAGCGCAGCGGCTTTCTTCACCGCCAGCTTCGCGGCCTGCTACTGCTGCTGATTACGGTTGCGCCCGTTCTCATCGCCGGAATCTTGGGCGTCTTCGGCCGTCCGCTGCGCCACTGGGTGACCGGCGTCATTGGCACGCACAACTTTTTGAACGGCCTCTGGCTGGTGTTTTTTCCGCTTGCAGCCATGGTGCTGGCCATGCTCGCGCTCTCGGTTCTGTATTGGGTTGCCCGGCCCAAGGAAGAGAGTCTGCGACGCGTGCTCCCCGGCGCCATGCTGGCCACGCTGCTCTGGTGGCTGGTGAACGTCATTTTCGGTTTTTACGTTCGCCGGGTGCCTTACAGCCTGGTGTATGGAGGCCTTGCCGCCGTAATCGGTCTGCTCATCTGGATGCAGATCTCCGCGGTGATTGTTTTTCTTGGCGCCGCCTGGAATGCGGAAACGGACGAAATGCGAGTAAACTGATTTTGGTCGAGCCCTGGTAATTCTATGAAGCCTGTCCAGGTCATCAGCTATTCCGGTTACAAGGCCGATGAATCCCCGCGCCTCCTCAAACTCGGGGACAACCTGCTACCCATCGAGCAGATCGAGGATCGCTGGTATTCCCCCGGCGAAACCTTCTTCCGCGTCCTGACTCAGACAGGCGACCGCTATCTCCTCCGCCATGTGGAAGCGCAGGACGTCTGGACCCTCGAGGGCTTCCGCAGCCATCGCGTTGACACCCTCAAAACGCGCGGCGTATAGTCAGTGCATCCCACCCGCGCGAGGCGGCCTGCAGTGTGTCTCTGTACGCCATTTCTTTTCAGGACGCGAATGGGGGCAAGGGAAGGGATGAGCTCGCGTTTGTTTTACCGGAACCCGTTGTGCCGCCGCGCATTGTGGATTGCCCTGTCGATTGTCCTTCCGTTTTTTCTACCAACAGCGCGCGGCCAGGATTCCGCTCCCGCGACTACGCCGGAAAAGCCACCTCCTTCGTCTTCGCAGGAATCCGTTCCCAAGCCCAAGGCAGACACCGGTTCCGAAATTTCCCAGATGGAGTCCGCGGCCACTTTTAAGGTTCGCGTCAACCTGGTCCAGGTGCGCGTGATTGTCCGCAATTCTTCCGGCAAGCCCGTCGACAATCTTACCCGCCAGGATTTTCTGCTCTACGATCAGGGCAAGCTCCAGACCATCAGCAATTTCTCCGTGGAAACGGCTCAGACCCGCCTGCAGCGCGCCGCCGCCGTCGCAAAAACCCAGGAGGACGCCTCCGCGACGGGTGATGGCTCCGGAACGAAGCCACCCGTTCTCCCCGAGCGATTCGTCGCTCTCGTTTTTGACGACACCCACCTCTCGCTGCAAGACGCCACCTTCGCCCGCTCGCAGGCCGGTCGCTTTCTCGATTCCACCGGCCCCACCGATCGCGTCGGGATTTACACCACCTCCGGGCAGGACACTATGGAATTCACCGCCGATAAACCGGCGCTGCACCGCGCGATTCTCGGCGTGGTTCCGCGTCCTTTGACGCCGCAGCCGCTGGGCACCGAATGCCCTGAAGTCACGCACTACATGGCCGACCAGATTGAAAACAAGCGCGACACCCAGGCCCAGGCCGTTGCGATTGAGGAAACCGTCCAGTGCCAGTTCAACGGGGACGAAACCAAACAGTCGCAAGCATTCGCGATCGTGCAGGCCGCGGCCCTTCGCGCGCTCAACGCCGGCGATCTCGAAAACGAGTACACCTATCGGCATCTCGAGGACGTGCTTCGCCGCCTCTCCGGCATGCCCGGCGAGCGAATCATGCTCCTCGTTTCTCCGGGCTTCCTGCTTACCACGGCCTACCTGGACGAATCCGGCGTGATCGATCGCGCCAATCGCGCCAACGTGGTCATCAACACCCTCGACGCCCGCGGACTTTACACGCCCGACGTGATGGGCGACATCTCCCGGCCATCCTCAGACAGTTTCCGCACCGCGGGCTTGAAGACCATGTACCGCGTCACCTCGCAACAGCAAAACGAGTACGTTCTTGGCGACCTTGCCTACGGAACCGGCGGCACTTTCTTCCACAACTCCAACGATCTGCAGGGTGGGTTGCAGCTTGCCGGACTGGCGCCGGAAGTTTCCTACGTCCTGGCGTTCTCTCCTCAGAATCGAAAGATGGACGGCCAGTATCATCTCCTCCGCGTCGATCTCGCGAAAAAAATGAAATATTCGGTGCAGGCTCGCCGCGGCTACTATGCTCCCCGCAAAGTAGATGACCCTCATGAGCTTGCGCGCCAGGAAATTCAGGAAGCCATCTATTCCCAGGAAGAGATCAACGAGCTTCCGCTGGACTTGCAGACCCAATATTTCAAGAACGATCCGGAGGGCGCGCGCCTCAGCGTTGTCTCTCGCCTCGAACTCAAGAACATGCACTTCCGCAAGGCCGATGGCCGCAGCTTGGACGATCTCACGCTGGCAACCGCGATCTTCGATGAAAACGGGAACTTCATTACCGGCGGTGAAAAGACCGTCCAGATGCGATTGAAGGACGCTACCTATGACCGCCTTACCCACACCGGCCTCACCGTAAAATCCAGCTTTGCCGTCAAGCCCGGGCGTTATCTGGTCCGCCAGGTGGTTCGCGATTCAGAAGGCTCGCAGATGGCCGCGCGCAATGGCGCGGTGGAAATTCCGTTTTAGGGAGGCAATCATGGCAACGCAACTGACGAATTGGACGAAATATCAGGTGCCGCTCGGGCTCGCCTTTCTGGTTCTCGCCGCTACTCCCTCGCTTCTTCGCGCGCAAAATCCCGAGCCTGCCAAACCCGAGGCCCCCGTCCAACAACAGCCCGTGGCCACAACTCCGGTAATCCGCACGGAATCCCGCGTGGTGCTCGTGGATGCGGTTGTGACCGACAAAAAAAGGAACTACGTCCACGATCTCAGTCAAAAGGATTTCAAGGTCTACGAAGACAATAAGCAGCAAGCTGTCACCAGCTTTTCCTTCGGCAATGATCCCTCCGGTCCCCTGAATGCCCAGAAGCATTACATGATTCTTTTTTTCGACAATTCCTCCATGGCGGCCCCCGACCAGATCCAGGCTCGCGCGGCCGCCACGAAATTTATCGAGAAGGGCGCCGGGCCCGACCGCCTGATGGCCGTGGTTGATTTCGGCGGCAGCTTGATAGTGAGGCAGAATTTCACCACCAACGCCCAACTGCTTACCGCTGCCGTCAGCGGAGTGAAGAATCCGAACATTGAAACCAACGGCCAGAGCGCCGCCCTCGCGTCTCCCGTCATGATCGCTTCTTCCGGCATGTCTTCGATCAGCAGTGCCGAAGCGGATTTCGGCGCTCGCACCATGTTGCTTGCGGTTCGCAGCCTGGCGAAAAATCTTCGCTCTGTTCCGGGGCGAAAAATGCTGATTCTCTTTTCGGCGGGCTTTCCGCTGACCACCGAGCGGCTCTCCGAACTGACTGCCACGATTGACGCCTGCAACAAAGCGAATGTTTCCATCTACTCGCTGGACGTGCGCGGCCTGATGGCGCCGGCTCTTCCCGTCCCCACCGGATCTATCACGCAGCCGCATCCGGCGCGTTCTTCTCTCGCCGCATCGTCGCGCGAGGCCGGCTCCGGGCGCCCCAGACTCGTTCTAGCGAGTTTCTCTCCGGCAAGCGCAGCTGACCCGCAAAAGCCCGGCGGTGGCGGTGGAGGAGGCGGCCATCCCGGTGGTGGAGCACCTGGTGGCGGAGCTCCCGGCGGGGGCGCTGGTGGTAAGGGGGGCGCCCCGGGCGGGGGCGCCGGTGGTAAGGGGGGTGCCCCGGGTGGCGGCACAGGCGGTGGTAAAGGCGGCGCTCCGGGTGGGACCGGCGGAGGCAAGCCTGGCGGAGGAAACCCAGGCGGCGTTACGCGCCCAATCAATTCGCCGTACAACAACTATTACAACAACCCGAACAATGCGCCGCGCACGATCCTGCCCCAGATTCCCACGTCAGCCACCACCAATCAGCAAATCCTGCAGGCTCTCGCTGAAGGCACCGGCGGCTTTTCCATTTACAACACCAACGACCTTCTCGGCGGACTCGAGCGCATCGCCCGCGAGCAGAATGAGTTCTATCTTCTTGGCTATGTCCCGGCCTCCAGCCCCGAGGGCAGTTGCCACACGTTGAAAGTAAAAATGGAGCACGGCGGCATGCAAGTCCGCTCGCGCAGCGGCTATTGCAACGTGCGTCCTGCCAATCCGCTTGACGGCCGGCCCATTCAGAAGCAAATGGAATTGCAAGCCGCGGGAAGTCAGCCCGGGGCGATTCACGGCTCGCTGCAAGCGCCTTTCTTTTATTCCGCGCCCAACATTGCCCAGGTGAATCTGGCGATGGAAATTCCCGGCGACTCCGTCATCTTCAACAAGGAAAAGGGCAAGTATCACGCCAACGTGAATGTCCTCGGCATCGCCTACAATCCCGATGGTTCGGTCGGCGCGCGCTTCAACGACACGCTGAATCTCGATCTCGAAAAAGACGAGTGGAAGGAATTCACCAAGCAACCGTACCGCTATCAGAACCAGTTCGACGCAGCTCCCGGCGCGTACAAACTTTCCGTGGTGCTCAGCTCCGGCGGCGACAACTTCGCCAAGTTTGAGACGCCGCTGAAGATTGACGCCTACGATGGGAAAAAATTCACGCTGGGCGGCGTTGTTCTCTCCAAAACCATCCAGCCCGTGGACCAGATTCCCACCGATGTGGACGCCACGCTGCTTGAGGATCGCACCCCGATGATCGTCAAGGGCATGCAGATCACTCCGGCGGCGAACTACTCGTTCAAGCAATCGGACAGAGTGGTGATCTATTCGCAGGTGTATGCGCCGCTGCTTACGACCGATGCACCGCCGCGCGTCGTCGCGGGTTACAGCATTCTCGATGCTTCCAACAAACAAGTGTTCTTTTCCGGACCGATCGCTCTGGAGGAGTACGTCCAGAAGGGGAACGCCGTCGTTCCCTTCGGTCTGATGGTTCAAGTGAAGGACCTTCCGCCGGGGAACTACCGGTTGGTTTTGCAGGCTGCGGATGGTGCCCACAATCAGGCGCCGCCGCGCGAAGCCCAGTTCACCGTCGCCAATTAACCTTTTGAGTGCGGAAGCGAAGCTTCCGCTTTTGCGGTCCCAACCCTGCTACCAAATCCTGCGTGGAAGCATCCAGGCTCTCGATGCTCTTGCGCTATCCTTAAGCCACACAAGCCCTTGCTGCCAGCAACTTTTGTTCGTTCGGAGGGTTAATCTAAACGTTATGGAGATGTCCCTACGCCATTTTTCCAAGCTGGTCTCGCCTGGGTACCGTGTGCGAGTTCGCATTACGCCCCGCGCTCTTCTCGCGTGCTTTCTCTGTTTCAGCACCTTCCTCTCCTTGGGAGTCGAAATTCCCGCCGCCACCGCGGCCGCCGACAAGAAGCCCAAGCAAGACCCCGTCCTCAAAGGGCTTCCGATCACCGAACTCACCGCCGACGAAGCCATTCTTCACGCGCTCAATCGCCTCGCCTACGGCCCGCGCCCCGGCGACATCGAACGCATCAAGCAGATCGGCTTGGCGAAATGGATCGATCAGCAGCTCAATCCCAATTCCATTAACGATGCTGCCCTCGAAGCCCGCCTGGAAATCTATCCGACGCTGAAGATGCGCACCGCGCAACTTCTGGCCGAATATCCGAATCCCAAGCAAGCCGCCAAGCAGGAATTGAAAGCGCAAAATCAGAACGCGAACGCTCCTGGCGCCGATCCGGCTATCAATTCAATGGCGCAGGAGATGGACTCTTCCTCTCCCGCGGCGAAAACCGCCGACTCTTCCGGCGCCACCATGTCCGCGTCTACCGCAGACGCGCCTTCCCCGATGAAGCTCAATCCGCCGACGCGCGGCGCTTCCCAAAAAGATCCCCTGGGCATGGATCCAAACGCGGTCCCCAGGGCGATTTCCGATGACAGCAAGCGTCCGCAGCGTGTCGTCGAAGAACTCGCCATGGCCAAGACGCTGCGCGCCATCTACAGCGAGCGCCAGTTGCAGCAGGTGATGAACGATTTCTGGTTCAACCATTTCAACGTTTTCGCGGGCAAGGGCGAAGTGAAGTGGTATCTCACCTCCTATGAGCGCGACGTCATCCAGCCGCACGCCTTCGGAAAGTTCCGCGACCTCGTCGCCGCCACGGCGCAAAGTCCCGCCATGCTTTTCTATCTGGATAATTTTCTCAGCGCCGACCCCAACGCCGCACAGCGCCAGGCTGCCGAGCGCGCCATGCGGCAACAGATGCGCCGCAGGCCGTATGGCTATCCGCCGCGCCCGCAGCCTCAGCAGGCGCAAAACAAAAAACAGCAGCGGGGCCTGAACGAAAATTACGGCAGGGAATTGATGGAACTTCATACGCTCGGCGTAGACGGCGGCTACACCCAGAAGGACGTGACCGAGGTGGCCCGCGCCTTCACCGGCTGGACCATTGAAAAGCCGCGCGAATATCCGCAGTTCAAATTTGACGACCGGCTGCACGACCCTGATCCTAAAATCGTGCTCGGCAAAAAGATTCATGCGGGCGGAATCAAGGACGGCCAGGAAGTCATCGCGCTGCTTACGAAGAATCCGAGCACCGCGCGCTTCATCTCCACCAAGCTTGCGCGCCGCTTCGTTTCCGATACGCCGCCGCCCGCGCTGGTGGATCGCATGGCCAAAACTTTTCAGAAATCCGACGGCGACATCCGGGAAGTCCTTCGCGCAATGATCTATTCGCCGGAATTCTGGTCGCGCGACGCGGTTCGCGCCAAGATCAAGACGCCGTTCGAGCTTGTGGTCAGCTCTGTACGCGCCCTCGGCACGGACGTGGATACGCCCATGCCGCTCGTTGGCTGGGTCGGCCGCATCGGCGAACCTCTTTACCAGTGCCAACCGCCCACCGGCTACTCCGACAAGGCGGAGACCTGGGTCAACACAGGCTCGCTGCTGAATCGCCTGAATTTTTCGCTGGCCCTCGCCGGCAATAAAGTGCGCGGCTCGCGCAGCGACGTCAGCGCGCTACTCGGCACCGATTCTTCGAACGATCCGAAGGCCGCGCTCGACCGCGCTGTGCATGTTTTTCTTGGCGGCCAAGCGGCGCCCACTACCGTGGACACACTGCAAAAGCAACTCGAGAATCCCCAGGTAGTCCAGGCGAAATTGGACGACCCGGTAAAACAAGTCGACTTGGGCGTGGTAACAGGCCTGGTGCTAGGCGCTCCCGAATTCCAGCGCCGCTAATTTTGAGTGCGGGAGCAAAGCTCCCGCTTTTACGGTGCAAGCCCTGAGGAACCCATTAGGGCCGTTATAGAGGTGACGCAATGATTTACAACTGCTGCGAAGGCATCCGCCCCGCAAAATTTTCCCGCCGCTTCTTCCTGAAGCAAGGCGGCATCGCCCTCGCTGGCCTAAGCACCATGCCGGCCTTTCTCCAGCGCGCCATCGCCTCCACTCCGTCAGCAGGGAAGAAGCAGTTCGTCGTCCTCTTCCAGCGCGGCGCCGCCGACGGTCTCAATATCGTCGTCCCCTTCGGCGAACCCAATTATTACCGCCTGCGTCCGAGCATCGCCATCCCCCAGCCAAAGCGCGGCGGCAACGATGCGGCGATCGATCTCGACGGCTTTTTCGGCCTCCATCCGTCGCTCGCTTCTTTCGCGCCGCTCTTCCAGAAAAATCAGCTTGCCATCGTGCAAGCCGCCGGCTCGCCCGATCCCACGCGCTCGCACTTCGATGCGCAGGACTACATGGAATCCGGCACACCCGGTGTGAAGTCCACACAGGACGGATGGCTCGACCGCGCCATCGGCACGATTCCCGAAGAAGACGCTTCGCCCTTTCGTGCCGTCGCCATGGGACCGAATCTTCCGCGCATGTTGCAGGGCAGCACCGGCGCCATTGCCATTCCCGATCTGCGCCAATTCAAAGTTCAGCCACAATCCGCGGCGATGGCCAACGTGGCGGAGGGCGGCTTCGAAGCCATGTATGCCCAAACGGTAGATCACGCGTTGCACGGCACCGGTACGGAAACGTTTGAAGCCATTGATATGTTGCGAAAAATCGACACTTCCAAATATCCACCCGAGAACGGCGCCGACTATCCGAAGTCTCCCCTCGGACAGCGCCTGCAACAGATCGCGTTGATGATTAAGGCGAACATCGGCCTGGAAGTGATGTTTCTCGATTGCGGCGGCTGGGACAATCATGTCAATGAAGGCAGCACGCAGGGACAGCTCGCGAACCTGCTCCGCGATTTAAGCCAGTCGCTCGCGGCGTTTTATCAGGACATGGGCGACCGGATGGGCGACGTGGTAGTGGTCACTATGAGCGAGTTCGGCCGCACCGCCCGGGAAAATGGCAACCGCGGCACCGACCACGGCCACGCCAACTGCATGTTCGTGATGGGCGGCGACGTAAAAGGCGGCCGCGTTTATGGCAAATGGCCCGGCCTCAACGACCACCAACTCAACGAAGGGCGCGACCTCGCTCTCACCACCGACTTTCGTTCCGTAGTAGGCGAAATCCTAACCAAGCACCTAAGCGTGCAAAACCTCGCCCCAGTCTTCCCCAACTTCGACAACAACCCCCACCACTTCCCCGGCCTGATCCGGACCTAATTTTGAGTGCGAGAGCGAAGCTCTCGCTTTTACGGTGTAATCGTCACCTCAAAATCATCCGGAATCTCCAATCGATCAATCGGAAACGAACGAACCGTCCGATAAAACTCCTGCTCCGCCCTCCGCTCAAACCAACCAGCCGAACACCAGGGGTATGCACTGGCACTGAATGACGCTCGGTGCCGCACCGGATTCTGATGCACGTAGTTCAATCGAGCCAAAAATGACCTATGAAACGTAACTCGCGATTCCCAATACTGGAACCACACCTTTCTTCCCCGCGCGCCATCCATTTGATTGATCTCCATCGCGCTCTTCGAATGAAACTCCCGTATAAAACCCTTCAGAGTCCCGTCCTTCTCCGATTCGCCCATAAAGTGATAATGGTTCGGGAATACAGCCCAAGCCTCCAACCTCCAGTTATATGAGTCTGCCAGCTCGAGCAACAAATTTGTAAGATACGTCAGGGTTTCGCGGGTTTGGAATAATGGGAGTTTCAGGTAGGTTCCTGCGGTAACCATGTACGCTCCCGCCGTGGACACCCGGTGAGCTGGGCCATGGGGCCAATCCCGCAGTCTCTGGGGCGGATGGTCGTGCAACGTCATATTGAGTGCGGAGGCGAAGCCTCCGCTTTTAGGGAGTTATGTTATATCCCAACAGTAATATGTCAAGATAATATCCAAGGTTTGCGCTCCAAGCTTACAGCGTAAAAGCGGGAGCTCCGCTCCCGCACTCAAAAAAGTACCCGGCCCCCCAGTCGTTCGAACGTTTCACTCCTTACTCATTCGAATGGCCCAAAATGGAATCGCGCCAATTAACCGCTTCTCTTGGCGCGACTTGTAATTGCTGGCCGATATTTCGTTAACTAAACAAAATAACCTTCAAGTTTTACTTTAAATGTCGGCGCGCCGACATTTTCCACAGCCCACAAAGCAAGCAGGGCGGCCAAAGGCCGCCCTGCTGTTCTTCCTCTGAAACTAACGACTTAAAACTAAGGACTTAAAACTCTCCGCTACGCCGCCGTTCCGCGAATGCGCATCGCGTAGAACGACCGGTACACGAATGTAAACGACACAACGAAGAATGCAGCCGACAAAATGTGCGTCAGCGTGCTTCCCTGCGTCGCTGTAAGCTGGACCGCAAGCTCCACCGCCAGCAAGCCGAACAGCGTGGTGAACTTGATCACCGGATTCAGCGCCACCGAAGACGTATCCTTGAACGGATCGCCAACCGTGTCGCCCACCACCGTCGCGTCATGCAGCGGCGTGCCCTTCTGCTTCAATTCCACTTCGACGATCTTCTTGGCGTTGTCCCACGCGCCGCCGGCATTGGCCATGAAAATCGCCTGGTACAAGCCGAAGATCGCGATCGAGAAAAGGTAGCCGATGAAAAAGAACGGCTCCAGGAACGCGAACGCCAGTGTGGCGAAGAACACCGCGATGAAGATGTTCAGCATGCCTTTCTGTGCGTACTTCGTGCAGATTTCCACCACTTTTTTGCTGTCTTCCACGCTGGCTTTGGTGACGCCCTCCAGCTTGATGTTGGCCTTGATGAATTCCACGGCGCGATA
>Ga0137415_10000598_pt1 | contig 35153 bp, 34 predicted proteins | sample CZODoug3_1_1_16f_FD_183082 | JGI IMG/M metagenome (GOLD analysis project Ga0137415, IMG submission 183082) | Vadose zone soil fungal communities from Angelo Coast Range Reserve, California, USA - CZODoug3_1_1_16fungal (Hybrid Assembly) | ecosystem: Environmental > Terrestrial > Soil > Vadose...
AGGACGGTGGCGTATCACAAGTACCGCATGATGGAAGTACTGGGCGCCAAGAGCAACGCTGAGCTGGTCAAGTACGCCATCCGGAGCAACATCGTGGCCGCTTAGACGGAGCCGGGCGTAATCTGCAAGCCGCTACTGACAAACTGCCTGCGCTCAAGAACTGCCTCGACAGCAGCCAGGAGGTCAACTCCCGCTCTTGTTTTCAAAACATAGCCCCGCACCCCAGAGCTAAGAGCTTCCTGCACCACGTCCGCAGAAGATTCCTGACTTAAGACGAGTATCTTGGATTCTGGGGCAAGCTTGCGAATCTGTCGAGCGGCTTCGATTCCATTCAGGGTTGGAAGCCCGAGGTCAAGTACTATCAAGTCCGGCTGTAGCTGTTCGGCTTTGTGAACCGCTTCTAATCCATCCGAAGCCTCGCCGACGACTTGCAATTCAGGATTTTTACGCAACATCGAGCAGACAAATCGCCGCCAGGCTTCGAAATCATCTACCACCAGAACCCGGACTGAAGACACTCTGGCACGACCTTCCTTAGTCGAACTGCGCTTTTTTGTTTGGTGAGTTCAACATAAGTAAGTCAGCGTCTGGGAAGTGAGCTGATCGTGGCGTTGTCTCCTGATTCGGTTCGGATCACGGGACCCAGGAAGGTTGTGAACCCGGATGAGGACATCTGACACACCCGGCCCAAATCCGACCGCCGGGCCTCAAAGTTCATGTGTGGACTCCGGCATTTTATAGACTTGCCTGAACAACTGAACCACAGCCGGCAGGCTAAAACCATTGAGGTTCCTCCCGGGCGCCCTTCGTTGGCGCTTTTGAAGTGATCTGAGAACAAGGTAATGCAGGGACTAGCCTTTATTCGAAACTTAAACTATGACGATCCACAAGTGCTCGCCGGAAGTCGCTGTTTGCAAAAGCTCTTGAAGGAAGCGTAGTCGCTTTCTGTCGAATTACCTCTTAAGCCCAAAGGAGCGCCTCGGAGGGTTCGCATTCGCAGCGAACGTTCGAGGCACTTCCGCCTTGCAGCAGCAGACTTTGAGCCCCTATCTACGGAAAATCAAGCCCGTATTTTCTTTTATTTCCAACAACCTAGGTGGCTTGGCGGGTTCGGTCCAGTTTTGTGAAAGCCGGTTTTGAACGCTTGGGCATATTTTGGGCATGGGTTTCGATTCACAAACGCACAAGAAATCACTTGCGCAAGAGGACCACTTCGCATCAGATATTCGTTTAGGGGGATCATCCATTCCTCAGGTAACGATCAAGACGGGCCTCACGACTCCGGACGGGCGCGAAGAACTGCTTATTGAATACTTCTGTGACCACCCGGGCTGTCCTAATATTGCTACCAGCGTGCTCGGACGCGTAACGGAGCTCCGCCTTGTCGCCGTGGTGTGCGACGAGCACGCACCCAAACCTCGGGCTTAACAACCCACAGTCCATCCAAGGAACGATTCACTTGGTCGCTCCGAGTGAACACGCCCCGAAGCCACAAGACTGTACATTCTGACAGTTTCCTCGCTGGGGTAGGAGTCGCATTCTGTGACGACGGAGAGGAGAGTGTGCCCTGTCCTCTCCTTCGTCGCGTAAACATCGCAGATTTCTGAAGCAAAAGGAAGCCTCCCTATGGATGACCAAGACAAAATTCAGCGAACAGTTCTCCCCATTCCAGATCGACCACGCACAGGCCTGATCACCTATGATGCGAAGGATCCGGACATCAAGTTCCCGCCGATCGCCCAGTTGCGCCCACCCAAGGGAGCGCCCAACGTTCTGATCGTATTGATTGACGACGCCGGCTTTGGCTCCTCCAGCGCTTTCGGCGGCCCCTGTAACACCCCGACGGCGGAATTCCTGGCGGCCAGTGGCTTGAAGTTTAACCGCTTTCACACCACGGCACTCTGCTCGCCGACGCGACAGGCCATGCTGACCGGACGTAACCACCACACGGTTGGCATGGGCGGCATCACTGAGATAGCGACCTCGGCGCCCGGCTATAGCTCGGTATTGCCGAACACCTGCGCGCCACTCGCCCGGACCCTCAAGCTCAACGGATACGCCACGGCGCAGTTCGGCAAGTGTCATGAGGTGCCAGTCTGGGAGACCAGTCCCGCCGGTCCCTTTGATTCTTGGCCTACCGGGGGAGGGGGATTCGAATATTTCTACGGGTTCATCGGCGGCGAGGCGAACCAATGGTATCCATCGCTCTATGAAGGCACCGCACCGGTCGAGGTCAAGCGGACGCCCGAAGAGGGCTACCACTTGATGGAGGATATGACCGAAAAGGCCATCAATTGGATTGGGCAACAGAAGGCGCTCATTCCCGATAAGCCCTTCTTCGTCTACTTCGCGCCGGGCGCAACCCACGCTCCGCACCACGTCCCGAAGGAGTGGGCGGACAAGTACAAAGGCAAGTTCGACCAGGGCTGGGATAAGCTACGCGAAGAGACCTTCGCCCGCCAGAAAAAATTGGGTGTCATTCCGCCAGACTGTCAACTCACGCCAAGGCACAAGGAAATTCCGGCATGGGATGAGATGCCTGTCGCGCTCAAGCCCGTGCTCATCCGGCAGATGGAGATTTACGCTGGGTTCCTGGAGTATGCCGATCACCATGTTGGCCGATTGCTGGATTCGCTGAAAAAGCTCAATCTGCTCGATGACACGCTGATCTACTACATCATCGGCGACAATGGCGCGTCTGCTGAGGGTACGCTGCAGGGCACCTACAACGAGATGATCAACTTCAACGGTGCGGCCGCACTGGAGACGCCTGAGTTCCTGACGGCACGCCTCGACAAGCTGGGCGGGCCGGAATCGTACAACCACTATGCTGTGGGCTGGGCGCACGCCCTGAACACGCCGTACCAGTGGACCAAGCAAGTTGCCTCGCATTGGGGCGGCACTCGCAACGGGACGATCGTGCACTGGCCCAAGGGAATCAAGGGGAAAGCCGAAATCCGCAGCCAGTTCCATCACGTGATTGACGTGGCGCCGACCATTCTTGAACTGGCCGGTCTGCCCGAGCCGCTTTTCGTCAACGGAGTCCAGCAGCATCCGATCGAGGGCGTCAGCATGGCGTACGCGTTCAACGACGCCAAGGCGGCCGAGCGACATGAGACACAGTATTTCGAGATGTTTGGCAACCGTGGCATTTACCACAAGGGCTGGACCGCGGTGACACGACATAAAACGCCGTGGCTCCTCGTCGGCGAGAAAACCCCGGCATTCGACGACGACAATTGGGAACTCTACGACACCAGTAAAGACTGGAGCCAGGCGAACAACCTGGCTAAGAAGATGCCCGAAAAGCTTCATCAACTCCAGCGCCTGTGGCTGATCGAGGCAACACGCTACAACGTGCTACCCCTCGATGACCGGGGTGCTGAACGGCTAAACTCGGATCTGGCTGGGCGGCCTGTGCTGATCACGGGCAACTCCCAAATTCTGTTTGGCAGCATGGGGCGACTCTCTGAAAACTCGGTCGTCAATATCAAGAACAAGTCTCACTCCGTGACCGCCGAGATCGTTGTACCCACAACCGGGGCTGAGGGCGTCATCGTCGCTCAAGGCGGCAAAATCGGTGGCTGGAGCCTGTACGCCAAGGGCGGAAAGCTTAAATACTGTTATAACTTCCTCGGTATCCAGCAGTTCTATGTCGAGTCAAGCAGCGCGCTGCCTCCGGGTGAGCACCAGGTACGCATGGAGTTTGCCTACGCTGGTGGCGGCCTTGGCAAGGGTGGCACGGCGACGTTGTTCGTGGACGGCAAAAAAGTCGGCGAGGGCAAGGTCGGCGCCACCGCAGCCATGGTCTTCTCTGCCGATGATGGTTGCGACGTGGGGGTGGACACGGGATCTCCCGTCTCACCGGACTACGGGTCCCTCGGAAACGAGTTTTCGGGTCGCGTCAAGGGCGTCCAACTCGCCATCGCCGAGGACGCGGTAAGCGTCGATCACCTCGTCTCGCCGGAGGATGCCGTCCGCATCGCCATGGCGCGGCAGTAAACAAAGGTGTTGGCGGCCTACCTTCCTTTAAGCCCCGTGCAAGCTCGGTTTTTGGACGGGGCTTTTCTTGGCCACAGAACGGTGAGCGTGTTCGGATCGTTGAAGAAGGATCGCCTCTCTAACAATGCCGACCCACGCCTGTTAGCGACATTAACCATTTAAAGCGGTGGGACCGCCTAGTGTTTTGGCGAAATGAGGCATTCCACCTTGGAAGTTAGGACGTCGGCTCAGCCCGATGCAGCTCCGATAGAAACAGCGCTGCGACTCGCGGCGCAAAACACGCGGCTCCTATGCCGACCCAGCTTTCGCTACGGATAATCATCGTGAACTAGAGGCTGTAACTCTTTTAGAGATTCTCCTAGCGGGGCTCGAGCTTCGATTCGGGTTCCGTAGGTTGGCATCGACCAAACTGCGAGACCTCCTCCGATTGAACGCAGTCGTTCCTTCATTTGGATGAATCCGAGGCCTGTTGCAAGCTTCTTCTTCTGAGGATCAAGGCCTACTCCATTGTCCGACACCCGCAGCAGCAGTTCCCTCGAGCTACCAATAAGGTCGACCCTGATCTTGCTAGCGTGACTGTGTTTGGCAATGTTGCCCAACGCCTCCTGCAGAATTCGGAAGAAGCTGAGCGCGACGTCCTTTTCGATCTTCTCCGGGAGGACATCTGTGCAACTGCACTCAACTGGGATCCTGTTTTGACTCGCGAATTCCCGGCAAAGCCCTCGGATGGCGAGAGGAAGCCCTAACAGATCGAGTTCGGATGGGTGGAGCCGGTGCGAAACTTGGACGATTTCGGCGACTATTTCTGCTGTATACCCCCAGAGTTCCTCATGGCGCATGTGTGCCTGCTGGGTTAACTCTGGGAAAGCCGGAGCCAATCCCTGGATTCCGACTGCCACGAGACTCAACTTCTGACAGATGTTGTCGCGCAATTCCTTCGCAAGCCTCGTATGTTCCTCTTCCTGCGCTTGGATTAATCGGCCGCTGATTCTGTAGTCGGCGTTCCGTGCGCTTTCGAGTTCTCGTTCACGACTAATTACCTGCCATTTGCGTTCGGTGATGTCTTCGACGGCGCCACAGAGTCGAAGAATACAGCCACTGGTGTCGCGCACTGCTTCTCCGCTGCCAATCACCCATCTTCGGGTACCATCGGGCCGGAGTATATGCAATTCGAGTTCGTAAGGTTCTCCCGTTTGTAGAACCCGCAGTGTGGCAGTCGTGAGGCGCACCCAACTGTCTGGAGTGTAGAAGGAGGAATGTTCTTTGAAGGAGGGCAATGCCGTTTTTGGATCACGACCGGCGATGCGAAAGAGTGGTTCGGACCAGGTGGTTGTGTCGGTCTTTATGTCCCACTGCCACTTGGCCTTCTTAGCGTCGGGCTGTTCTTCTCCCACCTCAAGCTGTCTGCCGACGAGGGCCTGTTCATTCGCCTCCGGGTGGACTTTGGTTTTGAGGTCGCGTTCGTTGGGATGGTATAGCGTGGAATGGGTTCTCAGGTGATTCGCGTGCATTTCCATTGCTTAACTCCCGGGTAGGAGAGGTGCGATTCGGACGAAGTGAGCGGGGTTTACTCCTTGTCGCGGGTCGTGTTGATCGAGACGAACAGTCTTCTCTAATATATAACGTCCGCCGCAGCGTGGGGAGTGCTCAGATTGAGTCGCCTAACATCGGCCTCGCGCTTGTCGGAGGACGTTTATCCAAAGTGCTCCGTTCGATTCGAAGCCAAGCCCTAGAGCAGAATCCATAGTCGCCCTGCCGTTCACTGAGCAGAACGGATTATGAGGAAGAGCACGGTCGAGAAGTCGATTCAGATGCTGTTAGATTTGCCAGTGGCGTGGCCGATCCTCGGCGGCTAGTTTGGTGTCTTTACGCTCCTAGTCGGGAGGCATTCGATTGATCCGCCTAGTCCGTAGTCTGGTTCGCCCCTACCGGGGAACACTCTTGATCATTCTGATGGCCATGCTTGTCCAAACCGCGATGAGCGTGGCAGGGCCGTGGCCACTGAAGGTCATCCTCGACAATGTGGTTGGTTCTCATAAGCTCGCTCCCTGGCTCGACGACCTCCTCCGGCCTATTTTGAGCGGCGGCAGCAAAATGCAGATTGCAGCTGCGGCAGCGATCGCGGCGGTTCTCATAGCGATGTTAGGCGCGGTCGCATCGTATATCGCGAATTACTACACAACCAGCGTGGGACAGTGGGTCGCAAACGATCTGCGCCTGCGGACTTACCACCATCTCCAGCAACTATCGCTCAGCTATTACGACAGCCACCAAACCGGCACGCTTTTGAGCACGATCACTTCCGACGTCCAGACGATCCAAGGGTTCGCTTCTTCATCTACGCTGGGTATCGTGGTCGACCTGCTCACGATCTTGGGCATGCTGTTCATTATGTTCTGGCTCAATTGGGATTTCGCGTTGATTGCCGTTGCCATTACCCCTTTCATGCTTCTCTTGGTGTCGAGGTTCAAGAAAGCCGTCAAAAAGGCGACCCACGAGGTACGCAAGGAGCAAAGCAAGATCTTCACGGTCGTGGAACAGGGACTCCAGTCGATGAGGGTAGTGAAGGCCTTCGGCAGGCAGGACCTGGCGGAAGAGGAACTTGCCGAAGTTAGCCAAGCAACCGTAGATGCATCCCTCAAAGCCCGACGGGTGAAGGCGCTACTGTCTCCCATTGTGGCGATTACCGTTTCACTCTGCACGGCCATCGTGCTCTGGCGAGGCTCAGCGCTCATTCTCGCTGGAGTGATGACGGTAGGCGCATTGACCGTTTTTCTGTCGTATCTGAACAAGTTCTTCAAACCCGTGCAGGATCTGGCTACGATGACGAATACCATTGCCCAGGCAGCAGTCGGCGTGGAACGCATCCGGGGGATTCTTGATGCCGACACAATCATTCCGGAACGTCCTGACGCGCGCGAACCGAAAGCCCTCACGGGTGAGATCGAGTTCGACCACGTAGCTTTCGCCTACGACGCCGACTCTCCTGTTCTGACGGACGTCAGTTTTCACATCAAGGCCGGGCAAATGGTGGGAGTCGTCGGACCCACGGGCTGTGGCAAGTCCACCGTCGTAAGTCTGATCCCGCGGTTTTATGACCCAACCGCCGGCGCAGTTAAGATCGACGGCGCGGACATCCGTGAATACAAGTTTCATGCGATGCGGGACCAGATCGGCTACGTACTTCAGGAAACCGTGCTATTCGAGGGATCTGTTCGTGACAACATCGCCTACGGCTGCAAGGGAGTCACGCAGAAGCAAATTCTGGAAGCCGCGAAATTGGCGAACGCGGATGAATTCATCGCGCGGATGCCTCACGGGTACGACACCATGGTAGGCGAGCGCGGAGACACGTTATCCGGCGGTCAGCGACAGCGTATCGGGATTGCCCGCGCCATCATTCGCAACAACCCGATCCTCATTCTGGATGAGCCGACGGCCGCGCTCGACACCGAGTCGGAGAGGTTAGTGATCGAGGCTCTGGAGCGACTCATGAAGGGACGAACCGTAATTACGATCGCGCACCGGCTCAGCACGATTCGTGATGCCGATAAGATCATCGTCCTGAAGGGGGGAGTAGTCGCCGAAGAGGGTAGCCACGACGAGTTGGTAGCTCGCGGTGGCGTATATGCTGAACTCTATCAAATACAGTTCAACGCAACCCCGCCGGCTCCGGCGACTCCGGCTGCGGCATAGATATTGCATATGCGCGTCACGGCCTGCGGCGCTCCGAACGGCATCGGTCACGCTAGCGATGATCTCAAGGAGGATGCATGTCACGTTCGTTAATTGTGCTGCCCGACGATTCCGCCAAGCCCATTCTCGATGCCATAGACGGCGCTACAAAGTCGCTGCGCGTCAAGATGTTCATTTTTTCAGATCCATCACTTTTGAAGGCCGTAATTGCCGCCAGACACCGCGGCTTAAAAGTGCGGATTATGTTGAATCCCGCTCGCCGCAGCGGCGAAATGGAAAACCGGGAGTCCCGCAAAAAGCTTGAAGCCGGTGGTGTCGATGTCATCGACAGCAACCCCGAGTATGACGTTACTCACGAGAAGTCAATGGTGGTGGATGATACGACGGCGTTCGTGAAATCCCTGAACTGGGAAACGAAAAACCTGACCGAAACCCGTGATTACGCCATTGTCACTTCGCATGCGCACGAAGTAGCTGAAATCATCGAATGCTTCGAAGCGGACTGGACGCGAAAGCCCTTCAAGGGGGACGAACATTCACATCTAATCTGGTGCTGCGGCAACGGTCGAGACCGCATCGCACAGTTTATTGACGACGCGAAGGATTCCATCTTTCTTCAGAATGAGCGTTACCAGGACGCGGTTATTGTCGAGCGGCTGGTCCGGGCTGCGCGCCGTGGAGTGAAGGTCCACGTCATGGCCCGTCCTCCTCATAAGCTCAAGAAGGAAAAGCTCGTAGAAGCCGTCGGAGGGATGCGCATCATGGAAGACGTCGGCATCCGGATTCACAAATTGAGACATCTCAAACTTCACGCCAAGATGCTCCTCGCCGACCATGTCCGCGCAATCGTCGGATCCATCAATCTAGCGCCTGGAAGCTTCGATAGTCGCAGAGAGTTGGCCATCGAGGTGCGAGACGATGACGTGGTCGAACGCCTAACAAAAACTGCTCATCATGACTGGGAGCACTCGCACCCTCTCGATTTGACAGATCAAGGGCTGCTCGCTGAGTTCGAAGATCACAAGATGAAGGGAACAGAAGAATTGGGACTGCACAAAGATCACGAAAAGCCTAAGGTAGCATAAGTAAGGATAAGGCCCCGATGCAGCACATTCTTGCGCCCGCTGGCTATGGTGCAACGCACCAGACGTTTCGACGGGGAGGGGCCCACATTCTCAGTTGGTGTAATTTGATTATGCCGACCTATGGAACTCCGCCACGGCGGGGACGTTTGCCGAAAATGGCTGTGCCCCGGAAGATCAAAACTTCTTGACCGGCGCGGAGGATCGACTGTCGCTGCAAACTTGTGGTCGGCATGAAGGTCGAAGTCCGCGAGCTTCAACGTGTGCGAGCGAGCCGTGTTCGTCCCCTTGAAGACAGTCAGCATGGCTTGGCGCTGACTCTCCCGGAGGAAGAAAACGCTGGGCTGTTCATCCTTCGGCGGTGTCGTTGAGGTTGATGACACCGCCGAAGTCTGGCGGCGGGGACGGCACATACTTGCGGGAGGATTGACCAGCAGCAATCGTCACAAAACCCAGGATGCCCCATGCACCTGGAACGCACATCCGGCCAACCGAGGCGTGTCAATTTCCGACGTACATGGTTATCGACCAAAAACGGGTTTACAGGTGGTGTTTGACCCTTCGCGAAAGTTAGCTATAGTGGTTCAGGCCCGCGATGAATTTTAGAGCAGTCACGCTGGGCAGAAAGCAATAAGCGACTGCCCGGGTGGTTACGAAAGCAGAGAAGCCCGTAATCCTCAAGGGTGGACCTCCAGCTTGCGGTATCTCGAAGACGCTCTGCGCTGGATCATTGACACCGATGATGGGGTCCTTGGAATTTGGATTCAGCCGGATTGGGCCGACGAAGGCGGCATCTTCCGCCCACTCCTTCAATACAAACTCGTACTGGTTCTCAATGTTGCTGCATATAAAGTATCCCAGCAGTCCTCGCTCGATACCGACGTCCGGTTGGCCCGGGACATAGATGGGGCCATACGGCGAACCCCGCCGGATCAAGCGGTGGGTATTGTTGCTGCCGCCCGGCCGTCCCTGGCCCTTGACCGGCTGCCCCCGCGAATTCATGCGGCGGATATGAGCCCCAATGGGGCAGCGTAGCCCGCGCGGATCCCCGGTGCCGTCGCTGTTTACATACTCGAAGTCATTCAGTAGCTCCGACTGGACGCCCCCTTCAGGCGAATCTGTGTCCGGGGAGATAGACAATGGGACGCCGTTGCGCCAGCGGCCACAAATCTTGGCTGCCAGCAATTCTGGATCGATCCGGTCTTTATTCGCTTGGAGGAAGTTCTCGAACCCGACTACGTCCTGCCGCATCATCTTGAATACCGCAAAACTCCCATTGCGCCCCAGTTCCTTAGGTTCTGGGACATAGTAATTTTGGGCATCATCCATCAATACGAATATCCACGGTTCGCAGGATTCCCGGTGGTCGGGTCGGGAGAGTTCCGGGCCGCCGCGAATCGACGGCGTGATCGTCATGCCATCGGTGTAGCCGAAGTGAACTTTGGGAACCGGAACAGGTTTCCCGTTCTGCATCTCATGCAGGGCCATGCCGTCACACCGCCAAATCTCCTCAAACGCGTTGCCCTCGACGAGGAGGGCGGACAGACGAGCGCTGTATGTCTCGAGGATCTCCTGGCTAAGCGCGTGCAGGGTCAGCAAAACGTGCTCGTTTCCTTTTCCGAATGCGCCGATCCAGTTCTCCGGTCCACTGGGCCCTTTATCGCCCACTCGCTCCGAGCGTGCCGCCGCACCCCTCCACGAATGCGGTGAAGGACTTGAATGACAAACCGGGCACACGGCTCTTTAGTTCCAGAGCCAACAATCCAGGCCAGGTGATGCCAACATTCAGGCAGTAGTCTGGCCTATGTCTGGGACGCTCCGCTGGATTGTCCCCAGGACCGGGGGACATAGTGACCTGCCACTCCTCCTCTGTCGTAATCTGCGGAGCATCGTTCTCGGCTCGGCTGACGAACCGCCCGAGCAACGCCCGGGCTACGAAATGCCGTATGACCGGCATGCGATACGCGCGGAGGATGAACCCCTGGATATCCTGTAAATCCAGCGCCCTGAGGCGTTCGCTCATAGGTTAAGCAGCCACCGCCAGGGCCTTAACGTCCTGCACGCCCAGGGGAGGGTAGGCGCTGTAGAAGAGAATAGGGTCGCGCTGAAGCGCGGCCGCCCATGCAATGAACTCCTCGGGATTTTTGGCAACCGGCGTCGGGGCTGGGTTCTTCATATGTTTCATCAACTCATCGAACGTCGGGCCAATGAATTTCATGAAGTCATTCATGTAACTACGGAAGTCTCCGTCGTAAATGGTGAAGAATCCGATTTGCGTGTTGCCCAAGTCAACGAAGGTCCCGAAATGGAGCGTGCCAATCTCATCCCCCGCCTTCGCGATGGAAGGCATCAACCGAGGCAACAAGAACCTCAACTCCATGTAATGAAGGGGCGACTTGATGGGGAGGATCTGGGCTAGAACGTTCTGGACTCCTTTACCGGCGGAAGGTCCCTTCAAACCGGCCTGGTTCCTTATCTCTTGAACATCCATAGTTGGGTAGGCGCTGTAAAACGCGAGCGACTGTCTGTTGTGCTTTCCACCCAGGAGATAAATGCGTCGGCGTTGCTCGCGACGGGCGTTGGCGGCGGGTCGGCGATGTGTGGAAGTAATTGGTCGAACAATGGCCCCAGATGTTTGAGGAAGCCTTGCGCGTAATCCACGAAGCTGCCGTCGAATTCACTGATGAACGCAAGCGTTGAATCGGTCAGGCGTATGAACCGCGCGAAATGCACAGTCCCCATGGCATCCGCGGCAGAGATGGTCTGGGGACCGGCGGACTGCAGGATCTGCTCCACTGCCTTGAAATCCACGGCCGACTTGACGGGCAAGATGACGGTAATGTGCGATTGGATTTCGGTAACGACTGATTTACTCATGTTAGGCGTCTCCCTTCGAAACTCCACGGTGAAACAACGATTTGACCGGGTGCTGAAAATCCTGGCTGTTAGCCTAGTAGGAATTTATTCCAACCGTGTTGTGTCTGACACTGGCAATCTGACGGTCAGCCGTGAGTCGGAAACGGGGCCATTCTCCCTCGCTCCCATGTACTCCAACCTGTAGAAGAGCACAAATCCCAGCATGGCGGCGAGGTAGCAGGCTTGCTCCGGGAAAAGGGCCGCCACGGTGAGTGCCGGTTGACTGATCTCGCCGGGTTTTCAGAGATTTCAGGCAGGAGATACGCCGCCGGCAATAGAGACCCACCGCCAGTGGTGTGCTCTGGCACGCAGCTTATGACCGAAGATGTAGACGCTGGCCAGCACCAGCTCCGCTGGTGCATGGGTAGGCAAGACAGGGCACCCATACTTCCTGCACGCTCTTCTTAGAAATGGCCGAACGGTCAGGCGTCAGCGATCTCTAGCCCGCCCCTGTCAGATGTGACAGTTGTGGCCTCAGACCTGCCCCCCTACTCTCGACATGAGTGGAAGCACTCTGATGCCTTGCGCGAGTTCACCCCCGACCAGAAGCCCCGCCTACTTTCACATCTTGGCGAAGCGGAGGGGCGGTCTGCAACCTCAACTGCCTTCGCGACCGCACGTGCGTCAGCTAGTGATCATTGGCCCGCACCGCATTGCGGGCGGCGGCGGGCCGTTCCCAGGAGAAACCTGACATGAACCTGCCAAGCTTTCCTCACATCGACTTGTTCTCCGCCGGCATCAACGCCCTGTACGGGGTGCTCGTCGCCCGCAATCCGTCGCACAACCGCGGCTACACTGTCGCGGGACTGTTGATCATGGCCTTCTTCGGCGGTATCGGCGGTGGCGTGGCGCGCGACGTGCTGCTCAATGTTATCCCCTCGCCAATCAAGGACCCGACCTATCTTCTCGTGTGCCTTCTGATGGGTTTGCTGGGGCTGGCGATTTATCGCTACCTCGACTCGAGGGAGGAGCGGTTCCGCACGAGGACGCTGGCCTTTTTCAAGTCTTTCACGCTGCCCTGGTTTGCGATCCTGGGCGCGCATAAGGCGCTCGAACACGACCTTGGGATCTTCAGCGCGATCGTCGTCGGGCTGATCGCCACCACCGCGGGCGGGGTGTTCATCGACCTCTTCTCCGGGGTCACGCCGGAGATCGTGAGGCCGTCGGAGCAACTCGTCACGACGGCAGTGCTGGCGAGCACGGTCTACACGCTGCTCGCAGTGATCGAGAAGGGGAGCCTCTCCTTCTTTCCCGTCACGCTGATCTCGGTGGTGGTTGCGTTTCTGTTCCGCGTGTTTGCTGTCCGGGAGCACTGGCCCTCGATCGTGCCGCTGGCCGCGCCCGCCGCCGGCCCGGGCGCGCGCGCGTGAATGGCTTCTGAAAAGACAGGCGGTTCGTGCGGTTCAGTCGCTGTTGGGGCTCATCGCAACGGAAGGGGTGTTATGGACCACATGTGGTCGCGCGTCGCAAGTCAGCTGGTTGCCCGTGTCAGTGGGCCGATGAAGTTCAGACTGGTGCTACAGCCGGTCATGGCGTCGTTCTTCGCGATTCGCTCAGGGTTGGCAGATGCCAGGGCTGGCAGGCCGCCGTATTTCTGGGGCTTCCTCTCGAATCCCGCCCACCGGATCGACATGATCAAGGACGGGTGGAAGAGTGTCGGCAAGGTGTTCGTTCTCGCGCTGGTGTTGGACGTCGTGTACCAGCTCATTGTGTTGCGCTTTGTATATCCGGGGGAAGCGATCATCGTCGCCTTCGTCTTGGCGATCGCGCCCTATCTGATTCTGCGCGGGCTGGCCACGCGGCTGGCTCGAACGAATAATGTACGACGTCAACAAGGCCCGGCAAACACCCCGATCTTAAGAGAATGATGTCCCCGGTCATCGCTCTCGCTAACCGACTAGCAACGTATCGGCGAATACTGAGCGGCAAATCGGATCAACTGCGGGGCCACAAGAGTCCCGATGTATGACCTTCGGAGGCAAAGAGGTGGGAGACGATGAAGCAGGCCGCGTTGCCGCTAGAACCTTACGTTTTGAAGTCTAATTCCGGCGCTATCATACGCGGCACGTTTGAGGAATGGTCCCATGAGCCTTGTTGAAACAGCGTCAAAAGATAGGGGAACGATTCTTGCCGAAGAGCGAACCGATCTGGCCCTCCAGCGCACGATGATCGCAGCGGAAAGAACGCTGATGGCATGGATCCGAACCGCCCTTTCGATGATCGGATTCGGTTTCAGCATTTACAAGTTCTTTCAATACCTGCCCGAAGAAATTGCCGCCGGGAACATCCAGCGTCCGCAGGCGCCGCGCAATCTGGGGATGAGCCTTATTGCTCTGGGCACTCTGGCCTTAGCGGCCGCAGCTTGGCAGCACCTGAATTTTCTGAAGCAGATTGGAGCGTCCCAGACGCGGCATGTGGGGTCCCTCTCCTTCGTGGTAGCGATGGTTGTCATCCTGATTGGATTCATCACGTTTTACGGTGTTCTGCTGCGCCACGGACCGTTTTAGTCGAGTAGGGAACTTCGCCTGAGAAGCAGGAGGAGCGACATTCAAAAAGAACGACAAAATAGCCTTTTGGTGAGGCGGACCAGCAAGGAGATCGATATCCTCAAGTCGTGGAAGAGCAAAATTACCCCGGGTGTCCGCGGGCGCAGCGAGGTCGCTGGGGAAACGGCTTTCGAAGGAGTTCGCATATTCATCCTCCCTTAAACGTAGCCAAGTGCACCCTTTGGTCGTGGTAGCCGACCTGCGGGCGATTTGGAGGCTGGAGGAGTTATAGACGGGGTGGGATAGAACGAGAACTGTCAGAACCTACAGGTTTGTCGGTTGCAGTTCGACCCCTCAAGAAGCAACGCTACGATTCGACATTGGCGAGCTTCTTCGTTTTGGTCATCCTTGGTCCCTTGGCGATTTTTACTCCAAGGCTTGAGCCTACTAAGCGGAAGGGCTCAGCCCAGCATCTCCTACTGGCGACTCGGTATTTGTTCGGGTTTGAGGAAAAGCGGATGTAGGGCGCGGCCTCGGAAACAAGTGTGCTACTGGGCACCGCGGACATCCAGTCGCTGGCCGACAGGGGAACGTCTACTCGATGGTGCGCCAAATGCGTCTCGTTCCCTTCGGAATGGAAGATATAACTCGCCTTGCCGCCGCGACCGCCGCCCCTCTCTTGCCATTGTCGCTGACGATCTATTCGGCAGGGGAAGTGCTGAAACGTCTGATCAGAATCGCTTTCCGATAATGATCCCTCCTGCTGTCAGATTTGCCAGTTGTGGCACCGTAGAACGATCTCGTAGCTTTAGGTGCAGACCGCACAGTGGGTGGCGACGCTGTTCGAACGAGGAAATCCGGTCTGTATCTGGCTCCCAAGATGGTGCGATCTGAACCTGTATTTGCGGTGAACTGCAGGCGACGGGCGCAACAGCTCCAGAAAGAGGCGCATGTCTTCTATTTTGTGTTTAAACATCCCCGGACGCGCTGGTACGCAAGGCTGGTAGCAGCATGCACCGCAGGCTACCTGCTCAGTCCGATTCAACTCATCCCCAGCTTCATTCCAGTGATCGGAGTCCTGGACGACCTGATCGTTTTGATTCTCGGGGTAAAGGTGCTTCAAAGGATTACACCTTCGGACGTGCTCATTGAATGTCGAGAGCTTGCCGAGGCCGCCGAGACGCGTAGGAAAGAAGAGATCAGATCGACGGCGGCAATAGTTGTTCCCGTCGCGATCGCAGCGTTGTGGCTCATCGCGGCGGTCACCGCCGGTGCGATGATGGCGGCGTACATCTACCATTAACGAAGGGAAAGCTACGCCACGGATTGCAGCCCGGTTCATAGCGCCTGAACGGACGAGTCTAGGGATCTCCGGACGCAAGTGTCGGGTCTCATTGCAGGCTTCTTACGTTGCCACTCACTTACCGCAATAAACCATGGCCCGACCCTGCCAAATAAACACGAAATCTGTCTCATTGACCGTCACGAAGAAACGTATCGTTCCTTTCGGATAGCAGCCTTCCACTGAACACAGAACGGAATAGTAGCGCGGGTCCTTGGTGACAAATGAAATCGTCAATGCTCTTTTGGGAGTTACAGTGAAAGCTTTCGGCGAAGCGTTCGGAGACAAGAAAACTTCGTTCGGAAGAAAGCCGCTCGAAAAGCAATTCATGCTCGCTAGCTCCCACACCTGATTGCGCTCCCTCTTGCTGAGGCCTTTTTTCGTGAGCACAACGGGGAGGGGCAAAGTGATGCGTCCGTCAACACTGGTACCGCCTTGCCGCACGGACAGCTCAGACTCCGTATTGTTGACAATGGTTGTCGTGAAACTCAGGAGTTCGCCCGATTGTCCCGAGCCGACTCTCTCGAATCCCGCCCGGGAGCTAACCTCGATTCCCCCGTGATTAAGCTTGTGAATTGCATTCCCTGTCAGTGGGTCTCGAACACTCGAGGACACAGCTCCTGGGCCGTTGTCCTCACCCCACACAAATGAGCTCGAGGCCTGCGTCTTGAAGGTGGGTACGTCGTCTTGGGCATTCATGAGGAGCGTCAAGGGAAGAGCCACGAGCGTGACTGCAAATGTGTGTCGCATAGTAGTTTGTTGGAGCCGATGCCGAGCTCTGGTTGCCCTCATCACCCGTGCAGGCCCAGACGCTATATCTCACCTGTTAAACCATGGGGGCACGGTGCGCGACTGGCAGAAATACGAGCGTCAGTAGACCAGTCGGTGCCGGCTTACCCTTGGCCGTCACTTCAGGCTCAGTGATCCGGTTGAGCAATTCTCAGGCGGTGAGATGGTCGGATTGTGACGGCAACCACCATACCTGCGCTGCACATGAAGAGCGAATTTCTTCAGCGCAGATACTGTGAGTTTTGCCAGTTCACCAGTCTCATCGGTGAACATAGTCTCGCGTTAGACCGGCTATGGCTCAAGGAGCTCTAAGAGGAGATCATTAATTGCACTACACTCGCGCCGCCCTTGGGGCGGTACTGTTTCTGGGAGGAGTGATCGGGGTTGCACAGACGGTGGTTCGCATTGCGCCGCCTCCGCCTGTCCGAGTAGGGGTGATTGGAAGCGCACCCGGACCAGGTTATGTCTGGATTGGGGGATACCAGCGTTGGAATGGCACCGGGTATGTGTGGGTAGCTGGGCGGTGGGCTCGTCCGCCACGTGCCGGTGTCATCTGGGTGGCTCCCCGTTGGGGCCGCAGCGGAGGCGGGTGGGTGTTTCATAAAGGATACTGGCGCTAGCAAGAATCAGAAGAAACTCGCGAGCCCCGAAGTAACGTCGGCGCCGAAGCCTTTGGCTTAGGGTCCTCGTTCGGGCACAGCGCCGAAATCGGCCAAACGCGTGGCTCCTGGAGCAAACGTTCGCTCATATCTTGTTCCTTTCCCAAAAACCAAATAACCGGGACGCGGTCACCCCGGAACGAAAGAAGAACACGCACTGGCCCGTTCGTCCAGATTCTGTTTGTGCGCCTCCCGTACGCCCTCCCACACTGTATGTTTTGACAGTTCCACGATTGGAGCGTGCGGGCCTAGTGTGTTGCCGCAGGGACAATCAAGACTTGGAGTGGTTGCCGTTGCAAAGACGGTACGCGAATGGCCCTAACAACTGACGATACTCGGCCGGTCAGTGCACCGCCGTGCTTCCACCTGTTGGCGAAGCCGAGCGGGTCCACCTGCAACATCGATTGCACATATTGCTTCTTCCTGTCCAAGGAGGCGCTGTATCCGATGGAGAAGCACCGGATGTCCGACGCGACGCTCGAGGCCTACATCCGCCAGTTGCTGGAGTCGCACCGCACACCCGAAGTAACAGTGGCGTGGCAGGGGGGCGAGCCGACGCTGATGAAGCTCGAATTCTTCAGGCGCTCCCTCGAACTCGTCGAAAAATACCGCCAGCCGGGGCAGGTCGTGCAACACACCTTTCAGACCAACGGCATCCTTCTCGATGATGAGTGGTGCGCCTTCTTCAAGGAACACAATTTCCTGGTTGGTCTGAGCGTCGACGGCCCACGCGAACTCCACGACGCGTACCGTCTCGACCGGACCAAACGAGGCACCTTCGACCGGGTCATGCAGGGCTGGGGGCACCTGCGCAAGCACGGAGTCGAATTCAACATATTGTGCACGGTCAACGCCGCCAACGAGAAACACGGCCGCACGGTTTATCGTTTCTTCCGCGACGAGATGGGCGCAAAGTGGGTGCAGTTTATCCCGATCGTGGAGCGCGCCTCCCAGGAGACTATCGATATCGCCAACCAGGGCTGGAGCGAGCAGCCTGGCCGCAAGCGCTTGCTGTACACGCAGTCCGGAAACCTCGTAACGAAACGCTCGGTGGGGGGCGAACAATACGGCCGCTTCCTCGTCGATATCTTCGAGGAGTGGGTGCGCCATGACGTGGGCGGTGTTTTTGTCCAGATGTTCGATGTGACGCTCGAGGCCTATTTCGGCCGCCATTTACTGTGCATCCACGCTCCCACCTGCGGATATGGCCCGGCGCTGGAGTACAACGGCGATGTTTATTCCTGCGATCATTTCGTCGAACCGCGTTATCTGCTAGGTAACATCCATGAGACAAACCTTCTGAAACTCGTTTCCTCGCCCGCGCAGCGCAAGTTCGGGGATGACAAGCGCGATTCGCTTACCGCGCAGTGCCAGCGTTGTGAGGTCAAGGCGCTCTGTAACGGGGGCTGTCCGAAGGATCGATTTACACTCTCGTGCGACGGCGATCCGGGCCAGAACTATCTCTGCGCGGGTCTGTATCTATTCTTCACCCACACCCGCCCCGCGATGCAGACGATGGCCCAACTGCTGCAGCAGGGCCACCCGCCCTCCGACGTGATGGCATTGACAGCTGCCGAGGACGCCAGGCGCGGACCCTATGAGCCCTGTCCCTGCGGGAGCGGCCAGAAGTTCCGCTTCTGCCATGGCGACCGCGCGCACCGGTCGGCTTTCAGTGAGGTAAGCCCCGTGACGGCCGCGCCGCAGAGTGGAGGGGGCAGTCCTATGCACGCCGAACTACATCGAGCATCGCCCGGCGGTGCCCAAGGAGCAACCAAGTGACACAATGACGACGCATTTCGGCGACTGGAGCGTTCTTGTTCGGCCCGAGCCAATAACCTCAACGCAAAAATCAACTTAAAGGAAGGAACAAATCATGGCTACAAAGCAACCCAATATCCTGGTCCTCTGGGGCGATGACATCGGCACCTGGAATGTCAGTTATTTCAGCCGGGGCATGATGGGCTACCGGACGCCGAACATCGACCGTGTCGCCAACGAAGGCGTCGCCTTCACCGACTTCTACGGCCAACAGAGCTGTACCGCAGGACGTGCAGCCTTCATCACCGGCCAGAACCCGCTTCGCACCGGCTTGACCAAAGTCGGAATGCCCGGCGCCACGCTCGGACTTCAGGCGGAAGACCCGACTCTCGCCGAACTGCTCAAGCCGCTCGGCTATGCCACCGGTCAGTTCGGAAAAAACCATCTTGGTGATCGCAATGAATTTTTGCCGACCGTACACGGATTTGACGAGTTCTTCGGCAATCTCTATCACTTGAACGCGGAGGAAGAACCGGAACTGCCCGACTATCCCAAGGATCCCAAGTTCTTGGCAGCCTTTGGACCGAGAGGCGTGATGCACTGCTTGGCGACTGACAAGGATGACCCAACGAACGATCTCCGCTGGGGCCGAGTAGGCAAGCAGACGATTAAGGACACCGGTCCTTTGACCAAGAAACGCATGGAAACCGTCGATGAGGAAATCACTTCGGCCGCTATCGGTTGGATGGAGAAACAGGTCCAAGCGAACAAGCCCTTCTTCCTCTGGTACAACTCGACTGCCATGCACTTCAGAACACACCTTGCCGACAAGAACCGTGGCAAGAGTGGACAGGACGACTACAGTGACCGGATGGTCACGCACGACGAGCAAATTGGTCAAATCCTCGACAAGCTCGATCAGCTGGGCGTTGCTGATAACACCATCGTCATGTATTCCACCGACAACGGCCCCCAGAACGACACTTGGCCCGATGGCGGCAATACCCCGTTTCGGAGCTGCAAAGACACCAATTGGGAAGGCGCCTGGCGCGTTCCGGCGTTCATCCGCTGGCCCGCTAAGATCAAGGCTGGCACGGTGTTGAACGGCATCGTTTCTCACCAGGACATGCTGCCGACCTTTCTGGCAGCGGCGGGCGACCCGGACGTAAGCCAGAAGCTCTTGAAGGGCTACAAAATCGGGGATAAGACCTTCAAGGTGCATATCGACGGGATCAACGTGTTGCCCTATCTGACAGGCCAGGTGAAGGAGAGTCCCAGACAATCCTTCTTCTACGTCAGCGATGACGGTGGCGTCATGGCCCTTCGGCATGGTGACTATAAGTTGGTCTTTGAAGAGCAGCGTGCAGAGTCAACGAACGTTTGGGCAGAGCCCTCAGTGAAATTACGGATCCCGCATATGTTTAACCTGCGTCGCGATCCGTTTGAGCGGGCCAGTTTCAACTCCAACGTGTACTGGGATTGGATGGTCGATCACATCTTCCTGCTCTACGGAGCACAGGCGCTGGTGGCGGGCCAGATCCAGAACTTCATCAACTACCCGCCCCGCCAAAAGGCAGCCTCATTCAACCTCGACTCCGTGATGGCGCAACTGGATCACGCGGCGGCAGCCAAGGCAGCAGCGGCCCAAGCTGCGAAAGCCAAGCAGCAAGCAGAAGTGGAGCATGGCGTTTTAGTCGGCAAGTGAGTTAGGGACCTATTAAGAGGGAGGTCGAAAGGCCTCCCTTTCGAAAAAGAAGCAAACCGTGCGTGCGGGTGGATAAGCAGATCTCTCTGGCGCACAACCGGTCTTCCATCCACGGGCAAGGAGAAGGGTGATGATAAACATACGGATGACGATGGCCCCCAGTAGTTGTTGGTACGGCACCATTACCTTACTTGGCTGTCTTGTACTCAGGGGAGTCGTAGCGGGCCAAGATCTCCCGACCAGCGTTTCGACCCCGGAGCCGCAACTGCCGGCCGCTCCCAGCGCGCTGCTGAAGGCACAGTTGATGCCGGCTTACGAAGGCAAGATCGGCAATCCACAACAGGCGAGTGGAAGTCGTGCCGTCGTCCTTCGTGCGGTGGATTCGGAGCCCTTTATTGCTTCGGGCGGGGCCCGGCTCATCACGCTGGAAGAGGCGCAAATGAAAGTCGCGGCTGCGGAGAACAACCCGATGGTGCGCCTCGGCCAACTCCAAGTGGAAGTGGCCAGGCAAACTCGGCTGGGCACGGAATCCACTTTCTTCCCTCAGATAGGTTCCACGTTCTCAAACTTTCACTTTAACAAGTTCATGGGCCAAAAGCTCCAGGTTACCGGCCCACTTGGGAACCCGAGAAGTTTTGGGCTACCACTAATCGGGGAGAATCTAACCCTTGTTGCGGTTACCGCGACGCAACCGATCACGCCGCTGTTCCAGCTTCGCGAGCTCTATAAGATTAACGTTGCTGACGAACGCATTGCGAGGGCCAAAGCGGGGATGCCCGTCTCCGAGACGGCCAGCAAGGTCGAGAAGGCCTATTACGGGCTGTTGGTTGCCCAACGACAACTGACCTTCGCCAAGGTGAAAGCCACGGAGGGCGAGAACAAGTGGTTGGTGGCTAGCAGTTCGGCAATACCCGTGACATCGACCAGCCACGACGAAGAGCTGATTGAGATCAGCAACGCGCTGGCCATCGCAACCAGCAGGGTGAAAGAACTGACGGCCGCACTCGACGACATGCTTGGCTGGCCGAGTGACACAGAGCTGCAGTTGGTGCCTCCGGACCCGCGTTTTGAAGACATTTCACTGAAGGAAGCCACCGTGAAAGCATTGGCGGCGAATCCTGAGGTGGTTGAGGCAGAGCAAAACGTGGTAAAGGCGCGGTCCGCTTCGACATTGCAGAAATTGTCTTATGTTCCCGTCGTCGCCGTGGTCGGTGGATACGCTTACCAGAGCAACGCAGTTCCTCTGCTTCCGCGCGACTTCTCCTTTGTTGGAGTGATGGCGACCTATAACTTGTTCGACTTCGGCAAGCGGGAACACACGATCAAAGGGGCGAACACCCAAGCCGAAATGGCAGAGATTGCCCTGCAATTGACGAAGGCCAAAGTCGTGGCATCTGTCAAGAGCAGCCACTTCGAACTGGAGCGCTCGCAACAGCTCAGCGAACTCACCCGCCGTCTGAATTCAGCGATTCAGGTACAGAGAGCGAGTTACCAAGAAAACAGCGCCGAGATCATTGCGGCAAAGAAAGCCAAAGTAGAGGCGGAGATGTTTCAAGCCGATCTCGAGTACCGTCAATCCCTCGCCAGGCTGAAGACCTTGATGGGTGAACACTGAAGGGAATGATCACCCGCGAAGCGATTGGAGGATCAAAACCTCAAGACGATGTACGGGCTAATCTGAACAAAGTTCTCTAACAATGGTGGCGCCCGGCGGTGTGCGAGCCCGGAAGCGACCAAGCAGGGCGATGATGAAAGCGGAGAGATGATCAAGGGCCAGGAAGACCCATACGATGAAACCGCAAATCGCAGATGAGCTTGGCCAAAGAACCGGTAGACGGGGCAGTCCACGGCATCCCGATATGGCTTGGATACCCGGCGGGACGTTCCGCATGGGTTCCGAAGACTTCTATCCCGAGGAGCGGCCAGTTCACGACGTTAGTGTGGATGGCTTCTGGATGGATTGCTCCGAGGTCACGAACGAACAGTTCGCGCGGTTCGTGGAGGCGACTGGCTATATCACGCTCGCCGAGCGCCCGCTCAATCCTGCGGACTTTCCTGGCGCCCCTCCCGAGAATGTCGTGCCCGGCTCCATGCTCTTTCACAAAACCGCCGGCCCGGTCGATTTACGCAATTACGTCAACTGGTGGGCCTGGGTGCCGGGAACGAGTTGGCACCATCCGCTGGGACCGGGATCCTCGCTCGAAAGTCTCGTACAACACCCCGTGGTTCACGTTGCCTATGTAGACGCGGAAGCGTATGCACACTGGGCAGGGAAAGAACTGCCGACCGAAGCGGAGTGGGAGTTTGCCGCCCGCGGTGGGCTGGACGGAAAGAAGTTTACCTGGGGCGACGAGCATTCTCCCGGCGGCAAGGTGATGGCCAACACTTGGCAGGGAGAGTTTCCCTGGCAAAACCTGCTCCACGACGGCTACGAGGGAACTTCCCCGATCGGATCCTTCCCACCGAACGGGTACGGTTTGTACGACATGGCAGGTAACGTCTGGGAATGGACTTGTGATTGGTTTGTTCCGCGTCACGCCGACGAAGTGGTCAAGGCCTGCTGCGGCCCGGCAGTCAATCCGCGCATTGTATCGCCCGAAAAGAGTTACGACGCCGCGCAGGCGCAATTCCGAATCCCGCGCAAGGTTGTCAAAGGCGGCTCGCACCTGTGCGCGCCCAACTACTGCTTGCGTTATCGTCCAGCGGCACGGCAGCCGCAGATGGTTGACACCAGTATGAACCACATCGGGTTCCGCTGCATTGCACGCCACGCGGTGACAGACAGAGACGGAACGCGGTCGTGAAGTGTCATGGGAGAAACGAACTTCTTCGAGGTTGGAAAGTTAGACAACCGGACAGATATCCTTCGCGTGGTTTGATTTTCAATGCGTCAGCAAACAGAACACCATTCGGCATTACTTGGTGTCGCACAGGAAGTCCGGGACTTCTACGATCATTATCCTTACCCTCGGCCGATCGATACGCTGGAGAAATATCGACGGCTCTGGCAGGACCAGCAAAGACGCCGCGCGGATTACCATCTATTTTGGCCCGCAAGACCCTATAAAGAAGACCAATCCATCCTCATCGCCGGCTGCGGGACGTCTCAGGCGGCCAAACATGCGCTGCGCTGGCCGGCGGCTCAGGTTACCGGCATCGACTGTAGTGCAACGAGTGTGCGCCATACACAGGAACTCAAGGAAAAATACAACTTGAACAATCTTCATGTCCATGCGCTTGCCATCGAGCGGGTAAACGACTTGGGGATGAGCTTCGATCAGATCGTGTGCACTGGGGTTCTGCATCATCTCGCCGACCCTGATGCGGGACTCAGCGCTCTGCGCAGCGTGCTCAAACCGGAGGGAGCGATGCATCTCATGGTGTACGCGCCCTATGGACGGACCGGTATTTATATGCTGCAAGAGTTCTGCAGACGGGTCGGTATCCATGCCACCGATGTGGAAATTCGGGATCTTATCGGCGCGCTCAGCGCGTTGCCTTCCGGACATCCGCTAGAAAGCCTGCTCCGCGCGGCCCCGGACTTTCGCCACGAGGCTGCGCTAGCCGATGCTCTATTGCATCCGCAGGACCGCGCCTATTCCGTGCCGCAATTGTTCGACTTTATCGAGAAGGGGGGCCTGACATTCGGCCGGTGGATAAGACAAGCGCCTTACACTGTCCACTGTGGTGCCATCGCAAAGATCCCGCAGGCTGCCCGAATGGCACGTCTTTCCCTGGAAGAGCAGTATGCTGCTATCGAACTGTTTCGGGGCACGATGGTTCGCCACAGCGTGGTTGCGTACCGAAACGATAGCGCCAGCAGCTCGCAAGACGTCAGTTTTGCCAGTGACGCCTGGCTTGGCTATGTCCCTATTCGAATGTCAGACACGATCTGCCTTCAAGATGGGCTGCCTCCCGGGGCCACAGCTGTTCTGATCAACCAGACCCACACCTACAAAGATCTGTTCTTGCCAATAGGGTTAACCCAAAAGCGGTGGTTCGACGCTATTGATGGGCTCCGTAACATCGGCGATATCGTGGAAGGAACACTGTCATCCTCAGACCGACCAACGAACCTCGACATGGCGCGCACCTTCTTTGCGCGGCTGTGGTGGCATGATCAGGTGGTGTTCGACGCATCACGGCAATCAACGGCGGTTTAAAAGGGAATGGGAATCTTTAATGTTCTTACCCAGTTCCGCTTGCCTGCCGGCCTCTATATCTCCAAAGTCTTTGCTGCGCCGGCAGGTCTGAAAAACTCTGGGATTGGAGTGTGACGTCCGTTCGAGTCGTGCGGTTCAACAAAAGGCTTAGAACAGGGCGCGAAAGATGATTGTTTCTCCGCGAGCTAAAATGCTCGATATCCAGGTGTTCAACAGATGGTCGATCATCACAGGAAGCGAGCTAACGCTGACGACTGTGCCCGGAGCGTATGTTCCAGTAGCGTCTGGGAATTGTCAGCTGTCAGCATGACAGTAGGTAGTGCGGGAATCCAGCCGGACTGTTAACTGCGGACTGGGGGATTCCGAACAGTTGGGTGCCAGTCCCCGCAAATCTCGCCTTCTCGTTCAGCCCCGCCAGTTTTTCTTGGCAGCCCTGCAAGTATTGACAGTACCACCAACGATCAATTGCTGCGGTAATAGACCTGCGGAATGCAGGCTCCGAAAACCGTCGTGACATTTCACGTTGCTCGACGTACTAAGTTCCGCAATGCACCGATAGGGGCTTGGTCGAGTTCAGGGAGGAGTAACACTCCGGAGTGTTCGACGGACAGTTCCCAATTGTAATACGCATGGTCGCGGATACCTTTGCGCAAATCCTCCGCACTTTATGGGAACACAAGCTGCGCTCGTTCCTCACCATGTTTGGTATTGCCTGGGGCGTCGGGTCGCTACTGCTGCTGGTTGGGGTCGGCGAAGGCTTCCGCTCGGGCAACCAGCGAGAAATGGCGGAATTCGGACAGAACATCATGTTCATCTTTCCCGGGCGCGCGCCAGTGGTACAGGGCAGCATACGCTCTGCTCGCAACTACCTGCTGACCTACCAAGATTACCTGGATGTTCGCGACACGGCACCGTACGTACGCGATGCGTCGCCGGTCCTTGCTCGCAATGACGTGCGCGCGGTGAGCGAGTTTGGCAGCACGAACGGAGAAATCATTGGCGTGGAGCCTCAGTTCAATCAGATTAGATTCCTCCCTCTTGGGCAGGGACGCTGGCTTAATGACCTGGATGAAAGCCAGAAACGAAACGTAATCGTCCTTGGCGACGAAATGAACCAGAATCTCTTTCCTGGACGCCCGGCAGTGGGATCAACCATTCTGCTGAATGGTGTTCGCTTTGAAGTCGTGGGCAGCGTGCGACGCGTGGGTCGCGGCGACAACAATTCTGCCAACATGCGTGGCTACGTCTCCTACCAGGTGATGAGTACGTACTTCCCGCTGAAAGGGGAAGGGAAGCGAGGCGCCATCTCATTCATTAACTACCAGCCTCGTACACGGGCTGAACATCTGCTAGCGCAGCAAGAGGTTCGCAAGATCATCGCTCGCAATCACGGCTTTGACTATCGAGACGACAGCGCATTCGAGGTGTGGGACACGATTCAGCAATCCGAGATGATCGGCAGCATCTTCGATGCCATGAACATGTTCCTCGGCAGCGTGGGGATAGTCACGCTGGCGATTGGGGCAATTGGGGTGATCAACATCATGCTGGTGTCAATCACCGAGCGGACTTGCGAGATTGGTTTGCGGAAGGCCGTGGGCGCAACGAATCGACACATCCTGTTTCAGTTGTTGCTGGAAGGGATCCTCTTAACTCTGGTCAGCGGATTAGTCGGTATGGGACTGGCTACGGCCGTAATGGCGGCACTCGGAACGGTTCGCGGCCCGGAGGGTTTTGATCCGCCAAAGCTTGTGCCCATGACGGCGGCGCTAGCGGTTTGCAGTCTAATGGTGGCTGGGGTGGCCGCAGGACTTTATCCAGCCCGCAAAGCCGCGATGCTGCAACCGGTGGAAGCGCTTAGACAAGAGTAGCAGCCTATGTCACTCGATACAGTTCATGAGGCTTGGGCGGCAATGCAATACAACCGTCGCCGTACTGCGCTCACTATGGTAGGCATGGCTTGGGGGATTGCTACAGTTGTGCTGCTGCTGGCCTACGGGAATGGATGCAGCCAGGTCATGACCAACATTTTTGCCAGCTTCGGTACGAAAACCATGATTCTGGTCCCGGGCCGCACCTCCATGCAAGCTGGTGGCCAGAAGGCCGGTGCGCCCCTGCGCTTTACTCCCGACGATGTCGACCTGCTGACAAGGAATGTTCCCCAGATCTCGCGCATCACGCCGGAGGTGCACAAGACCGCAAACATCCAGTATGACACTCGAGCTTTTAGCTTCGGAGTCGTCGGCGATCATCCCAACGTCGCCTCCATTAAGGTTTTGGAGACAGCACAGGGCCGCTTTTACAACCTGGAAGAGCAACTCCAGCGTGCTCGGGTCGCCGTACTCAGTTCCGAGGCGAAAGAAAAGCTCTTCTCCGGACGCAACGCTCAGGGGGAACGGATTCGCATCGATGGCCTCAGCTTCGAAGTGATTGGTGTTTTGAGCCCCAAGATGCAGGAGGGTGACGACGACATAAACCGTCTCATTTATATACCGTTCACTACCATGGGAGATCTTACTGATACCCATTTCCTCGACTCTATTGGCTTCAGCTACGAGATGAACGACTACCTAGGGCTAGAGCGGGCTGTCCGTGCAGTTATGGCGATACAGCACAAGTTCAATCCGGCGGACCGCCGTGCGCTATCCGTGTACAGCGTGATGGATCAGGTACACCAGTTCCGGGTGATGGCCCTCGGTTTGAAGGTCCTGCTGGCGTTAATCGGGACGCTTACGCTCGGCACAGGCGGAGTGGGGCTGATGAACATTATGCTGGTGTCCGTGACACAGCGCACTTCCGAGATCGGCATGGAAAAGGCCCTGGGTTCGCGAGGGCGTGACGTTTTCTTCCAATTTCTGACCGAGGCCCTGACAATCAGTTTCATCGGCGGAGTCCTGGGAGTCATGCTGGCGTATGTCGTCGCTCATTCGGTCGGAAGACTCACCGTTTATAGTGCTATGGCTAAGCACGCGGAGGCCGGCGATATCCGCCTGCTCATTGATCCCGGAACGCTCGTGATCGCCACCCTCATACTCACCGCAGTAGCCTTGGTGAGTGGCATGGTCCCTGCCATCCGCGCGTCCCGGCTGGACCCAATTGTAGCCCTGCGCCATAAATAGAGTCATTCTTGCGACGTCTGACGGCTCGGCCAGCACGGGCGGCGGAGCACGCGATTCTGCATGTATCACTCGCGTCAGAAGGAGAACGCACACTTGCAGTCGCCGCCATCGAGGCGATCCATCCCGATGGTCGCCTCTCCGCCCGCCTCGACAACAATCGCCAGATCGAATTCAACGCCAGCGAGCATCGTGATTTCGACCACGGCGCCGCCGCCCGCAGTTACAGCTCACAGGGCCGCACCACCGAAAGCGCCCTCGTTCACGCTGGTACCAACGTCCACCCGGACCTGATTAAGGCCGGTTCGCTTACGTCTCCATCTCCCGCGCCAGCCACCAGGCCACACTCTTCCAGACGACATGATAAAGCCCGGTCCCAGCTCGGAGCCGATGTCTCGAGACCTCCGTTCTGGAAATCGATCAAGGTTCATCCGTTGCACAGGGAATTGAGATAGGGCTCTGACAGGGGCAAGTAATGAGATGAAAGATCGCGGATGACGAAGATGCAATTTCACAGTGGCTAACCTGGCACTTTTACCAGCAGACAGGACTCTGCGAGAGAGCTAGGTTGGGAGTTAGAGCCGTTAGGCTCTCGCTCTGCTACTGCCCAGGAGACCATGAATTAGGACGACCGTTCTAGCTGAGCTAAGCTAGTTTTCCTCTCATCGGACTCGCCGGTTCTCTTAAGGGAACACGCGAGGTGCTTGGAGTTCGGCGTTGGAGTTCCCGGAAGGGCTCAAATTGTGGAGGCTTCCAAAGTATGTCCATTGCCCGACGCAAGTCCCAAGTTGTTGGATCCTTCGGTGTTCTCCTCTCCGTTGCCCTCGCCGTCAGCTGCAACGGGTTTTTCGTGGATCCGGCCCTGGTTTCCATCGTTGTTACGCCGCCGACACCGACGCTCGTGGTCAGTGGAAGCACAGTCCAGATGACCGCTTACGGCACTTACGATGATGGCTCGAAAAAGAACATCAATTCGCAGACGATCTGGACCATGAATCCGCCCGGCTATGCGACAATCACTGCCGGCGGGTTGCTCACCGGAACCTCTCCGAGTCCTTCTACCGTCACGTTGCAGGCGTCGGACGTCGACATTGTAGGGAGCACTACCTTCCAGGTATTCAGCAACATCACGGCGATCAACGTGACACCCTCCACGCAGAGCGTCACATTAAGCTCCGGGACCTCGATCTGCCTTCAGGCAATAGCCTCGACCAACACAGGCCAGCAGGACATCAGCAGCTCCGCGACGTGGGCCTTCACCGATCCGAGCGGTCAGACCGAATCGGGGCTGGCTAAGACCACTGCTCCGAATTGCAATCAGGGACAGGCCTTCTCTGTTGGTACGCTAAGCCCGACACCGATACCGGTAATATTGACCGTCACGGCTTCCGCTCCCTCATCGGGCGGGGGAACGGTCACTTCCAACAAAGTCAGCGTAGGCATCACCCAGTAGAAGCTTGATTGGCGCATGACTGGAAGGCCCTCGGAACTAAGGCCGCAAACGACACCGGTGACGTGTGACGCTGATAAAGCTGACGCCCACGCAATGGCCCCGACACATGTCTGAAAATCCGTTGCTGCGTCGGCATCAGCAACCGAGGAGGCGGCGCTCCCAGCCTAAATGCTGTCATCCGGGTCTTACGACTCGTCCAACGCCAGCAGCGGTGTGACGGAGAGCGATCCTGCATGTTTACTCCCGCCAGAAGGCGCTTCCCCAATTTTTGGTGAACCAGCGGCTCCAGAAGGAATCCTCATATACGCACTGGATCGGGAGTGCCTCGGCTGCAGAGTGCATGCGGACCTCATCGACAGCAGGTGGGATCTTCTACGCCATGGGTAGTTCATCGCCGGATTCCATAGCACTCCGTCCGGTGATCGCGCAGGAACGAAGTAGAACTCGGAGTCGTAGGCCCAGGAGCTGCAGGTCGGGCCTCCTCCATTGGTTGGCCCGCCTCCATCTTGCTGGCGGGCGAGAAAAGCGCCGAACGGACGACCGGGAACGCCGTAGCCGTATTCCAGCCAAGACATCCAGGATGATCCACACTGTACGCCCCCAGTGTGGGAATTCGTCAGTGCGGTTTTTGCCGTCGTTCGCTTCTTCTTGCGCTCACCCCGCCCATAAATGCGCTTGAGGGAATGACACGCGGATAGTACGAGTCTGGACATTTGAGTGAGAACTGTCAAAACTGCCAGGCCTGCAGGGGTCAAACTGCACGTCGGCGATTGCGCACGGTGCGTGGTGCCCGGGGACGCCCATGCAAGACGTCGCATGGCAGACTACGCGGAAAGTTGCGATGAGAACCGCGACCGGACTATTTCCTCTGACAGCGGGGCCTACAAACCACTACCGAGAAACGGCCTGCCCTGACGAACCTCATCCACAGCCGCTAACAGTTCGCTCCCCGCATACGCTTTAACCACATAGCCCAGTACCCCCAAACTGAGAGCTTCTTGTACGACGTCGGCAGAAGATTCTTGGCTCAGGACAAGTATTCTGGATTCAGGGGAGAGCTTACGGATTCGTCGAGCTACTTCGATTCCGTTAAGGGTTGGAAGCCCGATGTCTAGCACAATCAAGTCCGGTTGCAGCTCTTCAGCTTTTTGCACCGCCTCCAATCCGTCTGAGGCCTCGCCGACGATCTGCCATTCCGGTCTTTTTCCCAGCGTCGAGCAGACAAATCGCCTGAATGGCTCGTAATCATCGACTACGAGAACTCGAACCGTCGACGGTTCCATGCAGGCCTCCGCCTCCTCTCCTGAAGCCGTTTGGAGGGCGGAGGTCCGATTTACTAATAACACAAACTGCTAAAGTGAGCTGTCATAATACTCAAACATGTGAGGAAACACCCGCTCGCCCGCTGTGTCGACCGCCAGTTGTCAGGATTGGTGCCTGCCTGCAAAATCAGATCACTTGCCTTTAATAAGGACACATAGTCTCCTGGAGCGTCAATCGGGGCGACCCCGTTTCGGACTAAGGGGTTTACCTGACGCCTGGCGCGGCTGGCTTACCGGTCCCGGTGCGTGCCCATGTCTTATGAGCGGCAAACGGACTTCACGGCAACCAACAGGGAAACCGGGTCGGAGGGACGTGCGCGCCGGAACCCGCACCGTCGGGGCATGCGCGCTGGAGTTGGATTGTGTTGCTGGAATGCCGGGCTGAGACCACTCTGAAGGAGATGCAGGAAAAGAGTCGAGGCACGGTTCGTGATCGCTGGTGGGACTTACCTAGCCCCGGGGGGCTGCTCCAGCGCGAACTGATCATCCCTGAGCGGTTTGTTGATTTCCAGCTTCAACATATTGAGGGTGATGTCGTACTCCTCCTGGGGTCGGAAAATCTCGAGGCGCGAGGGGAAGCTGACGCCATCGTAATCCTTGTAGTTCGCGTAGCGGGCGTCGGTGACCAGCTTGCCCTGCTGATCATAGATGTACTGGCGATGCGGTTGCAGGTCGGTGCGGCTGAAAACAATCTTTCGTGACAGCGCCCAACCCTGCTCGCCCTTTCGAATCACCACTAGCTCGTAGTTTTCCTGAAGAACGCGGTGTCCCCTAGAGTCATGCAGAACCTCGTAGGCGTTCTCCAACACGGCAATCTCGTAGTCAGGATCGATCGGCTGGATCAGGAGTGCCTCGTAGATATCTTGCGGTCGAATATTCTCCATGGGCTCGTCCGTGTTGTGGGTTTGCCCTTGATTGCGGCCCATCACAAAGCGGTTCCTCGACGGGATCCACAGCTTGAACTCCTGACCGTTGCTCACCATGTCGAAGGCGGTGGTCCGCACGATGGGCAGCAGCCCAATCAGGTGCAGCATCGCCGGCTTTCGCGCCAGCACGTAGCCGCGAATCTCCTTGTAGTCAGTAACACTGCCCTTCTTGGCACCACCTGCGGACGAGTCAATATCCACAGTCGCCTGCAGCGACTGGATCTTCTCAGCCTGATGGTTGATCCTGCCAATCAATGCGGATTGGGAAGATTCCAGAACAGCAGCCTCAGAGTACGTCTGCTCCACCAACCGTGTTCGGAATAGACAGCCCGTCGCGGGCAGCACGGCGAGAAGCAAAGTTAGAACCCAAAAGGTTGAGCTAGGTTTCATGAAGTATTCCATAATCCCCAGATAACGCGTCTGGAAGGGTGCAAGAGACTCACGGTTGGCGGTTCTTTGCCTGCCGATAGGACCGCCGCCAGCACCGCAATGCTACGAACCGCGCCCCCCCATTCGCACGCTGAGCCCGCTACTTGTTCGATTTGTTCTTGGGACACTTCTTGTTGAGCGTAGCCAGCAACAACTCAGCAGACCGAGGCGTCGCGAACCGCACCTATGAACACAATGTCTTGCGCGCTTACCTCTTTCCCGTACAGGCTATTATTTGCGTCATGGTCCGCACGAAGGGTCGAGCCAGCGAGAGAGACTCCAGCAAATAGTCCCCGGGCGCGAGAACGTGAAAGGACCTCGGGTCGCAGCGTTACGTCGGTTTTGGCGCACGCGGTCCGCCCAGCCGAGCCAGCAGCGTCGGAGACATCGCCTCCCCACTTGATCTTGCTGGCGAGGATGTTCTCGGCTGACCGGGAACTCATCAGCCGCCGTACGAAGTCGGCCGCCTGACCGCCCAACTGCAAGCCAAAGGTCCCCCCCTTCGATCGCCATCAGAGTTGGAGCACCTAACGGCCTTTGAAATCCTTGCCGACGCGGCAGGTCACTACCCCCGCGCACAACTCCCGCCAATTCCCAGCGCAAACTTGAGCACGAATGGTAAGAACGACAACACAATCCGCTTTGTCCAGCACACCCTGCGGTATATCGTCGGGAATTCTCACAATTTCTTGCATTGTTTTGCCAGCATTTGCAACTCGATCCGATTCCTTCTTTTGCCCAGACGCCGGCAACCAAATCACCGCAACGAGCAGACCTACTCCCAGCCAATCTCTCTTCATGAGGCGTTCTTCATAAATGTTTGAAAGGCTCTGCTGCCACGTGGTGCAGACCAGTAAAGCGCGGTTCCATGCTTCAGGCAGGGTGAGCGTACCTCCAGCGGTAGCAACATCTCCATGCCGCTCGGTTCTAAGCCGTGGTTTCGCGTGAATAAGAGTGACTGATTCGCACCTGATCGCGGGCGGGATGATTTGTCAGACCGGCGCCGACGCAAAAACCGTCCTCTCTCTTGAAGTAAATAGCTCCGAAGTGACGGAATTACCACTGGTAAAGTTGACAGCACCGGGGGCGTGCCACCGGCCGCGGGGAGCGTCGTGGTAGGCTGCGCTGCCACCTGTAGGAAGTGACAGGTTCCAAACCGCTACCATCACAGTGAAACTGGCACTGGACCTTTTGTCTGGACCGGAAAGATCCGGGGACCAATTCATCAGAGCATCGGGATACCATGAAAACTACACGCACAAAGCAGTAGGTCGCCGCCATCACGCGGACGTCTCCCTCATCCTGGGGCGTCACGACTGGCTCAAATTCCGGATTAACCGCCTGAGCACACTGAGTTCAGCTTGTCCGGCACCAGGCATGCGCGTATAACGACGGAAAGTCACCCTTGCGAATTTGACAGCATGCGAACCTCCTTGAAGCCGCGAGCAGTTGCTTGGAACTCTTTCCGTGGCCGAAGGTGCGTATGAATTCTATCCGCCGTCGCCGAGCGTGGAATACAGCAAACCCGGATTCTCCGTTCCAGGCCGTGACCCTGGCGTGCCTTGTTGCTTTCCTGTCCTTCCTCACTGCCAAGCTCGGCGGGGCACTGGTGCTACGGCCCCAAATGGTCTGGCCGCTTTGGCCAGGTTGTGCGTTTCTGGTTGGGGTTCTGCTGTCGGTGCCGCGGAGGCTCTGGCCCATACTGATCGCAGCAGGCCTGGGAGGATTTGTTCTCTATGACCTGCAGGCTGGCTTGAAGCTTCGTTCCCTGGCTGTGCTTATTCTGGCCGATACGGTCGAAGTTCTCATCGCCACTCTGGGGGTCAGCTACTCCTTCCGCGGCTTGCCTCATCTGAATAGCGTAAAGTCCCTGGCCAGCTATTCATTGTTTGCGGTCATCCTCGCCCCCATGGCGTCAGCGTTTATCGCCACGGCCGCTTTCAGCTCAAACCACTGGATTCGTTGGAGGATTGGTTTTTTTACCGAGGCATTAGCCCTTCTGACTCTAACGCCCTCGATTTTGGGCTGGGTGAGCAGGAGACAAGCATGGATGCACAAGTCGCGTGCTTTCTATTTTGAGGCGGCCGCCCTGATTGCTGGGCTGAGTCTTTTGGGTTATGTCGCTCTTGTGGCTCCTGGGCGCAGCGGCCAGGCAGTACCGCTTTATTCGCTTCTGCCATTTCTGCTGTGGTCCGCTTTGCGTTTTGGATCTATGGGAACCAGCACGTCGATGATCGTAGTTGCCTTTCTGTCAATTTGGGGTGCTGTCCACGGGCGCGGTCCCTTTACCGGATCAGAGCCACTCAACAACGTGATGTCGCTACAGCTATTCTTGTTTTTCGCTGCAACACCTTTCATGGTCCTCGCAGTTCTTGTGGAAGAAGAGAGACAAACTGAGCAAGGCTTGCGCGAGAGCGAAAAACGCTTTCGCTTGTTGGCGGATACCGCGCCTGTGCTGATCTGGATGGCAGGCACGGACAAGCTCTGCACCTACTTCAACAAAACGTGGCTGGACTTCACCGGGCGATCGATCGACTTCGAGATTGGGAACGGCTGGGCGGAGGGGATTCACCCCGAGGATTTGCGGAGATGCATGGATACGTTCACGCAGGCGTTTGACCGTCGTGAGGAGTTCAGAATGGAGTATCGGCTCCGACGGCGCGACGGAGAATATCGATGGATTCTAGACATTGGAGTGCCGAGATTTAGTCAGGATCGCTCTTTTATCGGTTACATCGGAATCGGTATCGATGTGACCGAGCGCAAGCATGCGGAAGAGGCACTGCGCGAGAGCGAAAACCGTTTTCGTTTGGCAGCTCAGGCCGGCAAGATGTTTGCTTATGAGTGGGATGCTGCCACCGATGTGATCCTGCGCACGGCAGAAGCGGCGCAGATTTTGGGGGTCGATGAGGCGGCACACACTACTGGCCAGCAAACTCTGACTAAGGTTCACCCAGACGACCGAGAGAGACTTTTGGCTGCGGTTGCTGCCCTTAGCCCTGACAAGCCTGACCTTCAGCTCAGCTATCGAGTAGTGCGTCCCGACGGTAGTGTGATTTGGGTGGATAGAACCAGTCGTGCACACTTCGACGAACAGGGCAAGATGCTGCGGATGGTAGGCATGGTAGTGGACATCACCGAACGCAGGCGGGCAGAAGAGGCGAAGCGCGAAAGTGAGGATAAACTTCAACTGCTGCTCGACTCGACCGCCGAGGCCATCTATGGAATGGACCTCGAAGGCCGCTGCACATTCTGCAATCCAGCCTGCCTTCGCGCTTTGGGGTATGAACGCGTTGACGAACTCCTCGG
>Ga0137415_10000600_pt1 | contig 35146 bp, 30 predicted proteins | sample CZODoug3_1_1_16f_FD_183082 | JGI IMG/M metagenome (GOLD analysis project Ga0137415, IMG submission 183082) | Vadose zone soil fungal communities from Angelo Coast Range Reserve, California, USA - CZODoug3_1_1_16fungal (Hybrid Assembly) | ecosystem: Environmental > Terrestrial > Soil > Vadose...
CTCACCTGGCCGGCGCTGGTCGCACCAGTATTCGCCCCCACCGTCGGCGGGCTGCTGAGCACCTACGCGACCTGGCGGTGGATCTTTCTGATCAACGTGCCGCTCGGGATCGTCGGGCTGCTGGTGGCCGTGCGGGTGGTGCCCGACGCACGGGCCGCCGAACCCGCCCGGCTGGACCGGTGGGGAGTGACGCTGAGCGCGGTCGGCATCGCCGCACTGGTCGTCGGCATGGAGGGCCTCGGGGCTCCCTCGCCGGAGTGGCCGCTGGTTGTGACCGCGCTGGCCTTAGCCGTCACGGCGCTCACCTGCGCGGTGCTGTACCTACTGCGCGCTCGGTCGCCCCTGCTCGACCTGCGAATCCTGCGGATCAAGACCTACCGCGCCGCCGCAATCGGCGGCTCGGTCTTCCGCGCCGTGATCAGCAGCGCCATCCCGTTCCTGCTCGCGCTGTTCTTCCAGATCGGGTTCGGATGGACGGCGGCGCGTGCCGGCCTAGTAGTGATGGCGTTGTTCCTGGGCAACGTGTTGATCAAACCGGCGACGACGCCGCTGATGCGCCGCTTCGGGATCCGCACGATGATGATCGTGTCCGTGCTCGCCTCGGCGGCCTGCCTGGTCGGTATCGCCTTCCTGCAACCCCGCACACCGCTGCCGGTGCTGCTGGCGGTGCTGCTGGCCAATGGGATCTTCCGCTCCGTCGGACTCACCACCTACAACACCCTGGCCTTCGCCGACGTCGAAGCAGAGCGGATGTCGCACGCTAACCCACTGTTCGCGACCCTGCAGGAGCTCGGCGCCGGACTCGGCGTCGCCGTGGGCGCCCTGCTGGTCCGGCTCGGCGGCCAAGTTGCGGCACCCTTCGGCATGGGCGCCGCCGACGGCCCTTTCCGGGTCGCCTTCATCCTCCTCGTGGTCGTCCTCGCCATCCCACTTGTCGAGGCGCTGCTGCTCGCGCGGACGGCCGGCGCCGCCGTCACCGGTCGAACGTGACCGCGGCCAACACCTCCGGACTCGGGCGGCCCATCAGCACCGTGGCCGCGGCCAGCGCGGCCGCGTCGAGGTCACACAGCCGGCGCGGTCGCCGGGCCGTGGCCACGGTCAGTGCTACCTTGTCGCTCTCCTCCACGGCGCCGTTTGTCTACCTTGTGCATGGCCAAGACCAGGACAAACGCCGGTAGTGGGACCGATCGTCAGCTGGTGTTCGACTCATACGCGCGGTTGTCGGAGATGCCGGAGACCGGTGAGCTGAAGAAGATCGTCACTCAGCTGGCCGATAACAGGGCGACGATCGAGCGGCGGGGCGCGGTGCTGGGTTGGAGTTGGCCGACGGGTTGTCGGCGTGGAAGCCCGGTGTTCGCCGCCCGGATTAGGAGAAGCTGTTGGAGCGCGCTCGGACTGGTCAGTCCGATGGCATCGCGGTCTGGCACACCGATCGGTTGTTTCGTAAGCCCAAAGACCTGGAAACCTTGATCGATCTGGCCGACGGGGGTTCACAGTGTTCTGGTGGACTGAAGTCCACCACGGCGGCCAGCCTATTGCCGGCGAAGAGGAGGTTCGCTTCATGAACCCTCCCTGGGGCGGTACATCTGTGAGGTCGCTTCCCTAACGTGCTGGGTCCCAGCGAGGACACCGGTTACCGCTGCGTCCAGGCTCGCCACCGTCGGCAGGCCGAGGCTGGTGAAATGCGCCAGCGCGTGCACTGCGGCGTTGCCCGCGTGGTAGATGAGAGATCGCACGCCGCACTCGTTGGCGGCGTACGCGTCGTCTATGCTGTCACCGATCAACACCGCGTTAGCCGGATTCACACCGAGCTTGCGCAGGTGCCGTTGTAGATGTGGCGCCTTGCGTCCGGACTCCGTTCCGGTGAGTCCGTCGACTGCTTGGAAGTAGCTGGCAATCCCGAACTTCTCGACTAGTACGACCAGCGCCTCGTGCGGGTACATCGATAGCAGCGATTGGCTGCCGCCTGCACTGCGCCATAGGCTCATCGCGTCCACGGCATCGTGCGTCAACGGGATGTATTCACGGCGGGCGAGGTAGGCACGTCGGAAGAGCTCGTCGAGACGCGTCTGCTCGGTGTCAGTGAGTCTGCGGCCAACAAGGCTGTCGTAGAAGGCCGGGATCGGCTGCTGGTGTAGTTCTTGGTATCGCGCCCTGGTGATCGGGCTCAGTCCGGCCGAGGCGAAAGCCTCAATAGTGGACTCGATCAGCGCCTCGCTATCGGCGAACAGCGTTCCGTTCCAGTCCCAGATGATGTGTTCCACCCCAAGTTCACCCGGCATTCCGGCACCGCCTCGGCGTCGGCCCCTGGCGGTCCATGTCGGCACGGTCAGGGTCTGCCCGCCACCGAGCCGGCAGATGGCTAACGTCGCCGATAGCTTTGAGGTCGATCCCGCTTTCGCTGAACCGTAACCAGGACAGTGAGCCAACAGCCACGTTGCTTAGATCGCGATAGCGAGCTGGCGGTAGACCCAGGAAGAAGGCGAGCACCAACCGGACCGGGGTTTTGTGCGTCACCACTGCGATTATGCCGAATCTTGCGTTAAGCCGAGGGACCGTGTCCTGGCACCTGTGCTGGCGGGGTTGGTCCAGTCCTGACCGGGGAGGTCATCCACCGACCCGATCATCCCTACACTGGTCCTGGCCCACCCTCGGCGCGGCATGGATCGACACCGGCTGCACCGCGCTCTGGCTCATTGCCGAAGGACACACCCCAGCGGCCGCCGAAACCTGGGCCGCGCAAATCCCAGCCTGGCACACCGCCACGCCACAAGCCATCGACGCATTCACCAGCATCAACGCCGCCCTCTGGGCGACCATCGCCGAGCAAGACTCCGCACCGTGGAGACAACTAGCTGATGGGGGGTGGTAGATCCTCGGTCCATGAAACCCGGCTCGACTGGTGGTTTCAGGAGTCGGCAGTTGGTTTGGGCAGGGTGCCGTCGCCCTGCGGTGACTCCGGCTGCTCCGAGGTGCTGTCCTGGTGCTCGCCGTCGGTAGTCTCGTAGGGTCCGTGGTATTCCTCTTCGGTCCACCATAAAGCAAAACTCTTCCGGCCCTGTGCGTTCCTGAATTTTATTTGGCCACTCGGCTCGCCGGTCTCCTCAATGATGGCGGCGCCCGTTTTTTTGAGCCACGCTCGGCGTTCCTCGTAGCTGAGGCCCTCTGGCATGTTCAGATCGACCATACCCGGCTTTCCACCTGCCCTTCTGCCGTCTGGCAGCCCAGGGTACCCGCCAGCGTGGTCAGACCCGGCACCCGACCGTGACGCGGTCGCTTCGGTCGTCGTGCTTCTGCTGATCACCGAGGTTTGATCTGTCGAAGATCTCCCATCCGCTGTTCTGGTTATTGACGCACGGGGTTGAGAAGCCCTCAGCGTACGGCTCGGCGGAGACGCCGTGGCGCTCTACTCCGAGCCCGCCGGCATGCCTGGTCACGGGATTCCCGGGGCCGGGCCCCGCATCGTAGAAGTCATCCACGCCTAGCTGAATGCTGTAGTTCACCGGATCCGAGCACTGAAACTTGATGGCATAGTGAACGGCAGTACCCGCACCCCGAGCAACGATCTCAGGATCAACGTAATCGCCCGTACAGAAGACCTGACCAAAGACAGCACCCGGTGCTGTCACAGTCCATGACCCATCTTGATCAACGACAGAATTAGGAGCCCACCGCGACAGGTTTATATATGCGACGCTGTTTCCGGGAACCGCGATCGAACCAGCCGCGCACACCACGACAGCCAGGCTAGCGATGGGTATCGGCGATCTCACCCTCTTCGCGGTAATCAGGCCAACCGAGCAATCCGAGCGGGCACCAAAAAGTCGAGTCATATAAACCCCTTCCCTCGGCCCGACACGCTAAGAGGGCGAAACGCGCCCCGTGGCCGAACCGTCTAACGCCACCCCTACGGGCGACCAGCACAGCGCGACGGCTTCGGAGCCGTTGTTCGGACCGGGGTTGTTGCGGGCCGACGGACCGATCGGATACGCGGGCGAAGGCGTGCCGCTCGGCATGCCACGCGGATGATCAAGCACCGCTGAGATGTTGGCCGACCGGCAGGCACGATCCACGGTCAGGATGCGGCATGCTCGCCTGTTCCCGACGTCACCACATCCCGAGCCGAGCCCGGTTCGTTGGAGACGGTACGCCGCTCACCTCGCGGGAGTGCGACGCGGCGCAGGGGATGCGGGCGGCGGTGTAAACGACCCCACCATCGCCCGCATCCCTGACCTCTGCGTGGCATGCTCCTATCGGTGTTCGTGGGCTGAGCCCGCCCGCCGAGCACTGGAGTTACCGCATGGACCGTTTCGCAAAGTGGCTTGATCGCGACCAATACCACTCACGGTCACTCACAGGGGGTTGGGCGCGCCCAGCGGGGCGGTGCAGAACGCGGCGCCGCCGAGGTAGGGGAAGCGCAGCTGCTCGGCGCCGTCCCCGACCAGCAGCTGGTCGGCGAACCGCTCGGCGTTGTCCAGCGACTTGTAGCCCAGTGCCTCGGCCTCGGCCAGCGAGCAGATCCGCCGGGTGTTGTCCGAGACGCCCCAGATCATCCGGTAGCCGGGCGACGGGGCGGCCAGGCAGGCCTCGAACAGCCGCGCCCCGTCGTCCGGGGACAGCCAGGTGATCAGGCCGCGGGGCCCGAGCGGCAGCGGCGTCTCGAAGCAGGACCCGATCCGCACCGCGATCACGTCCATGCCGAACCGGGAGTGGTACAGGCTGCCCAGCGCCTCGATCGCCGCCTTGCTGACCCCGTAGTAGGTGTCCGGGCGGGGCGAGGAGTCGGCCGGCAGCCCCGCCGGGCCGGCCTCGGCGATCTCCCGGAAGCCGACCGCGTGGTTGCTGGACGCCAGTACGATCCTCGGTACCCCGGCCAGCCGGGCGGCCTCCAACAGGGTGTGCGTGCCGGTGATGTTGACCTCGACGGTGTCCACCCAGGCCGTCTCCCTGCTGTGCCCGCCCAGGTGGATGATCGCGTCGACGCCCGCGCACGCGGCGGCCATCGCCTCCGCGTCGGTGACCGAACCGGTGACCAGCTCCACCCGCTCCCCCGGCTCGGCGGGCGCCGGGGCGAGCACGTCCAGCAGCCGCAACACCCGGCCGTCGCGGCGCAGCCGAGGCCGCATCAGCCGCCCCATGCCGCCGGCGGCACCGGTGATCAGGATCCGCTGCACCGAGCTGTCCGCTCCCCCGCCGGTCACCGGACACCGGCCCGGCGCAGCCGCGCGCCGAGCGCGGCGGTCGTCTCCATCAGCAGCTCGCCGACGCGGATCGCCTCCTCGTCGGTCACCTTGTCGACCGGCATCGAGCAGCTCATCGCGTCGGTGGCCGGGATCCGGTACGGGATCACCGAGGCCACGCAGCGCACCCCGAGCGTGCCCTCCTCGATCTCGGCGGCGTAGCCCCGCTCGCGGATCGTGGCGCATTCGGTGTGCAGCCCGGGCAGGTTGGTGATCGTGTGCGGGGTGAGCGGCTTGAGTTCGCCGGGCAGCAGCGCGTCGATCTCGTCGTGGGTCAGCTCCGAGAGCAGCGCCTTGCCCAGCGCGGTGGCGTAGGTGGGCAGCGTGCGGCCGACCCGGGACACCAGCCGGATGGAGTGCCGCGACTCCCGGGTCTCCAGGTACACCACCTCGGCGCCGTAGCGGCGCGCGAAGTGCGCGGTGTACCCGGTCGCCTCGCGGACCTGCTCCAGTGCCTCGGTGGCGTACGGCACCACCGGGTCCCGGTCCACGTAGGCGGTGCCGCAAATCAACGCGCGGACCCCCAGCCGGTACCGGGTGCCGCTGGCGTCGACCTGCAGCCAACCCGCCTCGAACAGCGTGTGCAGCAGCCCGTGCAGGCTGGACCGGGGGAAACCGGTCCTGGCGTGCAGGTCCGACAGCGACAGCCAGGCGTCGGTGGCCGCGAACGCTTCGATCAGGTCGATGGCCCGCCGGGCCGACTTCACCCCGGCCGTCGCGGCGCCGGGCCCGATGCCGGGCTCGGCGCCGGGTGCCGAGGCCGGCGCCGGGCCGGGTTCGACACCGGGTGTCGCGCCGGCCCCTGAGCCGGGCCCGGGGGCCGCCAGCTCGGTCTGCTGGGACATGCGTCTCCTTGCGCCGTTCATTGACTTGTGACTGGGGCCATATTAGCGTCCTGGAACGTGTTCGCCTATACGAACACAGTCACATATGTGAACTTTGGACGACGCTTCCGTCGAAGATTTGCGGCGAAGGAGCCCATCGGTGCACGTGCTCGACTGGACCATGGTGTCCGCGTACTTCCTGTTGATGATCGGGATCGGCTGGTGGTCCCACCGCAGGATCAACGATGTCAAGGACTTCTTCACCGCCGGCGGTCGGATGCCGTGGTGGCTGGCCGGCATCTCGCACCACATGTCCGGCTACAGCGCGGTGCTGTTCGTCGCCTACGCCGCGGTGGCCTATACCGACGGCATCACGGTCTACCTGTGGGGCTTCGCCAGCATCGGGATCGGCGTCGGCATCGGCTCGTGGCTGTTCGCCGGCCGGTGGAACCGGCTGCGCGCCAAGCTCGGCGTGGCCTCGCCGCTGGAGTATCTCAAGGAGCGCTACAACGTGCCGACGCAGCAGGCGCTGGCCTGGAGCGGCGGGCTGCTCAAGATCTTCGACATCGCGGCCAAGTGGTACGCGGTGGCCACCCTGCTCAACGTCTTCGCCGGCGTGCCCTATGTCTGGGGCATCGTGATCACCGGCGCGGTCACCCTCGTCTACTGCACGGCGGGCGGGCTATGGGCCGACGCGCTCACCGACTTCGGCCAGTTCCTCATCCAAGGGCTCGCGGCGATCGTGATGATCGTGGTGATCCTGGGCAAGCTCGGCGGCGTCTCGGCACTCTGGACGATGTGGGGCCAGCTGCCGCCGAGCCACCTCAGCCCGACCACCTCGAAGTTCACCACAACCTTGTTGCTGGTGTACGTGCTGGTCAAGACGCTGGAGTACAACGGCGGCATGTGGAACCTGGCGCAGCGCTACATGGCGGCGCCGACGCCCCGGGAAGCCGTCCGGGGCGCCCGGCTGTCCTCGGCGCTGTACCTGCTCTGGCCGCTCGTGCTGATGTTCCCGATGTTCGCCGCGCCGCTGCTGGTCCCGGGCCTGCAGGACCCGAACACCTCGTACGCGGTGATGACCATGACGTTCCTGCCGCCCGGCCTGATCGGCCTCGTGCTGGCCGGCATCTTCTCGCACACCATGGCCATGGTGTCCTCGGACGCGAACGCGATCTCCTCGGTGATCACCCGCGACGTGCTGCCGGTGCTGTCCCGGCGGGCCAGGGCGTTCACCGAGGCGCAGGGGCTGCGCGCGGCCCGGGTCTCCACGGTGATCTTCGTGGTGCTCACCATGGTCGTGGCGACGCAGGCGCAGAACCTCGGCGGAGTGCTGGCCATCGTGGTGTCCTGGGTGGCCGCGCTGATCGGGCCGATCTCGGTGCCGCTGCTGCTGGGCATGCTGCCCGCGTTCCGCCGCTGCGGGCCCCGGGCGGCGCTGGTCTCCTGGGCCGGCGGGCTGCTGTCCTACGCGCTGGTCTACTACGTGTTCCACGCCAGCCAGGCGACCGTGGTGGCCACCCCGGTGCTCGTCTCGCTGGCGCTGTTCACCGGGCTCGGCCTGGTCGCCAGCGAGCGGCGCGCTTCGGTCGACGAGATCATCGAGTCCATCAACACCGACGGGCCCGGGCAGCTCGAACCGGACTCCCGGGCCTCCGTCGCCGCGAACTGACCCGCACCGCACACCGCACCGATAACCCCGCACACCGGCAACCCCGCGAGGAGAAGGCACCAGCATGACGCTATCCAGGATCGAGCTGACCGGTCTGCTGGCGTTCCCCCTCACGCCGTTCGACGACGCTCTCGAGCTGAACCTGGGTGCCTTCGCCGAACAGGTCGAGGGCCATCTGGACGCCGGCGCCGGCGCGCTGTTCATCGGCTGCGGCACCGGTGAGTACAGCGCGCTCGCCCCGACCGAGCTGGCCGCCCTGCTGCGCACCGCGCGCGAGGTCGTGGCCGGCCGCGTGCCGGTGTGGGTGGGCGCCGGCGGGGGCGCGGCCAACGCCAGGGCCGGCGTGGCGGCGGCCCTGGAGGGCGGGGCCGACGGCGCCCTGCTGCTGCCGCCGTACCTGGTCACCGGGCCGCCGGCCGGGCTGCTCGACCACGTCCGCTACGCGCTGCGCGACCAGGCCCTGCCGGTGATCATCTACCAGCGCTCGCCAGGGGTGTTCTCGGCGCCGTCGACCCGGTCGCTGCTGGACATCCCGACGGTGGTCGGGCTGAAGGACGGCTACGGCGACATCGACCTGATGAGCCGCGTCGTCGCCACTATCCGGGGCACCAGCACCCAGCGCGGCCAGGAGTTCCTGTTCTTCAACGGGCTGCCCACCGCCGAGGTGTCCGCCAGGGCCTACTCGGCGATCGGCGTCGCCCGGTACTCCTCGGCGGTGCACTGCTTCGCCCCGGAGATCGCCGACCGGTTCTACCGGGCACTCGGCGAGCGGGACGACGCGGCCATCGACGCCCTGCTCACCGGCTTCTACCTGCCGCTGGTGGCGCTGCGCGACGAGACCCCCGGGTTCGCGGTCTCGCTGGTCAAGGCGGCCGCCCGGCAACGGGGCCACCGGGTCGGCGGGGTGCGCCCGCCGCACGTGGAACCGACCGCCGACCAGCTCGACCGCCTGGCGGGGATCGTGGAGGGCGGGTTCGGCACGCTCCGGCTGCTCGGCAACGGAACCGTGCCCCGCTCACCGGCCGCCGCGGCGCCCGTGGCCGCAGCGCCCGTGGCCGCAGAGCCCGTGGCCGCGGAGCCCGTGGCCACGCAGCCGGTGGGGCGGTGACCCGGTGCGGGTGACGGGCTACAGCTACCCCTGGGACGTGCTGGACGCACCGGGCTTCGTCGACCGCGCCGGGCAGCTCGGCGTCGACGAGGTCGCGGTGGCCGTGTCGTACCACAGCACCCGCGCGGCCACGCCGTACGCGCCCGGGGCCACGTCCGTGCCGGCCCGGCACGCCGCGTTCTACCGGCCGGTGCGCGAGCGGGCCTGGCGGGGCGCCCGGCTGCGCCCTGCCGGCCCGGACTGGGTGGCCGGCGAGGACTCCGCCGGCGACGCGGTCCGCGCGCTGACCGAGGCCGGCCTGCCCGCCGCCGCCTGGTTGGTGCTGACCCACAACTCCCGGCTGGGGCTCGCCAACCCGGACGTCACCGTGCGCAACTGCTTCGGTGAGTACTACCCGTGGGCGCTGTGCCCGTCCCGGGCCGAGGTGCGGGACTTCGCCGCCACGCTGACCGCCGAGGCGCTGGACGGGCTGGCCGTGAGCTCGGTGGTGCTGGAGGCGTGCGGCCAGCTCGGCGCGGTCCACCAGTGCGAGCACGAGAAGACCGACGCCGTCTGGGGCCCGGCGGCGGGGCGGCTGCTCTCGGTGTGCTGCTGCTCGGCGTGCGCGGCGCGCTGGACCGAGTCCGGGGCCGACCCGGCGGAGGTCCGGTCACGGCTGCGTGCCGAGGTGCGCGCGCTGATCGACGGCGGCGACCTGGCCCGCACCGAGGACCGGCTGCCGACCGCGCTGGCCGAGCTGCTGCTGCGCACCCGCCAGGCCAGCACCGACGCCCTGCGCCGAGGAGTGTTGGCGGCCGCCGCGGCCTCGGTGGCGTCGGTGGCCGGAGCGGGCGGGCCCCGGATCGTGCTGCACGGCGCCGTCGACCCGTGGACCACCGGCGCGTTGCCCGGACTGACCCCGACGGCCGCCGAACAGGTCGACGCCGTGGTGCTGCAGTGCTGGCGGCCGGGGGCCGCGAGCGTCGCCTCGGTGGCCACCGCGCACGCCGAGGTGCCGGCCGGCACGGGCGTCGGCGCGTACGTCACCGTGGCGGGGGCCGCGCCGGTGGCCGACGTCGCCGGCTACGTCACCGACCTCGGCAGGGCCGGCGCCGACGAGCTGCACCTGTACCACCTCGGCCTGGCCGGCCCGGCGCGCCAACCGGACCTGGCCGCCGCGGTCACCGCCGCCCACCAGCTCACCGCCGCCACGCCGAGCTGACCAGCGGCGGGGCTGACCAGCGGCGGGGCTGACCGGGGCTGGGCTACTGCACGACCACCTGGTCGGGCAGGGGCGGGCCGATCTTGACCGCCTTGCCCCAGTCCCGGTACTGGGTGTCCAGGGTGAACGTGCCCGGTGTGGCGGGATTCGGCCGGTTGACCCGCGTGCGCAGCAGGCGGTTGTTCTGGTCGACCCACAGCGTGAAGTCCTGGCTGACCTGGGCCGTGGTGGTGGTGCCGGTGGTGGTGCGCCGGGCCGGCTGCCCGGTCACCGGGTCGATCCGCAGCGCGGCCACCTTGGCCAGGTCGACCCGCAGGTCGTAGCGGACCGCGTTGTCCCCGTCCAGCGGCTCCTCGGCCGAGCCCACGATGCTCACCGCATCGCCGTACCGGGTGATCAGTTGGCCCGGCTGCACGTCGGCCCGCAGCGAGTCGATCATCGGGTTGAAGCTTCGGACGAACGGGTCCCGCGCCGAGGGCCCGACCTGCAGCCAGGTCTTGCGGGGCGGCAACACCATGTCCGCCGGCGGCTTGAGGAACGCGGCGTCGGGCACGATCACCAGGTTGACCTCGGCCGGCGCCGCCGCGCCCCGACCCACCTGCTCGGCAAACTGCATCGAGGGGCCGGCGTCGTCCAGCCGTACCACCCCGACGCCGTGGAAGTCCGAACCCGGCCGGCCGGTCAGCTCACCGGCGAGGGTTACCCGAGCGGTCCGGTCGACCTGCTGTGCGGCGGCCACGGCACTGCCCAGCTCGGCCGCCGAGCCGAACGTCGTCATCGCGGGCGGCGCGGGCGGCGGGGGCTTGGCCGGGCTGGCACATCCGGCCAGCAGCGTCGCCGCAGCGACGGATAAGAGCAGCGGAGCGACACAACGCATGGTGTGGGGCCCTCCCGGCCGTGCCCGAGGGGGGCGGATCCGGGCGGGCCGTCCCCACGAGAGAGCAAATTGAACCAGGTGCCGCCGCCGGCACCCCGCCCGGTATCCCCCGATCGGCCCTCGGCCGTTCGGACCAGGCTCAGAGCGGGTCGGCCACGTGCCAGATCTGGCCGGTGCCGTCGCCACCCAGTCGGGCCAGCATTGACCGGGCCGACGCCGCCGGCGTGATCAGCTGCCCCCGCTCATGGTTGCGGGCGAAGTGGTCGTGCAGGCCGGCGCCGAGCCGCTCCGGGTCGCGGCCCCGGATCCAGGCCTGCATGGCGGTGTCCACCGCGCCGGGCCGGTACACGTTCGCGGTGACCCCGGTGCCGGCCAGCTCGGCGGCGAGGTTGACGGTGTGCGCCTCCAGGGCGGCCTTCGAGGTCGCATAGGCATTGCCGCCGACCATGAAGCCGGGGCTCGCCACGACGCCGCTGGACACGTTCACCACCCGGCCCCAGCCGCGGGCCAGCATCGCGGGCAGCAGCGCAAAGGTCAGGGTGGCCGCCGCGGTCAGGTTGAGCTCGAGGGCCGCCGCCCAGTCGGCCGGGTCCAGCTCGGCGCTCGGCCCCATCGGCGCGACCATGCCGGCGTTGTTGATCAGGATGTCCACCGCGCCGCACGCCTCGCGGACCTGCCGGACGGCCTCGGCCCGCTGCCCGGCATCGGCGAGGTCGGCCGCCACCACGTGGGCGCGGCCGCCGTCGGCCCGCACCTGGCGCGCGGTCTCGGTGAGCTCGGTGTGGGACCGGGCCACCAGGGCCACCGTCGCACCTTCGGCGGCAAGCTGGCCGGCCAGCTCCCGCCCAATGCCCCGCCCCGCGCCGGTGACCAGCGCGGTCCTGTCCTTGAACTGGGTACCCATGAGTGTCGTCGAACCCCCTTCACGGCCATTCTGCTCGCCGGGCCTCCTTACCGAACGATCACGGCCCTCGGCACCGGCCCCGACCGGCCCGCCATGTTGGTAGCTTCGCGGCCGTCGAGGGAGGCACCCGATGCGCGACTACCCGCGGATGATCGTTTCGGCCGGCCACGTGGAGCCGGTGCCCCGGCGGATCCGGGCGCTGCTCGGCGGCTCGGTGGTGCTGGACACGACCGAGGCGCGCTACGTCTGGGAGTGGCCGAACTATCCCCAGTACTACGTGCCGCTGGCCGATGTGGCGCCCGGGGCGCTGGTCGACGAGGGCCACACCGAGCGGGTCCGGGGCACCACCGCGCACCGGCACGGGCTGCGGGTCGGCGAGCTGACCCGCCCCGGCGCCGCGCTGGTCTACCCGGCCGACGGCGCGGCCCCGGAGGCCGGCCGGTCCGGCGGCGCCGAGGGCCCGACCGGGCGGCGGGACAGCCTGACCGGGCTGGTCCGGTTCGACTGGGGCGCGCTGGACTCCTGGTTCGAGGAGGACGAGGAGGTCTTCGTGCACCCCCGCAACCCGTACACCAGGGTTGACGCGCTCCGCTCGCGCCGGCACGTGCTGGTCGAGCGCGACGGGGTCCGGCTGGCCGAGTCGGACTCGACGGTGCTGGTGTTCGAGACCGGGCTGCCGACCCGCTACTACTTCGACCGCACGGCCGTGAACTTCGCCGCCCTGGAGCCGAGCGACACCGTCTCCGCGTGCCCGTACAAGGGCCTGACCAGCGCCTACTGGTCGGTCGTCGTCGGTGGCAACCGGTACCCCGACCTGGCCTGGGCCTACGACTTCCCGACGCGGGAGCTACTGCCCATCACGGGGCTGGTGGCGTTCTACAACGAGCGGGTCGATATCGTGCTGGACGGAGTCCGGCTGCCCCGCGCCCGCACCCACTTCTTCCCGGTCGAACACGGGGAGTGAATCCCTCGCCCGTCCGGGTAGGGCGGGCCCGCCAGTTCCGTGACTCCGCGCACACGAAGGTCCCACTGTTCGGCCTAACGCCGCACCATGGGCACTCCCTGTGCCGGCCCCGTCGACGTGGCCGCCCGCCCTGACCCGCCAGCCGAGGAGAAACCGGTGAGCTCCCCCGTGCATCGCGCGCCGCTGGCCGGCCCGGCCAACCTGCTGGTCTGGCTGGGCGGCGGCACCGGCCACGACATCGACGACCCGGCGGAGCGGTCGACCTACCAGACCACCGGCGCGCTGGTGGCGCTCAACGCGGTGCTCGCCGGGGCGGTCGTGGCCTTCGTGGCCGGCCTGGCCGGGGCGGGGGCCCCCGGCGGCTGGCTGTTCGGGCTCGCCTCGGGCCTGCTGGTCGGCGCGGTCGGCCGGACCATGGCGACCGTCTCCCCCGACCCGGAGCTGGGCCGGTCCCGGCGGCTGCTCGGCGACCTGGGCCGGGGGCTGGTCGCGGTGCTGATCGGCGTGCTGGTCGGTGAGCTGGCCGCGCTGGCCCTGTTCGCCGGCGCGATCAACCGCGAGCTGGACGGCGAGCTGGACGCCGCCGGCGCCGCCGTGGCGAACAGCCAGCAGGGCCGCGAGCTGGGTGCGCTGCAGGCCTCGCGCGCCGCGTTGGACAGCCAGGTCGACGCCGCAACCGCCCGCCGGGACCGGTCCCTGGTCGTGGCGCGCTGCGAGTACCGCCCCGGCCCCGGCTGCCCGTCGACCCAGATCACCGGCGACCCGGGGCGCGGCCCGGAGGCCGCCCAGGCGAACGCCGACCTGACCGCCGCCGAGCACAGCGTCGCCGAGGCCACCGCCCGCCGCGACCAGCTGGCACCCGGCTTGGACACCGACATCGCCGCCGCCCGGGCCCAGCTGGGCAGGGACACCACCAGGGCGCAGGCACTGGCCGCCGCCGACACCGGCGTGGACGCCCGCTGGGCCGCGATGCACCGCTACACCACGCGGACGGCCGACTCGGCCGGGCCGCTGGTCCTGCGATTCGCCGTGGTGGCGCTGTTCGTGCTGCTCAACCTGCTGCCGTTGGTGCTGCGGCGGTGGCGCGGGCAGACCGACCAGGACCGCCGCGCGCTGGCGCGGCGGCTGCGCAACCGAGCCGAGGAGGAGGCCGCCACCACGGTGGCGATCAGCCGCGCCCGGCTGCAGGCGGCACTCGAGCTGGGCCGGCACCGCGCCCTGCTCGCCTCGACGCTGCCGGACTCAACGCTGCTGGACTCAACGCTGCCGAACTCAACGCTGCCGGCCGGTCAGCACGGGCAGCTGGACCCGGGCGGCCCGCTGGCACCCGCCGCCGAGCTGGTCCAGCTCACCGGGCCCGAACTGGCGGGACGGGCGGACCGGACCTCGACCGCTGCGGACCGCTCCCGGCTGCCGGTGCCGACCCGCCCCCGCGACGTGGCACCCGCCCCGAGCGGCCCGCTGGACATCTTGCCCGGGCCGTTGCCCGGCGCGGTCCGGGCGATCGGCAGCCTGGTCCGGCCGCTGGTACCGAGCCCGGTCGCCCGGCTGGCCGCCACCGCGCCCCGGTCGATCAAGGTCGCCCGCGGCCTGTGGGAGGAGGTCGAGGAGTTCCAGTTCACCGTGCTGCGCAAGCGCACGGTCCGGCTGGCCAGCGACGAGCTCGACGAGTCGACCCCGGCACCGGCGCCCGAGTTCGCCCCGGAACCGGAACCGGAACCGACGCCGGAACCAGAGCCGGCCGTCACCCGGGCGCACGCCGACGTGCTGTCGCCCCGGGGGGCCACCCGGGCGGCCGCCGAGCTGCTCGACCCGGACCCCGACTCCGAGGCCACCGGCCGCACCCGGCGGGAGCTGGGCCGGGGCCGGCGCACGCTCGCCGGCCGGGGTCGCCGCGCCCTGCCGCCAACAGACCGGGACTGAGCGACAGGTCCGGGTCAGCGCGGGGCCGGACCCGCCTCCCCCCGGACGATCTTGCCGCGCAGCCGCAGCAGGTACCAGACCCCGCCGACCAGCTCGAAGACCAGGGTCATCACGCCGGCCGTCCGGTTCGCCTCGGGCACCGTCATGAACAGGCAGATGCCGACGCACCAGACGAGGGTGACCGCGGCGACCGGGACCAGCCAGCGGCCCATGTCGAACCGGCCGGGGCCGGCATCCGGAATGCTGCCCCGGCGTTTGGCGATCATCACCGCGACCATGGTCGAGGAGTAGGTGACGTAACAGACCACCGAGGTGATCGCGGTGACCTTGGCGGCCTGGCCGGCGGACAGGAAGTTCACCCCGATCGCCACCGCGCCGACCGCGACGATCGGCGCGACCGGCGTCCTGGTCCGGTCGTTGACCTTCGCCCAGAGCCTGGAGAACGGCAGCATGTCGTCCCTGGCCAGTGCGAACCCGGTGCGGGTTGCCACCGCGATGTTGGCCAGCAGGCAGGAGAACACCGACATGAAGACGATCACCTGGAGCAGGTCGGATGCGGCGGCGCCCAGCTGCACGTCGAACACGTGCACCATCGGGTTGAAGTCGGTCGAGTTCACCGTGTCGGCCAGCCGGCCGGGGATGGCCATCGCGAAGACCGCGAACACCACGAAGCCGGCCAGCCCGGAGATCAGCACCGAGCGGATCATCGCCCGGGGCGCGGTGCGGCGCGGGTCGGTGGTCTCCTCGGCCAGGTCGGCGGAGCCCTCCCAGCCGAGCAGGGTGTAGACCGGCAGCAGGAACGCCAGGCCGATCGAGGTGAGCGTGATCGGGTCACCGGTCGAGGAACCGGTCTGGAACAGCACCCCCGGCCCCTGGCTGTCCCGGAAGAACAGCAGGCCGACCGCGAGCACCGCGGTGAGCCCCAGCGTGCCGAACAGCTCGGCCGAGGCACCGGCGTCGTTGATCCGGCTGGCGAACCGGATGCTCACGATGTTGATCACCACCGCCGCGACCACCGCGACCGAGGCCAGCAGGATCACGTTGCCGTGCGTCGGGTTGGCGAAGAACACCGGCGCGAAGATGGTGCCGAACGCGATGGCGATCGAGGCGGACCCCACCAGGGTGGCCAGCAGCGCGTTCCACCCGGTGAACCAGCCGAGGTGCGGGCTGACCAGTCGGCTGGACCACTGGTAGGCGTACCCGGTGACCGGCAGCCGCGCCGCCAGGTGGCCGTACACGCAGGCGATGGCCCCGGTGGCCACGGTCACCGGGATCCACAGCCAGATCGCCACACCGCCGACCATCTGGAACGGCTGCGGGAACAGCGTGAAGATCGTCGTCGTGATCGAGATCATGGAGAAGGCGAGCGCGAAGGAGCTGTAGCCGCCCATGCTCCGGCGCAGCTGCTGGCGGTAGCCGAAGCTCGCCAGGTCCGCTTCGGCATTGGCGGCGGCACTGTCCGCCACGCCTGGCTGGTTCCGGCCGGGGTCGTTCTCGGTCGCGGTCATGCGCGCTCCCCTGTCTCTCAGTCCATGAACGCGCCGCCGTTGACGGCCAGCGCCTCGCCGGTGATGAACCCGGACTGGTCGGAGACCAGGAAGGCCACCGCGTTCGCCACGTCCTCGGGCTGCTCGAGGCGGCCGAGCGGGGTGTCGTCGATCCACAGCCGGCGCACGTCGGCCGGCGCGACGCCGCGCAGCCGGGCCTCCCAGTCGAGCTCGCGGCTCTGCATCGGGGTCGCCACGTAGCCAGGGCAGACGCTGTTCACGGTGATCCGGTGCGCGGCGAGCTCGTAGGCGATCGCCTGGGTGAGCCCGATGACGCCGAACTTGGACGCCACGTAGTCGGCCAGGTACGGCACCCGGCCCTGCTTGCCGGCCATCGAGGCGACGTTCACGATCCGGCCCCGGGTGGCGGTGCGGACCATGGCCCGCGCGGCCGCCTGGGCGCCGATGAACACCGCACGCAGGTTCACCGCGAGCGTCCGGTCCAGCTGCTCCGACGTGGTCTCCAGGAACGGGGTCATCGCGGAGATACCGGCGTTGTTGACCCACACCGCCAACCGGCCTTCCTCCTCGGCCAGCGCCTCGGCCAGCGCGAACACCGCGTCGTCATCGGTCACGTCCAGGTACTCCGCGCGCCCGCCGAACCCGGCGGCCACCTCGGTGGCGGCGTCGGCGTCGAGGTCCGCCACGACGACGGTGTAGCCGTCCTTCGCCAGCCGGGCCGCGGTCGCCGCGCCGATCCCGGAGCCGGCGCCGGTGACCACGGCGATACTGCCGCTCACGTCCTTGGTCATGTCCTGCTCCTGTTGGCGAGCGTGTGGGAGAAGGGGGCGAGCGCCTCGCCGAGCCGGCGCCAGGTGCGGTAGACGTCGTCGTAGCGGGCCACCCGGTCCGGGTCGGGCAGCACCGGCTCGCCGAGCTGTAGGTAGTCCGTTCGCGCGTGCCAGTCGGCGAGTAGGCCGATGCCGACCCCGGCGGCCAGCGCGGCGCCCAGCGCGGCACCGGGGTGGCGCAGCACGGGCACCACCGGGCGGCCCAGCACGTCGGCGTGGATCTGCTTCCAGATCGGCGAGCCGGCGCCGCCGTTGGTCACCCTCGGCGCCCCGCTCAGCGGCACGCCGCGCTCGGTGAAGATGTCCACGTGGTGCCGGAAACCGAACGCGACCGCCTCCAGCACGGCGCGGAACAGGTCCGCCCGGTCGTGCGCCAGGTCCAGCCCGACGAACGCCCCGCGCAGGTCGGGATCGTGCAGCGGGGACTTCTCGCCGAGGAAGTACGGCAGGCAGAGCACCTCGCCGGGGCGGCGGGTGGCGGCGCGCTCACCGAGCGAGACCAGGTCCTGCTCACCGGTCAGCGCGGCGAGCCAGCGGACCAGGCTGCCGCTGGTGGACATGCACCCGTTTGGCAGCCACAGCCCCGGCGCGGGGTGCGCGTCCAGGTAGAGCCGCCGGTCCACGAACGCGGACTCGGTGACGGCCAGGATGTCGCCGCCGCCACCCAGCTTGATCAGCCAGTCCCCCGGCTGGCGCAGCCCGGCGGCGAACGCGGACAGCACGTGGTCCGCGCCGCCGACCAGGATCGGCGTGCCCGCCACCAGCCCGGTGTGCCCGGCCGCCTCGGCGGACACCTCGCCGATCCGCTGGCCGGGGTCGACCACCTCGGGCACCAGCCGCTCGTCGACCCCGCCGGCCTCGAACATCGGGGTGAACGGCCGCCCGTCCAGCTCGTAGAGCCCGCTCTCCATCGCCCAGTTGCGCTCCACGTGCTGGCGGGCGCCGAGCGCTCGGGCCAGCCAGTCGTACGAGCCCGCGACGGTGACCGTGGCGGCGTAGGTGTCCGGCTCGTGCCGGCTCAGCCAGGCCAGCGTGGGCGCCACCGACTGCTGGGTCAGCGCGGAGCCGGTGCGCGCCGCGACGTCCAGGTCGCCGAGCTTCGCCGCGAGGTCGGCGATCTCGGCGCCCGCCCTGGCGTCGTTCTGCAGGATCGCCCGGCGCAGCGGCCGGCCGCGCCGGTCCAGCGCCAGCACGGCGGGCACCATGCCGGAGGTGGCCACCGCCGCCACCGCGTCGGCCGGCACCCGGGCGTCGGCCAGCAGCGCGGGGACCAGCTCGCCGACGTTGCGCCACCACACCGCGGGGTCGGCCTCGGCGTGGCCCACCCGGTCGGAGTGCAGCGCCACGGGCCGGCTCTGCTCGGCCAGCACGCCGAGCACCGGGTCGACCAGCACCGCCTTCGTCGAGGTGGTGCCGAGGTCGATGCCGAGCAGCAGCTCCGCCATGTCGGCCCGCTATCCGGCGCGCGCCGCGTCGATGAACCGCTTCGCGCGGTCCGGGTCGACCGGGTTCCAGGTGTGGCCGTCGACCTTGATGCTGCTGCCCACGATGCAGCCGTCGGCCACCTTCAGGTAGGTCCCGATGGTCTCCGCCCGCGCCCCGGTGTTCAGCAGCACCGGGACCTCGTCGGGCACCGCGTCGCGCACGTCGGTCAGCACGGCGAGGTCGGGCCCGTCGCCGGCCATCGCACCGGACACCAGGATCGCGTCGGCCAGGCTGGACACCACCGTGGAGCGGGCGATCTGGGCCGGGCTGCGCCGGCCGATCGGCGAGGCGAACTCCGGGGTGATGTTCATGAACACCGCGAGGTCGTCCCGGTCCAGCCGGCGCCGCTCGCGCAGGGTGTGGGCGCTGTTCGTGTTCCACAGGCCCATGTCAGATTCCCACACGCCGGTGGTCACCTCCCGGATGAAGCTCGCCCCGGTCGCCACCGCCGCACCGAGCGCGATCTTGGCGTCCCACAGGAAGTCGATGCCGAACGGGATGCCCGCCGGCGCGCACTCGATGGCGAACCTGGTCAGGAACGCCGCGCTCTCCGGCCCGCCGGTCAGCTCGTAGGGCCGGTCGTTCTCGTTGCAGAACAGCACGGCGTCGAACCCGGCCTCGGCCAGCACGGCGGCCTCGTGGGCGACCTGCTCGATGGCCACCTCGAGCCCGGCGGAGGAGTCGTAGAGCGGGGTGCCCGGCAGGGCCGGCAGGTGCGCCATCGCGATCAGCGGTTTGGCGTTCGCCGGGAAGATCGACCTGAAACGCGACATCGCCCGCCCTTCGCGGTTGAGGTGCCTACGACTGCTCGGTACCGCCGGAGCCGGTGCCGTCGGTGCCGCTGTCGGTGACCGTCACGGTGAGCACCTTGATGCCGATCTCGCGGGCCCGTTCCAGCACCGGGTGGGCCGGGTCGGCGTCGGTGACCAGCACGTCGAGGCTGCTCAGCGGCAGCACGTTGGCCAGATAGACGCGGTCCAGCTTGCTCCGGTCCATCAGCGCGACCGAGCGCCGCGCGCTGCACAGGGCAGCCCGCTTCACCCGGGCCTCCTCCAGGTTGTAGTCGGTCAGCCCGTGCGCGAGGTCCAGCCCGGCCGTGGAGAGGAACACGACGTCGCAGTTCAGCTCGGTGAACGGCTCCTCGGCCGCCGGGCCGATCAGGGACAGCTCGCCGGGGCGCACCGTGCCGCCGGTCAGGATCACCCGCGACCCCGGGATGGCCGCGATCTCGATGGCGGCCAGCACGCTGGGCGTCAGCACGGTCAGCGCCAGCTCCCGGCGGCGCAGCAACCGGGCCAGCTCCAGCACCGTGGTGCCGGAGTCGAGCACCACCGTCTCGTCCTCGGCGACCAGCTCGATCGCGCGCGCCGCCATGGCGATCTTGGCGGCGCGCGCCACCGAGGCGCGGTTGCCGAACGGCGGCTCCACGGCGCGACCGGTGACGTCGATCGCGCCGTTGCGGACCCGCCGCGCGACGCCGTCGCTCTCCAGCGCCTCGAGGTCCCGGCGCACCGTCATCTCGGACACGCCGAACCGGTCGGCGAGGGCACCGAACTCCACCTCGCCGTGTTCGAGCAGCAGCCGACGGATCTCCTCCCGCCGGGCCGCCACCTGCATGCCGGACAGCGTAAGCAGCCGGAACGTGAGGTCACAACACCTGAATGAGATTAGTTCACACGACTTGTGAACCGATCACAGCGGTCAACCGGCCTCGGCGCGCTCCTTCGCGTGCCGGTCGGTGGCCGCCTGGATGGCGTCGGCCTGGCGCTTGTCGAGCTCCTGCCAGCGCGCCCGGCCGTACTGCTCGGACCGCTCCAGCCGGTCGGTGCTGGCCTGCAGCCGAGGCTTGACGTAGCGGGCGAACAGCTCGTAGTGCTTCGCGGTGGCCTCCGGCCTTGCCCACTCGTGGTGCATCAGCAGGTAGGCGCCGAAGCCGCCGGACTGCGTGCTCAGCCGCTCCACCTGGGCGACCGCGTCGTCCGGGGTGCCGATCACGCCGAGGCCGGTGTCGTTCACCCAGGCCACCCGCTCCTCGAAGGACGCGCCGAGTGCCCGGAAGTGCGGCGCGGCCACCACGTTCTGGGTGTACTCGCACCAGGTGTCCAGCCCGAACCGGACGTCCTCGATGGCCTGCTCCCTGGTCTCGGCCAGGTGCATCGGCCCGACCAGGCGCCACCTGTCCCGGGAGGCGGTGTGGCCGAACTCGGCGGACCGCTGCTCCATCACGTCCCAGTGCAGGGCCAGCGCGTCGAAGCCGTCCTGCACGGTGGCCCCCACCGACAGCAGGCCGAGGCCGTTCTTGGCCGCCGTGCGCGGCCCGGTCGGCGAGGCGATCGCGGCCACCGCGATGTCGAAGTCGCTGTACGCGGTGTACTGGGTGCGCGCCTCGACCAGGTTGTAGCGGTTGGTCCGCGCCGTCACGGTCTCCCCGCGCAGCAGCGCCATCAGCACGTCCACGTCCTGCTCCAGCGCGCCGCGCTGCTCCTCAAGGCTGATCCCGATCATGGTGGCGTCGGTGGGCAGCGCGCCCGGCCCGAGCCCGAGCATGAACCGCCCCCGGGTGAGGTGGTCCAGGAACAGCGCGCGATCGGCCACCCACAGCGGGTTGTGGTACGGCAGCGACACCACGCCGGTACCCAGCTTGAGGTGCCGGGTGTGGTTGGCGGCGTGCGCGATGAAGATCATCGGATCCGGGATGGTCTCGTGCCCGCACGAGTGGTGCTCACCGATCCAGGCCTCGTCGAAGCCCAGCTTGTCCAGCTGCCTGAGCACGTCCAGATCCCGCTCGTACGCCGACGTCGGGTCCTGCCCGACCGGCGAGTGGAACGGGGCCATGAAGATTCCGAACCGGAGACGGGGCACGCTGACTCCTCCACATTGAGGACAACAGAGCGGACAACAGAGCGGACAACTGGGCGGACCGCGCAGGGTGCGCGGCGCCCACGGCCCAGCTTCACAGACCCGCCCGATCCGCGCACGTCGTCGAGGCGGCCGGGCCCGGGACCCTCGGTCAGGCCGTGCCGGTGGGGCGGGCGCTGGTCACCAGGGTGTGTCCGTCCCGGAACACGACCCCGTTGGCGCACCGCGCCTGCACCTGGCCGCCGGCGAACTGCTCGGTGTACAGCCGCGCGTACAGCCCCCCTTTGGCCAACAGCTCCGCGTGGCTGCCGCGCTCCACGACCTCGCCGTTCTCCACCGCCAGGATCACGTCCGCGCCGAGCACCGTGGACAGCCGGTGCGCGATCGCGATGGTGGTGCGCTGTCGGGTGGCGTGCTCAAGCGCCTGCTGCACGAGCCGCTCACTGGCGGTGTCCAGCGCGCTGGTGGCCTCGTCCAGGATCAGCACCGGCGGGTCCTTGAGCAGCACCCTGGCGATGGCCAGGCGCTGCTTCTCGCCGCCGGAGAGCCGGTAGCCGCGCTCCCCCACCACGGTGGCGTAGCCCTCGGCGAAGGACATGATCCGGTCGTGGATGTTCGCCGCGCGGGCCGCGGTCTCCAGCTCGTCCCGGGTGGCGTCCGGCTTCGCGTAGCGCAGGTTGTCCTCGACGGTGGCGTGCAGCAGGTAGGTGTCCTGGGTGACCATGCCGATCGCGCCGGACACCGAGGCCTGGGTCAGCTCGCGCACGTCCTGCCCGTCCAGCAGCACCGCGCCCCGGTCCACGTCGTAGAGCCGGGGAATCAGGTAGGACAGCGTGGTCTTGCCGGAGCCGCTCGGCCCGACGATCGCGGCCAGCTGCCCCGGGTGCACGTCGAAGCTGATGTCCCGGACCGCCCACGGCCGGGCCGGCGAGCCGTCCGGCGCCGGCTCGGGCTCGTCGCGCTCGGCGGGCGGGTAGGCGAACCAGACGCCGCGCAGCGACACCTCGCCGCGCACCTGGCGCGGGTCCAGCTCCCGGGCCCCCGGCCGGTCGGCGATCCGGGTCCGCAGGTCCAGGTACTCGAAGATCCGCCGGAACAGCGCGAGCGAGGTCTGCACGTCCAGCGACACCCGCAGCAGGTTCACCGTGGGGAACAACAGCCGGCCCTGCAGCGTCGTGAACGCGACCACGGTGCCCGCGCTGACCCCGCTGCCGGCCGCGATGAGCAGGCCGGCGACCAGGTAGACCAGCGCGGGCGTGACTCCCATGAACGTCTGCACGACGGCGAAGAAGGTCTGCCCGGTCATCGCCTGGCGCACCTGCAGGTCGACCTGCTTCGCGTTCTCCTGCCGGTACCGGCTGATCTCGAACTCCTGCCGGTTGAACACCTTGGCCAGCAGCACGCCGGACACCGACAACGACTCCTCGGTGATCGCGGTCATGTCCGAGAGCGACTCCTGGGTCCGCCCGGCCAGCCGCCGCCGCACCCGGCCCACCCGGATCTGCAGCGCCACGAACACCGGGATCATGGCCACCGCGACCAGCGTCAGCTGCCAGGACAGCAGCACCATCGCGACCAGCGCGGCGACCACCGTGACGACGTTGCCCAGGATGGACGTCGCCGTCTCGGTGAGCACGCTCTGCACGCCGCCGACGTCGTTGGACAGCCGGGACTGGATCGCGCCGGTCCGGGTGGCGGTGAAGAACGACAGGTCCATCCGCTGCAGGTGCTCGAACAGCCGGCCGCGCAGGTCGGCCATCACCCGGTTGCCCAGCAGCGTGGTCTGGTAGGTCTGCCACACCCCGATCAGCGCGGACACCACCGGCACCGCGACCATGCCGGCGACCAGCCAGCCCAGCAGCGGCACGTTCACCGGGCCGCCCGCCGTCGGGAACAGCGCCCGGTCGAACGCCGCCTGCGTCAGGAACGGGGTGATGATCCCCAGCCCGCTACTCAGCAGCACCGCCAGCAGAATCGCGATCATGCCAACCCGGTAGGGCAGGAACAGCGCCCACAGCCGCCGACCGACCCGCTCATCCGACACGGCGAACTCCCCTGACGATCCCGGCCCTGACCGGACACAGCCTCGCACGAGGCCGGTCCGGCGGGCCGGGCGCTCAGGACAGGGTCAGGATGCGAACGCCTTCGCCTCGTCGATCCAGGTCGCGCACTCCTTCTCGGAGAGCCCGATGACCTTGCCGTGCCGGGTCTCGATCATCTCCTTGAGGCTGGCCGCGTTCCGGTGCCGCAGCTCCTTGATCGAGTCGACGCCGATGCTCTTGAGCATCTCCGCGTACTTCGGGCCAATTCCCTTGAGCTTCGCCAGATCGTTCTCGACGTGGTCGGACATGACGTCTCCTTCGGCGCGGATCGACTGCCGGATTGCCGTGCAACATCGGACAGCTATAACGGATAGCAAGCACACCGCGGAGATCATCCTGCCGTATCCGGCGGCAACTCTCCAGGGCCCGTTGACCGGGGCCGAAGCGGCGAGCTTGGCGGACTCTCAGGTTCGGGGCCGCGCCGGCTGGTTCGGGGCCTCGGCAGGGGCCGGTGGGCGGTCGGCCGCCGGCGGGTGGGGCGGCCGCAGCGGCTGGGTCCGCTGGGCGGTGGGCGCCGCGCCGGCCGGCTGCCCGGAGCCGGCGTGCCTCGGCAGCGTCACGGTGAACATCGTCTGCCCCGGCACGCTGCTGACCCGCAGGGTGCCGCCGTGCGCGGTCGTCACGGCGTGTGCGATCGCCAGGCCCAGCCCGGTGCTGCCGGCGGCCCGGGAGCGGGACGTATCACCCCGGGCGAACCGGCCGAACACGTGCGGCAGCAGCGCCGGCGGAATGCCCGGCCCGTTGTCCGCGACACGCAGCACGGCGTGCTCGGGGGTGGCCTCCAGCGCGGCGGTCACCGTGGTGCCCGGCGGGGTGTGCACCCTGGCGTTGGTCAGCAGGTTGCCGAGCACCTGGGCCAGCCGGGTCGCGTCGCCGGTCACCGTGACCGCCTCCTCCGGGATGTCCAGCCGCCACCGGTGCTCCGGCCCGGCCGCGTGCGCGTCGCTGATGCTGTCCACCACCAGCTGCGACAGGTCGACCGGGTCGGTGCTCAGCGGGCGGCCCGCGTCCAGCCGGGCGAGCAGGAACATGTCCTCGACCAGGGACGTCATCCGCTCGGTCTGTGAGGAGACCCGGCGCAGCGCCTGCGCGGTGTCCGCCGGGATGTCGGGCCCGGCGCGGCCGGCCAGCTCCGCGTAGCCCCGGATCGCGGCGAGCGGCGTGCGCAGCTCGTGGCTCGCGTCGGCCAGGAACTGGCGCAGCTGGGTCTCACTGGCGTGCCGGGCCTCCAGCGCGCCGCTGACGTGCTCCAGCATCCGGTTCAGCGCGGCGCCGACCTGGCCCACCTCGGTGCGCGGATCGGTGTCCCGCTCGGGTACCCGCTCGGCGAGCGCCACGTCGCCCCGGTCCAGCGGCAGCTCCGCAACCCGGCCGGCCGTGACCGCGACCCTGGCCAGCGGGCGCAGGGTAAACCGGACGATCATGGTGGCGGCCGCCCCGGCCGCGACCAGGCCGGCGCCCGCGACCATCAGGTTGATCACCGCCAGCCGGGAGAGCACCGCCTTCACGCCGTCCAGGGAGAGCCCGGTGACCACGACCTCGCCGTCCGCGCTGTGCAGCGCGATCAGCCGGTAGAGCCCGAGCGACCCGACGTCCATGGTGTGCGGGTGGCCGTCCACCGGAACCGAGGCGATCACGGCGTCCTCAGTCACGCCGACACCCCGCGCCGTACCGTTGGCGTCCAGCACCCCGGCCTCGCTCACCCGGCCGCCGTCGACGTGCGCGCCGAGCGTGCCGAACGCCTGGCCGGGGGCGAGCAGGAACCGCGGCCCGCCATCCTTGCCGTCCGCGTCCGTGTTGTCACCGTTGTTGTCGCCGCCGCCGCCGTTGTTGTTGACGCCGTTGTTGTTGTTGTTGCCGTTGTTGTTGTTGTTGTTGTGGTCGTTGCGGCTGTTGTGGTCCCGGACGGCTCCGGAAGCGCCCTTGTTGGGGTCGCCGTTGCCACCGGGGTTGGGGTTGCCGGAACTGCCCGCGGCCGCGCTGCCGGTGTTGCCACCGGGGTTGGCGGGGTCGGTGACCGGCGGGCGGTCGGGTGGCGGCCGGGACAGCACGACCGACCGGTAGCCGGCCACCGTGAGCTGCTGGTCCAGCTGGCCGATCAGGACCCCGCGCAGCAACAGCAGGGAGATCGATCCGACGACCAGGCACACCGCGGCCAGCAGGCCGATCGTCGAGATCAGCAGCCGGATCCGCAGCGGGGCGAGCCGCCACCAGCGTCGCACCGGCCGGTCCGCACGCAGGACTGCCCGACGCGGCCGGGCCACCTCGGGCCCGGCGGTCACGGCCGGCCAGCTTCGGAGTCCACCCCGCTCACCGGGCGCAGCGCATACCCCGCCCCGCGCAATGTGTGAATCATCGGCGTACGCCCCGCATCGATCTTCTTCCGCAAATAGGAGATGTACAGCTCGACCACATTGGACTGCCCGCCAAAATCATAGTGCCAGACCCGGTCCAGGATCTGCGCCTTGCTGAGCACCCGGCGGGGGTTGCGCATCAGATAGCGCAACAACTCGAACTCGGTTGCGGTGAGCGTGATCGAGTCACCACTCCGGTGGACCTCCCGGCTGTCCTCGTCCAACGTCAGATCGCCCACCACCAGCAACGCATCGGACCGCGCCGAGCCGCGCCCGGCGCGGCGCATCAGCGCCCGCAACCGGGCCACGACCTCTTCGAGGCTGAACGGTTTCGACACATAGTCGTCGCCGCCGGCGGTCAATCCGGCAATGCGCTCCTCCACCGCGTCCTTTGCCGTCAGAAACAGCACCGGGATCTCCGGGGAGTCGGCGTGAATACGCCGCAACACCTCGAGCCCGTCGATATCCGGAAGCATGATGTCGAGCACCACCGAATCCGGCTGGAACTCCCTGGCCAGCCGCACCGCGGTCATCCCGTCCCCCGCGGTGCGCACATCCCAACCTTCGTACCGCAAAGCCATCGACAACAGCTCGGCCAACGTGGCCTCGTCGTCCACCACCAGGACCCGGACTGGGCTCCCGTCCGGGCGGCGCAACTGTCCCCGCTCGTCCCCCGCCCCGACCGAGGCCACATTTGCGCTGCTCATGGCCCTAGTCTCCGGTGTGGAATGTGCCCTCGATGGGCACACCTTGTGCGCCAGCTGTGCACCCGCCCGGCCGCACCCACCCCGGGCCGGGCGGCGGGCCGGATCCGGCCCGCCGTGGGATCTCCGGCCGAGGCACACGCCCTACCCTGGTTGGGTGCCTCGTACCTCCGACAGTCGCCCCCGGATGATCCGCACCGCGGCGCGGCTGTTCCGCGCGCAGGGCTACGCGGCCACCGGCTGGCGGCAGGTCGTGACCGAGAGCGAGGCGCCATGGGGCTCCCAGGCGCACCACTTCCCGGGCGGCAAGGAGCAGCTCGGGGTGGAGGCACTGAGCTGGGCGGCGGCCGGCTTCGAGCGGGCCATCCGGAGCGTCTTCGCCGGCGTGCACCCGGCGGACGCGGTGCTGCGCTGGACCCAGGCGGCCGCGGCGGAGCTGGCCGCCAGCGGCTGGCGGGACGGCTGCCCGGTGGCCACCGTGACGCTGGAGACCGCGCACTCCTCCGACGCCCTCGGCGCCGCCTGCGCCGCCGCGCTGGGTGGCTGGCGCACCGCGATGGGCGAGGCGCTGGCCGGGCGCGGGCTGGCCGAGCCGGCGGCCCGCTCGCTGGCCACCCTGGTGCTGGCCGGCATCGAGGGCGCACTGGTGCTGGCCAGGGCGGAGCGGTCCGGCGAGCCGCTGGAGACCGTCGGCCGCGAGCTCGCCTCGGTACTGCGGGCGCGGATCCCGGAGTAACCCCGCGGCGTCGTCCGCTAGACCCGGCTGAGCACGGTCTTGCCCTTCGGCGCGGCGAGTGCCTCGACCGCGTCGTCGAAGCCGGCCACCGAGACGGTCACCAGGCCGGGGTCGAAGCCGGCGCCGACCAGCTCCAGCACCTCCGGCACCGCCGGCCGCGCGTGCGCCCGGCCGGTGCGGAACGTGATGCACCGGGAGTACATCGCGAGCAACGGCAGCGGCACGTCGGCCGGATACAGCGCGACGCTGGTGCAGACACCGTCCGGGGCGGTGCTGTGCACCGCGCAGCGCAGCGCGGCGGGGTCGCCGCTGGCATCGACGGTGATCGGGAAGGCGCCGGCCTTGCGGGGCGGCGGGCCGGCCACCGCGGTGGCCCCGAGCGCCTCGGCCGTGGCCAGCCGCTCGGCATCCTGGTCCAGGTACACCACCCGGCCGGCGCCGAGCGCGACCGCCATGCCGGCCGCGTACAGCCCGATCGACCATGACCCGCCGTCGCCGCCCACTACCAGCACGTCCGCGCCGGGGGCGTCCCGCAGCGTCGGGCCGACGGTGCGCCACGCGTCGGGCAGGTTGTCGCTCGCGCTGGCCACCGCCACCGGGTCCACCCCGGCCGGCAACGGCACCAGCATCGCGTCGGCGTAGGGCACCGTGACCAGGTCGGCCACGAAGCCGCCCCAGTCGAGGCCGCCCAGCTGGCCGAGCCCGTAGGTACTCATCATCGGATGTTCGGCGCAGTTGCCGGTCCGGCCCAATCGGCATGGCGCGCACTGCCCGCAGGAGATCTGGAACGGCACGATCACCCGGTCACCGGGCCGCACGGCACTGACCTCGGCGCCGACCTGGACAACCTCGGCGACGCCCTCGTGGCCGAACGGGTAGGGCCCCGGCAGCGGGTAGCGACCGTTGAGCACCGCGACGTCCAGGTCGCAGGTGGCCACCGTCAGCGGCCGGACCAGCGCGCCGGCCGGCGTCGGGGATTCCGGTTCCGGGACGTCCGCCCAGTGCAGCGCGCCAGGGCCATCGAGCAGCAGTCGCCTCATAAGACGACTGTCTTACTAAGACGAATGTCTTGTCAAGCTCGATCCGCGACCACCGGTCGGCCTAGCTCTCGACCACCGCCGAGGGACCTCGCTAGGTCGCGCCCCGGATCAGGTGTAAGCACAGACAATGAACGGACTCGGGTTCATCTGCCTCGGCGTGGGACTGTGGGTCGCGCTGTCGTTTCCGCCCCGCCCCGACGAGGACCGCGACCGCGCAACCGTCGTGCTCGGCTGGGTGCTGGCGATCTCCGCGGTGCTGCTGCTCGGCACCGCCACCCTGGACGCGCCCACGCAGACCTAGTCCCCGCGGGGCACTAGTGGCGGCCTCGGGCTCGCGCCCGGGGCCTCCAGCCCACTCAGGCGGCGCCGTCCGGGACCGCGTACACCACGATGTTGTCCGAGTACTGGTGGGTCTCGAAGTTGAACGACCCACCACAGGTGATCAGGACCAGCCGGGGCACGCCGGTGGTGTCGAACAGGTCCTTGGGCAGCTGCGCCTTCGGATAGCTGTGCACCGCGCGCACCAGGTAGGTCTGGGTGCCGGCGGTCGTCGCCAGGGACACCGTCGACCCCGGCGTGAGCTCGCCGAGCCGGTACAGCGCGCCGGCGCCCACCTCCCGGGTGTCGACGTGGCCGTCGATGACCACGGTGCCGCGCGGCGCGCCGGGGCGCACGCCGTCCCGCCACCAGCCCAGCACCTTGGGATCGTCCGGCACCGTGAGCTCCCCACCCGGCGTGATCCCGACGGCCACCACCGGCGCCTCGACCCCCTGCTCGGGCAGGCTCAGCCAGGTGGGCTGGACCGCACTGTCCAGCGTCGCCACCCCCGACGACTCGACCACGGTCGGGTGCGCGGCCGGCACCGTCCCGACGTCCGGCAGCCGAGGGGCCACCAGCAGTCGGGCACCGCCGTACAGGGCGATGCCCACCCCGAGCACGACCAGCACCCAGAGCACTGCCCACTGTGCGGCGAGTGCCCGGGTCGGCGCGACCGGGCCACTGACCCACCGCGCAAGCGTCATCCCGCGCGGCGCCACCGCACGAGCAGGCCACCGGCGCCGGCGGCCAGCGCGATCCCGCCGAGGACGAGCCCGAGGTCGAGCGCCTGCGAGTCACCGTTGATCGCCGCGAGTCCGCCCGAGCCGGCGTTCACCCCGCTGGGCGTGCCACTGGACCCGTCACCGGCCGCGCCACTGCCGGTCGCGCCCGCGCTGCCGGAGCCGTCGGTGGCCCCACCGGTGGCCGACGAGCCACTGGGGGCGCCGGCCGCACCGGGGGTCGTCCCGCCGGCCTCGGTGCTGGCGCCCGGCGCCGGCGCGGCGGGCGTGGTCGCCGCGGCACTGGCGGCCGCGCCGGTGGAGGCGCCGGTGTTGGTGGACGGTACCGGGGCGGCGGTGCCGCCGCCGCAGGCACCCAGGGAAAGGGCGCCGATCACTACCGTGGCCGCGAGCGCGGCATGCTTCATACGCAGAGTGGGGAGATTCATAGGCGGCACATTAGAGGAACGTCCGCCAGATAGAGGTATCGACCCGCCCCAATGGGTGAATAGAGTCACCATTAAGCGAACGAATTTGTGGGCGACACGCCACTGCCACTCGTTAGTGACATCGCGCGCCGACGATTTGAGCCGATGTGGTAACGCACCGCTGTACAGGCAGCATGCCCTATCCGGCCGCTCCCCGAAAGGCCCGGTGCTGACGCCGTCGGATCGGCTTCGGCACCGTGCGGACCGACGCCATCCGACCGATCCCATTCGCACTCGCGGGCCACCCGAGCTATCCGGACGTGATATCGCTGGTACCAGGAAGGTGCGCCATCAGCGCAGGCGGGATGCGAGCAGCTTGGCCAACGGAACAACGGCCTCGGCCTTGAAGGCGTACAGCAGAAAGCTGTTGTTACCGACCAGGACGCTCACCTGCTGCTCTCCCGCTGACCGGTAGGCCGCGTCACCGACGTCGACCCGGAGCTGCGGGAGGAAATCCGGGTCGGCGAGTTCGGTCTTGAGTGTGTGGTTGTCAGGATCCTCGAACTGCAGCTCCACGGCATGCCCGCCGGTCCCCTTGGGTGTCCAGTCGCACTCTTTGTAGGCGGCCAGCCCGGCGCCTATCGGGTCGCCCGGGGCGGAGGGCGTGGCGGGTTCCCCCGTCGCCTGGGCAATCTCGGCGGCGGTGAGCAGCGTGCACGGATCCTTCGCCAACCACGCCTCGGCTTCGGGTGCGGCGACGGAGCTGGCGGCGGGCGGCGGTCCCGAGGGGACCCGGTCCGCCGGCCCCGGGGTATCGGCCGGAGCGCCCGCACAGGCAGTCAGCATGCCGCCGATCAGGAGGGTGGCGGCGGCCGACCCCGTTCGGTGCCTCGTCCAGGTCTCGCACTCGATCATCGCCCGAACCTAATCGCGGACCTTGCGCTGCCCTTGCAGTCAGCTTGCGTGCACTCGGTCAGGCGCGCGGTGGTGCCTAGCTGCAGTCCCCGCATACCGCTTCGCGCACCTTGCGGGGTTCTCGCGCACCTCGCACCATGCGCGAGAACCTCGGTAGGTGCGCGACGTCGAGTCGGAAGGCGCGCGGGAACCGCGGTAGGTGCGCGGCGTACGTGACGGCGGGCGCGCATGGTGCGGGCGGCGGGTTAGGGCGGCGGGTGGTGCGGGGTGAGGCGGGGGCGGAGGACGGGGGCGGCGGCCAGGCCGCTCGGGTCGAGGCCGTTGGACTGCTGGCGGGTGTCGGCGTAGTAGCGGTTGGCCGCCGTGGAGGCGACGGCGACGGTCAGCTCGTTGCCCTCCGCGCGCAGCAGGCCGGCCGGCACCGGGCAGGTGATCGGGCCCCAGCCGAACCGGCCGAGCACCGTGCCGTTGAGCTCGACATCGGCGGCGGTGTGCACCTCGGTCAGCAGCAGCTCCCAATCCGGCCAGGTCGGGTCGGCCGGCGGCAGGTCGAAGCGCAGCCGGTACGCGGCGACGCCGGAGAACGTCGGCCAGCCCTGCACCTGCCAGCCCCGGTCCACCCGGATCGGCGCGCCGCGCACTCCCCCGATGTCCAGCGTCCAGCCGGCGGCCAGCACGGTGTCCCCGGGCACCGGCCGCACGCCGTCGGAGAGCAGCAGACAGACCAGCTCGTCCGGGCCGCAGCGCAGCTCGAGCGCGCCGGTGACCGCGCCGAGATGGTGTACCGCGCCGGTGGCCGGGTCGAAGCGGCGGACCACCGTCGGCACCGAGGCCGGCACCACGGTGAGGGTCTGCTCGTGGTCGGCGTCGTGCAGCAGCGCCAGCCGGGTCGTCCCCTCAGCGTCGCGGCCGGCGCGGCTCCACACTGTCGTACCGGGCCGCGCGCCGCGCACCGCCACCCGGCCCCGCCGCAGCGGGCGCAGCACCGGCTCCAGCTCGGCCGGCGTAGGCAGCGAGGGCCAGTGGTGGTTGCCGGGCACGTTGCCAGGCACCCCGTCGAACAGGGCGGCATCGAACAGGGCGGCGGCCCGCCGCGCGAGCTTCGGGTCGGCGCCGTCGCACTGGCTGGCGGCCGGCAGTGGCCCAGAGGCCAGCACGGTGCCCCCGGCCGCCACGAACCGCTCGAGCACGGTCACCGTGTCGCCGTCCTGCACCACCTCGACGCCCGGCAGCACCACGGCCCGGTAGCGGCGGGCGGCCGGGCCGGAGCCGAGTACCAGCTCGCCGGCGCGCACAGCGGCGGCCCGTAGGTCCCGCTCGTCGATCAGGTGGTAGCCGTCGCCGGAGCGGGCCAGGTGCTCGGTCCAGCGGGCGGCATGCGCGCCGTACGGGTGCGTCGGCCCGCCGGCCCAGCTCGTCCGCAGCGGGTAGAGCACGGCGAGCGTGCAGTCCGGTGCGGCGTCGTCCAGGAACGCGGCGAGCCGGCCGGACTCGTCGGCGAACGCCCGGTGGTGGCCGAACCACGGCTCGAAGTTCACCCCGGGCGCGAAGTCGAAACGCGGGTTGGCCAGCAGCTGCTCCGCACCGGGCGGGTCGGTCCAGCCGTCGGTCTGCCAGAACGCATGCATCAGCAGCTGCCGAGCCCCGAGCAGGTGGTGCCGCAGGGTCTGGGCGCGCAGCTCGCGCAGCGTCAGCTCCCAGCGGCCGGCGGCGAAGTGCGAGCCGGTCACGGTGCGGCCGAAGTACTGCTCGACCAGGCAGCCACTGCGGCCGTTCGACCTGGCCACCGAGTCGCCCAGCTTCGCGGACAGCTGCGGCTCGCCGTTGCGCGCGTCCACGGCGGTCAGGTCGCGCCAGCGGTCCAGGCCGAAGTAGTCGGTGCCGAAGTTGGTGCGGGGGTCGTCGGTGATGATCGTGCCGGTGAAGTCCCACGAGGAGACGTGGCCCAGTACCTCGTGTCCGGATAGCGCGATGCCGTGCCGGCGACACCACCGCGAGAGCGTGCCGAAGAACGAGTCGATGCCCAGCTCGGCGTAGGTCGCGAAGAAGTCGCAGCGGCGGGCGGCGGTGCTGGGGCCGACGTCGCGGACCAGCGCGAGCAGCGAACGGCGGAACGGCGCGGCGTGCTCCTCGGCGTAGCGCGCACCCAGCGCCGGCGCGTACATCAGCGAGCTGCCGACGTGCCCGCGATGCTGGCGCCAGCGGAAGAAGCAGCCGTGCGGCTGGTCGAAGAAGGCGTACCGCACGGTGCTGCCGAAGTGCCCGCCCAACGCCGACCGATACGGCTCGTAGCCGACCTCCAGGAAGCGCTCGGCGGCCTCCGGTAGCAGATAGTTGATCATCTTGCTGGTCGCGCAGCGGGCCGCCAGGAACACGGTCAGCGCGGTGGCCGTCGGCGGCAGCCCGGCCCGGGGCACCGCCACCTGGGCGCCGGTCCGGCCCCGGGTCAGGAACCTGGCCCCCTCGGTGACGTCGGTGATGGTGGCCTCGTCGGCGATCTCGCCGGCCGGGTGGGCCAGCGCGGCGACAATCTCCCAGTCCGCCCAGTGCACGTCGCCGCCGTCGAACACCCAGTTCAGGCCTGGTTCGAGCAGGTACTCGACGTCGGTCGGCACGATCCCGTCCAGCTCGCAGACGACCTCGCCGGGCACCGGCCCGGCGGCCGGCACCGCGCTGGTTGACCAGAACAGATGCCGCTCGCGCAGCTCGTCGCGGCCGGCCACGGTCCGCCCGCCGGCGTGCCCGGACAGCCAGTTGTACTCGTCGTAGATGCCCAGCACCATGCCGTGCCGGGCCGCCTCGTCGGCCGCCTGCCGGTACGCCGTCAGGTACTCCGGCCCGAGGTAGCCCGCCAGCGGGAACGCGAGCCGGGCCTGGATCTGGAACGAGCGGAACCCGGCGGCGGCGAGCTGGCCGACCTGGTCGCGGATCTCGGCCGGGCTCGGCACCCGGTGCCAGAACCAGTAGCTGGCCGGCGCGTGCCACACGCCCGGCGCGCCAGCGAGATCCGTCACCGCCCGGACGACACCGCGGTGCGGCCCCGCGCCGAGTCGGCGGTCGCGGCCGGCCGGCCGTCGTCGATCTTCAGCACGAAGGTGAGCAGCGCGTACAGCGTCGCGCCGAGCGCCATGGCGATGACCACGCCCATGTTCGTCTGCCCGACCACGCCATGGGCGGCGGCGTCAGTGAGCAGGAAGCCGACCACCCGGGCGATGTTCGGGTCGCCCGAGGTGACCAGGCCGAGGCCGACGACCGTGGCCACCACCAGCGAGAGCAGCGCGGTCCAGCGCACCGGCCGACCGCCGAGGCCGGGCGGCTGCGCCATCGACACGTCCCAGTTCAGCCGGCGCTGCCGGATGAAGTCGAGCAGCTGGATGCCGCCCATGGTGCCCATCGGCACCGCCACCAGCGCCAGGAAGGCCTGGAAGGTGGCCAGGAACGAGTCGGAGATGAACAGCAGGTAGAACGCGCCGGCCGAGATGATCACGGTGTTGATCGCCGTGGTGCCGACCCGGGACAGCGGTACGCCGAGGGCCAGCAGCGCCAGGCCCGATGAGTACACGCCGGTGATTGCGGCGGCGACCAGCGAGACCACGATGACCAGCGAGAACGGGATGAAGAACCAGAGCGGCAGCAGCGCGGTGAGCGCGGCGATCGGGTCCGCCGCTGCCGCCGAGCCGAGCTGGGCGTCGCTGCCCACCAGCAGCACGCCGAGGACCAGCAGGACCGCGACCGGCAGGGTGATGCCGCCGGCCGTCCAGCCGATCACGCCCCGGGCCCTGGTGCACTTGGGTAGGTAGCGGGCGAAGTCGCCGCCGTAGTTCAGGAAGCCGATGCCGACCATGGTCATCGCCATGATCGCGCCGCCGAGGAACGTCCACCAGGAGCCGTGCCAGGTGGCGCCCAGCGAGCCCCAGCGGATGTGCGGCAGGATCATGCCGACGAACACGACGGTCATCACCGAGGTCAGCCAGGCGATCCACTTCTCGACGCGGATGATCACCTGATGGCCGAACACCGCCACCACCAGCGTCACCGCGAGCACGACGACGAACCAGACCACCACGGCGGCGGTGGTCGCGTGGCCTTCCGGGCCGGCGAAGGCGGCCGGCCAGAGCCGGGCGAACAGGCTGGCGCCGGTCGTCGAGGCCAGCGAGATGATGGTGATCTTCCAGCCCACGTTGGACAGGTAGGCGAACAGCGTCGGCAGCTTGTTGCCGTGGAAGCCGAAGGCGAACCGGGTCTGGGTCAGGGTGGGCAGCCCGGTGCGGGGCCCGCCCACCGCGAGGATGCCGACCAGGAACGCGGACACGGCGTAGCCGAGCACCCCGGCCACGATCGCCTGCACCACACTCAGCCCGAGCCCGAAGACGTAGATCCCGTAGCTGATCCCGAGGATCGACACGTTCCAGGAGAACCACACCGCGAACAGCTC
>Ga0137415_10000601_pt1 | contig 35132 bp, 25 predicted proteins | sample CZODoug3_1_1_16f_FD_183082 | JGI IMG/M metagenome (GOLD analysis project Ga0137415, IMG submission 183082) | Vadose zone soil fungal communities from Angelo Coast Range Reserve, California, USA - CZODoug3_1_1_16fungal (Hybrid Assembly) | ecosystem: Environmental > Terrestrial > Soil > Vadose...
AGCGCCTCGACGTAGTTGTCGTACACGGACGTCGCTTCGGCGAAGATTTCCTCCTCCGTCATCGCCGTGAGCAGCTGCGCCCGCGTGATGCGCCGCGCCCACTCCTCGCGCAGCTGCGTGCGGTTCTGTCGCAAGTGCGCCACCAGCTCGCGCAGCAGCGCCGCGGTGGACTCCGATAACGCCTGGGGATCGGGCGGCGGCGGCAGGGCGTCTTTGCCTTTCGTGGCCATGGCTCGCGGTCCTCGCGGGGTGGAATGTTGCCGCGGCGCAACAGCAAGGCTAGTGCCAGGGCGTCGCGCTAACTGGCGCGTCCTAACTACCTATGGGACAATATGTTGGCATTTCCAATAGGGGCGCGGTATGGCGTGAATGCAACAAGTTGATGCGCGAGGCTGTGGCGCCGAGCACAAAAAGAGTGCGCGGAGGTGGCCCGATCCACACCAGCAGATCGGGCCCACGCCTCCGCAACCGATCACATCGCGGCGCTGCTCGTCGCAGAGCCGATGATCAGCTCGCCCGTCTGAAGCCCGGTTAGATCGTTCTGCAGGACGACGTGAATCAGGTTCACTGTAAGGCCGGTCGTGCGTACCCCGTCCCCCGTGGGAAGCTGCTCGTTCAAGACAACGTAGCCGACCCCAGGGAGCGTGACTCGCGTGTTGGGCGCGATGCTGGCGTCGCCGGACGTCAGCTGGACCCCGTTCACCACCAGGTCCGCCAGCGTCGACCCCAGCGCGCTGCTCGTCGCCTGCGCGCCGTTGCTCGTGCTGCTCACCGTAGCGGTGAGGCTGCTCGCGGTGATCAGCCCGTTCAACAGGTTCACATTGAACACCGTCGCCACGCTCTGGGCGGCGGCGGCGTCTCCAATCGACCCCGAGGTCGTCCCCGTGAGTGCGTCCGTGGTAATCGTGCCCGGCACGCTCACGCCGTCGGCGTCGCCGTCCGCCATCGCGCCGTCCACGGCGGTCACCGGGGGCAACACAGCGACGGCGGACTGCTGCGTGCCGAGGGGGGTCCGCACGAACGCGCCGTACGCCTTCCCGCCCACCGACTGCGCCCCTGCGGCCGGAGCGAGCGCTAGGGTGACGCCGATCAGCAGAATCGTGGAAATTCTCATTGTTCCGTCCTTTCAGAGCCGTCTTAGTGAGTCGGGTGTGCCTGAATGTTGCCGCCCGTGAGATCCGTCGTGCCCGTGCTGCGGCCATCACTGAGTGAGATCCCGTAACGGTCGGGGCCACGACCCGGACTCGAGCCCGGCTCGCCGTTGTCGCAGGCGGTGGCGTGGAAGCGCTCCTGCCTCCAGCTCCCGTTGCCGTCCTTCACCCGCGCCGTCCCCGTCCACTCGGCGCAGCGTCCGCCGCGTTCGGGGTCTTGGTACGAAAAGAAGTCGTCGATCGTCAAGCTATGGACGCGCGTCTGCGTGGGATGGTACACGGTCTGGAGCTGGCCCTTGATCTGGCCGCCCTCGGTCCGGCACCAGTCACGCGCGTCGACGTTGAACCCGAATGTCGTCTTGCCGGCCTCCGGGTCGATTCGGCCGCCGCCGGTAAACCGTTCACCAGCCGGACAGGTCCCGGGGCCGCCCGCCCAAAACGCGGGTTTGGGACTCGCTGGACTTGCCGGTCGCTCGCACCCCCACGCGAACAGCACGGCGGCCACGAGACCCGGGACGAAACTACGTGTGATTTGTCTGCACATGCTTCGCCTCCTCACAGGGTCATCAGCAGAACTCCTGCGGGAGGCGCGATGGCAAGACAGGTGCCAATCGCCGGTCGTCGAGAATGTCTTGTGGTATCGAGAGATACGCGCGCTGTGGCAGTTCTGCGGCGCGGCGCGCGCATCACGCGTGCGGCGTACTTCGTGGCACGCGCACTAGAACGTGCGCGCTACACCCGCGCTGGTCGGGGTCGCGGCGCTGCAACACGCCGCGGAGCGCCGCGGGGAGCGGCGTGCGGTCCGCTCCCCGCTGATCGCTGCATCACCCATTCCCACACCTCCTCGGTTACGCACACTGTAGAGCTCGTTCGCGCACTCGCGTCAGTCGGCGCCCAGCGGCTGCGGGATGGCGACCGCCCGCCGCGCCGGCGAGGGCGCCGCCGCCGCGCCGTCCACGTCGAACCGCTCCCCCTCGCAAACCACACGCGCAATCCGTTCGGCGGCCTGGCCGTCCCACCGCTCGATGACCGGCCGGGCCGGCGACCGTCGCGCGAGTCCGCGTTCGGCTGCTGCGAGGATGGCGTCGCGCTGCGCCTGCACTAGGCGGTTGGTGCCGTGGGTGCACGTGATCGGGCGCTCGGTATTCGGTCGCACCGTCAGGCACGGCACGCCGAGGAACGAGGTCTCCTCCTGAAGCCCGCCCGAATCGGTGACGACGAGGCCCGCCCGAGCGACCAGGCTGAGCATGTCCAGATAGCCGAGCGGCTCGAGCAACCGCAGGCCCCGGTCGGTCCGCGGCCGCAGCCGCAGGTCCCCGATACGCGCCCGCGTGCGCGGGTGCACCGGAAAGAGCACGGGGATGTCGCCCGCGAGCCGGGTCAGCGCATCGAGGAGCTCCCGCAGCACGGCGGGGTCGTCCACGTTGGCCGGGCGATGCAGCGTCACCACCGCGTAGGGACGCCCGCGCACGTCGAAGCGCGCGGGCGTGTCGACCGCCAGCGCCTGCGGCAGGGCCCAACATAGGGTGTCGATCATCACGTTGCCGACGAAGTGCATGCGGTCCGTGGGGATGCCCTCGGCCTCGAGGTTCTCGGCCGCGTCCCGCGACGGCAGGAACAGCAGATCCGACAGCCGGTCCGTGACCACCCGATTGATTTCCTCGGGCATGGTCCAGTCGCGGCTGCGCAGACCGGCCTCGACGTGACCAACGCGCACCTGGAGTTTTGCGGCCACGAGCGCGGCGGCCACGGTCGAGTTCACGTCACCGTACGTCAGGACGACGTCGGGGTGCAGCTCGACGATCACCGGCTCGAGGCGTTGCATCACGGCCGCCGTCTGCTGCGCGTGCGACCCCGACCCCACGCCCAGGTCGTGGTCGGGCGCCGGGATCCAGAGCTGCTCGAAAAAGGCGTCCGACATCTCGGGATCGTAGTGCTGGCCGGTGTGGACGATCACATGCTCGACCCCGCGCTTCACGAGCTCCCGGTCGACGGGGGCGAGCTTCATGAAGTTCGGGCGGGCGCCGACGACGGAGAGGACGCGCATGTTCTTACCGGATGAGCGACCTGATGCCCAGGATCGCGATCGGGATCGATACGAGGATCCCCACCATCCGGACGGTGCGCTCGGTGTCGTTGCGACGCGGCACCACGATGCGGTCGCCGGTGCGCAGGCCCATCCCCTCGACCGTCAGGCCGCGCGTGAACGCGTCCTGAAAGCCGTTCCCCTCGAAGAGCCCCTTGCCGTCGCGCTCGATGCGCGCGCCCGTGAAGTTCGCATCCTTGGTGGGCCCGCCTGCCGCCATCAGCGCGTCCGAGACCACGGCGCCGGAGAAGACGGTGTAGAACCCGGGGTGCTCCACTTCGCCGAGCACGCCCAGACGCACCATCACCTTCGCGTGCACGACGGGCTTCTTCACGTAGCGGCCGAGCTGCTGGCTGAGATACGTCTCCACGTCGGCGCGCCGGACGCCCTTGAGCGGGATCACCCCGATCACGGGCAGCGTGAGCGCGGGCCCCGGCGCGACGCTGAACGAGCGCGTGAACTGGGTGTCCCCCTCCACTTCGAGGAGGATCTGATCCCCTGGCTCGAAATCGCCTTGCGGAACCTGCGACGCGGTCTGACCCGCGAGCGGGCTCGTGATCAACACCAGCGCCAGAAGGCGCACGACCATTCTCTCGATCATGGTATCATTCAACCGTCACGCTTTTCGCCAGGTTGCGCGGCCGATCCACGTCGCAGCCGCGCAAGACAGCGATGTGATACGCCAAGAGCTGCAGCGGAATGACTGTCAGCACCGGCGCGATCAGGGATGGACTCGCCGGCACGGCGACTTGGTGATCCGCGAGCTTGCTCAGATCGCCGTTGCCCTCGCTCGTGATCGCGATGATGCGGCCCCCCCGGGCTTTCACTTCCTGCATGTTGGAAACGACCTTCGAGTAGACGGAATCCTTGGGCGCCAAACAGACGACCGGCATGTTCTCGTCGATCAGCGCGATGGGCCCGTGTTTCATTTCGGCGGCCGGGTAGCCCTCGGCATGGATGTAGGAGATCTCCTTCAGCTTAAGCGCGCCCTCGAGCGCCACGGGGAAATTGGCCCCGCGGCCCAGGTAGAGGGCGTTCTGGGCGTCCGCGTAGCGCTCGGCGAGCGTCCGCACCTGCGGCTCGACCGCGAGCGTGCGCTCCACCAGCTCCGGGAGCCGGACCAGCTGCGACACCAGCTGCCGCCCTTGCTCCGCCGGCAGCCCGCGCTGGCGCCCGAGGTACAGCCCGAGCAGCAACAATGCCACCACCTGGGACGTGAACGCCTTGGTCGACGCGACGCCGATCTCCGGGCCCGCGTGCAGGTAGATCCCGCCGTCCGCCTCGCGAGCGATCGTCGAGCCGACCACGTTGACGAGACCGAGCGCCCTGGAGCCCGCGGCCTTCGCAGCCCGCAGCGCCTCGAGCGTGTCCGCCGTCTCGCCGGACTGCGAGATGGCGATGGTCACCGTCCCGGGGAGCCGAACCTGGCGGCGGTAGCGGTACTCGGATGCGTATTCCACCGACACTGGGATGCAGGCGAGCTCTTCGAGAATGTGGCGGCCCACGAGGCCGGCGTGCCACGACGTACCGCACGCCACGATCACGATGTGCCGGATCAGGCTGCACTGCTCGGCGGTGAGGTTCAGTCCGTTGAGACGCGCTGTCCCCTCGGACACCAGGAGACGTCCCCGCAGCGTGCTCCGCACCGTTTCGGCCTGCTCGCAGATCTCCTTCAGCATGAAGTGGGGGTAGCCACCCAGAGCAATGGCGTCGAGATCCCACTCGATGTCGTCCACGGCCCGCTCTTGCTCGCGGGCGTTCCGGTCCAGGACGCGATAGCCCTCCGCCGTCACCACCGCGACGTCGCCGTCATTCAAGTAGACCACGGACCGAGTGTGCCCCAGCACCGCGCTCGCGTCCGAGGCCACGAGGAATTCGCCGTCCCCGACGCCGAGCAGCACTGGAGAGCCGCGCCGGGCGACCACGATCTTTCCGGGATCGGTCTCGGCAACGACGGCGATGCCGTAGGTCCCTTCGACGTGGTCCAGGGCCGCGATGACCCGCTCTTCGAGCGTGGCGCCGAGCGACTCCTCGATCAAATGCACCAGCGTCTCGGTGTCGGTTTCGGTCACGAAGCGATGGCCGTCCTGCTCCAACCGCTTGCGCAGCACGTCGGCGTTCTCGATGATGCCGTTGTGCACCAGGGCGAGCGTTCCGGTGCAGTCGGTGTGGGGGTGTGCGTTCCGCTCGGTCGGCGCGCCGTGGGTCGCCCAGCGCGTATGTCCGATGCCGCAGCGCCCGTGCACCGGCGTATGAGCGAGCAGGTCGCGCAGGCCGGCGATGCGTCCGGCGAGCTTGCGGGTCTCCACCCCGCCGCCGTTCAGTACGGCCACCCCGGCGGAGTCGTAGCCGCGGTATTCCAGTCGAGCCAGGCCCTCCACCAGAAAGGACACCGCGTCTCTCGGGCCGACGTATCCTACGATGCCGCACATCGTTCAGATGCCCTCACGCTTGAGTTCAAGCAACGGGTCGCCGGTGATTGCCAGACCGAACCGCGTGAGCTGGGCCAGCGTCCCGTCAGCCGCGCCGAGCGTCAGATCCGGCAGTGGCAGGATCGGCGCACCGCACCGCTCGCACTTCGCCACCGGGCGTTGCCGGAGGGGTCGCGGGCGCTTAGCCGTCTCCTTGATGCGTTTCTTACAGTCCGGGCAGCGCATACTCGCCGGTCTCAGGTCACGCCCCTGCACTTCAAGTTTGAGGCCCGGGCGACGCCAAATCCCCTCGCGCTCTCCGTTATTGACCGGCGCGACAAGGGGTTAACCGCCGTACCCGGCAGCCCCAAGGTTGGCGCTCGGTCGCATGCTGCGTTGCGCCCGCGCGGCAGCCCGCCGCGGTCGAGCGGCGCACGGCGGGCGCGTTCCAAGGCGAGGCGCGCCTGATGAAGGCCGCCACACCACGGCCTCGGGTTTGCAGGTGCTCCAGTGGGGCAGAAGGAGTTATTGCACACACGCAGTGGAGTGGAACGGCCTCATGACGGAGCGAATGCCACAAGGCGGATTGCCGCTCGTGCTGCTGGCGGGCGACGGCCAAGAAGCGACGCGCTGGCTCAGGGGCCTGCTCGAGAGCGGTGGATACGCCGTCCTCCAGGAGCGCTCGGGCCAGCATGCGCTCGACCGCGCGCGGACCACCGAGCCCGACGTGATTCTGGTGGACGCCGAGCTGCCCGACATGGCGGGCGTCGAATTGTGCCGGACGCTCCGCGCCGATCCGCGCGTTTCGAGCAGCACGCCGATTCTCCTGACGATCCGCGACGCGGCCACCCGCGCACAGCGACTGAGCGCTCTGCGCGCCGGCGCGTGGGAGTGCATCACACCGCCGCACGACGCGGACGAGATCCTCCTCAAGATCGGTGCGTACGTCCATGCCAAGCTCGACGCCGACCGGGCCCGAACCGAAGGGCTGCTCGATGCCGCGACCGGGCTCTACAACCGGCAGGGGCTCGCACGCCGCGCGCGCGAGCTGGGATCGCAGGCGTTCCGCGAACACGGTCCGCTCGCCTGCGTCGTGCTCGCGCTCGACATCGACCAGGGCGCGACCGGCCTTGGGCGGTATGTGCAGGCGATCAAATCGGCGGCTCGGCTGTCGGACGTGATCGGACGCCTCAGCGCGACCGAGTTCGCGGTGCTCGCGCCCGGCACGGATGCGGGCGGCGCGCGCCGGCTGGCCGAGCGACTCGCCAGCTCGGTCTCCGCGACCACCGTCCCCTCGGTGGCCGGCACCGCATCCGCTGCACCCGTTCGCGTCCGCTGCGGCTACGAGGCTGTCGCCAACGTCGGCTACGCGCCGATCGAGCCCGTTGACCTCTTGGTGCGGGCCGCCGCCGCCGTTCGGACCGGCAGGGCGGACTCCGGCGGGTGGCTGCGGCGCTTCGACGAAGGCACGAGCGCGCCGCCTTCCTCGACCTAGACGGGCACCCGCCGGCTCCCGCTTTCCTCGTCCGCCGCTTCATAGCCCGGGAGATAATAGGAGTAGTAGCGGTAGGCCCCACCCGCCGGCACGTCGTTCAGAATCGCCCCCAACAGCCGCACCGGCAGCCGTTGTAGCACCTCGAGCTTGGCCGCCGCGACGTCGCGGTGGCTGTACCCGGTACGAAGCACGAGCGCGAGGGTCCCCGTCAGCGTGCCGAGGATCAACGGATCCACGCCGGCCCCGAGTGGCGGGCTGTCGATCAAGATCACGTCGTAGCCCGAGCGCATGCCGTTCACCAGCTCCGACATGGCGGGCGATCCGAGCAGCTCAGGGGCGTTGTACGCGCGCGTACCGCACCCGATCAGCGAAAGCGAGGGGTAGGGCGTCGCCTGCACGATAGCGTCGAGCGGGGTCTCGCCGCGGAGGAAATCGCTCAGCCCCGGGCGGCGGCGGGCGTTCAGCCGGCGGTGCAGCACCCCGCGGCGGATGTCGCCGTCGATCAGGAGGGTGCGGTGCCCGCCATCCGCGAAGGTGTGCGCCAGGTTTGCCGCCAGGAACGACTTACCGTCCCCTGCCCCCGGGCTCGTCACCGTGACGAGCAGCGGCGCCCGTCCCCCGTGCGCGTACACGAGGTTGAGACACACACCCCGCAGAGCCTCCACGACCTGGTTGACGTCCTCGGGCACACGGCCCCGGCCGTGGCGTCCCGCGTGCGGCAGGGTACGCAAATGCGGCACGGCGCCCAAGATGGCAAGCCCCATCTCGCGCGACACCTGATCGGGGTAGCGGACCCTCGGATCGATGCGGTCCAAGAGCACGGCGCCGAACAGGCCCAATCCGAGGCTCGCGACGAACCCGAGCATGATGACGCGCGGCGCCGTGTTGCGCACCGGGCGCTGCGGCACGACGGCGTGGTCCAGGATGCGCACGTCGGGCACGGTGCTCGCCTCCGCGAGGCGCGCCTCTTCGAAGCGCGTCTGCAGCGTCGTGTAAAGGTTCTCGGCGAGGGTCAGGCCGCGGCGCAGCCGTGCTTCCTCGATGGCACGCGCCGGAATGGCCCGCAGGTCCCGCGAGTCCGTGTCAAGGCGCCGCGAGAGCTCGGCATCGCGAGCCGCCAGCTCGCTCGAAAGCCCTCGCGCCAGCATTGGGATCGTTTCCCGTTTCAGTGTCGCGATCTCTCCCAGCAACCGCTGCACCGGTGGGTACTGGTCCGAATAGCGGTACCGCAGCGTGCGCAGGTCCGCTTGCTTCGAGTTCAACTCCTTCAGCGCCTCCACCAGATCCGCGTTGCGCTGCACCGACCCGACCACCGCCAGCGCCTCGGCCGACAGCCCCGAATCGCCCATCTGACGCAGCACCCGCTCCAGCGTCTCTCGGTCGCGACGCGCCTGGTCCCGGTCGAACTGGCTGTTGAAGAAGTTTCCGAACACCGGGTCGCGCGCGTTTTCACCAGCGCCTCCAACCCCAACACTGCCTCCGGAGGGGGCGGGGACCGGGCGATCGGACGGAAGTGTGATGGTCGCGACCCGATAGCCCTGCAGCGCCTTCTCGGCGTCCTGGAGGGACTTCTGCGCGGCGCCCAGCTGCTCGTCCAGAATCTTCGTGAGCTCGGTCAACCTCTGACGCTTCAGGTCGGCCGCCACCGCCACGTAGCGCTCGACGATCGCATTGACGACGGCGGTGATCCCTTCGGGGCGATCCCCCTGCAGCTCCATGCGCAACAGATTCCCGTTCTCGGTCATCCGCACTTCGATGGCATCGGCCAAGTGCCGCGCCGAATCACGCAACGTCGCGAGGGAGAACTCGATGGTCCGGCCCGGCGCGATGGTCCCGGCGGACGGCGCCCAAAGGAAACCCAGCCGGACGCCGATGGAATCGCCCACGGCGCCATGGTCCAGCTCGATCCCGTCCTCCGTCGCCAGCGTGTAGCGCTTGCCCGTCCCGTCCACCGTCAGGCGGTAGGTGCCTGGCCGGTACTGATCCGCGACCCGGAACCGCTCCAATACCGACGCGTCGGCGGGCGACTTGGGCGTGACGAACATGCGCTGGTCCCGCACGACCTGATCGAGCACGACGTACGACTTGAGCAGATCGACCCAGGCCTCGGGCTGGAGCAGCTGTCCAGGGCGGATCGGGCCGCGATCAGGGCCATTCCGCTGATCGGGCTGGTCGATCCAGATCGTCGCCTGCGCGACGTATGCGGCGCTCAGAAACCGCGTCGCCGCCACGCCGGCGGCCGTCCCGACCACGGTTACCGCGACGATCAGCCACTTAAAGCGCAGGACCGCGCTCAACACGCGATTCCAGTCCAGCCCCCCTTCCTGCTCGGCGGAGCTCAACTCCGTGCTGAGCGCCGACGGCGCAGCAGGAACCATCACCGGCGGGGCTGCGGACGGTGGAAGCGGTAAGTGGCTCGTGCTCATTGAAAACGTACCTCCCCAGGGTTGCGTGCGGCGTCGCGCCGCCAGACTGCGTGTCGTCCTCAAGACGTGTGGCAAGTCCGATACCGTGCGCGACACGGAGACGGGCAGTCCCCATGCAGCAAATCGGTGCACAAGACCACGGAAAGCGGATGCACCTTGGTGCGCGGAGGGCGAAGGTGCCTGATCACCGACCCGCCTGTTGTTGCCCATTCCATGCGGGAAAACGAGCCGCGCTGCGGGCTCGCGACAGTGTGGCCCGAACCCTGCGTAGGCGGGGGGTCGACCGTTATCCAGGACGAGCGCGATGTCCATGCCGATGACACAAGACGGCGTCCAGCCCAGCGACGGGCGTGAGCCGACTGCCCTGCTAGCGATCGGGCCGGAAGCAAAGGCCCGCGTACGGATTCTCGTGGTTGACGACGAGCACACCCTGCGCGAAAGCTGCGCCGCGGTGCTGCGACACGAAGGGTACGACGTTACGGTCTGCAGCCGCGGTCAGGATGGTCTCGAGTTGTTGAAGCGGCGCGCCTTCGACGTCGTGCTGGTGGACCTCTACATGTCCCAGGTCGACGGGCTCGCGCTGCTGCGGGCGGCACTCGGGACCAATCACGACACGATCGTGATCGTGATGACGGGGAACCCGAGCGTCGAGTCGAGCGTCGAGGCGCTGCGGCAGGGCGCGTTCGACTACCTCCCGAAGCCCTTCTCCGCCTCACACCTGCAGGTGTTGATCGGCCGCGCGGTGCACACCCTGCTGGTCGCGCGCGAGACGCGCGAGCAACAGGACACGCTCGATCGGGCGCAGGTCCACTCGGACAAACTGACCCTCCTCGGCACCGCGCCGGCGTTTCGCCGGGCGATTGAGCTGGCCCGAAAAGTCGCGCCGACCGATGCCTCCGTCTTCATCACGGGGGAGAGTGGCAGCGGCAAGGAGATGATCGCCCAGTTCATTCACCACCACAGCCGTCGTTCGAGCCGCCCGTTCGTCGCCATCAACTGCGCGGCGCTGCCGGAAGGGCTGCTCGAGTCCGAGATGTTCGGCCACCGTAAGGGGGCCTTCACGGGCGCGGTGCGGGACAAACCCGGTCTGCTCGAAGCCGCCCACGGCGGCACGCTGTTTCTCGACGAGCTGGTCGAGATGCCCAAGCCGATCCAGGCGAAGCTGCTGCGCGTCATTCAGGACGGCGTGGTACGTCGGGTCGGCAGCGAGACGACTGACGCGGTGGTCAACGTGCGCTTCATCGCCGCGACCAACGTCGATCCCGAAGCGGCCGTCAAGGCGGGGGACATGCGGGAAGACTTGTACTACCGCCTGCGGGTCGTGCCGATCAACGTGCCGGCGCTGCGTGAGCGACCGGAGGACGTCCCGCTGCTCGCGGACTACTTCCTGTCCACCTATTGGGTGCGCCATCGCCGGAAGGGCGCGCCGTTCCCCCGCTTGACCGACGCGGCGCTGCGCGCCCTGTGCGGCTACAACTGGCGCGGGAACGTGCGCGAGCTCCAAAACGTGATCGAGCACGTGGCCGTGGTCGTGGAACCGGGCGCCGAGATCCGGCCCGAGGATTTGCATCTCACGGGCGATGCCGCGGAGCCGGAGACGGGTGCGAATCCCGCGTCGCTGATCTCGACCCTGCTGGAGGAGAGCTACCACGCCGCCCGAGACCGGGTGATCGCCCAGTTCGAGCGGCAGTACCTGACCTGGCTCGTCAACCGGGCCACCGGAAACATGTCGAAGGCCGCCCGCATCGCGGGCGTCGATCGGACCACGTTGTACCGGCTGATGGAGCGCCACGGACTGCAGCGCAGCCCCACCGCAGGATGGGTGGTCGAGCGCGAGCCCGGGCCGGCGGCGGGCGCGATGGATGACACGCAGATAGAGGTCCCGGCGGGTGAGCCGGGCGGCCAGGCCGCGTGACACGCGGGGGAGTGATGGAAATGCGGACCAACACGGCTGAACGGCTCGACTGGCCGGTCGTCGCGACGGTGCCGAGAGCGGCACCCGAGCCGGAGCCCCAGGATCTCACGGCCTGCCTGGCGGGCCCGAACGGGCTCGATCTCGTCGTGGAGCTGGCGCACGATCTCCGCTCGCCGCTCACGTCCATCCTGTTCCTCGCGGAAGCGCTGCAACAGGGCCAGGGCGGCACGGTGACGCCAGAGCAGAGCCGTCAGCTCGGCCTGGTCTACAGCGCCGCACTCAGCCTGTGCGCCACAGCGAGCGATGTGTTGGAGCTCGCCCGCGGCGGCAACCGGCTGGTGGACCGCTCGCCCGCGCCGTTCTCGGTGGTCGAGACGTTCGCGTCGGTGCGCAGCATGATCCTGCCGATTGCCGAGGAAAAGGGCCTCGCCGTACACCTGGTCCACCCCGTGCCCGAGCGGCGCGTGGGGCAAGCGCGGGCGTTGTCGCGCGTGCTCCTGAACCTCGCGACCAATGCGGTGAAGTTCACCGACACGGGCTTCGTGGAGCTGACCGCGCGACCCATCGACAGCAAACGCCTCGAGTTCTCGGTTCGGGACACGGGTGCCGGGATCGACCCTGCCCTGCTCCGCTCGCTGTACCAGCCGGTGCGGCCCCTGCCAGCAGGCGGGCGCCACCACTTTTCCAGCTCCGGACTGGGGCTCGCCATCTGCCGCAAGCTTGTGAAAGCGATGGGCACGGAGCTCCAGGTGGAAACCCGGGCGAATTGGGGAACCCGGTTCTTCTTCGAAGTCGAGTGTCCCACCCCGGACGGCATGGCACCGTGACGTTGCCGCGTGTGACGGTGCCCCGTGTCGTGGCGCGCGGCCTACAGACGACGCCGATTCGCCATGTCGCATCCGCTCCGCACGCCGAAACGTCGCCGGAGGAGACGGGTTCAGTCACACTTGCATCCGGCCGCGCCCGCGCACGGACTTTGCCAAGGGCTCCGGTCATGACGACACTCACAGACTTCCAACCGGCCCGATCGGCCCGACCGAAGCTCTCCTTGGTGCAGCCTGCACCGCTGCGCGCACGAGATCGCGAGCGGAGAGGCCGCCGCCTTTTCAATATTGTCGTGGCGGCGCTTGGGCTCGTCCTCGCGTTTCCGGTGATGCTGCTCATCGCGGCGCTGATCAAGTTGACGTCCCGTGGACCCGTGTTGTTCACCCAGATGCGCGTCGGATTGGACCGCCGGGCGCTGTCGAACGCCGGCGGCAACACTCGCCGCCACACCGATCAAGGCGGTCAGCCGTTCAAGATGTACAAGTTCCGGACGATGCGTCCCGCCGACCGCAACGGGAAGCAAGTGTGGGCGCAGGCCGACGAGGCGCGCATCACGCCGATCGGCCGGGTGCTGCGGAAGCTGCGGCTCGACGAGCTCCCCCAGTTGTTCAACGTACTGACGGGCGACATGAACATCGTCGGTCCCCGGCCGGAGCAGCCCACGATCTTCGTGTACCTGCGCGAGCAGATCGAGGGCTACCAGCGGCGTCAGCGGGTCCGACCCGGCATCACGGGCTGGGCGCAGATCAACCAGGGATATGACACATCGGTGGACGACGTACGCCGCAAGGTGCGCTACGATCTCGAATACATCCGCCGTCAGTCGACGCTCGAGGACCTGAAGATCATGTGCCGCACCGTGCCCGTGATGGTCCTGCGGCGCGGGAGCATGTGAGCGTCGGCTAGCCGGCGCTCTCCGCTCCGCGGCGCGTGGGCTCCCACACCGCGGTCCGCGCGCCGCGCAGGGCGACGACCCAGGCGTGCAGCGCAGCGAGATTCCCCGACACGAGATAGGCCGGTAAGGCGAGCAGACGCGGCACGGGCCTGCGCGCGGGCCAGTACCAGCCCATGAGCGCCAGCCCGACCACACCCGCAGCCGTCGCGACCAACACCCACGCCCACCGCAATCCCTCGCCCGCCGCGAGCAGCGTCACGGCCCCCAGGCCACCGACGAGCGCCCAGGGAACGAGCCAGCGACACAATTTGTGACTGAGCAGCATCCAGGCGAACGCGCCATACCGAGCGGGGTTCAGGAGCGCGCGCATATGCCACAGCGTGCGCAGGCCGCGCGCCATCGTGCGCACCTTGCGCCGGTATTCCTGTTGCAGCGTTCCGCCCCGCGGTACGAAGCAGATTGCCCCGGGGACCGACACGGCGCGCAGGCCGTGCCGCCGCGCCATCAGGGCCGCCGCGAAATCCCGGCTCAGGTCGTCGGGCACGAAGTGACGGTGCAGCGCCGCCCGGATCGCGTAGAGACAGCCGGACGCGCCCACGATGCCGGAGACCCGGGTCTCCAGGTCCCGCACCCACATCTCGTAGCCCACGTACGTCCCCTCGCCCCGCGTGGCGGCGGCGTCGAGCCGCGCGATGCTGACATCGCGCCCTGACGCTACGCCCACGGTCGGATCGCCCAGGGCCGCGACCAGGGCCTTGATCGCCTGCGGGTGAATCCGCACCGACGCATCGGTATTGACGATGATGTCGCCCTTCAGCACCGAGCGCGCGGCGTTTTCCGCGGCCGTCTTGCCGGCGCGACGCGGCAGCCGCAGCAGCTCCACGCCGCGAGCGGCATAGCGCGCCACGATATCATCCGTCGCGTCCGTCGACGCATCCGACACGACGACGACCTGGCGCCGCTCCGCGGGATAGTCGAGGGAGAGAACGCGCTCGATCGTATCCGCGATCGTGGCTGCTTCGTTGTACGCGGGAATCGTGATGCTGACGAACGGCCAGTCCGCGGCGGCTCGCGGCTCCGGCGGCACGCGGCGGCCGAGGCTCAGCAGCTTGAGGAACGCGGGATAGCCGAAGTAAGGATAGAAGGAGAAGCCGAGCGCCACGGCGAGCGCAACGTCCGCCGGGACCGTCACGGCAGCACCGGCACCGCGGACCCGGTGCTGACGAGCTGGTAGATCCCGTCGTAGCGCTCACTCCACGGCTCCGTCCCGAAATCACGGCACAGCCGTTCGCGTGCGCGGCCGGCCCGGGCGCGGGCCGCCGCCGGCGCCTGGTACGCGGCTCGTATCGCGGCCGCCAGCGCGGCGGGGTGGTCGGGTGGCACGAGCACGGCTTCCTCGGGCGACAGCATCTCCGGGACGCCTCCCACGCCGGTGGCGATCACCGGAACGCCCGCGGCCATCGCCTCGAAGGCGACCATTGGGCTCCCCTCGGTACGGGAGCTGAGCACGAAGAGATCGAAGGCGGCAAACAGCGGCGCGGCGTCCGGCACGACGCCGTGCCAGCGCACTCGCCCATCCAGACCGAGGCGGCGGGCCTGCGCGGCGAGGGGGCGACGCTCCGCGCCGTCGCCGATCACCGAGGCGACGAGCGGCAGGTCGGCGACGTGGCCGAGCGCTTCGAGCAGCACGTCCGGACCCTTCTCCCGACTGAGTCGGCCGACCCACCCCACGACAAACGCCTCCGGCGCGAGACCGAGCGTACGCCGGGCGGCGGCGCGATCGAGCGCAGGCCCCGGCCGCCAGGCATTCGGGACCACATGGATCCGCTCCGGGGCAACGCCCGCGCGGGCGAGCCGTGTCTTGAGCGGCTGCGACACCACCACGACGGCGTCGAAGCGGCGGAAGGCGCGACACTGCAGCCACTCGTACACGCGGTTCTTCCAGTCCCCGCCGGTAAAGCCGTGCACCGTCGTGACCACGGGAATACCGGCGCGGCGAGCCACGCCCGCGTCCAACACGTCCGGCCGGTAGCCGTGCGTATGCACCACGGTCGGGCGCCATCGCCGGCACAGCTCGGCGACCGCGGTACGCTCCCGCTGGTACCCACGCGAGCCCGCCACCACGGTGTGCGTCTCCACGCCGGCTTCGGTGAGGGGGGCGAAAAACGGGTGATCGGCGGCCGGCTCGGTCAGGACCGCGGCGACATGGACGTCATGACCCGCCCGGCTCTGCTCCCGGGCAAGTCCCTGCACGACACGCTCGAGGCCGCCCACGTCGGACGGTGCCGCGACATGGAGAATCAGCACGAGATCATGCGGTCGGCCTCAGGCCAGGACGTCGGTCGCCCCTGCAGGCTCGACCTCGGCCTGGCGGCGCTCGTCGCGCATCAGCGCATCGATGAAGAACTTCGTGGCCCAGCTGAGAATCTGGTATGATCCGTACTCCGCGCCGACGGGGAACGACCCCTTGATGCCTCCGCGCACCCCGAGATCGCCGCTGGTGCGATTCTGCGTGGACTTGAGGAAGCGCAGCACCAGCTCGACCGGCTCGAGCCACTTTCGCTCCCGGGTGATTGCAAACAGTCGCAGCCAGATGTTGGCCATCTGCGCTTCCCCAGTCAGGCAGCTCCACGACACCGCGGGGCGCCACCCGGCGGCAAACCGGCCCGGCAGCATCCCATCCGGCTCCACCGCGAGCGCGACGCGCTCGGCCGCGCAAGCCGCTGCGGCCATCAGCCGTTCGTCCTCCAGGACGCGCCCGCCCTCGAGCAGACCGCGGATCGTGTAGGCGATCGTGTGCAGGAGAGGCCGCCGCGGGTCGTTGAGACAGCAATCGGGAAACCAGCCGTCGTCGTGCTGCCGTCGTGCCACCGCACGCAGGTTGCGCGCGGCCGCCGCGCGGAACTCGGGCGCACCGAGGCGTCGACCCGCCTCCGCCAGCGCCCACGCGACGCGCGCGTTGTACAGCGTCGCATCCGGGTCGGCGAAGCGGGAAGTGCCACGACGCCACAGGCCGTCGTCGTCGAGCGTGGCGATCAGATAGCACGCGGCGCGCCGCGCGCCGCCCGCGAAGATCCCCGACCCCGTTTCCGCGAACGCGGCGAGCCACCCCAGCAGCACCTGCCCCGTGTTGAACACCGCGGGCGAGGGACGCTCGCCGATGACGCCACCCCGCACGGCGCCCGACGGCAGCTGGATCTCGAGCTCCCAGCGCGCGGCGCGCTCGGCCCGGAGGGCGAGGTCCGGGCGGTTCAAGTGTCTGGCCGCCTCGAACAGCGTCGGGATGATGTATCCCGTCGTCTCGGGATATGGCGGCTGCCAGCCCTGTGACTCGAAGTACGGGTTCCACGCCAGGCTGTATCCTCGGGCAATCCCACCGTCCCCGGTGACATCCTGCGCCCGCACGAGCCAGTCGAGTGCCGAGACGAGATGGGGGCGGTGATCCGGATCAGCCGGATACCCGGCGCGCTCCTGCCATGCCTCCTCGAACGCTACCGGATTGAAGACCGGGTGCGCGCGGACTTGACGGAGGCGCGCCTGAACAGCGCGTGCCACACGGGGGAACGGCATGGGAAGCGCGAGCGTGTCGTGAACGGGGCTCATGCGGACGGACGGATGCGCGCCGCCATCCAACGCACGACGCGGTGTGCCCGGGCGTGCGCGGGCCGCAAGGTCCAGCCCACGCTCCGGCATGACACGACCTCCGCTCCAAAGCCGATCTTGAAGCGGTGGAGCCCATTCGAGGGATCCCCAGGGTTCACCGCGGACGCGGGGGTACCGCCCAGGTTGTAGTGTGTAAACCCGGCGTCAGCGAGGGCGCACATGATGCGCCAGTGCAGCCATTGCGCGGCCTCCCGCTCGTACCCGGCCGGCGTGGAACCGCCGATGAGATAGAACGCTCGCCGGTTGGCCCAGCCGACCAGTGCCGCCGCGAGCGGGGTCTGATCGTGCCAGGCGGTCCAGGTGGTGAGTCCCCAGGGCGAACGGCCCTCGGGCGAGGTCAGCGCGACCTCTGGCAGCGCCGCGGCAAACGGATCGCCCCGCTCCGAGGCCCGCGCCGACGCCTCCCGCTGCACGGCGGACAGCAGGTCCCGAGCAGGCTCCCCGTCCAGCGTGCGCAGCTCCCAGCCGTCGCGCTCACCGCGCTGCACGTGGCGACGGTGGTGTTTCGAGCAGCCGGACGCGAGGTCGTCGCGCGAGCTCTGGAGGCGCACCACATACTCCAGGCGGTCGCGCGCGGTCGTGCCCTTCCGAGGCTCGGACTGCCACGACCCGTCGTAGGAATCGAATTGGATCTCGGCGGCACCCCGCGCGCGCAGCTGGTCGACCAGCGCCGCCAGGGCCGCTTCGCGCTGCGACGGCTCGACGACAACTGGGAGCGTCGGGAAATAGAAGTGGCGCGGCTTGAAGCCGAAGCGGCAACGCGACGCGACCCCGACCGCGACGCCGGCCGCCTCGTCTCCCTGGTAGAGCTCCGCGAACAGGGGGGTCCCCGGGGGCGCGGCCGCGGCGATACCGGCCGGCGAATGGAACACGCCGCCGCCACATCGCTCCACCAGCGCCCGCCAGCCACGGGGGCACTGCGATGCGACCACCCAGCGCAGCTCGCGCCGCAAAGTGGTGCGAGGCATCGTTTCCATGAGCGGCATCGCGCGTCTCCCCCAGGTTCGGCCACTTCCTAGGGAAGTTCTGTGCCGTCGAGGCTCCTGCGGGCGCCGGAGGCACCGCAGGCGGCCCCGAGAGGGCGGCGCCCAGGAGGCGTTGCGGCGGCGCAGCAGGCAGAAAACGTGCGCGAGTGGACTGAGCCTGCGTGCGTGGTGGCCTTCCTCTTGCCTATCCCCTGCCCGGTATGCCCGACGCCGAACAAGCCCCAGATCTCGACCGCGCCCTCGTCACGGGCCTCGCGTGGACCGGAAGCGTCAAGTGGGTTACCCAGCTCGTCGGCTGGGCAGCGACGCTGATTGTCGCCCGCCTGATCACGCCCACCGACTATGGCCTGTTCGCCATGGCCATGGTCTACGCGGGCTTCGTGCAGCTCGTGAACGAGCTGGGGCTGAGTCCGGCCATCGTGCAGTACCGCGACCTGACGAGCCGGCAGATCTCACAACTCGGTGGGCTGGCGCTGCTGGCGGGGGTCGCCCTGTTCGCCCTGTCGCTCGGTCTCGCGGGCGCGATCGCCACGTTCTTTGATGAGCCGGCGGTGCGGTGGATCATTGTCGCGCTCAGTCTCACGTTCATCATGCGCGCGGTACAGGTCGTGCCGCGCTCGCTGCTGGCGCGCGATCTCGAGTTCCAGCGCCTCGCCTGGATCAGCGCCGGCGAGGCACTCGTGTGGAGCACGACGACCCTCATCGGTGCCCTGCTGGGACTGGGCTACTGGGCGCTGGTGTTGGGCGCCGTGGTGAGCGGATTCGTCGTCATGGTCGTGCTCTGCATCCAGCGCCCGCATCACCTCTCCTGGCCGCGCGACATCCGGTCGATCGCGAGCGCGATGCATCTCGGCTGGTATGTCGTCGTCTCGCAGCTCTGCTGGTACGTATACAGCCATGCCGACCTCACGATCGTCGGACGGGTGCTCGGCAAGGCGCCGCTGGGCGCGTACACGAAGGGGTGGGACATCGCGAGCATCCCCACGGACCGCATCAGCACACTGGTCGGCCAAGTCACGCCGGCGGTCTTCTCGGCCGCCCAGAAGGACCCGGCCGCCCTGCGGCGCTATCTGCTCGCGCTGACCGAGGGACTCGCGCTGCTCACCTTCCCCATGTCCGTCGGTCTGGCCCTGGTTGCGGATCTGTTCGTCATCACTGTGCTCGGCGAGCAGTGGCGCGGGGCGATCGTACCGGTCCGGTTGCTCGGACTGTACGGCGGGTTCCGCGCAATCTTCAACACATTGCCGCAGATGCTCGTGGCGACGGGCCACGCGAAGCAGAACATGCAGTTCAATCTCTTCGCGGCCGTCGCGGTTCCCACCGCGTTGTACATCGGGAGCCGGTGGGGCACGACGGGCGTCGCGCTCGCGTGGATCGTGGGCTATCCGCTGATCACCATTCCGACGTTCTTCCGCCACACGCTGCGCATCCTCGACCTGCGCGCCAGCGCCTACCTGCGCGCGCTGTGGCCCGCTGCCAGCGCCGCGGCTGGCATCGCCGCGGCGGTACTGGCGCTGCGCGCCGTGATACCGCCGGCCTGGCCGGCGAGCCTGCGGTTGGCCATGGAAGTGCTTGGCGGGGCCCTGGCGTACATCGCGGTGCTGCTGGTGGGACACGGCAGCCGCATGCGCGTCGTGACCGCACAGCTCCGTCACCTGGCCCGGCGCCCGGCGCCGCCGCCGACGTGCGTGACCGACGAATCGCCAGCGCGTGCCCGGCTCCTCCTCATCACCTACCACTTCCCGCCCGACGCAGCTGTCGGGGCGCTGCGCTGGCAAAAGCTCGCGCGCCACGCGGCGGAGCGGGGCTGGGGGCTCGACGTCATCGCGCTCCATCCGGCGCAGCTCGAGAGTACGGATCAGGGCCGGCTCGCCGACCTGCCGGCGGGCGTGCGCGTCTACGGGATTCCGTTGCCGAAGGTGCGGGCCGAGCAGATCGGTTTCGTGGTCTGGCGCCTGTACGACTTGATGAGGCGGGTCCGGCGGTGGCTTGCTCCGGCGCGCGGCACTGGCACGGAGCCCCGTCGGGAGTCGCTGGCGCGGTCCGAGATCCGGTGGCGGCCGCGCGAGCTGCGCGACATCACGCGCGGGTATCTCGCGTGGCTCGACTGCGCCGTCACGGGGGGCTGGGGCCGCGAGGCGGCTCGGTGCGCCATGCGGGTGTTCGAGCCGGGCGTGCACCGGGCGGTCATCAGCTGTGGGCCCCCGCACATGGCCCACGAGGCTGGGCGGGTGGTCGCGCGGACGACCGGTCTGCCCTTCGTCATGGACTTGCGCGATCCCTGGAGCCTCATGCAGCGGCTGCCCGAAGCGGTCGCCAGCCCGGTGTGGTTCCGGCTCGCCGCGCGGTACGAGCGCCGTGCCATCGCACAGGCGGCCCTCATCGTCGCCAACACCGACCCGCTGCGCAACGTGTTGCGCGGGGTGTATCGATCGGCCGCGAGTCGGATCATCGCGGTCCCGAACGGTTTTGACGACGAGCCGGTGCCGCCCAGTCGCGTGACGAGGCGTTTCACGATCGCCTACGCGGGCACGATCTATTTCGATCGCGATCCACGCACCCTGTTTCGGGCCGCGGCGCGTGTCGTCGCCGAGCGCCGCCTGACGCCTCAGGACTTCGCGATCGAGCTGATGGGAAACGTGGACAGCTTCGATGGCGTGGGAATCGAGCGGATCGCGCGTGAAGAGGGCATCGGACCGTTCGTCCGGACGTTCGCCCCGCGGCCACGACGCGAGGCCCTGGAATTCCTGTCGCGCGCGGCGATGCTCGCTATCCTGCCGCAAGACTCGGATATGGCGATCCCGGCGAAGATTTTCGACTACATGCGCTTCGACGCATGGCTGCTGGTGCTCGCTGAATTCGGCAGCGCCACGGAGCAATTGCTCCGCGCCAGCGGCGCCGACGTCGTGTCACCCGAGGCCGCGGACACGCTCGCGGCGCTGCTCCACCTGCGGTATCTCCAGCACCAGCGGGGTGAGCGGCCGGTGCGGCTGTGCGTGAACGAGCACTACAGCCGGCGCGCGCAGGCGGATCGGCTGTTTGCCGCGCTCGAGGGCATTACCGGGGCACCGCCCCGCGTCACCGAGGAGCCCGCGCTCGTATGTGCGGCATCGTAGGCGTCGTTCACCGCGCGGCGGAGCCGCCCGTCGGTCCGGCGGTGATCCGGACGATGTGCCGCGCCATCCGCCACCGCGGGCCCGACGACGAAGGACTGTTCGTCTCGGGCCAGGTCGGCCTCGGCATGCGACGGCTGAGCATCATCGACCTCGCAGGAGGGCGCCAGCCGATCGCGAACGAAGATAGCTCGAAGGTCATCGTTTTCAACGGCGAGATCTACAACTATCGGGAGCTGCGCGCGGACCTGCTGCAGCGGCGGCACGTGTTTCGGACGGCCTCCGACACGGAGGCCATCGTGCACCTGTACGAGGAGGCGGGCCCGGCAGCGGTGGAGCGACTGCGGGGCATGTTCGCGTTCGCCCTCTGGGATGCGGAGCACCGCTCGCTGTGCCTGGCGCGGGATCGTTTCGGCATCAAGCCCCTCTACTATGTCGTCGCACCGTGGGGGCTCGCGTTCGCCTCCGAGCTCAAAGCGCTCGTGGCCGCCGGGCTGACGGGGCGCGAGCTGGACTGGGAGGCGCTCGACGCGTACTTCCAGCTGGGCTACATCCCGGCTCCCGCGAGCCCGTTCCGCGATGTGCGCAAGCTTCCGCCGGGCCACTGGTTGATGTGGCGCCCCAGCGGGGAGCTCCTGGTCCACCAATACTGGGACCTGCCGCGGCATGTGGCCGCCCCGCCCCTCGAGCCCGAGCGGCACGTGCGCGAATGGCTGGACGAGTCGGTCGCCGCGCACCTGATCAGCGACGTCCCGGTCGCCGCCTTTCTGTCGGGAGGGCTCGACTCCTCGGCGGTCGTGGCGAGCATGGCCATCGCCGCACAGAACGCCGACGCGGTACCGCAAGCGTTCACGGCGCGCTACTGCGGCTCCGGCGCGGCCGCGGCGGACGAGACGCCGCTGGCACGACAGCTGGCGTCGCGCTATGGCGTCAAGCTGAACGTGGTGGATATCACGCCGGATGTGCGGGACACGTTCGAGCCCATCGTGCGTGCGTTGGACGAGCCGCACGCCGACGACTCCGCCATCCCGACGTGGGCGCTCTCACAGGCCGTAGGCAGCTCCCACAAGGTCGCCCTCACCGGCATCGGCGGCGACGAGCTGTTCGCCGGGTATCGCCGCCACCTCGGGCTCGTGGCGGCGGAACGCTACGCCCGGCTGCCGCGCGCGCTGCGCCGGGCCGCCGCGCGAGTGGCCCACCTGCTCCCCGACTCCGCCGGGCGCGGCCTTACCATCGATCGCCTCAAGCGGTTCCTCCGCGTCGGCGACGCGGGCACGGCGGAGCGCTATCTCGATCTGCTCAGCCGGGCCGACGACACCCTGCGTCTCCCGCTGTACGCTCCCGATCTGCGCGGGGCGATCGGCGGCCACTCCGCGCGAACGCATTTCCGTCGCCTGCACCGCGACGGACCGGCTCGCGACCCGCTCGCCGCCGCGCTCTATTTCGATTATCGCACGTATCTCGCGGACGACATCCTCGCGCTCTCGGATCGGCTCTCGATGGCGCATTCGCTCGAGATTCGTGTCCCGTTCGTGGACCATGAGCTGGTCGAAAAGGTGTTCCCGCTGCCGGCCCGCGTGAAGGTCGGCCGCTGGGAGCACAAGCAACTGCTGCGGCGCGCGCTCGCCGCGCGCTTGCCGAGCGAGCACTTCCAGGCGCCCAAGCGAGGATTCGTCGGACCGACGGCCGCATGGCTGCGGTACGAGCTCCGCCCGCTGCTCGAGGACGAGCTGTCCGCGGGTCGGACCCGCCGCCTGGGGTACTTCGATGCGCCGGCGCTCACCCGGCTGCTCGCCGACCACTTCTCGCGTCGCCACAATCGCGAGGGCATTCTCTGGGCACTGCTGTGCTTCTCGACCTGGCACCGCATCTACCTTGAGCAGCCTGCGGTGGCCCCGTACCAGCCGACGCGCATACCGTGCGAGACCGGAGCCGTACCCTGAGCGACACCTCCTCCGCTCCACCTGCGCCCGCCGGCCCTTCCCGCCCGGCACGCCCCGCTCCGGTCGCATCGCCGTCGGGCCGCGCGCCGGACACGTCGACTCCCGCCGCCCGCGAGCTCGACCGCTCGCTGCTTCGGGGGATCGCGTGGACCGGGGCGATGCGTTGGGCCACGCAGATCCTCAGCTGGGCGTCCACCTTGATCGTCGCCCGGCTCCTCGCACCCACGGACTACGGGCTGGTCGCGATGGCGCTGGTCTACCTGGGCCTGGCGCAGCTCGTCAACGAGTTCGGGCTCGGGACCGTGATCGTCATGCGGCGTGACCTGACCGAGGATCAGGTGGCCCGCCTGGGCGGGCTCTCCGTCCTCCTGGGCCTCGCGTTCGTCGGGCTCTCGGCGCTGCTCGCGCCGGCGGTGGCGCGGTTCTTCGGCGAGCCAACGGTGCGCTGGCTCATCATGGCATCGAGCTTGACCTTCGTGACGGGCTCCCTGCAAGTGGTGCCGCGCGCGTTGCTCGCCAAGGAGCTTGACTTCCGGAGACTCGCCTGGACGGACGGCGCCGAAGCCCTGCTCACGACCGGGGGAACGCTCACGCTCGCCCTCCTCGGGTTGCGCTACTGGGCGCTGGTGCTCGGACCGCTGCTGGGACGCTCGGCCGCCACGGTGCTCGTTAACTCATGGCGCCCCCATCGAATCCGCTGGCCGAGTCGGTTCGCGACCATCGCCGGTGCCGTGGCGTTTGGCTGGCAGGTGGTGGTGGCACGGATCGCCTGGTACCTGTACAGCAACGCTGACTTTGCCGTGGTGGGACGCGTGCTGGGAAAAGCCGCACTCGGCGGCTATACGTTCGGGTGGCAGATCTCGAGCATTCCGATCGAGCGCGTCACGACCCTCGTCATGGGCGTCACGGGCCCAGTGTTCTCCGCCGTGCAGGACGACAAGCCGGCCCTACAACGCTACCTCAGGAACCTCACCGAGGGTCTGGCGTTCATTACATTCCCGGCCGCCATCGGCCTCGCGCTGGTGGCGGATGTATTCGTGCTCGCGCTGCTCGGGGAACACTGGCGTGCCGCGATCGTCCCGCTCCGGTTTCTCGCTCTCTCGGCGGCCCTCCGCTCGGTAACGCCGCTCTTGCCGCAAGTGATCGTGTCCACCGGCCACGCCAAGCGGAACATGCAGTTCACCATCGTCGCCACGGTCATCATGCCGCTCCTGTTCTACGCCGGCACGCGGTGGGGTACGGGAGGCGTGGCCGTCGCGTGGGTGATCGGGTACCCCCTGTTCGTGCTGCCCATGTTTCTGGGACAGGTGTTGCGCACGACCGGCTTGACGCTCCATGGGTACCTGCAGGCGTTGACTCCGGCCGCGAGCGCGACGCTGCTGATGGCTGCCGCGGTGTTGGCTGTGAGGGGGGCGACTCCCGCAGGCTGGCCCGCCGGCACACAGCTCGCCACCCAGGCAGCGGCCGGTGCCGTGATCTATAGCACGGTGCTTTGCGTGGCGCACCGGCCGCGCCTGTTAGCCTTCCGTCGCCTGGTTCAAGCGATGCGCGGCTGAAGGTGCGACCCGACCGCGCGCCTCGACACGAGAGGGCCACGGTGACGGAATGAGACTCCAATCGTTGGCCGGCGCTGTACCGGCAGCGCTTCGGGACGGGGTGCGCCATGCGCTGTGGCTCACTCGTACACGTGCCGCGCTGCGCCGATTGGAGTTGCTACGTCCACGGCAGCCGCCGACGCGCGCGGAGTTGGCCCGCCTGCGGGACGCCTGGGGCAACCTCGGGTGGGCAGCCGAAGTGGAATTCCTCGAGGAACTGGCACATCGCGTGGTGAGCACCCGAGGGCCCATCCTTGAATGCGGTAGCGGGGCCACGACACTCCTGTTGAGCAGCCTGGCAGCACGACGGGGAGTCGAGGTGTGGGTCCTGGAGCACGAGCCGCACTGGGCTGCCCGCGTGGCTCAGGCCCTCGGTCCCGACCGCATCGGAGCCCTCAACATGTCCACAAGGCCACTGCGCCGGTTTGGCGAGTTCGATTGGTACGATGCGCCGCTTTCACGGATGCCGCCGGCGTTTCGCCTCGTCGTGTGCGACGGTCCACCCGAGACCACGCGAGGGGGTCGCTACGGCGTGGTGCCGATCCTGGCGACCCGATTGTCACCCGATGCGGCGCTTCTCCTCGATAACGCGGGGCGAGCCAAGCAAGCGACCGCATTGCGGCGCTGGGCACAGGAGTCAGGTATGCATTTCGAGATCCGCGCGCACCCGAGTTGCCAATACGCCATCGTGACGAGAAGCGCTGTTCATTGACCCTACAGTCCCGACATCGTGGGGGACGGCGCGGCCCCGATGTTCGCGGCGCGCGCCGCACAGTGGGCTCGTGAGACGCGCCAGGTGCTCCGCGTCGCGTCCTACTTGATTCCCCCCGTGAACGGCAGGCGCCGCAAGGACTCGATCAGGAACGGCCCTGGGTCACGCCACCGCCAGATCTCTTCCCGGTCTCGGCTTGGATGGACCCGGAGAAAGTTGAGTGCCGCGGCGAGCTTGCCAGACGTTCTGCCGCCGTTACGCAGCCGCAGGTAGAGATGGTCGATGTCTCCCCAAAGCCAACGGCTGCGAACGCCCTCGCGATAGGTGTTGACGGCCGGCACGGAGCGACCCAGTGCGCATGCAACGAGCAAAGTTGGAAAGTCCACGCCGGCGTCCACGGCCAGCTGCAACGAGCCCCACAGCCGTCCGTTGACCTCCATGAAGACATGCCGCCCCGTCTTGATCTCGCGCTTGCACTCGACCATGGCGACACCTTGCCAATCCAGTAGCTTCAGCAGCTTCGTGCCCCCTGCGAGCAACTGCGGGGGAACGGCGATGCTCTCCCGGTACACGCTCACCCCGCCTTCGGGGGGTTTCTCACGCAGGCGGCGGTGGGCAAACGCCGCGATCATACGACCGTTCCAGCGCAACAGGAACAAGCCCTCGCCAGGACCATGTACCTGGCGCTGCAGCAAGACCGGAAACGCGCCGTCGGGCAGGGCGCCGAGCGCGGCCCGGCAAGCCTCCGGGTGGGCGACGTACTGCACGCCGACCTTGCGCCTGGCGGCTCTCGACGCGTCGGCCGGCACCACCGACCGGTGAGGCTTCAGGACCGCTGGGAAGAAATCCGCCGGCAGGTCCCGCGAGTCCGGACCGACGAGCACGACCGACTCGGGAATGTCGAGCCCAGCGGAGCGAGCGAGCTCGAGAGACTGCGCCTTGTCGGAGGCCTGCCGGTAGGCTCTCAAATCGGGAAGCGGCAGCTGAACCCGGGGGGGAAGCTCGTCGCGATACTCGAGCAGCGCTTCGACCGAGGCATCGGTCACGGGAAGCAGGACGTCGATTCCGAGCTCGCGTACCAGGCGGGCGACGGCGCGCGCGTAGCCCCGAGGGTCGGCGAGCGGATCGGCCCCGATGGCCCGGGGCGTCACACGGCGGGAGACCCCCGCGAGCGACAGCCGCCCCGGGGCCGCCGCGTGCACATCGTATCCGGCGGCGACGAGGGAGCGAGCGGCGGCGAGCGCAGATCGCTCGTCGCCGTCGGTAATGAGTATTCGCATGCGCTCCTAGCACCGTCGAGAGAACCGTGCCATCGCGCCCGCGCCGCCGCCGCCGCCCACTGTTGCGCGCCCGCCACGGCCCCTGCCGGGCCCTCGGCCCCCGGGGCATGGCGCCGCTCTTGCATACGGTGACGGTCGTGAGCACTCCAGCCTCCTGGCCACCGCCGACCGCCGCGACCGTCGGCGGGTATACCGTGGGCGTGACGACCGGCGGAGCCCCGAGGGGCGCCGCCGATGGGCACTGGGACCTCTTGCTGACCTGCCTCTCCGTGTACGTCATGACGGGCGTCGGCCGGCTGCACCAACTGTTCGACTTTCTCAACCCGCTGCATCTCACGCTGCTGTCCGCGGGGCTCGCCACCGTCGCCTACATGATCAGCGCGGGGCCCGCCCGACGTCTCCGCCCCGTGCTACGACTGCGGATCACACGATTCCTCCTGGCCATGACGCTCTGGGTCGCGCTCTCGATCGTCGGCGCGCTCTGGCCCGGGGGGGCGTTCCACCTGTTGACCGACCAGTTTCTGAAGGTGGTGTTGATGTTCGTGGTGCTGGTCGGCGCCGTTCGAGGGTTCCGGGACGTGGAGCGGCTGGTGTTCGTTTACATGCTCTCCGTCGGCATCTATGCAGCCGTCGTCCTCGCGCGCTTCAACGTCGGCGGTGACCGGTGGCGCCTGGCAGGGTTGTACTACTACGACGCCAACGAATTCGGCACGCTCGCCGTAATGTGTCTTCCCCTCGCGGTCTACTTCCTGGTCCGCCCCAACCCACTGTGGCGGCGCCTGGTGAGCGCCGGGACCGCCGTCGTTCTCGTCATCGGCTTCATTTGGACCGGCTCGCGCGGCGGGTTCCTCGCCGTGCTCGCCGTCGGGGCATTCCTGCTGCTGCGCTTCACGGCGATCCGAGCGCGCTGGCGCATTCTGACGACGTCGCTCTTGGCACTGCTGTTCGCGGCCACCGCTACGGACAACTACTGGAAGGGAATGAAGACCCTGCTGCAGCCGAAGGAAGACTACAACATGACAGACGACGCGGGCCGAGTGAAGGTATGGAAGCGCGGCGTCGGATACATGCTACAACACCCCGTGTTCGGGGTCGGCGGCGCGAACTTCCCGACGGCGGAGGGCACCCTGTCCCCGCTGGCGGCGGAAGCTCTGCTCGGACGGCCCGTGAAATGGTCGGTGGCTCACAACAGCTTCCTGCAGGTCGGGGCCGAGCTCGGCATCCCCGGGTTGATCTTCTTCCTCGGGATGTTCGGCAGTGCGTTCGCCGCGCTGAAGCGCGTGCAGCGAAACCGAGCGGTCCAGCCACCTGGGGCTCGCAGCCCGCCGGCAGCACAACTCGCCCAGGCCCTGATGGCGGCGCTGATCGCCTACATTGTGGGTGGTTTCTTCCTCGCGCTCGCATACCACGAGCTGTTGTATACGCTCGTCGCGCTGGTCGCCGCGCTCCAGAAGGTGGTAGGGCCGCCACCCCTCCGGCGGGTACCCCGCCCCTTGGTTCAGCGCGCCTGACCGCGCGGCGCGATCCGCGCAGCCTGTCTGTACGCGCCATCGAGCTTCCGCCCGATCACGTCCCACGCGTAGCGCTCGACGACCAGGTCGCGCGCCGCCTGCCCGAGGCGCTTCCGGAGCGGCGCGTCTCCCTCCAGACGCCGGATCTGGGCCACGAACTCGCCCGGAGTCTCGGCGCGTAAGTAGTGCCGCTCATCTTGAACGTCGAGCCCTTCTACGGCGAGCGCGGTGGCCACGAGCGGCTTGGCCATCGCAAATGCGTCCAGAATCTTGAGCCGGGTGCCGCCACCATCTCGGATCGGGCAGACGTAGATCGAAGCGGCGTCGAGATAGGGCCTGACGTCGTCCACGCGGCCTGTGACGGAGATGCGCGCATCCTGCGCCGCCGCCTGCAGATCGGCCGGAGGATCACGCCCGACAAACGTCACGTGCCGGCGCGGATCGTCCTCCAGGAGGGCCGGCCAAATCTCCCGCAGGAAATAGCGGACGGCTTCCTGGTTCGGATACCAGCTCAACGTCCCGGCGAAGACCAGACCCCCGGTGTCCGATGGTCCCGATACCCCGGGGCGGAAATAATCGACGTCGACTCCATTTTCGATGACGCACGTGCGTGCGGCGGGGGCGATCTCACCCAAGCGCGCCCCATCGAGCTCCGAAACGGTCAGGTTGACAGCCGCCCCAGCGCACACCCGACGCTCCAGTCGCTGCAGCTTGTCGGCGTCCCGGCGGAAATACAGGCGGCGGAACGGATGCTCCTCTCGCTCCGCCCGTCGGCGTGCCAGCTGCGATTCCACGTTGTGGTGGTTCAGCGCGACCGGCACGCCGTCGAACGGGGCGACGTACGGCACTAACCCCACCGTGTCCACATGGATCAGATCGAACGTTTCCGTGCCGGCGATGGATTCCAGGTACGTGCGCATCTTGGCACTGCGTAGCCAGTTGCGATCGTAGGGTTGCGGGTGAAAGAAGCTCAGCCCGGCGATCGCGAGCCGGTGGAGCGAGGAGCGATCCCACGGGTTGGGAAACACGTCGACGCGCGCGCACAATCGCGAAAGCTCGCGGACCGCGTCGTCGACGAGATCGCGTGTGGGAAGGACGGCTCGCATATTGAGGCTTACTAGGTGCACCTGGTGACGCCGCGCGGCCTGCCGGAGGAGATGATAGCTCCGCTGGAGGTTGCCGCCAGTGGGCGGATACGGGACGAGGTGCGAGAGCCACAGGATCCGGAGGCGGCGCTCCGCCGTCTGAGGCCTGACGCTGACGGCGCGGTCTTCTTGCATGTTGGGGGCGGAACGTCCAAACCCAGCCATTCGAGCTCCAGTCGTCGCTAGTTGGCCTCCGGCGCAGAAAACGTGCCGGGTGATGTAGCGTCGACCAGAGCAGTCGAATGGCCCCGACGGCAGCACTCAGCGTTCGGTGTGGTCCCGTCGCAACACCCCTAGGGTCGTCGGACCCTCCGCCACAACACCGCGCGCCGAGCATCACTGGTGATGTTGAGGAGGCTGCGACCGACCACGTCGCCCCGCGCATTGATTGCGTACGCTTCGGAGTTTTGGTGCCGGGGCAGAGCGCCAAGATCACGTAGCACACCATCCGCCGACACGAACGCGCGGCTACATGAAACGGAGCCGCACGTCAAACTCGTCCCAACCACCTGACCCTGCACGTTGAGGGCGCGCACGAAGGTGGACGGCCCCCCCAACGTCCCGAGATCCTGCATCTCGCCCCGCGCCCAGACAAACCCATGGACGGGGAAGGCCGATTGGGTCGTGCCACTTCCTGCCACCTGCCCTGACGGGGTGATGGCCACGCCGGCCGTGACGGGGTAGTCCGGCAGACCACCGAGGTCCTGCAACACGCCACCGCTCCATCGGAAGGCGTGTTTCTGGCCCGCGGCGTCGGTGCTCTGGCCAGTCACCTCCCCGTTGTCGCTGATCGCGGTGGCCGTGCTGAACGTGCCACCGAGTGTGCCCAGGTCCTGCGCGACGCCACCCTGCCACAACACGGCGTGCGTCTCGCCCGAGGCGGTGTTGCTCTCTCCGACAACCGTGCCGCTCCGGTTCACGGCGGCCGCGGCGCTCGTCGTGCCGCCGTCCAGCGTCCCCAGATCCTGTAGCGTCCCATCCTGCCAAAGGAACGCGTGGGGCGCACCAGTCGCAGTGTTGCTCACGCCCACCACTGCGCCTATGGCGCTGAGCCCGGTGGGTCCGCTGCCGATCCCGCCCAGCGTGCCTATATCCTGGAGCACGCCGTTCGCCCAGAAAAACGCGTGCCCCCCACCGGCAGTCTCGCTCCCGCCGGTGACGTCGCCCCGCTCGTCGACGTAGAGCGCGGTGCTCGACCGGCCCCCCAACGTGCCGAGGTCCGTCATGACGCCGTTGTCCCACAAGAACGCGTGGAATACCCCTTGCGGTCTGGGGTCTCCAATTCCCGTGGTGCTCCCTCCGACCACCTGCCCTCGTTCGTTGATGGCCAGGGCAATGCTCGAGGAGACCCCTGTGGCCGCGGGATCGAGCGTGCCGAGGTCGATGATCTCGTAGCCACCACCGGAGGAAACGGCGGACGCAACGGGGCCCGGTATCGCGCGATCTTCGCGACACGCAGCGATCAAAACGGCAAGACCGACGAATGTACCAATCACGGAGCGGTGCATCGCGCCTCCAATTGCTGGGTTGAGTCCGCCGTAGGCTGCAAACCACGAGCCGTGACCGTTGTGCGGACGCTGCGGGCTTGGGCCCGCCGCGAGCGACGATTCCACGCCACAGCCGTAGCGCCACGGGCGCAGCGAAACGACGAACAGGCCCGGCGAAATCCGCCGGGCCTGTCTCAATGAGCAACTGCTCGGTTAACTACCGCTGATGTGGATGTGGTCGAACCAGTAGTAATCGTTCGCCGTCTTGGTGTCACAGCAGCCGCCCCACACCGGGTCCAAGTGATACTCGACGAACCCGCTCGTCGGCATCGGCACGCCCGTGTAGCTCCCAATCAGCTGCCCGTCCATCCACCACTTCACCACCCCGCCGTTGTAGTCCACCAACCACTCCAGCTTGTGCCACACCCCCAACACCACCGGCACATGCGCCACGTTCGGCGTCAACCACACGTCCTGTGACACCCCGGTGAACTGGGGAAACACCCGCAGCTCGTAGGGGCCGCCCGGCGGACCGTACATCGCCAAGAACATGCTCCCCGCGTTCACCACCAGGTACCCGATCTTGTTCACACTGCTCGCATTCCCCTGCCACGGGTTGCTCACCTTCCACCACTGCCCCACGTAGGCCCGGGTGAGCCCCGGCAGCGGCCGCCACGCCGTCGCCGGTCCCATGGTGCCCGGAAATCCGATCGGATACAGGAACTGCACCACGTTCGAGGGGGAGAGCGGCGCCGTGGGGTCGCTCGCCCGGGTCATATAGCCGTTGCCGTTATAGACCGAGTTCCATCCGCTCCCGCCCGGAATCGACACGTCGGCTTGCGTGACGGGGAAGGCGTCGTTGAAGCCGTAATCACTTACGACCGTTGCTCCCGTCGGCTCGTTGGTCCAACCGCCGGGTGGGGGGGGCGGGGGCAACGCCGTCACGGTCACCGTCGCCGTGCCGCTCTTCCCCTCGCTCGTCGCCGTGATCGTCGTCGTGCCTGCCAGGAGCGTTGCTGCCAGGCCGCTTCCTGACACCGTCGCCACGTTGGTGGCGGACGACGTCCAGCTGATCGTCCGCCCGCTGAGCACGGTCCCGCTCGCATCCCGCAGGGTCGCCGAGAACTGCTGAGTCCCCCCGACGCTGATGCTCGCGTTCCCCGGACTCAGCGTCACCGACGCGACGGGCTTCGGCGCACCTGCGGCGGTCGTGCCGGTCACGACGTTCGACAACCCACCCAACACCGCGTTGACACCGAGCGTCCCGCGGAACGCGACGAGCTGGAATCCATAGGCGGTGGTCGGAGCCAACCCAAGCACCGTGCAGCTGCGGCGCGCGCCCACCGTCGTGCCGGCGAGCGGCGTGGCACAAGTTCCACGGGCGACATCGGTTGCCGATCCCCAGGTGATGGTCCCGGCGGCGAAGCGGACGTCGTAGCTCGCGGGCTGGCCGGTCCCGTCGTTCACCTCGGTGAACGTCAGCGAGGCTGACGTATCCGTCACACCGGCGAGGGCGAGATCCGTTACCGCGCTCGGGGGGGGCGGGGGGGGAGGCGGTGGAGCCGTTACTGTGATCGTCGCGCCCCCACTCTTCCCTTCGCTCGCCGCCGTGATGGTCGCCGAGCCCGCCACCACACCCGTGACGAGTCCACCGTTGCTTGCCGTCGCGACGCTGGAGGCGCTGCTCGCCCAGGTGATGGCGCGCCCACTGAGGACGTTCCCCGCCGCGTCCTTCGCCGTCGCCACCAGCTGCGCGGCCTGTCCCACCGAGATGCTCGCCGACGCGGGGCTTACGGTCACCGTCGCGACGGGAATGTTCGCAACCGAGATCGACGCCGTGCCGCTCCGCCCTTCGCTCGTCGCCGTGATCGTAGCCGAGCCGGCCGCCATCGCCACCACCTGCCCACTTCCGCTCACCGTCCCCACGGCACCATTGCTGCTCGCCCAGGTCACGGTCCGACCCGGAAGCGCCGTACCGCTAGAATCCTGCGGCGTTGCGACGAGCTGCACGGTCTGCCCCACCGTCACGCTCGGCGCCGCCGGACTCACGACCACCGATGCGACCGGCACCGGGTTGACCGTGACGGTCGCGGTGTCCGACAGGCCACCTGGGTTTCCGTGCGCCACGACCTTGTACTGGCCCGGCGCGCCGGACTTGTAACGCCCGTAGTGCTTGCCACCGCTCGCGCTGGTGTCGACAATGGCGCCTCCGGTCACACTCCACACCACAGCGACACTCCCGGTGTCACTGGTGGCCGTGAGACCGACGGCCATGAGGTCCGTCGTTTGGTTCGGAAGGAGCGTTAGGTTCTTCGGAGAGACGATGAGTCTGGTCACGGCGCCCGGACCGCCGGGACCGGTCAGTAGCACCGGCTTCTCGCAGGCGATCAGGGCCACCACGGGCACGGCACACAACGCTTTAAGTCGTGCAAGGCGCTGGGCCAGTTTGTGCAAGAACGTCATACGATCCTCTCCTAGGTCTCGTGCGCGGCTACGGCCGTGCGGTCGCCACCGTCAGGTCGTCCACCCACATCGTCTGGTCGACCGACGACCCCGATCCGATGTACGGGGCGATCATCAACTGGTTGAACTTCATGCTGGAGTGCGCACCGGTTCGCAGTAGCACATCCGTGCGCTCGATCACCAACTGGCCATCGAACCAGTAGCGGACGACCCCATCCGGGACGCCTCGGCCGTTTTGGATCGAGTTGAGCTGGAAGTACGCCTCGACCAGGTGCCAGTCGTTCTTGTAGCCCGGGCCGGGCGCAGGCATGAGATAGGGCCGGCTCGCCATCCATTTCTTCTCGTTGTTGTAGACGCCGCCGCCCGTGTCGTAACAACCGGTGGCATAGCCGTCGGCATTGCCGTTGCATCCGGCCGCGGACCGGCTCTCTGTGATCGCCGTGAGGTCCTGGGCGACGCGGCCCTGATCGATGTTCTGACCGTCCTGGAGCTGCAGCACGGGAATCCCGCCGTTCTGGTAGCTGTGCTCCACGTAGGCGGTGAGATGGGTGAACGAGGGACCGACGTAGGCGTCGTTCTCGGTGGTCAAGAGCAGGAACTCGTGGGGGTGGTACGCCTGGCCGGATCCCACCCAGTTCGCGCTGTATTTCACCCAATAGCTGAGATAGACCGATTCGGTCGCGGGGAACAGATGGCGCGCCGCGCCACCCCACGTCGGGGTCGTCGCGCCGATCGTGAAGCGCGCTTCCAGGGCACGCGTACTCCCGGCAATGTGCTGAGCCGTCGTCGTCGTCATCCCGGTGTTGTCGTACCATCCACGGGACGCGAACGCCCCGTCTTCGAACGCCTCGTGCGTCAGGATGGTCCCGCCTGGTGGGGGCGGCGGCGGTGGGGGCGGCGGGGCCGTGACCGTGATCGTCGCGCTCCCGCTCTTCCCTTCGCTCGTCGCCGTGACCGTGGCCGAGCCCGCCGCCACCGCCGTGACGAGGCCGGTCCCGCTGACCTGCGCCACCGCGCTATTGTTGCTGATCCACGTCACCGGGCGGCCGGACAGCGGATTCCCGTTCGCATCCTGCGGCGTCGCGCTCAGCTGCTGCGTCGCGCCCGGCGCGAGGCTCGCCGACGTCGGGCTCACGGTGACCGCCGCCACCGGTACCGCACTCACGGTGACGGTCGCGGTATCTGACAGACCGCCCGGGATCCCGTGCGCGACGACTGTGTATTGGCCCGGCGTGCTGCCGGACTGGTATCGGCCGTAGTGCTTGCCACCGGTGGCGCTGGTATCGACGATCGCGCCGCCGGTGACCGTCCACACAACAGTGACAACGCCGGTATCACCGCTGGCGGTGAGACCGACGGCCGTGAGGTCTGTCGTTTGGTTCGGAAGGAGAGTGACGGTCGCCGGCGAGACTTCGAGCCTGATCGCAACGCGTGATGTGGCGGGGTCAACCGCGGCGATGGGCCTTTCGCAGGCCGCCAACGCCAGCGCGGTGATCATCCACCACGTTTTCATTCGCGCCAACCGCTGCGCCAGTTTGTGCAAGAACGTCATCCGGTGCTCTCCTCTACCTGCCGCTGATATGGATGTGGTCGAACCAGTAGTAATCGTTCGCCGTCTTGGTGTCACAGCAGCCGCCCCACACCGGGTCCAAGTGATACTCGACGAACCCGCTCGTCGGCATCGGCACGCCCGTGTAGCTCCCAATCAGCTGCCCGTCCATCCACCACTTCACCACCCCGCCGTTGTAGTCCACCAACCACTCCAGCTTGTGCCACACCCCCAACACCACCGGCACATGCGCCACGTTCGGCGTCAACCACACGTCCTGTGACACCCCGGTGAACTGGGGAAACACCCGCAGCTCGTAGGGGCCGCCCGGCGGACCGTACATCGCCAAGAACATGCTCCCCGCGTTCACCACCAGGTACCCGATCTTGTTCACACTGCTCGCATTCCCCTGCCACGGGTTGCTCACCTTCCACCACTGCCCCACGTAGGCCCGGGTGAGCCCCGGCAGCGGCCGCCACGC
>Ga0137415_10000602_pt1 | contig 35115 bp, 35 predicted proteins | sample CZODoug3_1_1_16f_FD_183082 | JGI IMG/M metagenome (GOLD analysis project Ga0137415, IMG submission 183082) | Vadose zone soil fungal communities from Angelo Coast Range Reserve, California, USA - CZODoug3_1_1_16fungal (Hybrid Assembly) | ecosystem: Environmental > Terrestrial > Soil > Vadose...
CGCCCCTGTGGGGGAAGGCGGCCGAGCCGCCCTGCGCGCCGGGGCGGGCCGTTTCCGGCGATCTGGGAACCGCCGCCAGGGCCGAGGCGCCTGCGATGCCCAGGGCGAGGGCGAGCCCTTCCGCTCAGCTCATCGTTCACGGGGGACCGCGCCATGGGCGCTCGGCGTTGTCCGGGACCCCCAAGGACAAGAGCGTGCCGCGCCGCTGAGGGCATGCCGCTCCCAGGTGAAGGCGAGGCTGAACATGGTGACGAAGAACAAGGCGCAGCGGGCGAATGCGGGGAAGACCCAGGAGAAGACCTACTGGCAGAAGATGCTGGCGTAGCAGGCTCTCGTTCAGGCGCCATTCAGGCGCCCCGCCGGAACGGCCCGCTCTTTCAGGCGGCGCGTTCGTCGGAGCCCGCGCACCCGTCGCTCAGGAGCTCGGCCTGTGAGCCAAGGGTCGGTCGGCGCCCGTGCGAAGCCGATGCCGGGCGGCTCGCCCGGGATCGCGCTCGATGAGTCGGCTTTACTTCGCGAGCCGCACGATGTCCGTGTCGCGGATGAGAAAGACCGAGGTGTCGTCGACGCGCACGGCTGGGTAGCGCCAGAAACCGCGGTCGAGACAGACGGCGTTCCCGCCGTTCGCATCGATGCGAGTCACGCAGGCGGGCTGCCCGTCATGAGCATCCTGCGTCCAGTACACGAAGCCTCCGTTGACCTCGAGATCGTGACCCGAGGGGGGGCTCGACGGCGTAATAGTGGCGAGCACGCGCGGAGCGCCCCCCGATCGCGGGAAGCGCAGGAGGTGGTACCCGTCTCGGAGGTAGATCGACGTGGCATCGAGCTGGATCTCGCCACCCGAGAAGTCGGAGGGTGCCGTCAGCTCGGTTACGCGGCCGGAGGACTCGCTGCAGAGCACGGAACGGCTCCAGTTCCCCGTTTGCACCCGTTTGACGAAGTAGGCGACGTCCCCGTCGACCGCGAGGTAACTTGCGAATTCTCCCGTCGCGTGCACGACGGTCGCGCCGCCCGCATTCGGGGTCGAGATGAGTTCCTGCGTGGGATATGAAGAAGGCACCGGGCGCGTCGAGTACACCTTCCTGTCGTTGAGCGCGAGCCACTCCGAGCCCTCGGCGAATCTCTCCGGCGAGCCGCCGGTCTTCGGGACGCGCCATATCCCGGGCGTCGTGCCGGTACAGACCGCACCTGCGCAGACCATCATGTCGAACCAGACGTACCGGTCGTCGACGAGCAGATTCCCGTAGGTGAAGCCGGCGTGGGTGCTCCAGAGGGTTGTGACCGCACCTCCCACCTTCGGCGCCGCCTTGATGGACAGATCGCGGTCCGCGCTCACCGTGATCCAATAGACGTTCGTCGCGTCCAGAGCGAGGTTGGCCGCGAGCTCGCCCGAAGCCATGACCGTTCCTGCGGAGCGCCAGGAACGATCCGGAGCCAACGGGGCGCCCGTCGGAACGAGTACGACCGGGTGGTACGAGGGACCGCCCGTGCTCACGGCGATCGCGCCGTTGTCCGCGATGCGCCGGCCCGTCACCAGCAGGAGATCATGCGTGTCCACGAGGTCATTGAGATCGTAGGCCTGTCCGCCGGCGAAGATGATGGCGCGCGTTGCGCTGGGTCCCGCCCAGGAGTAGTAGCTCGCAGTTCCGACGACCTGCCCGTGGAGGTTGATCGAGGCCGCGACGGTGGTGTCGAAACCCGGAAGGCTCCCGAGGTCCGTCATGCGGCCCGAGTCCCAGAGGAAGGCATGGCTCGAGACGCGGCCGGCGTAATTCGACTGTCCGACGACCTGGCCGCGCTCGTTGATGCCGTGCGCAGCAGAGTACCCGCCACCGAGAGTGCCGAGGTCGGTAGCGACATCGCCACGCCACATCACTGCGTGTGTCTGGGAGAGGTCCGCGGCCCGCTTCGTCGAGCTGCGGCCGACGACCTCTCCGTGGGCGGCCGAGTCGGCGGAGTCGGATTCCCCGCCGAGCCTGGGCAGCTTCCGCCAGCTGGTGCCGTCCCAGACGTAGACGTTCGTGCTGTGCACACCGTTTTCGAGAGAGTCCCATTGCGCGACGAGATCGCCGGCGTCGTCGAGCGCCGACAGTAGGCGACACTCGTCTCCGACTATACAGCCCTGGGCAGCCTCGCAGCGGAGGCCGCCGTAATCGCCGTTCACAGGGTTGCCGAGGCCCTTCTCGGTACCGTCCGGATAATGGAGAAAGACCTCGGAGTCGTCGCACAGTCCGGACGCGTCCTTCTTCCCGGCGGGGCGAACGCCCGCGGTGACGCCTGACGAGTTGATCACGGAAACGGTTGGCGGCACGTCGCGGGTTGCGCCCGTCGATGTGTCGTAGACCCAGCGAACGCCCCCGCTGGCCGCGAGAACGAGTCCGTTGCGGCTCATGTCCATGACGCCGCCGCGGTCGAGGGCCTTCGTGCCGAGATCGATGACGTGATAGGCAGCGCGGCTGCCACCGGCGTCGGAGCCGCGCCCGTCGCCCTGGCCGTTGCCGCCACCGGAGCCGGCGTCCGTCGGGGCGCCACTTTCGCCAGCATCCGTCGATGCGGCCACGAGACCGCCACCGGAAGTAGAGCAGTCCGCCGCAAGAACGGCCGCTGCCATGATCCAACCGACGCGCACCTGTCCCCGCCCGCAAACTCCCCGGGGAAACGTACGCACGCAGCCTATGGCGCGGAATGAACGAGCGCCCGCTCGCCCGCTCGACGTCGGAACGAAATCAGAGCGCGGGACTTGAAGCGCGGACCGCGGAAGCCCGGGGTAGATCCATCAGTAGAAATCGCTTTCGCGCTGGTGACGGACTGCGAGGATTGTGACCGTGTCTCGCCCACTGATCTCGAATAGCACCACATAGCCGGCGCTGCCGAAAGGAACGATGAGTTCGCGAAGGAACGGGCCGTGCCTGCCACCACCGGCCTTCCGGCAGGAGAAGGGAAACTTTTTGAGTACAGTCAGTGCCTGCTCGGTCGCGTCCACTGCCTCTGCTGCCAGTTCGAGGTCCTTCTCCAGCAGAAAGCTGTAGAGGCGTTCAAGGTCCTTCCTTGCCTCCTCGGTGAATCGGACGCGGTAGCTCACCGCGTCCTTCGCCCCTTTCCGCCGGGCCCGCGCGACCCAGCCTTGCGAGCGTCGTCGAGCCGGCGCCGCAGCCCTGCGACAACCAGGTCGGCGGGCGTGTACTTGCCAGAGCGACGTGCTCTCTCCGCGGAGACCAGACCTCGCTTGATGAACTCGTCCTCCATCGCCCGGTTCCGAACCCGTTCCTCGACGGCGTCGACGATGAAAGAGGAGAGCGTCTCGCCGGCGCGCAGCAGACGCTCGGCCTGGCTGCGAAGTCGAGGCTCGACGCGAAGGGGTGGCAGAGTAGAGGTCTTCATGTCCCTGAATGTATCGCAGATGCGATGCAGGCGGCAATGGCAGCTGACCCCGGTGTCTGCTTCTGCCGTCCTTGCGGGTGAGATGGCCGCGCCACAGTCGACACGCCTCGTCGGCAGTCCTCAACCCACGGCGATTGGCGCACGGTTCACTGCGGCGATCAGCCCCCGCGCGCCGTCCGCCGTTCAGGCGCCATTCAGACAGGAAGCATCACCGGGCCACATCCCTCGCTCTCCGCCAATTTGCTTCGTACCTAGCCCAGGTTGCCTGCCGGGTAGCAAAATGCTACCCTTTGGGACATGGGCCAGCCCGTCAAGCTTTCCGACGCTCTAGTGCTGGACGCTCGCCTGGTGGGCGAGATCACCGAGCGCTCGATCGCAAGCCAGATCGAGTTTTGGGCGCGTCTCGGTCGCGCGGCCGAGCTTGCGCTCCGGACGGAGGAGGTTCTCCGGCTCAAGCAGCGCGGGGAAGCGCGGCTGCTCTCGGAGTGCCTCAAGTCGGTCGATACGGACGAAGGCCGTCAGCGCTTGGCCGCGCACCTGGCGTCGCGTCCATATCCGCATTTCGAGCCGGCTCCCGGGCGCCCCGGTTTCCTCGTCAAGATCGACGAGGACGGGACTCGCCGGGTGGGGCGCTTCGTGAACCGGGAGTTCAAGCCCGCCAAATCGAAGTGATTTCGCCCTTCGATGCGAGGCCCATCATCGTCGCCGTCGCCGGACCGAACGGCGCCGGCAAATCGACCTTCCATGCCGTGTATCTCGCGCCGGCCGCTTTGCGCTTCGTGAATGCCGACGACCTGGCGCGCGAGCTCGCGGTCGATGCCCGGGAGGGCGCGCATCTTGCGAACGAGCTGCGCAAGACGCTGGTGGAGCAAGGCGAGAGCTTCGTGTTCGAGACCGTGCTCTCGGATCCAGTGGGCGACAAGGTGGAGTTCTTGCGCAAAGCAGCGGCGGAGAAGGGCTACACGGTCGTCCTCTGCTATATCGGCGTCGACAGTGTCGAGGTCTCGCAGCAACGCGTGGCGATGCGCGTGCTTCAGGGAGGCCACGACGTCCCCGATGACAAACTCATAGCGCGCTTCCCGCGTACGCAGGCAAATCTCACTCGCGCGATCCACTCGCTGCCGCACGTACTCGTCTACGACAATAGCGACCTAACAAGTCCGTTCCAGCAGGTTGCCGAGTTTCAAGACGGCAAGCCGGTCAGCCTGCGCCCGTCGCTGCCGCCTTGGCTCGCATGGAAATAGCGTATCCGACGCAAGTCCCGGAAGGTTCGCGCGCGCCTTACCGCGTCGTCTCGGGAACGACCACGGGTTCGCCTTCCGCCGCTGCCTCGTCCGTCTGCTCCGCCGCCTCGGTCTCCCCCGTCGCCACGGTGACGACTTCTGCCGGCGGAGGAGTGGTCGTCTGCACTTCGCCCTCGAACTCATCCACGTCGAAGTCGGTGAGGAGCGCGATGAACGGCAGATTGTTCGCGTCGACGCCGGGATAGCTGGCCACCAGGAGCTCCGCGACTTCCCAGGGGGCGCGCTCGGCATCCGCGACCATCACCCACACGCCGGCGGCGTCCGGGAGCCGGACGTTGCGGCCGATCAGGGCCAGGTATCCAAGGGCCCGATTGAGGAAGTACGCGGTCTTGGATGCTCGCTTCTCCATCGCGCATGCGACATAGGCCCGGGGGCTGGCTCCCGCAAGCTGCTGGGAGTGAAGTGTCCGAAACGCCGCGGGATTCCGGCTCCAAATGTCAGATTCCGGGCGCCGCGCATCGTCGAGGAGTTCCCGAGCGCCCCAGGCGCGGTCGCTGGCCGCAGGCGAAAGGCTGCAGCAGGCCATCGACCGGCCGGTGCCGCTTTCGGGTGAGCGCTCAAACGGTTGCGCACCCAGGGCGCGTTGCGGCCGGTCGGGCGCGGCAGTACACCACCCGCCAGCGCGTTCGTGGTATTTGCCCTCCCACCTTTGAAGGGGCGCTGGACCGGGGACCGGGCGACGGCGGGTCGTGAACCCGCCAGGCCCGGAAGGGAGCAACGGTAGCGGCTTCAACCGTGTGCCCGGTCTCCGGTCCAGCGCCTCGTCCACCCGATGACCACTCCGTACCTCGTCCTCGCGCGCAAGTACCGGCCGCAGCGCTTCGCCGATTTGACCGGCCAGGAGCACGTGGTCCGCACGCTCGCCAACGCGCTGCGCACCGGGCGCGTGGCGCACGCCTTCCTCTTCACCGGTCCGCGCGGCTGCGGCAAGACGACCAGCGCTCGCATCCTCGCCCGCGCGCTCAATTGCGCGAACGGCCCCACCGCCGAACCGTGCGGGACCTGCGGCCCGTGCACCGACATCGCCGCCGGCACCGACGTCGACGTGCAGGAGATCGACGCAGCCTCCAACAACGGCGTCGACGACGTGCGCGCGCTGCGCGAGGCCGCCAAGTACCTGCCGGCGCGCGACCGCTACAAGATCTACATCGTCGACGAGGTGCACATGCTGAGCGGCGCCGCGTTCAACGCGCTGCTCAAGACCCTGGAAGAGCCGCCCGGCCACATCAAGTTCCTCCTGGCAACTACGGATCCGCAGAAGCTGCCCGCGACCATCCTCTCGCGCGTCCAGCGGCACAATTTCCAGCTGGTCCCGCTGGGGAAGATCGTCACCCGGCTCCGCGAGATCGCCCAGGCGGAAGGCGTCCAGGTGGCCGATGCGGCGCTGTCCTTGGTAGCGCGGCAGGCGGCCGGGTCCATGCGAGACGCGCTCAGCCTGCTCGACCAGCTCTTCGCGGCGCACGCCGGCGCGGGGGAGATCGGCGAAGCGGAAGCGGTCGAGACGCTGGGGGCGCTCGATCAAGGCGTGGTGGCGGACACCGTGCGGGCCGTGCTCCGGCGCGATCCGGCGGCCGCGCTGCAAGGGGTGGTGCGCGCCTACGAGTCGGGCGCGGATTTCAAGCGGCTGGCGGAGGAGCTGGCCGCGCAGGCGCGGAACCTGGTCCTGGCCGCCCTGCCCGGGGTGAAGCAGGACCTACCGGACCACGAGTTGCGCGCCCTCGCGGCGGAGGCGCGCGAGCACGACGGGGCGCAGCTCGCCCGCGTGTTCGAGCTGTTGCAGCAGGCGCAGGACGACGTCGCGAAGGCGGCGAGCCCGCGCCACGCGCTGGAGGTGGCCCTGCTTCGCGCGGTGCACCTGGCCCCGTCGGGCGCGCTGCCGGACCTGGTGCAGAGGGTGGAGCAGCTCTCGTCGCGGATGGGTGCGGCGGCAAAACCTGCTCCAGCGGCTGCGCGCGCTCCGTCCTTCGGCGCCCGCACGCTCGCGGAGAACGGCGCCGCGCTCCGCGCCACCTTGGGCGCCGAGGGCGAGTCCTCCTCGACCGTGCCCTCGACCTCTTCCTCGACCCCGACCTCCGCCTCCAACTCGACCCCGCTCTCGACGTCGAACGGCGGCCCGCACCCCATCGCCTCCGATGCCGCGGCGCCGCTCGACCAGCGCTGGCGCATCCTCGTCGAAGCCGTCCGCGCGGCCCGCAAGATGACCGCCGCGGCCGCCCTGGAGCGGGCGCTCCCGCTGCGCATCGAGAACGGCGCCGTCTCCGTCGCCTTCCGCAATCCGAACGACGCGCTTTTGCTCGAGGATCGCGAGATGCGGTCCGCGGTCGAGGCCGCGTTCGCCCGCGTGCTGGGCGCGAAGGTGGCGCTGCGCATCGAGCAGGCGCCCGAGGCGCCGCAGTCCAGCCTGCACGACGAGAAGGAGCGCGTTCGCAAGGAACGGAAGGCCGAGCGCCTGCAGGCCGGCCGGGAGCACCCGGCGGTGCGCGCCGCGGTGGAACTTCTCGGCGGCGAGATCGAAGATGTGAGGGACCTCGGCGAGGAGTAGGCGATGGCGGGCTTCGACCTGAACGCGCTGTTTCAGCAGGCGCAGCAGATCCAGGAGCAGATGAAGCGGGCCCAGGAGGAGCTGGCCCGCAAGGAAGTCACCGGCACGGCCGGCGGCGGGATGGTGACCGTCACCGCCAACGGAAGAGGCGAGCTGCTCAAGGTACAGATCGACCCGAAGGTGGTCGATCCGAAGGACGTCGCGATGCTCGAGGACCTGGTCCTCGCGGCGGTGAACTCGGCGCTCCGCGCGGCGCAGCAGCTGGCGCAGGCGCAAGGCGGTCCGCTGGCGAATCTCAAGGACATGTTCCCCGGGATGATGCCGTGAACCGGCCTGCGGCCTTCGCCTGGCGCCTCGCGGTCGCTGCCCGCACATGAAAGCAGCGGACCCGATCGCAAGGCTCACGATATTGCTGGCGAAGCTCCCGGGGGTGGGGGAGAAGACCGCGCAGCGCCTCGCCTTCCACGTCCTCGAGTCGCCGCCCGAGTACGCGCGCGACCTGGCCGACGCGCTCTTGGCGCTCGAGCGCGAGGTGCGCCTGTGCTCGACCTGCTGCAACTTGACCGCGCAGGATCCGTGCGCGGTCTGCGCCGACCCGCAGCGCGACGCGAAGATGATCTGCGTGGTCGAATCGGTCCCCGACCTGCTCGCGGTGGAGCGCACCCGGGAGTTCCGCGGCCGCTATCACGTGCTCCACGGAGCCCTCTCGCCGCTGGACGGCGTCGGTCCCGATCAGCTGAAGCTCAAGGAGCTGCTCGCGCGGTTGCACGGCGACGTGCAGGAAGTGATCGTCGCCACCGATCCGACGGTGGAAGGAGAGGCCACCGCGCTGTATCTGACGCGATTGATCAAGCCATTGGGCGTACGCGTCACGCGGATTGCGCAGGGCATGCCGATGGGCGGCGCGCTGGAGTACGCCGACCAGGTCACGCTCGCGCGCGCTCTCTCCGGCCGTCGCGAAGTGTAGTCGGCGGTCGCACCGGCGCGCCTGAAAACGCCGAAATCCGCAATCTTGCTCGGGGTGTGTCGCTCTGTTAGCGTCGATGCACCCGATCCACCTCGGCGAGGTCGAACCCGAATGCAGCCGCAGATGGTCATGTACGATGAAGAATTCCAGCAGATCAGCGTGGTCTGCGAGCGGCTGGCGCGCGAAGCGAACGCAAAGATCGTCTTCCTCGTCGACAAGAACGGGCAGCTCATCGCCTCGGTCGGGGCTACGCAGGACCTGGACACCACCTCGCTCGCTTCGCTCACCGCGGGCAACATCGCCGCGACCGGCGGCCTCGCCAAGCTGATCGGCGAGAAGGAATTCTCCATCCTCTTCCACGAGGGAGAGCGCGACAACCTCCACATTTCCGTGATCGGCGGCCGAGTCATCCTGGTGGTCATCTTCGACGCGCGCAGCTCGCTGGGGCTGGTCAGGCTGCGCGTGAAGAAGGCGTCGGACGAGCTGAACAAGATCTTCGACGGGCTCCTGAAGAAGGTGCAGGTGCCCGGCGCCGGCTCGCCGTTCGCCGAGATCACCGACGACGACATCGACAACCTCTTCAGCGAGTAAGGGGCGCCGCCGGAATGTCTTTCATCAACTACAGCTCGCGCGAGATCAACTGCAAGATCGTCTATTACGGGCCGGGGCTGTGCGGAAAGACGACGAATCTCCAGTACATCTACGCGAACACGAACCAGAATGCGAAAGGGAAGATGATCTCCCTGGCGACGGAAACGGAGCGCACCCTCTTCTTCGACTTCCTGCCGCTGTCCCTGGGCGAGATCCGCGGGTTCAAGACCCGCTTCCACCTCTATACCGTGCCCGGGCAGGTGTTCTACGACGCGTCCCGCAAGCTCATCCTCAAGGGCGTCGACGGCGTCGTCTTCGTCGGCGACAGCCAGGTGGAGCGCACCGAGGCGAACGTCGAGTCGGTGGAGAACCTGCGCACCAACCTGGCCGAGCAGGGCTACGACCTGGACAAGATCCCGTACGTCATCCAGTACAACAAGCGCGACCTGCCCAACGCCGCGCCGCTGGACGAATTGCGCGGGTTGCTCAACCCGCGGGGCGTCCCCGATTTCGAGGCGGTCGCTCCGAAGGGCGACGGCGTCTACGACACGCTCAAGGCCATCGCGCGGCTCATCCTGACCGAGCTGAAGAAGGGGACGTAAGCCGCCGCGCCTACGCGGTCGCGGCTGGCGCGCTCTGGGTAGTCAGCGCGTGGTTCACCGACTGGACGATCTGCTCCAGATCGTACGGTTTGCAGAGCAGCTCGACCACGTCGGAGGGGCCGATCAGCTCGTCGAGGGCCTTCTTGTTGGTGGTGGTCACCACGAACGCGCGGCCTTGCATTACCTTCGAGTTCCGCATGACCCGCAGGAACGTCCAGTTGGTGTCATACGGCGGAGCGACGTCGTAGACGATCACGTCCGGGTGGTGCTGCTCGACGAACTGGACGAGGTCGATGCGGCCCCGTTTCAGGTCGTCGACATGGGCGACCACGGTGGCGTAGCCCGCGTCCTGCAACGCCTCGCGGACGAGGTCCAGGACCTCGGGATTGGTATTGAAGATAGCGACGATCTTGCGGTCGGCGGGGTCGGCCACCTTTGCCCTCCGTTCATGTGGCCATGGCTCTTCCCAGATTGGGCAGGGCAGAGGCCATCCGCAAGGGTCTGTGCGCGCGGCTGTCTGGGGTGCCGTCTATGACTCGGGAGTGAGCGGCAGCTCCAGCGTGAGCGCGCAGCCGTCTCCGGGGATCCCACGCACCTTGACGTCGCCGCCGTGAGCGCGCGCCGCGCGGCGCACGAGCGCGAGACCACTCACGCTTGCCAAGCGCCCGTCCGGCCGCTTCCTGCACCGATCCACGAGCACCGCCAGACGGGCCGCCTCGCGCCGCTTGGCGCACTGCATCCGCACTGTCGCGCCACGCCGCGAGAGGTCCAGCGCCACCCGGACCAGCGCGCGCACCGCGGGACGCATCAGCCGGGTATCGCCGGTGAATTCGGCATGCGAGGGCTCGCCGAGCACGAGGTGGACGCCGCGCTCGCGCGCCTCGGGCTCGGTGTCGCCGCGCGCCTCGGCCGCCACCCGATCGAGCCGGATGCGCGACAGCCGCAGCCCACCCTGCGTCAGAAGCTCGTCGAGCAGGGTGTCCTCCAGGCCGGCTCGCAGCCGCGCCAGGCTGTCCTCGAGCAATCGCACCGCGCGCGAATCGCGCATCTCGCCGCGCCGGCGGAGCAGCCCGAGCGCGAGCTGGGCGGCGGTCATCGAGTTGCGCAGTTGGTGACCCAGTCGGGTGAAGCGGTCGCCGTCGCGGCGGCGCCGATCCAGCTCGCCTTCCAGCTGCTGGCGGACCAGGACCTCCATCGCCGCGTGCGCGAGCGAGTCTGCCAGCCGGCGCTGCTCCGCGTCCGAGAGCGACGGGTCGTGCTCCAGGACCGCGTCGAAGAGGAAATCGGCGAGCAGGCTTCCCTGTACGGCCGCGCGCCTCCCGCCGGCGGCCGCTACGGGCATTCCCGGGACGGGGAGGCGGAAGCGTTTCTCCAGAGCTTCGGCGGTAGCCTCGAGCAGCTGCGGCAGCAGGTGGGAAGTGCCGAGGTCGAGAGGGAAGCCCGCCTCGGCGGCGGCGCGCAGTTGCCGGTCCCACCGGTCCTGCAGCTCGGCTCGCTTGACGGAGAGAACTTCGCGAACGCGATCCATCCGCACGCCCCTGGTCAGCACCACGCGCTGGAGCTTCGCCATACGGTCGAGCTCCCGCACGCAGGGTTCGCAATGATATCCGCGCAGCGATACCACGCGCACGCGGGAGGTTTCGGCCTGTCGCCAGTGGAAGACGCAGCAACTCCGGACCTTGGTGGTCCCCAAGACCTCCACTGTCCCTCCGTTCCCACCGCTTGTACCAGCGCCCCCAGGCGCGCGAAACGCTCCGCCGCTCGATTGATGAGCGCTCGACAGCTCGACCCGATGCCAGACCCGGCCGCCCTACGCTTTCCGGTGGCGCCCTGTTAGCCTCGAGGCGTGGACGACCGGGTCGCTCGCCTGCTCGAGATCGCGTATCGGACGGCGCCGGCAGCGGACGCCAATCGCGCGATCTCCGAGGCGCGGGAGGAAGCGGCCGCCGCGGGCGCCTCCGCGTCCAGGCCTGCACGCGCGCTCGAGGGGTCGCAGCCGATGGCGCGGTCCTACGAGTTGGTGATCGATCCGGACGGATCCTGGGAGCGGTTCGCCGGCGAGGCGCTGCCGCGGCTCGTGTACCACCTCGAGTCGGTCGGCGCGCACCCGCCTTCCTGCAAGGGCATGGTGGTGGCCGCCTTCGTCGGCGACCGCCTGCACTTCCTCCGCGCGGGGGAGATGATCGACCGGGCGGCCGAGCTGAGCGGCGTGCCCGTCGAGGAGCTGTTCCGCCGCCACGGCACCGGAGAATCGCGCACCGCGGTGGCCTCTGCGCCCCTCGGGTTGCCGCCCGGTGACGCGAAGAGCTGACCCTACAGCGACGACTTCAGCTCCTTGGCCGGTCTGAATCCCACCGTGCGCGCAGCCGCTATGCGCATCTCGGCTCCCGTGCGTGGGTTCCGGCCCCGCCGGGCCCTGCGCATCCGGACGCTCCAGGTGCCGAACCCCGGGTAGCTGAATCGGCCGTCGTTCCGGATGGCCCGGCCGAGGGAATCGAACACGAAATCGACCAGCTCACCGGCGGACTTCCGGGACAATCCGCTGGCTTGCGCCGCGACCGCCTCGACCAGCTCGGCTTTCGTCATGGCTGCGCGCCTCCCGTCGCGCGATCCATCTATGTGGGATGGCGGCCCCGCGGACCATACGTCGGGTGGTGGACGCCGCTCGCCGAAGCAGCGCGCGGCGAGTTCGTTGGTGGGGCGGGGGCCCAGGCACCATACTGCGCGCGTGCGGCTTTGGTCCTTGGTCCTGCTCTGCTTGAGCGCGTGCGAGGCAGCCCCGCCGTGGTTGGCGCGCCCCGGCAAGCCGCGTGAAATGGCGCCCGCGGTGCTCTTCGTCGGCCCTCCCGGAGGGTCCGGCGAACCGGCGGACGGATCCGGCGGAAAGCCGTTCCCCACCATCGCCGAGGCGGTGCGCGCGGCGCCCGTCGGCGCGCTCCTCCGCATCGCCGCGGGCACCTACGCCGAATCGTTGGTGCTGGACAAGGCAGTGGTGCTGGCGGGCGCCGGCGCGGCGAGGACGCGGCTGGTCGGACCTGCGGGGACGGGCGCGCCGGTGGTCCGTGTCCGGGGCGCCGCGCGGGTCGAGCTGAGGGACCTGGCCCTCGAGGACGCGCCGGGCGGTGTGGACGTCGACGGCGGTGCGGTGCGGATGGAACGGGTCGTCATCCGCGGGGTGGCAGGGTGGGCGGTGGTCGCGCGCGACGCCGAGGTGGCGTTCCTGGACGGCCAGGTGCTCGACGTACAGGGCGGGACGAAGGGCGTCGCAGTCGGCATCGATGGGGGCTCGCTGGAGATGCGGCGCTCCGTGTTGCGCCGCTCCGGCCGGCGAGGGATCGAGATCCGGCGTGGGCGGGGTCTCCTGGACGCGGTCGAGGTGACCGACTCTTCGCTGGCGGCGGTGCAGGTGCTGGACGGTGCGGAGGTGACCATCGAGGGGGGGCGCTTCGAGCGCATCGGCGGCGCGGCCTTGTACGCGGGTGCCGCGAAGCTCGTGGTCAAGCGCGCCTGGGTCTCGAAGGCGGAGTACGGCGCGCTGGGCTTCCGCGGCGCCGAGCTCGAGCTGCGCGACAGCGAGTTCAGCGATACCCGGGTGGCCAGCGTCGGCCTGGTCCGCGCGCACGGGCTGATCGACCACTGCGTGCTCGCGCGCGGCGGCAGCGACGCCGCGGTGGCGATCACCAATGCCTCGGGCACCGTGCGGCTCTTGGCGAACCGCATCGTCCAACCTGGTCCCTTGGGCGTGCACGTCACCCACGCGACCGTGATCGCGACCGACAACAGCATCACCGGGGCCTCGCTCGACCGCGAAGGCGACATGGGCGACGGGATCTACGCGCTCGACGCGGACCTCTCGCTCGAGCGCAACGACCTGCGCGCCAACGCCGGGAGCGGCATCACCACCACCCGTTCGCGGGTGCGCCTGATGCGGAACCGATTCACCTCGAACGGGCGCGCCGGGCTGGTGCTCCTGGACCGGTCCTCGGCGAGCGCGAATCACAACCGGTTCGAGGGGAACCGTGGCCCGGGTGTGCAGGTCGGAGAGCTTTCGGCTGCGACGCTTTTGGGGAACCGGTTCAGCGGCAACGACGCGTACGACGTCGATCCCATCTGCGGCGGAGGGGGTAGCGTGGACGTCCGTGGGGGCAACGCCTTTCTGGGACCCGCGCAGCCTCGCCGGAGCTGCGAGTAGGGGCGTGTCGGTGCCGAGTGGACGGCCGCCCGGCCGACCGGAAGAACGCACTGGCCGCCCATGGCAGGTGCTGGATGCGCGTGCTAGCGTTCCCCGGCTGATGCCCGAACCAGCACGCGAGCGGCGCCGCCGAAGGCGTCCCGACCTGCACAAGCTGATGTTCGTGCTGCCCAACCTGTTCACGGTGAGCAGCATCTTCTGCGGCGTCTACTCGATCATGCTTTCCGCGGGCGAGGCCACCGGGGACAACTTCTACCGGGCGGCGGTGGCAATCTTTTTCGGCAACTTCTTCGATGCGTTCGACGGCCGCGTCGCCCGCATGACGCGAACGCAGAGCGACTTCGGGGTCGAGCTGGACAGCCTCGCCGACGTGATCACCTTCGGGGTGGCGCCGGCAATCCTGGTCTACAAGTGGGCGCTGTACGAGCTGGGGTTTTTGGGCATGGCGATCGCGGCCGTGTACGCGGCGTGCGGCGCCATCCGGTTGGCCCGCTTCAACGTGCTGGCGCGATCGGAAGACGGCGTCCAGCGCTTCTTCGTCGGCCTGCCCATCCCGCTGGCCGCCGGCATGTTGGTGTCCCTGGTCATCGCGCTGCAGCACCGGCGCTCGAACGACGCGCTCGCCGCCTGGCCCATCGCCATCGTGGTGCTGGTGCTGGCGTTCCTCATGGTCTCCACCATCCGGTATCGGACGTTCAAGGAGGCCGGACTCAACGGGCGCACGTTCCTCGTCTTCCTGCTGGTGATCGCGGTGGGTGTGGTGATCGCGTATCGCGGGCGCCCGTCGCTGGTGCTCCTCGTCTACTTTTCCTTCTACATCTTGCTCGGACTGGCGGAGGAGCTGCTGTTCGGACGCCGCCGCCGGGCTGCTGCCCGTGCTCGCGCGGCGGCCACCGCCCCGGCCGGCCCAGAATGCGAGGAGCCGCTCTTGCCCGCGGAAGAGGACGACGTGGGCCTGGAGGGGACACCGGCAGCCGCGGCGGCCGGTGACGACGGCGAGCACGACGCTTGAGCACGAAGGTCCCGCTGCCGCCGCCCGCAGCAGACAGCCCGCCCCGGACCCTGGCGCCGCAGGTCATCCGCAAGCCGCGGCGCCTGCCCGGAGATCGCGGTCCGGCCCCGAGGCTCGCGCTCGCCTGGGCAACCTTCTTCGGCGCCGGGTACGTTCCGGTGGCGCCCGGGACGGCAGGCACCATCGCCGCCCTCCCGCTCTGGTGGCTCCTCTCGCACCTGCCCTGGCCGCTCTACCTGATCGCCACCGCCGCCGTCGCCGTGACCGGGATGGCGGCCGCGCAACGCGCCGGGCGCTACTACGGCGTGGCCGACTCCGGACACATCGTCATCGACGAAGTGGCAGGTTATTTGATGACCATGTTCCTCCTCCCCCGTGGATGGCTTCCCGCGCTGGCCGGATTCGCTTTCTTCCGGCTGTTCGACGTGGTGAAGCCGCCTCCTGCGCGCTTCTTCGATCGGGACCCGCGCTGGAAGAACGGAGCCGGCGTGGTGCTGGACGACGTGGCGGCGGGGGTGTGGGCGTGGGCGGCCACCTGGCTGGTCCAGCTGGCCGCGTCGCGCATGGGATGGACGTGACCGCCACTCCTCCCATCGTCGAGTTCGTGGTCACCGGTGACGAGGTGATGCGAGGCACCATCGCCGACACCAACACTGCCTGGACGGCGGCCCGCCTGTATCCCCTGGGGCTCTCGCTCCGGCGCACCACGGTGGTCGGGGATCGCGGCGAGGACATCCGCCGCGCCCTGCTCGAGGCCAGCGTCCGCGCCGACTTCTGCATCGTCTCGGGCGGTCTGGGGCCCACTTCCGACGACCTGACCGTGGAGTGCGCAGCCCAGGCCGCGGGCGTGGGATTGCGGCTGGACGAGGCTTGGCTTCTGCGGATGCGCGAGCGCTGGGCCGCGCGCCGGCGCGAGCCGATGCCCAAGAACAACGAGCGCCAGGCGTACTTGCCGGAGGGCGCCGAGATGCTCGGCAACCCGGACGGAAGCGCGCCTTCGTTCGCCCTGCGCATCGATCGGTGCACCTTCTACTTCCTGCCCGGCGTGCCGCGGGAGTACCACCGCATCCTGAACGAGACCATCCTGCCGCGGCTGGCGCGGGCCACCGGCAACGCCGCGCTGCGCACGCGCGTGCTGCAATGCTACGGGGTGACCGAGAGCCGCCTCGACGAGATGGTGTCGCCCATCCGCGCCGCGCATCCGGAGGTCCGATTCGGCTTCCGCACCAAGTTCCCCGAGAACCACCTCTCGCTGGCCGCCCTCGCGCCCCACGAGGAGACCGCGGCGCGCGCCCTGGCCACCGTGGAGTCGAAGTGCCGCGATGCGCTGTCCGGATTCGTCTACGGCGCCGATGGAGTCACCTTCGCGCAATCCGTCGGTGAAGCGGTGGCCGGCCGCGGCGAGACGCTCTGCTGCGCGGAGAGCTGCACCGGCGGGCTTGCCACGCAGCTCCTGACCGAGGTGCCCGGCAGCTCGCGATGGACGCGCGGTGCCTTCGTCGTCTACTCGAACGAGATGAAGCAGAGCACGCTGGGCGTGCCCGCGGAGTTGATCCGGCAGCACGGCGCGGTGGGCGAGCACGTCGCGCGGGCCATGGCCGAAGGGGCGCGCCGCGCTTCCGGCGCCACCTGGTCGCCCGCGATCACCGGCATCGCCGGCCCCGACGGCGGCACGCCGGAGAAGCCCGTCGGAACCGTGTGGCTGGCGCTGGCTGGCCCCAATGGCACCCGCACGAAACACTCCCACTTCCGCGGCGATCGCGGCCAGGTGCGGACGCTCGCCGCGTACGGCGCGCTGCAGCTGGTCCGCGAAGCGCTCGGCGCCCCTCCGCTCCCGCGGCACTTCTGGGAGGTCGGTCAAGGCGCCTCCCCGGGCAAGGCGTGAACGAGGCTGGCTGGCGTTCCTGGGCCAGCGCGCACCGGGTGGACCTGCTCCTGTTCGGGTTCTCGCTGTTTGCCTACGTCCTCTCCAGCGGAAGCTTGCTGGCGCGCCAGTCGCAGGCGCCCCACTTCGTCTGGCAAGCCGACGCCTTCCTCCACGGCCAACTGCACCTCACCGCGCGCCCGCCCAACCTGAACGACTGGGTGTTCGAACGAGGCCGCTGGTACGTGTCCTTTCCGCCGTTCCCCGCCTTGCTGATGATGCCCTTCGTCGCGTTCCAGGGGCTCGCCTTCAACGACGTTGCCTTCACGCTCCCGTTCGCGGCCGCGAACGTCGCGCTCCTCTACCGGCTGTTCCGGCGCGTCCAGGAATTCGAGGGCGGGGCGCGCTCCGAGTGGGACCACGCCGTGCTGGCGCTCGTCTTCGCGTTCGGCACGGTGGCGTGGTCGTGCTCCATCCGGGGCGAGGTATGGTTCACCGCCGAGGTGATCGGCCTCACCTGCACGCTGCTCTACCTGCACGCGGCGCTGCGCGCGAAGCATCCAATGCTGGCCGGGACGGCCCTGGCCTGCGGCACGCTCTGCCGCACCCCCATCGCCTTCTCGGCCGTCTTCTTCCTGCTCGAGGCCGTCCTGGACGGTGGACGTCTGGATCGCTCGAATGTGCGCGCGGCGCTCGGCGATGCGCAACGCCTCAAGAAGGCTGGGCAGCGTCTCGCGCTGTTCGCCGCGCCCGTCGCTGCGATCGCCGCGACGATGGCCTGGATGAATCACGTCCGGTTCGGCAATCCGGCCGAGTTCGGCCATTCGCACCTGTACGCGAACCGGGTCAACCGGGACATCCGCGAGTACGGGTTGTTCAGCCTCCATTACCTGGGCCGGAATCTCCGTTCCGCCTTCCTGCTCCTGCCAAAGATCGAGCTGCAGCCATTCCGCCTGGCGTACGACCCCAATGGAATGAGCCTGCTCGTCACCACGCCCCTCTTCGCGCTGCTCCTCTTTCCGCGCGAGCGTCCACGGCTGTGGCGGATCCTCTGGATCACGCTTGCGGCCGTGGCGCTGCCGGGCTTCCTCTATCAGAACAACGGGTGGCAGCAGTTCGGGTTCCGCTTCTCGCTCGATTACACGCCTTACTTGATCCTCCTCCTCGCCCTCTCCGGGCGCGCGCTGGATGGCGTTTTCTGGCTGCTCGCCGCCATCGGCGTGGCCGTGAACGCCTGGGGCGCGGCCGTGTTCAACCGGACGTGACCGTCTCCACACCTCGATCCAGATGAACCCGAGCCCGTGCTCGCACGCGTCCTCCAGGCGCAGCAGGACCACCGACTCGCGCCGCTCGGCGCGCCGCGATCTGGCCGCCGGCGCGGCGCGGACACCGCCACCTGCCATCACTTCGAGGAGCGGAGGCAAGCTCCGCCCGCCTCCGCTCCCCTGCACGCCGCCCTCCCCACGCCCGCGCCTCCGCCCCGGGCAGCGACTCCACTCCATCTCGCCCCGTACTTCAGGCCGCGGCTTCGAGCTGCGCGGCGGGCGGCGGCGGGGCCGCGTTCGCGGCGTCGCGCACCGCGCGCGCCAGCCCCGCGGCCAGCTCCGCGTTCTGCTTCAGCGCATCGGCCGCTTTCTCGCGGCCGGGACCGAATCGCTCCCCGCCGAGCGTGAACCAGGCGCCACTCTTCTCGATCAGGCCGCGCTCGCAGGCGAGGTCGAGAAGCTCGTGCGGGCGCGAGATGCCCACCCCGTAGAGGATGTCGAACTCGGCCTCGCGGAACGGCGGCGCCAGCTTGTTCTTCACCACCTTGACCCGCGTACGCGATCCGATCACCTGATCGCCTTCCTTGACCGCACCGATGCGGCGGATGTCCAGGCGCACCGAGGAGTAGAACTTGAGCGCGTTCCCGCCGGTAGTGGTCTCCGGAGACCCGAAGACGACGCCGATCTTCATGCGGATCTGGTTGATGAACACGACCGTCGCCCCATTGCGGCTCACCACGGCGGTCAGCTTGCGCAGCGCCTGCGACATGAGCCTCGCCTGCAGGCCCATGTGCTGGTCGCCCATCTCGCCTTCGATCTCGGCCTTGGGCACCAGCGCGGCCACCGAGTCGATCACCACCAGATCGACCGCTCCGCTGCGCACCAGGGTCTCCGTGATCTCCAGGGCTTGCTCGCCGGTGTCGGGTTGGGAGATGAGCAGCTCCTCGATCTTCACGCCCAGCTTCCTGGCGTAAGCCACGTCGAGCGCGTGCTCCGCGTCGATGAAGGCGGCGCACCCGCCTTGCGCCTGCACCTGCGCGATGGCATGCAGCGTGAGAGTCGTCTTCCCGCTCGACTCGGGCCCGTAGATCTCCACCACCCGGCCGCGCGGATACCCGCCGCAGCCCAGCGCGATGTCCAGCCCCAGCGAGCCGCTCTCGATGACCGAGATCGGCTGGGCGGCTTGATCGCCCTCTCCCAGGCGCATGATCGCGCCCTTGCCGAACTGCTTCTCGATGGCGCCCATCGCCGCGAGAATGGCTTTCAGCTTCTCCGATATCTTGCTCACGTCACCTCCGGAATGGCCCCGGACGACGCGTCCGGGGGAACTGCCTGCAGCGCGGCATCCCGCGCCAGATGGATGCTCGGAACGGGCGGGGCCGACCGGCCCTGGACCGGGCGATCCAGGCAGCGGTACTGCACCGCTTCGAGCACATGCTTGGCCTCGACGGTCGGATGCCCGTCGTCGAGATCGGCCACGGTTCGAGCAAGTTTCAGCACGCGGTCGTGCGCCCGCGCGGACAGGCCCAGCCGCTCCATCATCTTCGCCAGCACCGCCCGCGCATCGCTCGAGGCGCGAGACAGCTCGCGCAGCGCCCGCCCTCGGAGCTGGGCGTTGGCGTACACGCCGGGCATTGCGCGGAACCGCTGGCGCTGCAGCTCGCGTGCGATCGCTACGCGGTCCCGGACCGTCGCCGAGCTGTCCCCGGCCGGCATCGCGGCCAGCTCCGACGGCTTCAGCGCCCCGGCTTCGACGTGCAGATCGATCCTGTCGAGAATGGGGCCCGAGACGCGTCTGCGGTACCGCTGCTTCTCCAGCACGGTGCACTGGCACCGCGGATCGCCCTCGTATCCGCAAGGGCAGGGATTCATCGCCGCGATGAGCATGAAGCGGGAAGGGAGCAGCGCGGCGCCGCGCGCGCGGACCACCGCGACCTCGCCGTCCTCGAGGGGTTGGCGGAGGGCCTCGAGGGCAGCGCGCCCGAACTCGGGCAGCTCATCAAGGAAAAGGACACCTCGATGCGCGAGCGAGACTTCGCCCGGACGCGGAGGTGAACCACCCCCGACGAGCCCGGCGACGGAAATGGTGTGGTGCGGCGCGCGGAAAGGTCGCTGGGTGAGCAATCCCTGCCGGGCGCCGAGCCGCCCCGCGACGGACCACACCGAGGTCGCCTCGACCGCCTCCTCGAAGGAAGGCGGTGGCAAGAGCCCCGGAATGCGGCGGGCCAGCATGGTCTTGCCCGCGCCGGGCGGTCCGACGAGAAGCGCGCTGTGCCCGCCCGCGGCGGCGATCTCCAAAGCGCGCTTGCATGTCTCCTGCCCCCGCACGTCAGACAGATCCAGCATCGCGTCGCGGGTTGGCTGGGGCTCGGCGGGCGACGGCGGAACGGACAGCTCCCCCGAGAACACCTGCGCCGCCTCGGCCAGGGTGCGGACTGCGTCGACCCGGAGGTCCTCGACGAGCGCTCCCTCCGGCCCGTTCAGCTCGGGCACGATGATGCGGCCGATGCCCATCCGTCGCGCGAGCAGCGAGATGGGAAGCACTCCGCGGACGGGCAGCACGTCGCCGGAGAGGGACAGCTCGCCCATGACCAGCATGGGCCCGGCGGCGGGTGCGACCAGATTGGCGGCCTGCAGCAGCCCCAGCGCGATGGCCAGGTCGAACCCAGCACCTTCCTTGCGCACATCGCCGGGCGCCAGGTTCACCGTGACGCGCTTGTGCGGAAGCTCCCAGCCGGCGTTCCGGACTGCGGTGACCACGCGGACCCTCGCATCGATGCAGGCCGCGTCGGGCAGCCCGACCAGGAAGAACCCTGGCAGCCCGCGCGCCAGGTCGACCTGCACCGAGACCGGCACGGCCGTCGCGCCGAGGAGCGCGGCGCAATGGAGCGAGGCATGCACGTGCGCGTGCCATTGCGAGCCGCGTGCCGCACACGCGCAGAGGGGAGCCGTCCCCGCCGGCCCATCCGAAAACGAGAGGGGGTCTCGAAACGAGACTCCCCAAGATCCATTCGACCCGACAGCTGGTGGCCCGCGAGGCCATTGCCGGGTCTTGACGGAGGGCGCCTGGCCGCAGGTCGAACCTGGAGGTAAGTCTCGATGCTCCTCCCTCCCATGAGAATGCGCGCGCTGCCGCTCTTGCTCCTCTTGGCCGGCTGCATGGTGGCGCAGCGACCCCCGCCGGCACCTCCGCCGGCGCCGCGCTTCTCGGTGGAAGCGGAACGGCAGGGCAACGCCGATCTCTGCCGCCGCATGGCGGACTGGGACTGCGAGAACCTCGACTGTCCGGATTGCAGTGCCGTGGCGGAACGGGCGCGCGCCCGCGACTTTGGAGAAACGATGGGAGCGCTGGCCGCCCTGGGTCTCGCGGCAGGTTTCTTCGGCCAGCAATCACCCTCGCCCGCCGCCGGCAACACACCGTTCGCCAATGCACTGGCCAGCGGAGCCGAGCCAGCCCCATCGAACGGCTTCCTGCCGGCGACGAGAGCAGCGAACGAGGTGGAGTCCTGCCGCGCCACCTGCCGCCGCTGCGCCGACACCAAGCTCCGCTGCCGCTGACGGGTTCTACCTGCTGACGGATCTGCTCCGACCCGCCCCGGTCAGCGCGTCTCGACCGCGGCCCGTGCTGCGGCCACGACCGGCTCCCGCATCGCGGGCAGCAGCCGGCGAAGCAGGTAGTACTCGTTGAAGGGCCGGTCGTCGGTGATGCGCACGTCGGAGCCGCGGGCGAATTCCTCCGGATCGGTTTCGTGGTCGAGGACCACCCGCAAGAACCTCGTCGCGTCCTTGTCCTGCACCCATTCGACCAGGTCGGCCTTGGCGCTCTCCGGCATGCGCGCGGCGAGCACTTCCGCCGAGGGCACCTCGATCGGGCGGAGCGAGGCGAGGAAGTGATACCCGAACCCAGACTCGTCCAGGCCGGGCCCCTCGAAGGAGCGATACATCTTCACGTAGGGGAAGGACGCGAGCAACGACCGCGCGACGGCCTGCACGATGCGCCGCTCGGTGTTCGGCACCCACTGCTGCACGATCCCGCCGGGAGTCAATCGGGCCTTGGCAGCCGCGTAGAACTCCTCGGAATAGAGGAGGCTCGAGGCCGCTGCTTCGACCGGGGGAGGAGGATCGAGCGTGATCACGTCGAAGGTTTCGGCCGTCCGGCGCAGGAAGCGCCGGCCGTCGTCGACGACGATCTTTCCCTCCGGACGCCGCAGCAGCGCGGCCGCGTCGTCGAAGAAGTAGGGGAACGACTCCTTGACGCCGGGGATCAATTCCACCGCGGTCGCGCGCACTTTCCAGCTCAGCAGGGAGCGGTACGTGGTTCCCATGCCGAAGCAGATCGCCAGCGCCGACCTGGGCTCCCCGACCACTGCGAGTGGCAGGTGCGCCATGACCTTGGTGATGGTCGTCAGGTGCGTCATGCCCACGCCGTTGACCAGCAAGCGCCGCTCCATGCCCTGGCCGTAGGAAATGACCGTGGCCGTATAGTCGCGGCGCACCAGACCCTCGCCGTGGAACCCCTGCACCTGGTCTTCGTAGGTCTTGCTGACGAACGAGGCGACGAGGAAGAGCGCGGCGGCCGCATAGCCTACCTTCCGCGTACGGCGGATCGCGAGCAGCACCAGGTAGGGCGCCGCGAGCAGGAGCAGCGTGAGCTTGACGCCGAGCAGCGGCAGCAGCGCGTAAGACGCGAACAGGGGCCCGACGATGCAGCCCAGGACGTTCAGCGCGTACGAGAAGCCGGCCGCATCGGGGCTGCCGGCCGAGTAGCGGTCGATGAGCTTCGGCGTCAGATATCCAAGCAGACCGCAGAACGGCAGGATACCGAGGAACACGCCCGCGATGTGCAGGTGGAGGCGCGGGTCGTTGAGCACGATGGGAAGCGTGGCCGCGATCGCGAGCCACGCCACGATCCGTTCGGTCGGCAGCACGCCGCCTTTGGCAAGGTCTCGCCGGTACGCGAGCGAACCGACCCAGGTCGCGAGCAAGTATCCGAAGAGGAGCGCCGCGAACGAATACACCTGCGTCCCCAGCACGGCCGTGAACGCGCGTGTCCACGCCACTTCCATGGCCATCGAGGTGAACCCGGTGGTGAAGAGGATCAACGCAATGGCGCGCGCATTCGCAGGCGGCCTCGCGGCCGGGACGGGAGCGGCCGCCTCGCGCGCCGGTGCCGGAACCGCGGCAGGACGTAGCCCCAGCGCAGCGGCACAGAGCGCGACGAACAGGTTCATGCTCGCGGCCACGAGCAGCGTGCGGCCCAAGCCCAGCGCCTCGATCAGCACGACCGCGGTCACCAGGGTGCCCGCCATGGCTCCGATGACGTTCGCGAGGTAAAGGAAGCTGAAGCTTGCGCGCTCGCTGCCGTCGCGCTCCTTCACGAATGCCATCATCAAGGGGAACGTCGCCCCCATGAAGATGCACCAAGGCAGGATCACCGCCGCCAGGATCAGTCCCGACCAGAGCAGGTAGGTGAAGGAGTCGCTCTCGCCCGCGCGCAGGAGCCAGGTTTCGCCCAGCGCAAGCAGCCGCGGGACCGCGAACGCGCCTGCCGCGATGAGCAACTCCGCCGCGGCGTAGAGCCATACGGCGGAGGGCCGGCGGCGGATCGAGAGCGGTCCCACCACCTTGCCGGCCATCCACGAGCCGGCGAACAGCCCGAGCATGAAGACCGAAATGACGATCGAGAGCACCGGCGTGATGACGCCGAACGAGGCGTACGCCATGCGCACCCAGACGACCTGGTAGAGCAGGCCGCAGAACCCGGACATGAAGAAGAGCGCGAACAGAAGTCTTCGTACGCCGTGGGGCACTGTCCCTCCTGGCTCGATTGAAGATTCGGCCCAATCGTCCTGCTATAGCCGGGCTCCAGAGTCCAGTTTGTTTTTCAAGGCGACGGGTCTGGCCTGCTACCACCACCCGCCGGACCACCACCACGAACGCCGGCGCGGCCGCGCGGGCGTGAAGAACGCCAGCAGCACCGCGAGAGACCCGAAGAACAGCCAGATCGGCGTAGGATGGTGCGTGCGCAGCGCCGCAGCGCCGGTGCCGCCCAGCCACAGCGCTATCGCGCCTCCGGCGCGCCAGCGCCACCGCGGCGGCATGGCCATCACCGCCCGGATGCCGAAGGGAACGTCCACTGCACCGGACATCCAGGACAGGCGCGTCTCCTCGCGGTCGGCCACCTCGCGGGCGAGCACCGCGCCGAGCGCGTATCGCGCGTCCTGGACGGGCTGCCCCACGCCGTCCGGCGTAGCTGGCTGGTGCATCTTCCGCAGCGCCTCCTGCTCCGCCGCCGCCTCGGCGCGCCGCTTCTGCCAGAGCTGCCGGTTGTAGAGGTCCTGCTCCGGCGTATGCAGCGGCGCGCCGCAGTTCGCGCAGCGATCCGCGAAACGGGTGTTGTCCATCTCGCACTGTGCGCAGCGCAGGAACGGCTGAGCGCCTTCGGGCTCCTCGTCGGTCTCGATGCCGCTGCCAGGCGCGCGCCGCTCTTCCGGAGCGAAGCGCGCCGGGTTGGCCACCGCCGTGTGCTGCTCCCCGGGCTGGTGGGGACGCTCGAGCCGCAGGAACCGGGTGAGCCGGCGGGCCATCAGGCCACCTCGGGCGGCTTGACCCGCCCGGAGGCGGGCCGCGCGCGCGTCTTGGCCCATTCGCGCTGGCGGGCGATGTCCTCGCCCATCGTCGTCGCCAGCGGGATCGTCTCCTGGACCGCGCGGACGAGGTGCTTCTGCTGCAGCTCCGCCGACTCGGCGAAGGCGAAATGCAGCCCCGAGATCACCGCCTGCTCGATTTCGCTGCCGCTGTACGCTTCCGAGATCTGCGCCAGCTCGGCCAGGTCGAAGCGGGCGGGGTCCCGCTTGCGGCGCGAGAGATGGATGGACCAGATCTCCCGGCGCTCGGCGCTGGCGGGCAGGTCGATGAAGAAGATCTCGTCGAAGCGCCCCTTGCGGAGCAGCTCGGGCGGGAGCGCCTCGATGTTGTTGGCGGTCGCCACCACGAAGACGGGCGCGGTCTTCTCCTGCAGCCAGGTGAGCATCGCCCCGAAGACGCGGGCGGTGACCCCGCCGTCCACCTGCCCGGACGAGGCGGTCCCCGAAAGGCCCTTCTCGATCTCGTCCACCCAGAGGACCGCCGGCGCCACGCTCTCCGCCACGCGGATCGCCTTGCGCAGGTTCTCCTCCGAGCTGCCGATGAAGTTGGAGAAGATCCTTCCCATGTCGAGCCGCAGGAGCGGCAGCGCCCACTGGTTGGCGATGGCCTTGGCGGTGAGGCTCTTCCCGCAGCCCTGCACCCCCAGCAGCAAGAGCCCCTTGGGCGCGGGCAGGCCGAACTTGCGCGCAGGCTCGCCGAACGCCGCCGCCCGGTTCGCCAGCCACTGCTTGAGCGAATCGACGCCGCCGACGTTGCCCAGGTCCTCGTCCACGCCGACGAACTCGAGCAGGCCGCTCTTGCGGATGACCTGCCGCTTCTCGTCGAGCACCAGGCGGATGTCCTGGGCGCCCAGCACCCCGTCGGTGGCGATGGCCTTGGCAAAGGCGTTCTCCGCCTCGGACAAGGTCAGTCCCTGCGCCGCCTTGATGAGCTGCTCGGCCTGCTCGCGCGACAGATCGATGGTCGCCTGGTTGCCTTGCCGCACCACCAGGACGATCTCGCGCAAGAGCTGGTACAGGTCCCGGAACCCGGGGAGCGGCACGTCGAGGACCGAGACTTCCTTCTCCAGCTCGACCGGGATCTGCAGCACGGGCGAGAGCAGGATCACCGTCGTGTAGGTGGACTTCAGATCGTGGGCCAGCTCGCGCAGCGCGCGGACCACCTGGGCGTCCCCCAGGTAGGGATGGAAGTCCTTCAGCACCACCAGCGACGGCTCGCCCAGCTTGGCGAGCGTGGCGAGCATCTCCACCGGGCTCTTCTGCGCGTCGAGGTGGGGGACGGCGCGGGCGCCGCCGATGCGGCGCAGGCCGCGCGTCACCGACCAGCCGAACAGCACCTTGCCGTGCTGCGCCGCGAGGTCCTGCAGGATGGCGTCGAGCCGCTGCTCCTCCCAGGTCAATAGATAAATGAGCGGGTAGCGGGCGCGGATGAGGGTGTCGAGCTCCGCGACGAAGCGCGGCGGCGGCGGAGCGGGATGCTCGGCGAGCGCCTCGGACATCCCGGCGAGTGTAGCCGATCAGCGCGCGGCGGCCCGTTTCAGGCGCGCGACCGCATCACCGGCGCGCGCCAGGGGTACGTCGAGGTGGGTGACGAGGCGAACGCGCGCCTTGCCACCTTCCGCGTTGCACAGCAGCCCTTCCGCCTTGCACGCGGCGGCGAAGCCGGCGGCCCCCATCGGCAGGTCCACGTCGACGAAGAGCAGGTTGGTCTCGGGCATCGCGCAGCGCAGCCCACGGATCCCCTGCACGCCTTCCGCGAGCGCCTTGGCGCAGCGGTGATCCTCGTCGAGCCGCCGCAGGTGGTGATCGAGCGCGTACAGGCCCGCCGCCGCCAGGACGCCGACCTGGCGCATTCCGCCGCCCAGACGCTTGCGCAGGCGCTTGAGGAGCGGCAGCCGCGCGCGTGTGGTGGCCACCAGCGAGCCCGCCGGCGCTCCCAGCCCCTTGCTGAGCGCGACGCTCACGGTGTCCGCGCACGCCGCATACTCGGAGAGCGCCACGCCCGAGGCGACATTGGCATTCCACAGACGCGCCCCGTCCAGGTGCAGCGCCAGCCCGGCCTCGCGCGCCGCCTGCGAGACGGCCCGCAGGGTGGCGATCGGCCACACCGAGCCGCCGCCGCGGTTGTGCGTGTTCTCCACCGCCACGGCCTTCTGCAGCGGAGCGTGCACGTCGTCGGAGCGGCGCAACACCGCGCGCAGCGTCTCCGCATCGAAGATGCCGCGGGGCCCGTCGATGACCAGCGTCTGCGCTCCCCACAACGCCGGAGCCGCCGCGCCCTCATAGTTGACGATGTGGCTGCCGCGCTCGCAGACGATCTCGTCGCCCTGCGAGACCAGCGCGCCCACCGCGAGCTGGTTGGCCATGGTCCCCGTCGGGACCCACAGGGCGCATTCCTTGCCCAGCATCTCGGCGACGCGGTCTTGCAGCCGGTTGACGGTGGGGTCCTCGCCGTAGACGTCGTCGCCGACTTCTGCCTCCGCCATCGCCTTGCGCATGCCGGGCGTGGGCCGGGTGACGGTGTCGCTGCGCAGATCGAGCAAGTCCATGCGGTACTGTGAAACCATGCCTCGCGAATCGAGGGAAGCGAAAAGCGCGCGGGCCCGCCGCATCGTCGACAAGCTGGACGCGGCGATGCCGGAGGCCCGGATCGCCCTCGACTACGAGAACGAGCTGCAGCTTCTCGTCGCGGTCATGCTCTCGGCGCAGACCACCGACGCGTTGGTGAACACGGTCACGCCCGGGCTGTTCGCGAAGTACCGCACCGCGGACGACTACGCGCGCGCGAAGGTGCCCGAGTTGGAGCAGGCGATCCGCCGCATCGGCCTCTTCCGCGGCAAGGCGCGCAACCTGCACGCGGCGATGCAGCGCATCGCGCGCGAGCACGGGGGCAAGCTGCCGCGCACGCGCGAGGAGCTGTACCGGCTGCCGGGAGTGGGGTGGAAGACGGCCGGGGTGGTGGTGAACCACGCCTTCGGCACGCCGGCGCTCCCGGTCGATACGCACGTGGGCCGCGTCTCGCGCCGGCTCGGGCTCACGCGGCAGGAAGACCCCGACAAGGTGGAGGCGGAGCTGTCCGCGCTCCTTCCGCCCGAGAAGTGGGGCAGGGCGCACCAGCTGCTCATCTGGCACGGACGGCGGACGTGCATCGCCCGCAAGCCGCACTGCTCGCGCTGCGTGGTCGCGGCGGACTGTCCCAAGGTAGGCGTGAAGATCAGCGACTGACCGCGCCGTGTGGGTCGATCCCGCCTGCCGCGCCCTCGCGTCCCACCTCGTCTTCCTTCCTGCCTGCCTGCGCCGCTGATAGGCACGGAGAGTGCTCCCGTTCCGCGCGGCCGTCGGGGCCTGCATGCTCGTCGCAACGGCCGGATGCGCGCGCAGCAACGCGCCCGCAACAGTCGCCGCTCGCGCCGCCGCGGACGAGAGGCCCGAGCACACCTTCCCCGCGGAGAAAGCTGCGCCGATCCGGCGTCCGGTGAAGCCGTACGCCTCGCGCGAGCTGGGCTGGTCGATCGACCTCGGCGTTCCCTGGTTCGAATGGCCCGCGGTCCGGGATCGGGTGCCGGCGGCCGAGTACGGCGCGACCTGCGGCGACGCCTCGGTAGTGATCGCGGCAGTGCCGTTGCTGGGACATCGGCCGCCGCTGGAGATGACGGTCGCGGCGCTCCTCTCGCTGCTGGAAGTGCGCAACGCCAGGGAGCTGCCCCGCAGGCCTCTGCGGGTCGGCTCCTGGACTGGTTTCGAGCTGCCGCTTCAGCAGAAGGTCGACGGCCGCTGGGTGCGGTCGCGACTCTGGGCGCTGGTGGGCGACGAGGCGGCCCTGGTCGCCGCCGAGCAGCGTCCCCTGGAGCAGCCCGAGAGCGAGTGCGCCGAACCGCTGGAGAGGCTGACCTTGGGCCGGGGCGAGCCGATGCGCGCGCAGGACGTGCGGCGCAATCCGGCGGCGGCGCGGTTCTTCGACGAGATCGGACGCCGCCTGCGCGAGGCGGGCCGGCAGGCGGAGAGCGCGCCCTACTTCGCCGAGGCGGGCCTGCTCGTGCCCGAAGATCCGGCGCATCTCGCCGACGAGGTGAGCACGCTGAAGCGAGCCGGACGGCGCGACGAAGCGCTGCGGCGCATTGCCGCGAGGCTACACGGCGCGCCGTGCGCGTCCGCGCTGCGCGTCGAAGCCGCCCGGCTCCTCGCCGATCTGGACCGCGCGCCGGAGGCGATCGCCACCTGGACCAGCGTGTTCGGGTGCGGATACCGCGATCCGGCTGCTCTCTCGGAGTACCTGCGCTTCCTGGAGCGCGAAGGCCGCCTGACGCTCGCCTTCCATGAGGCGCAAGCGTTTGCCGACCCCGCCGATCTGCCTCGCCTGCGCGGGCTGCTCGCCGCCGGCGATCGTCAGTAGCGCTGCGCGCGCGCCCAGGCGGCGAGGTCGCTGCCGTCCTGGATCAGGGCCTCGAACCGCTCCCAGCCCTTGGGGGCGCGCTGCGCGTACCACGAGGCGGCGGCGGTGGTGAGCGGATAGTCCGAACCGGCCGCGTTCATCGCGTACGCCTCCGGAGGCGCGCTGGCCGGGCACGCGGCCGAGGGCAGCTTCCCGTTGGCGATGATCGAGGCCGCCCGCAACGAGTCGCACACCTGCTTCGTCCCGGGCTCGAACCCCGGCACCTGCGCGCTGGCGATGGTGAGCAGCAGACCTTCCGGGAGGCGCCGGACGATCGCCGTGGCGAGCCCCAGCACGTGGTGCTCGCCCGTCCCGGCGATGCGAGGCTCGGGGCCGCAGGTCGCGTCGTCCCGCCAGGGCAGCGTGGCCGCCTCCAGCGCGTCATGCCACAGAGCCGCAGCCACCAGCCAGTCGTCGCGCAGCTTCACCCCGTAGACCTTCTGGTACGCCGCCGCGAACCCTCGGGCCTGGAGCAGATCCGCCCACGCGTGCACGGGAAGTCCGCCGGGGTAGGCATGATGATCGCCTCCGCAGGCCGCCTGGAACGAGCCGCGCTGGGGCGGGAGCTGGAGGCGGCCCTCGAGCAGGCCGGCCTCGCGCAGCATCCGCTCCGCTTCCGCGGGATGCGCCACCGCGTACGACTCGGGAGGCAGCCAGGGAGCCATCACGATGGCCTCCACGGCCGCCCTCAGCGGCTGGTCGGCGATGGCGGCGGCGGCGAGGTGGACCTCGCGCATGGCGGAGCGCGCGATCGGCAGGCGCGCCGCGACGTCTTTCGCGCGATCCGCCGGGGCCGCGGCGAAGAGCAACAGCAATGCGAGCATTCTTTGTCCTCCGGTCCTTTTCTTTGCCGGACCCCACCGGCGGCCTAGAGTTGCAGGCATGCCTCGCAGGCGCCTCGTGCGCAAGGCAATCGAGAAGAAGCTCCAGCGCGCGATCCAGCTCTCGGCTCGCGCCGAGCGGGCCCTCGCCCGGGCTGCGAAGCTGATCGCGGAGACCGAAGCCCGGTTCTCACGCCTGATGGACCCGGTGTAGGGTTCACGCGACCCCGCAGGTCGTTCCGAGGTGTTCCGTGGCCCTCTATGCGTTCGTGGTGCTCAAGTACCGCTATCCGCTCGAGCGGATGCTGCAGACCGTCGACCGCCATCGCGCCTACCTGCGGGAGCTGCTCGCGCAGGGGAAGATGATCGCTTCCGGGCCGTTCGTCCCGCGCGAAGGCGGCGCCTTGCTCCTGCGCGTCGAGGACGAGGCCGAGATCCAGCCGATCCTCGACAAGGACCCGTTCCAGATCGAGCGGCTGGTGGACACGACCATCCACCGTTGGGCGCCCAACATCGGCGTCGAAGGGCTGGACTCGCTGGCCGCGCGGCGCTGAGCGGCGGCCGCATCCGATGCACGTCTCCCCCGGCCCTTTCGCGTCTAGCCGTGCGTAAGGCGAGTGACCATTCTCCGCTGCGGTCAGCTCCCGGAGGGGAACCGTGCGGAAATGGGCTGTCGCGATTTCTTGTTTGATCGCTGCCTGCGGCGGGACGCCGCCGGAGTCGCAGTCCACGGGGGGTGCTCCGGCGCCGTCGCCGCTCGGCCCTCCCTCGCCGGGCGGTTTCGCCGCATGCCCCGGGCTCGCGGAAGCCGGATCATGCACGGTCGCCGGTAAGCCCGGAATCAAGGTCTGCGCCGCAGGAACCGTCAGCTGCGCGACGACCGTCGTGTCGCTCACCTTCGACGACGCGCTCGCGCAGCAGCTCTCGGCCGCAGCGGTGCTCGAGAAGCACGGCATGCGCGGGACCTTCTTCTTGAACACCTGGCGTTTGCGGACCTCCAACGTCGAGAACATGACAGCCGCGCAGGCGAAGGGCCTTCAGGACCGCGGTCACGAGATCGGGGGCCACACCCTCGACCATCCGCATCTGACCACGCTGTCGAGCGACCAGCAGCACGTCGAGATCTGCAACGATCGCGCGAACCTCATCTCGCTGGGCTTCGACGTGCAGAACTTCGCCTATCCATTCGGCGACTGGAACGCGTCCGTCCGGCAAGCCGTCGCCGATTGCCGCTACAACTCGGCTCGCGACATCACCGGGCTTACCGCCGAGATCGCCGCGGAAACGTTCGTCCCCAAGGACGCGTTGGTGCTCCGCGCGCCCCGGTCGGTGCAGCGGACCGACAGCGTCGTGGATCTCGAAGCGCTGGTGACGCGGGCGGAAGGTGCGGGTGGATGGGTGCTGTTCACCTTCCACCACATCTGCGACGGGTGCGCGACCAACGGCATCCGCCCCGACGACCTCGACGCGTTCCTGGGCTGGCTGGAACAGCGCGCGAAGCAAGGAACGGGAACGGCCCGCGTCCGAGACGTGATCGGCGGCAGCACGCAGCCCGCGGTCACCTGGCCTTAGCGTCCATCCGGGCCAGCGGGAGGCTACGGGCGGTGCTGGTTCGACCACCCGGAGGGGACGACGGGCTCGACGGCGGCGGCGTGGACCCAGCCGGTCAGGCCGTTGGCCAGCTTCACCCGCCGGAAGCCCTGGTCCTCGTCCTCGATGCGCAGCGCCGTGCCCTCGTGGACCTCGAAGTGGCTGGCGGCGCGATCGCTGGGACCTTCGCGCGCCGGCGCGGCCTGCGCGACGACCACGGCCCGGCGAAGCGTGAGCTGGTGCGCCGCAGCCGAACCGGCGGCGACCAGCGCCGCCGCGCCGGCGAGCAGGAAGCAAGCGATGGCAAAGGTGCCCAGCGCCGCCCGCGGCCGGATCAGATTCGCGCCCAGCAGGCCCCACCCCAGCGACCACAGGGCGACCAGCGCCACGGCGGCGGCGGGGCCGGGCAAGGGTGCCAGGGCGCGCGAGAGCACCTCGACGCCTCCGTTCTCCGCCTCTCCCTCGAGCTTGTCGACGATGCCGCGGCGGACCTCGAGGAGGTCGGCGCGCGCGTCGTCGTCCGAGGGGTCGAGAAACAGCGCTCGCTCCAGGTGCAGCGCAGCCAGACCCCGCTTGCCCTGGCGCAGGTACGCCGCGCCGAGGTTGGTCTCCAGCTCGGGGCTGACCAACCCTTCTTCGAGCAGCGCCTCGTACCCGGACACCGCGCGGGACGTCTCGCCGGAGAGGTAGGCCGCGTTCGCCTGATCGAACAGCGCGTTGCCGCGCGCCTCCGGCGGCACGGAAACGCCGGCGCGGGCAGCCGAACCGGCGAGGAGCGCGGCGAGAGCGAGCTCCCTCATGCACCCCTCCGCACCTTGTCCAGCTCGCCGAGCAGCCGCTCCGCGCGTTCGAGGCGCGCTTCCTGCGACGTCAGATCGGCGCCTCCAGGGGCGAAGCGCGCCCGATCGCACTCGTCCAGCACGCCGAGCACCGCGCGGACCGTGCCCGGCGGGTGGCCGCGGTCGAGGAGCGCCCGCCCCAGCTCGTCCCGGGTCATGCCGGCCGGCGAGATGCCCTGCTTGTCGGTCAGGTAACCGGTGAGCGCGCGCGCCACCTCGGCGTGGAAGTCCGCCGCCGAGGCATGGCCGCGGCGCTGCGCTTCCAGCAGCGCCTCCGCGCCGCGCAGCCGGGCCCGCGCCGCGCCGCGGGCCTTCTTCATCCGTTCTTCCGCCGGATCCCGCGCGAGCAGGCGGCGCAGGCGGCCCGTGCCCACCATCAGCGCGAGCGCCAGCGGCCCGGCGCCGAGCAGCGGCCAGAACCACCCGCGCGTCCAAGGGGGCGGCGCGATCGAGGCGCGCGTCATGCGTAGCCGGATCGGCCGCAGCCCGCCGGCCGCGAGGAGGTTTTGCGCGGTCGTCTGCGAGCCGATCGATGCGCTGGCCGGAGCGGCGTGCACCTCGAGCCGGATGGGGTCGGTGCGCACCGTCCGATACCCCTTCTGCGACGGGTCGAACAGGTCCATGGACAGCGAGGGGATCTCGAGCGCGCCGGTGCGCTCGGGGACCAGGAGCTGCTCGACAGTGCGCGTTCCGGTCACCTGCCCCTGCTCGATGGCTTCCTTGTCGTTGCTGGTCGCATCGTACGAGCGCAGGCCCGGGATCTGGCCCAGCTTGGGGAGCGCGAGGTTGCGCACGTTCCCGCGCCCCTGGGCGACCAGTCTCAACGTCACCGGCTGCCCGACTGCGACGGCCACCGGATCGATGGAAGCGGTGAGCGTCCAGCTCCCCACGTTGCCGGCGTCGAACCCCTCCGGCTTGTGCGCGTCGGGCAGCGGCTGCACGTCGACCGTGAGCGGCTGCGACGACCGCCGCGTCGAGCTGCGCGAGAAGAGCATCCCGAATCCGGTCATCACCTCGACCTCGGCAGGCTCGACCTGCACCTTGCCGGGGCGGAGCGGGAAGAGGGCCCGCTTGCGCAGCAGGAAGGCGCGGTAGGGGACGCCGTCGATGATCCGCGCTTCGCCGACCAGCTGCTGGGGCGCCTCGACCTCCTCGCTCCAGAAGCCGTCCAGCCGAGGGAGCTGCAGCTTGTCGATGCCGCTCACGTTGATGCGCGCGAGCAGGTACAGCGAGTACGTGACCTGTTGCCCCACGAACGGCCGCTCGCGATCGACGCTCCCCCGGAGCACCAGGTCCCGGCTCTGCGGGTGCACGTCCTGGAACGGGTCGGTGGCGGCGTCCTCGGCGAACGGATCCGGCGGAGGCGGGGCCTGGGCGCGCGCCTTGGGCGCGGGCGCCTCGCCAGCCGGCAGCGCCCGGATGGAGATGGGTTGGGTGGTGTAGGTGCGACCCTTGTAGACCACGCGGGCGGGCTCGATGACGAGCTTCCCTTCGCGCCGGGGAGCGAGCTTCACGGTGGTGACCGTGGTGCGGCGGAAGGTCGGCGCGCCGTTCACGAAGGTGAAGGCGACTTGCTCGGATTGCGAGCGGCTGACCACGTCGAAGTCCTTCAGATCGGGCAGCGACAGCTCCGCCTGGTCTCCCTTGGACGACACCGCGGCGCTGATGGTGAGATTCAGCGTCCCGTCGAGCGCCACTTCGTCGCCGTCGGTCCGCGCGGACACCTGCACCTCCTCCGCGGCCGCGGCGGCGAAGGCGGCGAGCAAGGCGAATAGCGCGCTACCAATCCTTCTCGACATCCGTCCGCCGCTCCTTCGCCTTCTGCTTCCCGAAACGCCACACTTGGAGATTCTTCTCCCCCGCCCGCAGCGCATCGAGCAGGCGCTGGGCCTCGCTGCGATCCATCGGACGGTTCCCGGACGCTTGCAATTCTTTCTTCTCTCCCGCCTTGTCCGGCTGGGGCTGTTGCGATGCCTGGCCCTGCTGCTGCGAATCGCCGGACTGCCCCTGGTTCGCTTCCTTCCGCTGCTGGTCCTGCCCGGCCTGCTTCTGCTGGTCCTTGCGCTGCTCACCCGGACCCTGCTGCTTCTTCTCGCCGTCCTTGCCGGCCTGCGGGTCCTTCTTCTCCTCCGGCTTCCCCATCGGCCGCGGCAGGCTCTGCTTGCGCTTCTCCTGCCGGAGCAGCAGCTCCAGGTTGACCTTCGCGTCCCGATCGTCCGGATCGAGCTGCAGCGCGCGCGCATACGCCGCGATCGCCTCGTCGGGCCGGCCCGCCTGTTCCAGCGCGTAGCCCAGATCGTACGCGCCGATTGCCTTCAGCTTCGCGTCGCCCTCCCCGAGCGCGCGGTTCGCCTCCTGCACTGCCTGCGGGGCCAGGCGCGCGTCCCCGGCGCGCACCAGCGCGGAGGCGCGGTCGTGGGCGAGCGCCGCCGCGTTCGTCCCGTGCTCGGGCACCCGGGCCTTCTCGTACGCGTTCAGGGCGCCCTCGACGTCGCCCGACGAGGCGCGCGCGTTCCCCTCGGTGACGTTGGGCTCCGGCTTCTCGACGAGCCGGCGGAGAGCGCGGCCGGCCCGTTCGAAGAACGACGGTCCCGGGGGTGGACCCGCGCGCGGCTCGGGCGCCGCGGTGGGCGCGGCCAGGACGACCGCGAGCAGCAGCGCGATCATGCCGCCCTCCCGCGTCGCAGCCGTCCTTCGCCCAGCGCCGCCGCTGCGCACAGCAGCAGGAAGGCGGGCCACGCCACGTAGGCGTACCGGTCGTCATACTGGATGGCGAGCCGCGACTCGAGCTCGCCCTTCTCCAGCTTCTCGAGCTCGTCCGCGATCGCGGCCACGCCCAGGTCGGACCCGCCCGCGGTCAGCACACTGCCGCCGGCCCGCGCGGTCAGCTCGCGGAGCCCCGCCGTGTCGGTGCGCGTGAGCACCGTGCGCCCTTCGCGGTCCTTCTTGTAGCCGGTCACGTTCCCCTTGGCGTCCGCCATCGGGATCGGCTCGCCCTCCTCGCTACCCACGGCGACCGCGTAGAGGTGGATCCCGGCGTCCCCCAGCTCCTTGGCGGCCTCGCCT
>Ga0137415_10000603_pt1 | contig 35107 bp, 33 predicted proteins | sample CZODoug3_1_1_16f_FD_183082 | JGI IMG/M metagenome (GOLD analysis project Ga0137415, IMG submission 183082) | Vadose zone soil fungal communities from Angelo Coast Range Reserve, California, USA - CZODoug3_1_1_16fungal (Hybrid Assembly) | ecosystem: Environmental > Terrestrial > Soil > Vadose...
TTCCAAATGGCTCTCGGCAGAACTGTAAACGTGGAAGAAAAGCGCAGGCGTCCTATCCTGCGCATCTTGTTTGGTTTCATAGCTTTGTTGGTCGTCGTCGCAGTGGTTGGCATAGGCGCCGGCGCTTTTTGGCTGAAACATGCCATGCGCGACTCCCTGCCACAGCTAGATGGGGAGATTCGCCTGCCTGGCCTTAGCGCTCCGGTAACTGTTCGACGGGATGGGCATGGTATTCCCCATATTGAGGCCGCATCTCTTGACGACCTCTTCGAAGCGCAAGGCTACGTCACGGCGCAGGACCGGCTATGGGAGATGGATATGGCCCGCCGCTCCGCTGCCGGTGAGTTGGCAGAACTTCTCGGTTCCAAACTCGTTGACCATGACCGCATGCAGCGGCTGCTGGCCATGCGCGCGACTGTCGAACGCATGGCTTCCACGCTCTCGCAACGCGATCATGGCTACTTTGAAGACTATGCGCGAGGCGTGAATACTTTCATCGACACCCACACGAATCAGCTTCCTGCGGAATTCCGTCTGTTGATGTATAAGCCGAAGCCCTGGCAGCCTGTGGATTCGATCCTGGTTGGACTCAGCATGGTGCAAACGCTGGACGAGCACTGGCCTGAAAAGCTGGAGCGCGAGGCCGTTACCGCACGCATTGGACCCACGCTTGCTCAAGACTTGTATCCAACCGGCTCATGGCGCGATCATCCGCCGGTGACTGGCCAGCCGGACATTACTGCGCCACAGCAGAACATTCCGGACGTGCCCCTGGATGAAACGCAATCGAAGCTCGAAGACTTGCTGCACTTACGCGAGCTCACAAGCGGCAGCCGCAGTGCATGCCTCGGCTGTATACCTGGCTCGAACGAGTGGGCTGTCTCCGGCGCACGCACGGCAAGCGGCAAACCAATGCTGTCGAATGACATGCACCTGGATCATCAGATTCCGAATACCTGGTACGAAAGCGATCTGAAGGCTGCAGACTTTCATGTTGCCGGAGTCACCATTCCGGGAATGCCTTTCATCACAGCCGGACACAACGAGCACATTGCATGGGGATACACCTCTCTTTATGGCGACACGCAGGATGTCTATGTTGAGCAGACAAATGGCCAGGATCAATATCTCGGGCCGGATGGCTGGCATGCCATTGAGCATACGAACGAAACGATCCATGTGCGTGGAGGCAAAGATGTAGTGGTCGATGTACAGCGCACAGGGCATGGCCTGGTTGTCTCGTCACTGGACCCGCATGAAAAACGTGTGCTGGCGTTCAAGTGGTCGGCTTACGATCCAAAGGCGGCTGGCATTCCGCTATTTGATCTGGATGCCGCGACAAACTGGGAGACCTTCCGGCAGGCAATGAGCAAGTGGTGGGGGCCGACACTGAACGTCATCTATGCAGATGACCAGGGACATATTGGTTATCAGGCGGTTGGCTATATTCCGAATCGCCCGACGGGCATTTCCGGCGTGCCGATTGCCGACACGCAACACGAATGGCAGAACTTCGTCCCATTCGAACAAATGCCGTCGGCGCTCGATCCGCCGGGCGGCCTCCTGGCTACGGCAAACTCTCGCATCACACCCGATGGATATCCTTATCCACTCACGTTGGAATGGGCCAGCCCGTATCGCAATGAGCGCATCTGGAAGTGGTTTGCGAATAAAGACAAGCTCACGCCGCAGGACATGCTGACGCTGCAAACCGACGTCTACTCTGAAGTTGACCAGGAAATCGCACAGCGGCTGGCTTATGCCATTGACCATGCCAGCAATCCCGATATGCGCCTGCGTCAGGCTGCGGATTTGTTGCGCTCATGGGATGGTGTTGTCTCCATTGATTCAACTCCAGCGGCGATTGTTGCTGCCGCAAAGTCTGTCTTTTGGCCGATGGTGCTAAAACCAAAACTGGGAGACGACTGGAAGCTCTATGAGTGGGCTGAGAGCGCTTTTGTGCTGGAACAGATTGTTATCCGTACGCCCGCCGCGTGGCTGCCAAAAGAATATGCCACGTGGAATGATTTTCTGGCGGACATTGTGAAGCAAGGGTTGGATCAGGGGCATGCTCCTTTCGACTTGCATAGGTGGCGATACGGCTATGTGCATCCTATCGAGGTAGGGCATCCGCTCTATCAGTTACTGCCGTGGTTCAAAAGTTGGACCGGCACGGGCGTGCAGCCGCAGTCAGGAAACGGTATCACAGTAAAGCAAGTAGGCCGCACCTTTGGCCCATCGCAGCGTTTCACGATTGATTGGAGCAATCCCGATGCAGCGACGGAAAATATTCTGATGGGACAATCGGGCAATCCACTGAGCGAGTGGTACCGCGACCAATGGCCATATTGGTATGGCGGCAAGACATTCGCTTTGCCGTTCAGCTCACAGGCTGTAGAAGGTGCAACGACGCATACGCTTCGACTCACGCCTTGATTTTCTTGAGAAGATGGCTGAGTGAAGATTTCGTTTCGATTTGCGGCCACGCCCGCAAGCAATGCCACACGTGCGCAGCGAAGACGCTCTTTGTTTCTTGCTGCGGTTGGCATTGCAGTACTGCCGCTAGCGTGGCATGGAGCTTCGTGCGGACATGACTTCAATTTCCATCTTGAGTCGTGGCTGGAGACCGTGCGGCACTGGCATGAAGGCGTGCTCTATCCGCATTGGGCTGCTTCTGCCAACTATGGAGCGGGCGAGCCGCGATTCGTCTTTTACCCGCCGCTTTCGTGGATGCTGGGAGCGCTGCTTGGCGCGTTGCTCCCCTGGACGTGGGTTCCGCTCATCTTCTCTCTCCTGACGCTGCTCGGGCTGGGATGGAGTTTCTTCACCATGGCTCGCGAATGGATGCCGGAAGACAACGCGGCGCTGGCGGCGTGCGTTTATGTTCTGAATCCTTACATCTTGTTCGTAGCTTATGAGCGCACTGCGTATGGCGAATTGCTGGGCGGTGTGTGGATGCCGCTGCTCGTGTTGTTTGCTCTCAGGAAAAAGCCAAGCTTGCTGCCGCTCTCCGTTGTGATTGCAGCGCTCTGGTTGACCAATGCTCCGGCGGCGGTGATGGGCTGCTATGCGCTTGTGCTTATCGTGATCGTTGCCGCGATCACCGAGCATCGTTGGGCGCTTCTCTTGCGCAGCGCTGGTGCTCTGCTGCTTGGCCTGGGACTGGCTTGCTTCTATCTGGTCCCAGCAATATACGAGCAACGCTGGGTGGAAATTACACGTGCTATCAGCTCGGGCATGCGCGTGGAAGACAGCTTTCTCTTTGGGTATACCGGCGAGACTTTTCACGATCAGGTGCTGCACACCGCGTCCTGGATTGCGGTGTTGTTGATGGCATCAACTGCTATTGCGGCATGGCTTTCCGTGAAACGCCGCAGTTCGTTGTGGACGCCGCTTGTGGCGCTGGCGGCGACTTTCGTTCTCCTGCTGCCTTTCAGCGATCCTGTCTGGCGCTATCTGCCGGAGTTGAGATATCTGCAATTTCCATGGCGCTGGCTGCTGGTGCTCAGCCTTGTGCTTGCTGCTCTAGCCGGACTTGCATTGCGTGGAGAAGCTGATACGCGACGCGCGATCTCTCTGCGTGCGCTCGTAATTTTGCTACTTGCCATCGGCATGTCGGCCTTTACAGCCACGCACTTCTGGCAGCCGTGCGACGAGGAGGACAATGTGCGTGCACAGGTTGCAGCTTTTCATGACGACGGCTTTGCAGGCACCGATGAATACACGACGGGTACTGCGGACAATGGAGATATTCAGCAGCACTTGCCTCCGATTCGTATCATCGCTGCTCCCGATGGTGACGAAGCCGATAGCTCGGTTCAGGAAAATCCTGAGTGGAATGCGGAGGCTGCAGATAAAGTTCCTGCTGAGGTTCGCATCGAACGCTGGCAATCGGAAAGGATGGCGGCAACTGTTACCACGTCTGCTCCAGGTTATGCAGTGTTGCGGCTGATGGATTATCCTGCGTGGCGGATTCGCGTGAACGGTTCTTCTATAGAAGCACGCGCCAAGCGCGATGATGGCCTCATTGCTTTTCCGCTGCATGGCGGACAGAATCACATCGATGTGCAATATGTAGCCACTACAGATACCTGGCTGGGCCGTGCTCTTTCATTCGCCTCACTCTTGCTATGGCTTGGGCTTGCCTGGCGTGAGAAGAGAGGGCGAAAACTTCAGGTATTATGAGGAAGAGTGCAAGCTGAGATACAAGTCAAAGATATTCTGTCGTCGGGCGTTGAGTTAACCGACCGGGCCCTGGAGAGGCTTCTGCCTCCCGAAACACAAGTTCCATCTTCTATCCATAAAGCTATGCGGCACAGCACCTTCGCGGGCGGCAAACGTCTGCGCCCGGTGCTGGTGATGGAAGCGGCGCGCATGATTGGCCGCAATGGCGAGCTTCCCAACGGGATTGAAGACCTGGGTGCAGCCATCGAGATGCTGCATACCTATTCGCTTATCCATGACGATCTGCCTGCGCTTGACAATGATGATCTGCGGCGCGGCAAGCCGACTTGCCACGTGGTGTACGGCGAGGCAACGGCCATTCTTGCCGGCGATGCGTTGCAGACGCTCGCTTATCAAACGCTCTCCAATCTGCGCAGCCCGGCTCCGGCTACGGTTCAGATCGTTCGCCTTATCGCGGAGGCTACTGGCACGGTCGAGGGCATGATCAGTGGGCAGGTTCTCGATCTCGAAGGCGAAGGCAGCAAGCCTACAGCCGCTTCTGTTGACGCGATCCACCGCGCGAAGACTGGTGCGCTCATTCGTGTGAGTATCGTCACGGGCGGTGTGTATGCAGGCGCCGATGCCACCGATGTAAAGCGTCTTACAGAATTTGGGCGGAAGGCGGGTTTGGCTTTCCAGATCGTCGATGACATTCTGGATGTCACGCAGGACTCTGCGCAGCTAGGCAAAACTGCGGGCAAGGATCTGGCCAGCGACAAAGCTACGTGGCCTGCCGTGTTTGGTATTCCTGTGTCTCAGGAACATGCTGGCAAGCTGATCGCCGAAGCTTTTGACGCACTCGCGCCCTACGGCAGCGCAGCGGATGGGTTGAAGGCCGTGGCTCGCTATCTCGTCGAGCGTACGCACTGATTATGGCTCTTACAGAAAACGACATACGGATTGCGCTCCGCGATGTCTATGATCCGGAGCTTCCGGTGAACATTGTTGACCTGGGTCTGCTCTATCGCGTCGATATCGCGCCAGATCCCGATGCACCTGGCATGCTGCCGCGCAGCCGTGTGGACATCGATATCACCATGACTTCGCAAGGCTGCCCGGCGCACGAGATGATCATCGAAAAGGTGCGCAATCGGCTGGCCGGCGTGCAGGAGATCAGCTCCACCCACGTGAATCTTGTCTGGGAACCGGCCTGGGGGCCGGAGCGTATCAGCGATGCCGGCAAGAAGCAGTTGGGGATTGATTAGGTAACTTCGTCACAACAGCCGGCTTCTGAACTTCCTTCACATGCCAACATCGCCGGGATTCCACGCGCCCTAAGATCCGGGCGCTCTGAATGACGGCGTTTTTCTATGCCTTATATCTGACTGACGACGCGGCCTAGCTTCTTTCCCTGTTCGGTGACCTGCGCCAATAAGTCTTCCGCACGTACCAGGAAATCCTGTCCGGTGCGGACGTAGCGCGGCATGCTGTCCCACAGATCTTTTGCAGCCTGTGGATGCTCCAGCAACGCAGCGGCGGCTCCAGCAGTGGCAGCTGCAACAGCAGATTTCCGTTTTCCAGCCAGCAGCAAATATGCGCTGGCCAGCAACGAAGCTACTGCGATGGTGCGCATCCAGGGAAACTCAGAAATGTTTTGAGGGAGCTTGGCTTCTATCTGCTGGGGCAATTTCATCACGCTCATCGTCACCATCCAATTCTTTTCTTTGATGCAGAATTCTGTTTTATCTAATCGAGGTCGAACTCTCTCAAGGGCTTTCCGGAATCCGGAGTCTCCTTCGCCTTGCGCAGAGCTTCGGCGAACTTCTTTTCGAGTACGTCGTTCTTATTCTTCTCGGCGTCTACGGCCTGGCGGAAGAGGCTTTCTTTGCGCTCGTCCTGCTCGCGCATGGCACGGGCTGCGGCCTCGAAATCCTCGAAGGTCCGTTTACGTGGAGCGGGCGTGTGGGCGATCACCGATCGCGTCGCTACATCGATTTTGAGCGTGGCTCCGCAATCGGGACAGGCAACTTCAATGGTTTGATTCTTAGACGACATGGACATTGCGATTGTAGGTGAGCCGGAGCAGAAGTTTCCAGTCATTCCTTAACTTCCTACTCACTCCCCATATTTAACTGATTTGCTTGCAGTGGTTTATTAAATTGAGACGCAGACCTTAACTCTCATATGCCGATGTAGCCAGTTAGAGTTTTCTGGCGTATGCCTTCCAGAAAGCATGGACGACTTGTTCCGCGTAACCCGGTGGAAGTTTGCCTGCTTTGTTGCGATCCACAAAAATACGCCAATAGAGCATGGGACCCACCAGCAAAGCAATGCTTAGGTCAAAGTCCAAATTCTTAACGAGTTGCCGCTGCTTGATTCCTCGCTCCAGAATGCCTTTCAACGCAAATCGTTGACGTTCAATCACGCGTTCGCGCCACGCTTGGCCAAATTGCTGATTGCGCATGGAATAAGCCATGAGATGCGGCATGAGCCGGGATTTCATTTCATGATTGTCTTCGCCAGGATGATAACTCAATTGCGCAATCAGGTCGGCGTATGTGTCGCCAGAATCAAATATGGGCTGATCTTCGTCCAGCCCATGGATGTACAGCATCACTTCGAGCGCGAGTTGGTCTTTATCCGGCCAGTGCTTGTAGATCGTTGCTTTGCTTACGCCTGAAGCCGAGGCGATGGCATCCATGCTGGTAGCATCGATGCCTCGCTCGGCAAACAGGTTTGCTGCTGCGTCCAATACTTCACGGTGCGCCCGGACGCTTCTCGGTCGGGCCATTCTTTAGACCTCAATCCGCGAGAAGAGGTAGGCCCCCAGGCTGAGAAATGCCGCTGCCAGCACAGCCAGTACGCCGGCATCGACAGCAAAGTTGAAATGCCAGTGGCCGATGAATGCACCTCGCAGCCCGTCTACCCCGTAAGAAAGAGGATCTAAGCGGGTGATGACTTTGAGTACAATCGGCAAATTAGTCAACGGATATAAAGCTCCGGAGAGAAAAAAGATTGGCATCACCAGAAAGTTCATGATGACCTGAAATCCCTGCATGTCTTTGATCATTGAACCGAGGCTTGTACCAAGTGCCGCGAAGACAGTGGCGACCAAAGCGATAAAGACAAATCCCAGAGGAATTGCGAGCCAGTTCTGGGGACGAAAGCCGGCAATCAGGCAAATGAGAAAAATCAGCAGGCCCTGCATGGCCGCAACGGTTGCTCCGCCGAGTGTTCGGCCGAGCATGACGTAAATACGCGGTACTGGAGCCACCAGCGTTTCCTTGAGAAAGCCAAATTGGCGGTCCCACAACATTGCCATGCCTGAGAAAACAGAGCTGAAGAGGACAGTCATGCCAATGATTCCAGGAGCCATGAACTGCAAATAGCTCCCCTGGCCAGCCTTCTGAAAGACCGGCCCGAAACCAAAGCCAAGCGCCAGCAGATACAGAACCGGCTGTCCCATGCCCACAATCACCTGCACGCGAGAGCGTACATACCGCTTCATCTCGCGCAGCCAAAGAATGTAGATCGCATTCATGTTTATCTCCTCCACATCTGCGCAAATTGCCGCGCATTCGCTGCTGCATCTGCGCCTTCATCGCGAAGTGATGTTCCCGTAAGCGACAGGAATGCGTCCTCGAGCGACTCAGTGTTGGTTTGCTGCTTCAATTCCGCCGATGTGCCTTGAGCGACGATCTGACCGTGATCGATGATCGCGATACGATGCGCCACGCGGTCAGCCTCATCCATGTAATGCGTAGTGAGGAAGACAGTAGTGTTTTCCGCTTCGTTCACGTTCTTCACGTGAGTCCAAAGCTGATTGCGGCTCTGCGGATCGAGTCCCAGCGTCGGTTCATCCAGGAAGAGGATTTTGGGTGTATGCAGAAATCCGCGCGCGATCTCCAGACGGCGCTTCATGCCGCCAGAGAACTGCTTCACGTAATCGTTGCGGCGGTCCCAAAGCTCGAAAAGTTTCAATAGCCGCTCGATACGCTCGACGCGCACTTTGCGGGGTACGTGATACAGAACGCCATGCAGCTCCATGTTTTCGTAAGCAGTTTGCTCGTTATCGAGACTGGGGTCTTGAAATACGATCCCGAACCGCTGCCTTGCTTCGCGTTGCTTGTGTGCCGGATCAAGCCCATCGAGTTCGATGGTTCCACTCGTAGGCCGCAGCAATGTTGTCAACATTTTGATGGTAGTGGTTTTTCCGGCGCCATTCGGCCCTAGAAAAGCAAAGATCTCGCCCTGAGCAACTTCAAACGAAATCCCTTTAACGGCTGTGAATGCGTCGAATGTTTTTGTGAGGTTTTCTACCCGGATCAATGGAATGCCTCCTATGGCGGGGTAGGTACAATACTGAACGGTTTAGTTTAGATTGTCAAATCGTCATTTACACGAAAGGCGGACTTGATCTACTCCAGAATTCCGTAAATGAAGCAACTCAGCGCCACTACAAGAAGCAGAATGCGCAAGCGATGCAGCATATCCCACTTTTTGTGTGCCTGCTGCCATCCTTCAGGCAACGCGGCTTGCAGGCGGGCGATACGGTTGTTGATGGGCACGAGCACGGAGATGGTGTAGACGATGATCGCAGCCCATAGAATCACGGCGGCGAGAAGCAAAGGCAGCGCGGTCTCATGCCGGCGGAGATACGCTTCCAGACCCAAAAGAATCAGGCAGGAAAAATACCAGAAGGGCATCACTTTGCCGAGCAGTCTGGCGAACAGGCTCAAAGCCCTCACTTGTGCGCGATCTTCCAGTTGCCAGATGACCGGATTGACAAAGAGAGAAACGGCAAGTTCATTACCGGTCATCAATCCGGCACAAAGGATCGTAAGTGTATCGAGAAGGTGCATAGCCACTCCTGCATTTCAGACGCCGGTCCCACGTAAACTGATCCAAACAAATGCGCTGACTAATTTGTCAGCAACCGAATGAGGTACCCGATGGCTGTTTCGAAGAAAGAGGTTTCGCCTTGTCCCATTGACGCAATGTTGTCGGTCGTCGATGGGCGGTGGAAGGGCACGATTCTATGGCGGCTATCGGACAGGCCTATGCGTACCAGCGAACTACGCCGCAGCATTCCCGGCATTACCGAGCGGATGCTGATCCGGCACCTGCAGGACCTGGTAAATGACGGGATCATCGTGAGGCATGAGGAAAGAGAAGGCCCACCCAGCGTCCGTTACTCGATCTCGGAGTATGGCCTTACGCTGGTCCCCGTTCTCGAAACCATCTGTGCATGGGGAAGAAATCACCTCACCCGGTTCAAAAGCTGTGTGCAGGGTTCTCTAGCAAAGAATGAACGAGTTAAATACGGAGAAAATCTGCACTAAATCTTCCCGGTCATAACGTTTGGCCCCAAAGGCGCGTGTGTCTGGACGACGGTAGTGTCTCAGTTTCGATGCAACAATCTCTTGAGACACCACAGCTAAAGTCCGCGCGTATTATGAGCCGTTTGCGGCACGACAGAAGTCGTTCACTTTCAAAACGGGTCCTTTGTGAGACGTGTTCCGCAATGCGAAGTGAACGAGGTTTTAAACCAACACATTGAGTAATCTGGTTAACTTTACTATGCTCGATCAGCCGAAGACGGCCCAGGCGGTATCCTCTATCGAGCTGATTTCGCTTTCGTATCAGCGTCCGCGCCCCCACCAAAATAGACGCACGCATCAGCCATTTGGCCAAGAGTAAGACTGCTGCCCTTGAACATGCTCGCGCAGCCACCGGGGCCACGGCACGTCGTCAGTGTTCGGCCAAGGAACTCCTCCGCTGTGAAATCCTGGAAAGGCGATCGTTCGAGTGACACCAGCACCGGACGTACCTGCGTCTTTAAAGCGCGGTCGAACTTTCGATAGTCGGGAGCAATGTCTACGGCGACTGCGGGCGGACGATCGAGTCGGCCGCCCACTGGAATCACCACGAAGGTTCGACCCTGATAATCGATTTCCAGTGTCCTCACGATCCCGACGTCTTCGCCCATGCTAGAAAGGTATTTCTCTGGCATCGTCCGATAGAAGTGCGCGGCGCCATAAATAACCAGGGCTTTACGATGCTTCTGGAGCACCTGCTCCTTCAGAACAGAGACGGCGGCGGTTTCACGGCTACGGTTGTCTCCTGGTCCCGGATCACCCCCGAAGACGCGAATTCGCTTATCGGCAGGTAGCTTCGAATTGACGTCGCGGATGGCTGCGAAAAAGTCCGGGTAAACCGGTGAGTCCCAGACTCCGTTGGCCGCTTGAGTTGTGGTCTTCCAGACCCGCTCTAGCTCTGACTTGGATACGTTGTCGCCTCGAATGTAACGGTCAAGGGTCGACTGCTCCGTGGTGCTCCCGAACTCCACCACGATGGACCGCACTTTCTTCGCGAAGTCGGGATTACGAACCAGAGCGATTCGTAGATCGGAATCCAGTTTCCGCTGATGCGCCTCGCCTAACGCGACAATGTCGGCCTGATCGAACGCAGAGATCAGGGTCCGGACGATCCCGTCAATTCCCGCGGATTCGTCAGGCAGGCGCAAGCTCGGCGTCTGAGCAATCGCCGGTAGCGTGAGGGCGCAAATCAAAACCAGACCTCGCATTTGTTGGCTCCGACCCCGATTCTATTCGATTCGGTGGGCGTGAACGTGCACATTTGGCAGGCGTTGCCACGGAACGTCTCACAAAGGGTCTAGATGATATTGAGACACTACCTGGACGGCCGTCCCTTGACATAACGTCCACTCCCGGCAATCCTAGAGGATTCCTGATCCATTTAATTTTCCATGGGAGCTGTGTTTGAACGTTCGCGTTTTCTATCACGACAAGTGTTTCGATGGGGCCTGCTCGGCTTCTCTTTTTGCCCGTTTTCATCGCGAGTGCATTCGCCAGGATGCCAGCTATGAGTACCATGGCCTTGTGCACCGCGCCGGAGCGCTCTTCAATGAAGCTGATTTCATTGGAGACGAGAACGCGATTGTCGACTTCAAATACTCCGCTTCGCCCAAGATCACCTGGTGGTTCGATCATCATCTGAGCGCATTTCTCACGCCTGAAGACAATCAGGACTATCAACGCGGGCTGGCCGATGGACGCTACGGTGACCGCCGTTTCTACGATCCTAACTACACCTCCTGCACAAGTTTTCTGGCGCATATCGCGTCAACGCGTTTCGGATTCAATGCGGAGCCTGTGAAGGATCTCATTCACTGGGCCGATATCGTAGATGGCGCGTTGTATGAAAGTCCCCAGGCCGCTGTAGAGATGGCCGCCCCTGCGATGAAGTTGACCCTGGTGATCGAATCAACGCAGGACCCGGAGTTCATCCCGCGCCTTATTCCGCTACTCACTACCAAATCGCTGGCCGATATCTTGCAGGAACCATTCGTCGCCGAGTTGCTGCCGCCCCTGCTCGAACGCCATCAGCAGGCGCTGTCATTGATTCAGGAACGCTCGGAGTCGAAGGACGGCACGATCTATTTCGATATTTCCGACCATCAGCTTGAGGGTTTCAACAAATTCATTCCGTACTACCTGCACCCGGAAGCCACATATTCCATTGGCCTGTCAAAATCGAGCTTTCGGACAAAAGTTGCCGTAGGCTCGAATCCCTGGACAAAAGCCAAGCCTGAGGACATGGTGAATCTGGCCACGATTTGCGAGCGCTACGGTGGTGGTGGCCATGCGCGCGTTGGCGCGATTTCGTTTCCACCCGATCGCGAAGATGTGGCACGCAAAGCTGCGGCTGAGATCGTTGCCGAACTGAGGGCGCATAATCCTCTGGGGTGATATGTGTAGGAATTTGACAGCAGGGGCGATTTTTATTTGTGCCGTTGTATTGCAGGCGCAAAGCACAAGCCAGTGGACCATCGGTTCATTCGGCCGCCCTGTTAGTGGCAATCCGGTTATAAGCCCCAACGCACAGTCCACGTTTATAGATCCAATCCGCAAAGAGCTAGTGCGTTGGGAGGCGTTGCACACCTTCAATCCTGCAGCCATTGTGCGCAATGGCAAGGTGTATGTGCTTTATCGAGCGGAAGATGATTCCGGCACAATGCAGATTGGCATGCACACCTCGCGCCTCGGCTTGGCGGAAAGTGATGACGGTATACACTTCACGCGACACGGCGAGCCAGTCTTCTATCCGGTAGAAGACGCCCAGAAATTCCGCGAATGGCCTGGCGGTGTAGAAGATCCCCGCATTGTCGAAGCCGAAGACGGTACCTATGTGCTCACCTATACACAGTGGAATCGTGAAATATACTCCGTTGGTATCGCGACCTCTCATGATTTGACCCATTGGACAAAGTATGGCCCGGCATTTGCGCAGGCAGCAGGTGGCAAGTACGCGAGCCTCAAATACAAATCAGCGGGCATCGTCACGCAGCTTGAGAACGGCCGTCTGATCGCCGCTAAATTACATGGCAAATACTGGATGTATTGGGGTGAAGGAGCAATTCACCTGGCTACATCCCTGGACCTCATTCACTGGCGCCCGGTGGAAGACAAGCGTGGTGAGCCGGTCGAGCTACTGCGCCCACGAGAGGGACATTTCGACAGTACTTTTCCTGAAACCGGTCCGCCTCCTGTGCTGACTAAGGCGGGCATCGTCGTCCTTTACAACGGAAAAAATGCGGCGCAAGGTGGCGATTCGAATCTTGGCGCTGGAGCCTATGCTGCTGGAGAAGCGCTCTTTGATCCGGTGAACCCAGCGCATCTCCTCGCACAGACTGATACACCTGTGCTTAAGCCGGAGCTTGCCTATGAAAAGACTGGCCAATATACCGCAGGTACAACATTTGCCGAAGGTCTGGTGTACTTTCACAATCTCTGGTTTCTCTACTACGGTTGTGCCGATTCGCTGGTGGCAGTAGTCACTGCACAATAGATCTCCGAATTTTCTGGCACAATCCATGTATCCGCAACCTTGAGAGTTACGAAACGATGAGTGTAGACACAAGGCTCACTGTTGGAATTCACATCCTCTGCCTCCTGGCAAGCTCGGGAGAGGAATCGCTGACCTCCGAATACATGGCAGGCAGCGTCAATACCAATCCCGTTGTCATCCGGCGCACGCTGGCACGGCTGCGTGCCCGTAAAATCGTGAAATCGCAGGGCGGTGCAGGAGGCGGGTGGCGGCTTGCTCGTCCTGCAGACCGCATTACCCTCGCCGATGTGCTCACAGCAGTCCGCTCCGGGCCTTTGCTGAACATGCACCGCAACGATCCCAATCCCGTGTGTCCAATCGGTGCGCGGATTCAACAGGGCTTGAAGAACTATTATGCCGAGGCAGAAGCTGCTCTGGAGCGTCAGCTTGCCCGTTCCACCATTGCCGACGTGCTGGCATCCACCCGCCGTAGTCGCAAAAAAATCACGCACACGTAAAGAAATACTGCATCTCTGGAGGAAGGCCCTCATCTATTTACAGAAAGCAATCCGTAACTTTGAAAGTTACGTTAATTGACAAAATTGATCAATCATCTACCCAAACAAGGAGCTACCCCATGAACGTCGTTCTCTATGGCGCTACCGGAATGATCGGCAGCCGTGTTTTGCAAGAGCTGGTAAGCCGTGGACATAAGGTCACAGCAGTTGTGCGCGATCCATCACGCGTTCCCGCAGTTGCGAACGTCATCGCAGTGAAAGGCGACCAGGCCGATGCAGTCGATGTCGCCGCCAAAGTGAAGGGAGCCGATGCCGTCATCAGCGCCTATAACCCAGGGCAGGGCACCGAGACGAAGCTGCTGGACGCTACCCGCGCATTGATCGAAGGGCTGAAGACTGCCGGAGTCAAGCGCGTCATGATCGTGGGAGGTGCCGCAAGCCTCTTCGTCGCGCCCGGAGTGACGATTCTCGAATCAGGATACCTTCCCGAGGAGTGGAGGGCAAGTGCTACCGCGCATCGCGACGCACTCGGTATTTGGCGAACCACCGATCTGGACTGGACTTACTTCAGCCCCGCTGCCTTCATCCAGCCCGGCGAGCGCACAGGCAAATTCCGCCTTGGAAATGACAACCTCGTCACAGATGAGCAGGGCAACAGCCGCATCTCCGCAGAGGATTACGCCATAGCGCTGGTTGATGAGCTTGAGCAGGCGAAGCACGTCCGGCAGCGGTTTACCGCAGCATACTAAGTCTCAGGCGTCGTCTTCGCCTGGCAAAGCGACGACCACTTGGGTGGCCGTTTTTCAAGGAAGGCCCGAATGCCTTCCTTGAAGTCATCCGTGGTGCGGGCTTCAGCATTCACTGCGATGGCTGCGTCAATCTCCGCATCCAAAGTGACCTTAGCCTGTCTGCTCAACAGACGTTTGGTCGTGGCAATGGCGCAAGGGCTGTTTTGGAGCAGGGTTTGAGCCAGACTCCGTGTCTCCGCCATCAAATCCGAAGCTTCGATAATCCTGGTAATCAGTCCCAGAGCAAGCGCCTCTTGCGCCTTGATGATGCGCCCCGTGAATAACAGGTCCCGAGCGACTTTTTCACCTACCTGCCTTCGCAGAAAAGCAGACACAATCGCCGGAACGAAGCCGATCTTCACTTCGGTGTATCCAAAACTCGCATCCGGAACCGCATACGTGAAATCACAGATCGTCGCGATGCCCATGCCGCCGGCGATGGCCGGGCCATTTACTGCAGCGATGGTTGGCTTTGGCGTGTCGTAGAGCGCGCGCAGCAGGTGTGCAATGCGCTTCGAGTCGGCAAAATGATCCATGCGCGTTTTCGTCGGAATGCTTTGCAGGTATTCGAGATCGAGACCCGCGCAAAAAGCCGAACCCGCACCGGTGAGAATGATCACCCCACATTCGGCGTTGCGTGCAGCGACCTCAAGCGTATCTGTCAGCTCTTCAATCAGCGCCGGGTTGAGTGCGTTGCGCCTGTCAGGGCGGTTCAGCGTGATTGTGAGAACGCCATCTTCGTTATGCGTCAGTAGAGTTTTCAAATGTGGCATGATGCGTTTCCTAAAAGACAGAGAATCTTATCGCATCCCATTACTGCACCATCTGTCCAAACTTTTGCTGGATAGCCGCATTCGCCGCCAGCAGGCCATCTAACGGACGCAGCGGGGGCAAATCAGCTCCCAGCCTCTGGAGTTCGGCAAGCGCAGCCTCGGTGGCAACGTTGCCAACCAACGCATCCTGAGCAAAGGGACAACCGCCCAGCCCGCCAAGCGCCATATCGAAGCGTCTGCAGCCGGCTTTGTAGGCTGCTGCAATTTTGGCGGCGGCTCCTTCCGGGCGCGCGTGCAGATGCACTCCCAACTCGATGTTTTTGTCCAGCGCTCCCAGCACTGCGCTCACCAGGTCGCCCACTTGCTCAGGCGTAGCAAGCCCGACCGTATCGGCCAGGGATATCTGTGTGATGCCCATGTCGGCCAGCAGTTCGCATGCGGCGATGACCTCGCCAGTATCCCAGGGATCGCCGTAAGGATTTCCGAAGGCCATCGAAATATACGTCACCACATCGAGACCAGCTTTGTAGGCTGCTTCGCCAATCGATTCGAGAGTCTCCAGTGACTCTTCCGGTGTTTGATGCTGGTTGCGCTTCAGAAACTCCTGTGAGACGGAGTAGGGGAACCCCAGAGTCGAGACGGCTCCTGTGTTGATGGCGCGCTCAGCGCCTTTCTGGTTGACGATAATGCCGATGATCTCGACATCATCCAGCGGATCGAGGTATTCCAATACCCGTTCCGAATCGGCCATCTGCGGAATCGCCGCTGGAGATACAAACGACACGGCATCGATGTGCTTGAACCCAGCCGCGATCAGCGTGCGCAAATAATCCGCCTTCACTTCAGCGGGGATTGTTTTAGGGAGACCTTGCCACGCATCGCGCGGGCATTCAATCAGTTTCACTCCAGACATGACTACACAGAGTAACAAGTCTGGCGTTATGCGTGCATGTAGGAGATGGCAAATAATGCGAGCACTGCCAGCCCGTGCACCGCAACGGCAGACATCAGGCCCGCCCATATGCCTTTCGAGCGCATCACAAGCATCGCCAGAAGGCCATAGAGAGGGAACTGGAGGTACATCATCAGTTGCGAGAGGTCATTCCCTAACTCGTTGGACAACCCAAGAGCAGGACTCTTTAGCAGCAGAACATAGGGATAGAGATAGCTGAAAGCATGCGGTCCGGTAAGCGCGAAAATACCAGCCATGCGAATGGTGAGAGGTGTTACGAGAATGCCCAACAGTACAGGCCACCAAGCCAGCCATCCGCCACTGCTCTTTTTCTTCTTCTTACGAGAAGACGTATTGCGGCGAGGAGCTGTAGAGGCAGAAGAGGAAGGCATGAGACGAGGATAACAGGGCGCAGGGCTCAGGTCGCAGGGCACAGAAAAGCAATAGGAAGGCGCTTTCGCGCCGATCTGGATAGACCCACATTTCGTCCTCCTGCGGAGGACGGAATATGGGGCACCCGTTTAGGAGTCCTGTCTTACGTCTGCAGAATCCCAACATTGAACTTGGGCACATCGGGATTCAGTGAAGCCGCCTCCAGCGCCGTCAAAATCGCCTCTCGCGTCTTCGCGGGGTCTATGATGGCATCGACCCAAAGCCGCGCCGCAGCATAACGGCAGTCGGTTTGCTCGGCATAGGTGGCCTTGATGGATTCGAACAGCTCCTGTTTCTCTTCATCACTTAGCTTCTTGCCGCCTCGTTCAAGCTGCTTGATCTTGATCTCGACCAATGTACTGGCAGCCGAAGCGCCGCTCATCACGGCGTAGCGTGCCGTTGGCCAGGCAAAGATAAACCGCGGATCGTATGCCTTGCCGCACATGGCATAGTTTCCGGCGCCGAACGAGCCGCCCACGATAACTGTAATCTTTGGCACAGTCGAATTCGAGACCGCCGTCACCATCTTCGCGCCCGACCGGATGATGCCCGTCCACTCTGCATCGCGGCCTACCATGAAGCCGTTCACGTCGTGCAGAAAGAGGAGCGGGACAAGGTTCTGATTGCAATCCATGATGAACCGCGCGGCTTTGTCCGCGCTTTCGGCATAGATCACGCCGCCAAACTCCATGCGCTTCTCGCCGGTGTGGCTAATCTGCTGCTGCGGCGTCTTCTGGTTTGCCACAATGCCCACGGCATAGCCGCCGATCCGCGCATAGCCGCACAGCACCGTCCGGCCATAGTCTGGCTTGTATTCGTCAAACTCGCTGCGGTCGACGATGCGCGCGATGACTTCGTGCATGTCATAGGTGTTGACGGCGGTTTTTGCGGGATCGGGGTCCAGCAGGGAATAGAGGTCCTGCGCCGGATATTTTGGCGCGTCATGTTCAGGATCGAATGAAGAACGGTCAAAGGGCGCGCGTGGACCATGCCCCAGCTTCGATACCAGCGAGCGCAGCCGTGCGATGCAAAGATGATCGTTGGGTTCCTTGTAGTCGACTGTGCCCGAGATTTCCGCGTGCATGGTTGCGCCGCCTAGCTCTTCGGCGGAATACTTCTGCCCGATAGCCGCCTGTACCAGCGCCGGCCCGGCCAGAAAGAGGCCGCTGCCCTCGGTCATCAGCACGTGATCGGTCATGACGGGGAGATAAGCGCCGCCGGCGACGCACATGCCCATGATGGCCGTCATCTGGGGAATGCCCATCGCCGACATGACGGCGTTATTGCGGAAGATGCGGCCGAAGTCATCCTGATCGGGGAAGACATCTTCCTGCAGCGGCAGGAAGACCCCGGCAGAGTCGACCAGGTACAGAGTGGGAATGCGGTTCTCCATCGCAATGTTCTGCGCGCGCAGAACTTTTTTCGCAGTCATGGGGAAGAACGCGCCTGCCTTCACCGTGGCGTCGTTGACGATGATCATGCACAGCCGGCCGGAAACACGGCCCAGCCCTGTTACAACGCCAGCAGACGGAGCGCCACCCCACTCCTCATACATGCCGAAGGCCGCGAAGAGGCTCAGTTCCAGCAGCTCTGTTCCGGGATCGATGAGCAGGTCCAACCGTTCGCGCGCGGTCAGCCGTTTTTTGGCATGCTGCGCTTCGATAGCCTTTGCGCCTCCGCCCTGGCGCAGAGTCGTTTCCTGCTCGCGGACATTTGCTATCAGACTGAACATGCCCTGCGCGTTGTTGCGCGCGCGATGCGTGTTGCAGTCAAACTTGGAAACGATCTGGGTATTCAGCTTAGTGGGCTCAGTCATTTCACTCTAGCTCGGTTGTCGAAAGACCCGTCAGAATAGCACGATGCGGCAAAGCTTGGCCGGATCTATCGGTGTAGCTATTTTGTGAAGATCGCTTTTGGACACATGGCATGCACACCAACCTTGCCGTCGACGAGTTGTGTGATGTCGACATCAATGGCAACACTGGTCAGCATATAGGCTTCATCGCGCGAGAGATGCTTCTCCGTCACAAGAAAATCAATCATGTTGCGGACGGCCATGGTTGTTGCTTCCTTCAGGTCTTCGCTGAAGCCCATGGCGATATAGTGGGTAGGCGTCTCAGCACGCGGCCACAGCAAATGCTGGTCCTTGTGCACGATGAATTGGAAAGTTCCCGAGAGAAAAGTTTCCATTGCGGTAATGTCGACTTCGCCATTGCCCTGTCCTGCGTGGCCGTCTCCCACTTCAAAGAGCGCGCCTTTGGCGTGTATAGGAACGTAAAGCGTGGTACCTGCCACCAGCTCCTTGTTGTCCATATTGCCGGCGTGCATCCACGGCGGAGCGCTGTTCAGCCTACCTGCAGACTCAGGTGGCGCAACACCCATGCTGCCGAAGAAGGGATGCAGCGGAATGCTGATGCCGGGAGCAAATTGAGCAGTCATGGTCTTGCGGTCAAGCGGAATGATCTTGTTGCGCCCGTAGGGAAAGTCGTCCGGTAGGAATCCCCGGCCCGCGCCGAAGGAGTTGCAGGCGAAGGGCGTGTCGATATCAATTTTCTGGATGCGCACTTCAAGCACGTCACCCGGTTCAGCCTCTTCAATCGCGACCGGGCCGGTGAGGATGTGGCCGCCTGGGCCTTTATCCGTCACCTTGTCGTGAATGTCGCGATCGTACTGCGGAATATCGGCTGGTTTCACACCGAGTTGTTCCAGTCGTTCGGGCGCAGGGCACGAGGAGGCAGTCTGAATGTGGACCGTGTCGCCGGAGTGGACGGTCAACACAGGTTTGGCGTGCGCCGAATAGTATCCCCAGACAACAGTTGTCGGAGAAGCAAGCAAAGTGTAGTCAGCAGCCTGCGCGAGCGGTGCGACTGAGAGAAGAAGGGAAGCGAGCAGCGGGAGATGCGTGCGCATGCCCGAATGCTAGCATGCGCATTTTTCAGCTTAATGCTGGAATGCCTTGTAACCCCAATGCCTCTGCATTCGCCTGCATCGCTGCAATGCAAAACCCGATGTGATCCTCAAGCGAAACTTCGAGCCCAGCCGAACCAGTTACGATGTCATCCCGATTCACGGCCCGCGCAAAAGCCTTGTCCTTCATCTTCTTTTTTACGCCCGCTACATCGACATCAAAGATGGATTTGGTGGGTTTCACCAGAGCGCAGGCTGTCAGAAATCCCGCCAACTCATCGCAGGCAAAGAGCGCCTTGGCCAAGTGCGTATCGCGCGGCACGCCGGAGTAGTCTGCATGCGACAGAATTGCCGTCCGGATCTCTTCAGGCCACCCTTGTTCCGCCAGTACGCGGTTACCTACGAACGGATGCTCTTCGAGGCTGGGATGCCGGTCGTAGTCGAAATCGTGCAACAGTCCGGTGATGGAATAGGTCTCGATCAGCGCCTCTCGCTCCGATCCAGACAGACCTTTCGCATCAGCTTCTTTTTCTCCATAGGCCCGCACGCAACTTTCTACCGCCAGTGCGTGTTTGATGAGGCTGGATGATTGCGTCCACTCGTTTAGTAAGGCCCAGGCTCGCTCGCGTGTGTAGTCGGAATGCAAGTGTGTTCTCCTGTCAACGTTTCATTTTGGGTTTTCTTCGGGTTTTCCTACGTTTTCTTCGGGTGACTCACAGTTTTCACTTGACAACCAAGATACCTGCCCTGCATCGTAAAAGAAATTGTTACGAATTCGCAGATATAATTCTGTGCTTTCGAACAAAGGAGGGCCCGCTCTGGCACTCCGTATAACTTATGGCAACTACCTTAGCAACCGTCGAGGCACGCGAGGTACTACGTTGCGACCACTGCAGTCTGGTGCAATTCCGCACGTCGAATTCCCTGTGCAGGCGTTGCCACAAACCCCTCGAAATGGAAGAACCAGAACCGCAGCTGCCACAACTGGTAGTCGCATCGAATCAACCCGCACAGGAACCTGACGGAATTGACGTGGCTCGTGCCGTGCGCGATATCCGCAAAGGCCGCAAGCTCAGCCAGCGGCAGCTCGCTGGAAGAATGCAAGTGCCTCGCACTTACATCTCGAAGATCGAGAATGGCAAGGCGATGCCAACGTTGTCCTCGATGGAACGGTTGGCGAATGCGCTGCAGGTGAATATCACCGATCTATTGCGCGATGCACGCAGCCGCCGCGAGCACGAGATTACAGCTATCTTCGCCGATCCGTTTTTAGCGGAGATTGCGCCGATGGTTGCCCAGTTCGATGCATTCCAGCGCTCGATGTTCCTGAACCAGGTGCGCGAAATGGCCGCAGGCCGCCGCCGCTTGGCTTAGGTTCAGAAGTCTCAGCAGTATCCTCGCGCCGTTTGGCTGTAAGTTAGTTCTGCGGCACGAGGTACGCGCGAGTGCACGTACAATCAGCATGGAGAATCCATGCGTACGTTTAACCCGGCAGATCATGCGCCGACTGATATCTACAAGCTTATGATCGGCCTCATCGTCCCCAGGCCGATTGCTTTTGTCTCCACCATCGATGAGCGGGGCATCCGCAACCTAGCACCCTTCAGCTACTTCACCGGATGCAGCACCAATCCTCCTGTTGTGTGCTTCTGTGCTGCCGTGCGTCCAGCACCGGCTCCGCCTAAAGACACGCTGCGTAATATTCAGGCAACGGGTGAGTTTGTCGTGAACATCGTCTCCGAAGAATTTGCTGAAAAAATGAACGCTACTTCAGCCGAAGTGCCTGCGGATGTAGATGAATTTGAACTTTCAGGCTTGACACCGCTGGCGAGTGAGCTGGTGAAGCCTTCGCGCGTAGCCGAGAGCCGCGTTCAGATGGAGTGCAAGCTACGCCAGATTGTCCATGTAAGCGACAAGCCCGGCGGTGGGAGCCTCATTCTGGGGGATGTGCTGCGTTTTCACATCAGCGAAGAGATTGTGGATAACTACAAAATCGATCCGGACAAGCTAAAGGCTATTGGACGCATGGGTGGTCCAACGTATGTACGGACTCACGACCGATTCGACATGCAAAGGCCAAAGTAGGCGGCTAAAAAGCGGTCAGCTATGATCCGGTCAGCGGAAGCCACTTGATTGTGCTTTTCCTCTTACTAAAACCTCCCGGTTAGCTTGCGAACCCTTCGACAAGCTCAGGGTAGGCACTGGAACACGCGGCAAAAGCCCTGTTCTTAGGAAGAAGTTAGGAAGCTTATAACGCATCCAGGCTGACGGCTTCATTGCTGACCGCCTCTTAGAGCAGTTTTCCTGTTGCTGTGTACCACCGGATTCATACCAGTGCGTCTTTTCTTAACGGAAAAGCCGCGCCAGCAGTTTGTCTTCGGTATACACCTACAGGAAAACTGCTCTATCCTCAACGATTTGCCAGCGACACATCACGTGTACGCGTGTGAAATGGGCAGCTTCCACTCTCCGGCTCGTTATCGTCAGGAAGCGCATACTGCTTCCATTCGCGGTTGGTGGGGTTTCCGTAGAATCCTATATCGGGATGCACTGACATTCCGTCATAAGCCAGCATGCGTTTGTGAATGCGTTGCCGGATATCTGCTGCGATCGGCTGTGAAGTCGCTGGATCGATGAAGAGAGATCTGGGCTGAAATACAAGCACGATGCCTGGACCAAGATTCCTGCTACGGCGCCGCCAATAGGTGGGAGACGCTCCGACGACAAACATCTCGCATCGTTCGAATGAGAACTCCCACAGAGGATCATCGGGCGTTCTGTCCATGGCCGGATCGCGGTCGCGCTCATGAAGAAACTGCAATACCTTCCAAAAACGAGCGACAAAGGATGTGTGATCCGCAATGGATGGATCGGGTTCAAAGAACGCGACCAGGCTGCAGCGTTCATAGTGAGGCGTGCCAATGAGACTGACGAATTGCTGCATGTTCGTCACAAATTCATTCAAGCGATGCTGAGCAGCGAAGGTGTAGAGCATTTCTCCGCGCGCCTCGCCACCCTGGCCAAAGAAGCAAGGATACTCAGGAGCGCGGAGCTTGGCTTTGTATTGTTCATACGCTTCGAGCTTCCAGCTATCTTTAGGAGTGATTCCCAGCCTGCCTTGATCGAGAACCCGGTTCGTCCAGTTTTGAAGGCCAGCACCCATCATGACGCGGCTGTCCTCACTGCTGGCGTCTTCCTGCCACGGCGTGCTAAGCGGACCATGCGGCGGAAGCCTGCTCGCTGCTGTTCTCCCCACGAGCCGCTGACCAATGCCGGTTCGGCCAAAGCATCCCCGGTCTCGACCGTGTTGTCGCGGAATTTTGCGGTTCCAAAGAGCATGTCCCACAACGACAGAGCCGTGCCGAAGTTGCAACTGCGTCGTCCTGCAGCACGCAATGCGTGATGCGTGCGATGGAATTGCGGAGAGATGAACACATGCTCGCCGAGCCATCCATAACTCACTCGCGTGTTCGAGTGCGCCATGCTGCCAAGAAGCCGGAAGCAAAGAATAAGGAAGGGAAACTGCATCGATGGCACTCCGATGACCAGCCCCACAGTGATGAGCCACACATACGTGATCGCGTCTTCCAGAACATGCGACCGGTCATCGGACCAGAAGGTCATCTGCTCTTCCGCATGATGCAGGGAGTGAATGCCGTACCACCAGCCATACCTGTGCGATAACCGGTGACGCCAGTAGTCGGCGAGATCGAGGATGGCGAAGTTGACGATGAAGACGACGGCAGGCCATGAGGCAAGAATGGGGATCAACGCTGGGAGCGACGGCTGCGAAATAGCGTGAGCGCGCAGAAATCCACTGAGACTCTGATGCAGCCAATCGTATTCAAAATATGCGATAAGCGGAAACAGGATGGTGCGAACGAAGAATGCATAGGTTACGTCAGCAGCGATGGAGTTGCGTTTGGACCAGCTCGTAAGCGGCCAGAATCTCTCAAGAGGCGTACAGATCAAGAAGCTGATGAGCAGTTCCGTGACTCCGCATGCGGCGAAGAACACCCACAGCGAAACAACATGGCCATGCTGTTGCAGGCCAATCCTTGCCAGAAAAGATTGAATCGAACCGATAATGCAATCGAAGCCCACCACGTTCAATGGACTGGTGTGAGGTGTCCACATCTTGTCGCCCTCCACGTATCCAACTGCTACCAGCCTGGCAGTTTTGACGGGAACGTTCCAAATGTTTGCAGGGAACAGCGGGCTTTATGCAGGGAACAACTCTGAGCTACTGTTGGATATGCCGCGAACGACCGAGGTGTTGTTTCAGTTAATCAATGCGGGATCAGCTTGAATTGCTGAATCGAAACCTTTGCACCGCCTAGTGCACGTTCCTTAGCGGGGAGAAAAAATACCGTAATTTCATCGAATCGGCGAATCTTGCTTGTAGAGGAGATAGAAAACCGTAGCACCTCTTCTATTGGCGAACGGTTTATTGAAAAATGAGAGGCTTCACTCGACAGGATTGATCTTTCACCAAGATACTGCGACGGCCTACTTGGTGACGTGGCGTCTGTTAGAGCAACGCCGATTGCTATCCTGCCGGGACGGTTATCAGCATTTGTGACGGCAACCTGTAACTCAAGACAACAATTCAAATCAATCGGTGAACTGAGCTTCTGATGCGCTTCCATAAGAAGCGGGTGCCAATCCGACGAGTGAATATCCACAAGTGCAGGTTGGCCATGCACTATGTGAGCCTTTAGACTCGGCTTCTTATCGGGAGCTTTGAAGTACCAGTATGGACCGTCAAAAGGAATCACCAGTGGTTTGGATGTATTCCATGCTCCCAAAGAATGCATGTGCAATGGAGGCGGAACGATCTCTGTCTTCTTCTTTGGAGGTGGCCACAGCACAATGCCTGCATAACTGGATTTATCTTGTTCACCCGAATATTTCAAAAATTGATTAGGACTTTTATGGAGCAGCTCACCCCCTCCAAAGAGTCCGTGTAATCTTGCGGCCATGAATCCATCATTCAACCAGGGAAGCAAAGCCAGTGATGTGGCTAAAACAGCAAGTACAGACATCAGCCACAGTTTTGCCGGTCTTTTATTTTTTCGTTTTTCCTCATCCTCTATTGTTATAGCTGTCCATTGTCGTGCCATTAGAAAAGAGGACATCGATAGCAAGAGGCATGCTTTAGCGATATTACCTGTTAGAAGAAGTAGAACCGACGCCTGCACGCTAACCGATACGCATAGTGCATGCCATGGACGAGAACGGTCCGCAGGCATACCGGCAAAAACCGGCATGTTACTGGGTTGCGAGTGCCGTAAAGCTATCTGAACAGCCTCAACTTGATCGGCAAAATTGCGCCTGAGGCAAACTGTTGTGATTGCCGTAGCTACAGGTATCACCACTAACATCCAGACTGAGTGCTGGCGATAGAACAGAATGATGCAAGGAAGAAATGCCCAGCTTATTCCCAGATCGAGGGAGAGCGAAACAAGATCAAACGAAGGTTTTTCTGAAAGAAGAGACCACAGAATCCGTATTCCTGCGGTCCCTGCTGCCGCCGTGAGTGCGACATACTCGATAGCTCGGAAAAAGAGCGTTGTCCAGGAAAGCGTGTGTACTTGCGATAATTGGCAAAACAGAAGGGCTGCTATCAAGGCAGCCAGTAAGCCAGAGAGGAACAGAGGCCAAATATAACCAGCGTCTCCGCTCTTGTTCACACTTTCCTGAATAGTTGTTAATCCACTGAAGTTATCACGCGCAGACGGGTTCCCGGATCCACTTTCCAGCACCGCAAATGAGTGCTGGCTACTCATAGCGCAAAGCTTCTACCGGGTGAATGGAAGCAGCACGCCGGGCGGGCAACAGGCATGCGATGACCGAACACAGAACAAGCAGGAGAGTAGCTGGCATAAGGCTATGGGAGCCTAGTTGATCGTTATTCATCCACCTGGTCAGAAGTTTTTGGATGAGTATGTCGGCTGCTAACCCCATCGCAAGGCCAACGGCAACGCTTTGCGCTGCTACTCGCGCAGCAATCCATAAAATGTGGCTGCGGGATGCTCCAAGTGCCATACGAACGCCGAATTCAGAGGTTCTTTGCGCAGTGCTATAGGAGACGACACTGAACAATCCTGCAAGAACAAGCAGCAGCGCGATGGCCGAGAAAAATCCGAAAAGGATAGAGAAGAGACGTTGACGCGTCCACTGTGAATCGCGTTCGATTGCTTCTTTAAGATCGAAAGTCCCGTCCGCAACCTGCTGATCAGAAGCTACCGACTGAACGGCTGCTCTTACGGAATGCAGCAACGCAAGCGGTTCACTCTGGGTACGGATTTCAAACTGAGCATAAGGCGCCATGAACGTGGTGTACGGGAGATAGATTGCGGGCACAGCAGGCCTGTCAATACCATCATTCCGAAGATCCGCAATCACTCCGACAACTTGCCGCCAACCGTCGCTCTCGGGAGAAGATGCCTCCAACGAGCCAAAGCCCTTGAAGGAAGGGATACGTAATTGCTGTCCGATTGGGTTTTCATGCGGACAATAGCGCTGCGCAAAGCTCTGATTCACGATAGCAACAAAATCTCCGCGCTTATTCTCAATTTGATCCCAGACACGGCCTTGCAGAAGTGGAATTCGCAGTGTCGCAAAGAACTCCGGGCTGACCAGATGGACACGAGCTTTCTTGTCTTCGCCATTTTCCTTGCCGGAAATAACAAACGAGTGCTCAATGCCGCTATAGGGCGGTGTTGAATCTGTGCCAACAGCAACTGAAGTCACTCCAGGAACGGAAGCAATTTTCTGCCTCACCTGCTCAATAAAAGCTGCACGTCCTTCTCGGGATTGAATGCCCTCCCAGTCTTTTGGATTGGTCCAATGCATCACGATTCCTGCCTGCATGACATTTCTGGGGTCATAGCCAAGAGGCACTCTCGTTAAATGGAGGAATGCACTCATCGCAGTTCCGGCTGTTGCCAGCAGAAGAAGCGTCAAAGCAATCTGCCCGGCGATCAATACATTCAATCTGCGTTTGCCGCGACTGCCGGCAATTCTGCGCAAACTTGCTTGCATTGTGCGAGCCAGGTCGGGACGCGACAAACGCAATGCGGGAACTAATCCAAAACATATGCCGGATAAGAGCGCAAGCCCGACTGAAAATCCGAGCACTGGAAGGTTCATGCGAATGACAGATTCGGCAGGAAACGAATTTGGAGATAGATGCAACGGTAGCTTTGCCAACCAGTACGAAACAGCCACGCCAAGCGCAGCGCCAGAGAATGACACCACCAGCGATTCAATCAATAGCTGTCGAATGATCCGCCAGCGAGATGCGCCGATGGCGCTGCGCACTGCCAATTCATGCTGGCGCGCTTCACCGCGGGCGAGTAGAAGAATGGAGCAGTTTGTACACCCTATGACCAATAGAATGAGGACTGCAGCCAGGAGTAACGCCAGCGTATGACCAGTGTTCTGCGCATAAGGAACGACAATCGGCTGCAATTGCAAATGAAATTTCTTTGGAAAAGGGTGGGGGTCTTCTTTTGCGAACTGCTTTACCAACGCGAGCAGTTCCGCATCCGCCTGGATGGGATTGACATTGGCTTTCAACTTGATCCAGGGAATATACGGCCATTTGATTGGAGGATTCACGGTGTCGTGCAGCATGCTCCGTGGAAGATAAACATCTCCAACGCCTGTTGTGTCATTGAATGCAAAGCTGCGCGGCATCACGCCAACAACGGTGTAGTTGACGTTGTCCAACTGGAGAGTGCGGCCCATCACCGCGGAATTACCATGGAAATAGCGCTGCCAGAACCTGTAATTGAGTATGGCAACTGGCTGTCCCCCACCCTGAGCGTCAGATGGTTGGATCCCGCGCCCAAGTAAAGCACGCACGCCAAAAAAGCTGCTTGCATTTTCAGTTAAGTAGTATGCCGCGACATCCTCGGGAAGCTCACCGCCTGTAATCTCCGTGTTGACTCTTCTGAATCCAAGCAAACTTTCAATCGATTTGGCCTGACGAAATATCTCAAACTGAGATTTGTACATCGCGAACCATCTCAGTTCCTGAGGGTTCTGCTCATTGATAATCACGGGATTCATGATTCTGTCCGAATCCGCATAAGGAAAAGGATGTAGGAGAACCGCATAAATCAGGCTGAACATCGCCGTTGTCGCTCCAATGCCTAAAGCGAGCGAGAGGATAGCAACACTGGAATATCCAGGATTCTTGAACAAAGAGCGCAGGCCATAGCGGATATCGGCGCCAAGTTCATCAAATGCGCGCAGACCTATGGCATCTCTGTATTTTTCGTTCTGCGTGTCCGGACGGCCAAGCTCGATGCGTGCTTTTCGTTCGGCTTCTGCCGGAGTCATTCCCTGTTGAATAAGGTCCTCCACATAGACGTCGATATGAAATCGGAATTCCTCTTCCACTTCATCGTGAATGCGGGAATGCCCAACAACAGCTCTCCACCAGCAGCGGAGAGTAGCAAAAAGGCTCATATTCCCCCCGCTTTTGTTTGCAGAATGCTAGCTACAACACTGGCCATATCCGACCATTTCGCTGCTTCCTCTTTTAGCTGGTGTTTTCCAGAAGCTGTAAGGCGATAGAACTTGGCCCTGCGGTTGTTTTCCGACTCGCCCCATTCGCCTTCAATCCAGCCATTCCGCTCAAGGCGATAGATGGCGGTATAGAACGAGCCTTGCAGGATTTCCAGGCGTTCTCCTGAAATCTGCTGAATACGAAGCAGAATACCGTATCCATGGAGAGGCCCCAGAGAGACGGCCTTCAAAATCAACACCTCTAACGTGCCTTGTGGAAGATCGACCCGCTTTGTCATGTCTCTCCTATTTGGTAAAGGAGAGTACGCCTTCTTCCCCTATCCGGTCAAGGAGAGTGACGGTTGCTGTAAAATCGGTAACCCGGAAACCTACCCATTCCCGCCCACTAGAACCTCTGGCGAATCTTCATCCAACCACGTACACTGGCTGCTTATACAGTCAGTGATGAAACGAACAGATTCGCATCCAACACTCGCGGATGTAGCGCGCAAAGCCGGTGTAGGCACCACTACTGTTTCCCGTGTCATTAATGGTGGACACAGGGTCAGCCAGCGTACTCTCAACCGGGTCCAGGCGGTGATTGACCAGCTTGGATACATGCCGAACCAGGCGGCCCGCATCCTGAAGGGCGAACGGACGAAGACCATCGGCCTGGTCATCCCAAGCATCGCCGATTCCTTCTTCGCCAGTTGTGCCGAGGCGGCACAGATGATTGCCCGCGCGCACGACTCACTGCTGATCGTCACCGTCACAGGCAATGATCCTCATATCGAGATGGAGAATCTGAACGTGCTCATCCGGCATCGCACCGATGGGCTTATCCTTGCGCCGTCAAACTCTCAAAGCGTGACACTCGCGGAGTTCCTCAATAGAACAAGCGTTCCGGTGATATGCCTCGACCGCCCTGTGGCAAAAGCGAAGACCCCGTATGTTGTCATCGACAACTTCAATGGAGCTCGCCTGGCTACGAACCATCTCATCGGTCACGGCTATAAGCGCATTCTGTGCTTAGGCGGAGAGACCACGTTGTATACCATGCGGGAGCGTCTGCGTGGTTATCGCCAGGCCATGTCCGAGGCCGGACTGCCTTCGCTCGAAGATATGAGCGTGAACGACTACAAATCCGCCGAATACGCCATTGAGAGCCACATGGCGGCATCCACACTGCCTGACGCGATCTTTACGCTCAAGAACAGCACAACGATCTATACCTTTGAGACCCTGCAAAAACTCAAGATTGCCATTCCCAAAACAGTCGCGCTGCTTGGCTTTGATGACTTTGAACTCGCCTCAACCTTGCGTCCTTCGATCAGCGTTGTCCAGCAGCCCATTGAGGACATCGGTCGCATTGCTGCCGAGCTTCTTTTCGAACAGCTTTTTCATGAAGGGCGTGGCAAATCTACGAGCACGAAGCACAGGCCGGAGCAGATCAAGCTCGATACGAAGCTGATTTTGCGGAATTCCTGCGGATGTACTGTTCATAATCCATAAACAAATATCCCTAAATTAGTGGTATCGTTTCCATGTCGATCTTCGTTGTTGTAATATGGGCGAAGATACTGGAAAAACATTACTTAAGGCTTTCATCGTTATGCATTCCCTGCCCTCCTACTCTTCCAGCCTTACCCACACACTGACCCGCGCATGACATCAGCATCGGATAAACACTTCAGCATTGGCGTAGACCTGGGGGGTACGAACCTTCGCATTGCCGCCTACACGCAAGCTGCGGGGATTCTGGAGACGATTCTGCTTCCCACCGAGCACAGCGCCGGGCCAGATATAGTGGTGCGCGGCATTTGCGACAGCATCCGGCAACTACGCAACAAATATTCCACAGAATTCACCTTGATGGGTGTTGGCATGGGGACGCCCGGCCCGCTCGAACTGCCACTCGGAAGGCTGCATAATCTGCCGAACCTTCCTAGCTGGGATGGATTCTATTTGCGGGCTGCCCTCGAAAGCTGTCTTGAGAGCCCAATCATCCTGGAAAGCGATGCCAATGCGGCGGCCCTGGCGGAAAGCGCGCTGGGACGCGGACGTTCGCTAGGCGTCGATTCACTCTGCATGCTGACTCTCGGTACCGGCATCGGGAACGGCATCATTTTGCACGGCAAAGTCTGGCATGGCATGACGGGTATGGCCGGTGAGGCCGGTCACGTGACTGTCTATGCCGATGGTCCTGCTTGCGGATGCGGCAGCAATGGCTGTCTTGAGATGTATGCGTCTGCGACGGCTGTCGTGCGCATCGCAAAGCAATGGATTGCTTCTGGGAAGTCCACAAGTCTCTCCGCTTTGCAGAATGGCAACGATGGCTTGACGGCGCGACATCTCGGCGAAGCAGCACGCAGCGGAAATGCCGATGCTGCTGAGATTTTTGCTCAGGCAGGTAAAGCGCTTGGTATTGGATTGGCAGGTCTGGTGAATACGCTGAATCTGCCGCTTTATGTTGTGGGCGGTGGTCTGGCTCAATCCTGGGATCTGATGGCTCCTACGCTTTTTGAAGAATTGCGGCACCGCAGCTATGTCTACCGGCTTACGGAGCCGGGCAAAAGTGTCACATCAGAAACCGTCTCCGGCGGCACGCAGGTTTTGCCCGCCGAACTAGGCTCGGAGTCAGGTCTGCTCGGAGCGTGTATCCTTCCCTTTTCAGAACACGCGCCGGTGCAGGCGTGAGATAGACAAAGAGGTCAAGACAACCGCATGCGTTTGAACTATTACCTGCTCAAGAGCACCATCGTAGGAGCATTAGGCGGCCTGCTCTTTGGTTTCGACACAGCCGTTATTTCAGGAACCACGCATCAGCTTTCCGATCTCTTCCATCTCTCGCCCGGCGCGCTCGGCTTTACCGTCTCCATTGCGCTCTGGGGAACCGTTATAGGCGCCATCGCCGCTGGACCTGTTGGACAGAAACTAGGCGGACGCGAAGCCTTGCGCATCATGGCCGTTCTTTACGTTGTCTCTGCGCTTGGCTCGGCTTTCTCCTGGAACTGGTCCGCATTGGTTGCCTTCCGTTTTATCGGAGGACTCGGCATTGGCGGTTCATCGGTACTAGGTCCGGTCTATCTGGCAGAGCTTGCACCGGCTAAAATTCGTGGACGCCTGGTCGGCCTCTTTCAGATCAATATTGTCATCGGCATCTTGCTCGCGTATGCGTCCAACTATGGCATTGCGCGACTGGGCTTCGGTATGGCCGAATGGCGCTGGCAGTTGGGAGTAGCGGCAGCTCCGGCCATTCTCTTCCTCATCATGCTCTTCGGCATTCCCCGCAGCTCGCGTTGGCTGGTCACGCAGAACCGTATCGATGAAGCCCGGCGCGTGCTGCAGATGATGGGTACTCCCGACTCCGAAGCAGAACTCAAGGAGATCGTCGACTCTATTCACGTCGAACGCTCGGCTAAATCGGAGCCGCTCTTCCGCCGCAAATATCTGCTGCCCATCTTTCTCGCCGCAAGCATCGGCATGTTCAACCAGCTCTCGGGCATCAATGCGATTCTCTACTACCTCAACGACATCTTCGCCGCAGGCGGTTTCAGCAAGCTCTCCGGAGACAAGCAGGCCGTGCTCGTCGGCGCCATGAACCTGCTGGCAACCATGCTGGCCATGACGGTCATCGACAAGCTGGGCCGCAAGACACTGCTGCTGATCGGCTCGGTAGGCACAGCAGTCTGCCTTGCCGGAGTCGCTGCCATCTTCCACGCGCAGCAGGGACAGAGTTATCTGGTCTGGCTGTTGGTCGGCTTCATCTTCTTCTTTGCCATCTCCCAGGGAGCCGTGATCTGGGTCTATATCAGCGAAGTCTTCCCTACGCGCGTCCGGTCAAAGGGGCAAAGTTTGGGCAGCTCCGCACACTGGATCATGAACGCCCTCATATCAGGGACATTTCCGCTGCTGGCGAAACACTCCACTTCCATTCCCTTTGTCTTCTTCTCCGCGATGATGGCGCTGCAGTTCTTCGTTGTACTGTTTGTCTATCCGGAGACCAAGGGAGTCACGCTGGAGCAGTTGCAGCATAAGCTAGGCATCAGCTAAAGCGCCTCTCTTTTCAAACCAATACCACCCCACTCAAGCAATAGAAGCTTGAGTGAGCCACCCGCCATCCGACCACAACATATCTGTAGAATGCGATGTATCGGATTAATCACGCATCAGAACTTTCAATGCTGCAGAAATCTTGGTAAAAAATGACTTCTCCGAAGATCGAGATAAGGACACAAGCAATGAAAATATCCTTCGTTCTACCTATCCTTTTTCTGTGCTCGATAGCATCAGCTCAAGGAAAGCACCGACTCGGACAGTATCCTGTAAACCAAAATCCGAACGACTACACCATCAATGTCCATGTCTCCGCAACTCATTTTCGACAGTGCGCTATTGTTGAGCTCAATGCTCCGTGCGGTGAGGGAGTCTATGTGGACGCAATCCTGAACGGGAAGAAAGTTGAGTTGTTAGGCGTGGTAGATAAGGACCGAACGTTCCTTATTGTTCCCGGCGACTATCGTGCCATGCTCTCGAAAAAAACCCGCGTTAGCAGTAGCGAAGTTCTTTTCCAACAGTATTACGTGCTTTTACCGGATAAGACCGCATGGCTTTGTGAGATTACCGGCTTTTCCGAATAATACGGCAATTACAGAGCGCATTGGCGGGTGCCTACTCTACCTTTCGTTTGGACCCATTTCCTCTCGTAACGCTGTTGGCTTCTAGTTTGATGACACGCTCTGGCGGGTGGCCCACTCAAGCCTCTTTTGCTTGAGTGGGAGAGTGGGGGAAGCAGGATGCTAAACTCACCCATGCCTTCCAGAGTGGAGCAGCTTTCGCCACTATGCAACTGGATATAAAGGAAGCGTAGAGATCGAATCAGAATGGACGGCTCGAGATCGCGAACGGACAGCAGGACGACTTGCCCCAGCTATATGTAACCCCACTCAAGCAACAGAAGCTTGAGTGGGCCACCCACCGTCCTGTTCGCCTATCCGGAGACCAAGGGTGTGACCCTGGAACAGTTGCAGCATAAGCTGGGAATCAGTTGAATGTAAGCTTATGAAGAAGTAAATGCCATCCTTCACCCGCCTTAGTGAATCGTGACGCTGCTTTTCCCATCAACCTTATAAAAGTCCAATGTCAGATCCACTGCTACTGCGGCCTTATCTTTCGCAGGCCCGAAAGTAAATCCATAGGCCGTAAGCAGAGGGTCTGTCGAAATTTTGTGATAAAGACCATTGACGGCCATCTCATCAAATACATCTCCGGGTTTCATCCCCAACAATTCCCGCGCCTTCCTCTCTTGTTCAGCATTGAGATTGTGGATGATCAAACTGCGCAAGTGATAGACCGGCCCAGGATTAACGCTGAGATGATAAGAAACGAGCGCTTTTGCGTGATCGAGCACTCCCGGACCACGAATTTCAACGTCCGCATATCCATAATGCCAATAATATGCACGTAATTCTCCTGCCAGCCGTCCAAAAGGGCCGGCACCTGCAATATCTCCAGGCTTTTGCATGAAAAACTGTGACAAATCCCTCCCCTGCAAAAGTGGGCCACCATCTGCTGTGATCGACGAAATGCGGTATTGAGGACCGAGAGTGACCGAAACTACAAGGTTCACAAGGTAATGATCATCATCGCGACGAGGGGCATCATGCACAATATCAATCTGGGCTTGCAAGTAACCCTGCGATTCTAATTTCTCTATTGTGTTCGATCGTACTAGCCAGTCTTGTTGAGCAGAATATTCATGCCCCTCTCTCGCTCGGAGATTTTCATGCAAAGAAGCCACGAGGTCTTCGGGAGCATGAGAAATAACAACCTTGTCAACAAGCACCTGCGGAGACGAGATGCTGAATACAATAGCAGGTACTGGAGCTCCCGGAGCACGCTCACCACTGAGAGAGAAATCAGATGGCTCCACGCTTAACACCTCAGCCTCAATCCCCTTTTCCTTCAGCAGTATTTTGAGCGCGTCACGCACCTTACCCTCGGACGTAGTCGTGGGCTTAATCTCATCACCTAGCCCAGTAATTTGCTTCTTCAGCAGAGCACGTAATTCATCGTCGCTCCACCAGATAAAGTTGCTGAAGCTATAAGGCAGATAGGTTGGATGATTTTGTGCCTGCTTCACTGTTTGTGCTGAACCAGTGGCTAATGCAAACAGTGTCATTGTGACAAGAAATGCACCGCGATAATAGCAATCTGTTTTCGATCTTAATCTCATACGAACACAGCCCCGTCCATATCGTAAGCGGAAGCCTTTGTGAAACGCAGAGGAATTCAATTTAACCAGCTATTTCGCTGGGTGGCCCACTCAAGCTTCTGTTGCTTGAGTGGGGGAAACGGATACCCCTGCCTTTTGTTGTCAAGCTCACAAAATGGAATCTTCCTACTAACTCACTCATCCCAAATCAAATACCGCAAAAAGAAATTTGGCACAGAATTATCTCCCATTCGATAAAATAGATATAGGAAGAACAAACAGCCCAGCCGCAAAGCTGGGCTGTCCCCTTTTTGCCAAAGGCATGGCACCTAAGCCTTAGATCTCAATTGATCCGTTTTCAATCAACAAACCCACCTAAGGCGTAGGTGGGGATCAAAATCAGCGTATTTGACTCCACCTAAGCCTTAGGCAGAAGTGACTTGTTTTCAATCAAGTAACGAGCTAGGCCTTACGTCTTACTTTGATAATTTGCTGAAAATAAATCACTTGCATCACGAGGGGGAGGGGTAGACAGTTAGCCTGATTTCGCGCTGACTAGAATGTCCCAACTATTTGTGCTGATACTCAAGCTTCGGATACCAGTCCGTGCCACGGCCTTGCGGTGCCCAGTCCAGCATCTGCCATAGAGGATCAAGATCCGGGGCGCCGCGCGGATCTTGTCCGGGATCGGCCATATCACCGCCCATTTCGTTGGTATAGAAGTGCCGAATACGTCCGTCGCGCAAGGTGGAGACGCTGAAGCCGGGGACATCGTCGTCTTCTGGATTGACGTATGTACGGGTGTACGCGCCGGAGCCGTCGGAGACAAAAGGAAGATACGCAAAACCGCGCTGCTTCTTGTACTCAACCAACCGCTCGATCGGCGAGCGTGCCGAGACGGCGATGGCAACGCGCTCCCGCAGATTGACAGCGGTCCCGTTCCAGGAGCTCAGGAATGACGTGCAACTGGGACAAGGCGCATTGCGTTG
>Ga0137415_10000604_pt1 | contig 35083 bp, 33 predicted proteins | sample CZODoug3_1_1_16f_FD_183082 | JGI IMG/M metagenome (GOLD analysis project Ga0137415, IMG submission 183082) | Vadose zone soil fungal communities from Angelo Coast Range Reserve, California, USA - CZODoug3_1_1_16fungal (Hybrid Assembly) | ecosystem: Environmental > Terrestrial > Soil > Vadose...
TCCGAGCATCGCATTCGCGACGTTCGCGATGAACTCAAGCTCGGCGACCAGGTCCTCGTCAAGGTTCTCTCCATCGAGGGCAACAAGGTCCGCCTCTCCCGCAAAGCCCTGATCCGCGAAGCCCGGGAAAAGCAGCAGAAGAGCGCCGCCGCCGGCGGTGGCAGCCCCTCTTCCTCCAGCGACGAAGGTCACGGCGGCGATTCCGGCTCCCACGAATAAGTGTTCTATTCTTGTCCTCTAAGGGCGTCCGCCGCGGCGGACGCCCTTTTTCCTTGTCCTCGTCTACTTCGCCGCTGCGTGGTGGTCGTAGCTAATCACCCGCGTAATCTTCCATGCCCCGTCTTTGTACTGCCACAGATGAATGAATCTTCCTTCCCCGACTCCCTCGGTGTCCTCGTGCCCTGGGTGGTGGAAGCGGTGAATGCCCATTTCCACCGCGCCATACCCCTTCATGTAATACACCTGCAAAGTCCCCGGAACGAGCTCGCGGGTGGTTTTGCCGCAGATATTCTTTTTCACGCTGTCGGTCAATTTCTCTCTGCCGAGCGTTACGCCGCCCTGATCGTGATAGAACTCCACGTCCTCGACGAAGAAGCTGCTGAACTTCTCCAGGTCACACCGGTTATAGGAATCAAAAAGCGCCGCATCCAGCGACGCGATCGCCTTATCCAATTCTTGCTGCGATTTGATGTTTTCGAGCGACGGCACCGCCTGGGCCTCCACTCGTCCAGCAAGCAATGCAAGCAGCGGTAAGAGCAACGCCATTCGTAAAAGCGCATAGAACCTTTTCATCGAGGACTCCCTTTCCTGGGGATAAACTGCACAGCAGGGTATACGGAACTAACCCAGGCAATGTTCCACCGGCCCTGGACGCGCGCCACGCCCCCCTCAGTAGCGCCGGCTTCCAGCCTGCATCTTTTTATTCGTCTAACTGGAGTCGCTTCCCAAAAACAAAGCCCCCGATTCTCATCGGGGGCCTTTCCTATTTCGCCCAATAACAGCGGAGCCCAAGCCCGGCAGCTTTTTCGTATCCTTTACTTCCTTAATCTCACTTCAAGCGTGTGCGCAATGCACCGCATCCAGCGCCCCCCAAAGCGCGTCCAGCGCCTCATTCGTAGTTGCCAAAATCTCCTCTTCGTCCCCGCTGGCGTGCTCTTCCAGCCACCCGCGCCAAGCCGCGCGGTGCGCCTTGTCCGCTTCCTCGTGCACCTGGAAGTACGCCAGCCCCTCTGGCTCCGTCACTCCATAAAACTTCTTCAAGCCATCGATCTTCGTCGTGGCAATTTCCGGGACCTGCGATTCATACGCGTAGAGTGCTGCTACCGCCTCCGCCACTGGCCGGTCTCCGCAAATCTCCCGAAACGTTCGCACCACCGCCTGTGTCCCTGGCAGGGAAGGGCAGCATGTAATGTCATCCTCGCCCACTCCCACTGCCGCCGCAAAATCCCGCCACAGTTTCGGATGCGCCCCTGCTGGATTCTCTTCCTCTGCCAGGTTCTCCCGGATCAATCCCTGCAGCGGGCCCTCCGTCCGCGCCGCCAGCACCCGCAAGTGCTTCGGAAACGCCTCCACGTGCCGGTAATACTGCGCCGCATAAAGCTGCAGCGCCTCGCGGCTCAGCTTTCCCGCTTGCCAATCCTGATAAAACGGATGCTTCAGCAAACTCTTCTCCGCAATCGCCGCGTCAATCCGCGCCAGCATCTCTACGTTGCTCATGGCCGTCGTCCTCCCGGGTTCGCCCCGCCTCAATTGCGGGCAACCGTCTCTCCAAATTCGTGTCGCGCATTGTACCAAACTTCGGAGCAAATTGTCGGTAAGGACGATCAGGGGCCGTGGGCAACTTATCCAAAACTTAGCTCGTGGCTGTGTTACAAGAACAATCCGATCCCAACGGTCAGTAGCCCTTGCAAAGGATAAGGTCAACAGCCTTTTCGTTTCTTATGACAACCATCCAAGGGCTATCACGGAGAAACGCCACATCCTCTCTCTTGCCTTGGGTCTCCACCTGCCCAGCGGCTCCCGGGGTTGAGTAGCAGCCCCGAAGATATGGTGTTGCCTCATCCAGGGTCCGTATGTATCCAAAACGGATCTTGAGTTGTTCTCTAGTCAGTCCTTGTACTTGCCTCACAGGCCAGACATCGTGGGACATCGCCGCCAAGGCGGAATCAAGATTCACGTTGCTATTTAGGCCGTGTTTCCACAGCACATAATAGATGTTCTTGGGGTCCACATCGTCTGGATAGGTGCCCAGCCAAGTGATGAAAACGCCCAGCGATAGAACTACGCCAACTCCGATAAAGAATGCGGCAAACGCGATTTGTACAAGCCATCTCTTTTTATTTAGTGGATTCATTGCGCTGCCTACCTGCGATGAGCAGTTTCCTTCTGCGATCGTAACAGAAGAATCAAAGCCCTCATTGACGCGCTCACGGGAAACAGTTGCGCCACCCGGTCAGGATCCCGTCCCGTGCACGCGCTCAATATCCGCGCCAACTCCTTGCAGCTTCTCCACGATCCCCTCATACCCGCGGTCAATGTGATAAACGCGTTCAATCATCGTCTCGCCGTTCGCCACCAGCCCCGCCAGTACCAACCCCGCGCTCGCCCGCAAATCCGAAGCCTGCACTACACTTCCAGAGAGTGCCGCGGGGCCGCGCACCGTCGCCGTGTGTCCCTCAACCGAGATGTGCGCCCCCATGCGCATCATTTCACTCGCATGCAAAAAGCGATTCTCAAAAATTTTCTCTGAAATCACAGACGTGCCTTCCGCCTGTGTCGCCAGCGCCATGAACTGCGCCTGCATGTCCGTCGCGAATCCCGGATACTCCTCGGTAGTCACGTCAGCGCCCACCAGCTTCTTCGCGCCCCTCAGGCGCATCGTCGTCTTATCCACAATCTCAACCGGAACTCCCGCCTGCCCCAATTTCGCAATCACCGCCCCCAAATGCTCCGGCGCACAATGCGTGATCGTCAAATCCCCGCCAGTAATGGCCCCCGCCAGCAGAAACGTCCCCGCCTCGATCCGGTCCGGAATCACCGTATGCTCCGCCCCATGCAATTCCTCCACGCCGCGAATCCGCAGCGTCGCTGTCCCATCGCCGCAAATCTCCGCTCCCATCTTCCTCAGCATCGCCACTAAATCCGTCACTTCCGGCTCCCGCGCTGCATTCTCCAGCACCGTCTCACCGTCTGCCAGCGCCGCTGCCATTAAAATATTTTCCGTCCCCGTCACCGTGATTTTCTCGAACACGATTCGCGCGCCCTTCAGCCGTCTGCCTTGATGTCCATTGCCGCGGACCTTCGCCTCGATGTATCCGTGAGAAGTGCCAATCTCCGCCCCCATCTGCTCCAGCGCCTTCAAGTGCAAATCCACCGGCCGCGCCCCAATCGCGCATCCTCCCGGCAGCGAAACCCGCGCCACTCCCACGCGCGCCATCAGCGGCCCCAGCGTCAGCACCGACGCCCGCATCGTCTTCACCAACTCGTAGGGCGCTTCCGTGTGATTCAACTTCGGCGTCTCGATCACGTAATCGCTGCTCGGAAACTCCGTTATCGTCACCTTCGCGTCCATGAACGCCAGCAGCTTGCTCATGGTAATCAAGTCGCGCACCTTGGGAATGTTGTGCAGCGTCACTTTTTCTGACGTCAGCAAAGCCGCCGCCATCACCGGCAGCGCCGAATTCTTCGCCCCGCTGATCGCCACCGTTCCCCGCAGCGCCTTCCCGCCCTTGATCCGAAATTTATCCATTCATTCTCTCTTCGTAGAGCCGGCTTCCAGCTGGCTCTTTTGGAGTGCGGCAGCTCGCTGCCGCTTTTCTTCCCTGTGCCCAGCGTTTAGCCCAACCTGGTCGGACGTCGCCATCTTTCCTTTTCCGATTTTTCTCTGCGTCCTCTGCGTCTCTGCGTTATGCTCGCTTTCTCTTATTCCCGCAGTGCCTTCCGCAAATCTCCTCTCACTCCCTTCAGTCTTTTCTTCGCCTCCCCCGCCCCGATCCTCAGCTTCAGCATCACCAGCGCAACCCGCAAATCGTGTCTCGCTGCCCGCAGAGCGTGTTCCGCCGCAGACACACTTTTACCGCTCGCCTCCGCTAAGATCCGCAGCGCGCGCTCCGCAAGCTTCTCATTCGTCAACATCATGTCGATCATCAAGTTCTCATACACATGCCCCAGTCGCGCCATCACCGCAGTACTAAGCATGTTCAGCACCATCTTTTGCGACGTTCCCGCCTTCAACCGCGTCGACCCCGTCAACACCTCCGGCCCCACCTCCGGCGCAATAACGATCTTCGCCAGCCGCCCCACCGGCATCCGCAAGTTTGACGTCACTGCTACTGTCGTCGCGCCTCGCTTCCGCGCATACTTCAGCGCCCCCACCACATACGGGGTCGTCCCGCTCGCCGCAATTCCCACCACTATGTCGTGCCGCATCAATTTCTTCACTCGCGAATCCCGCTTCCCATTGCGCTCCGAATCCTCCGCCCCTTCTACCGCTCTCGTAATCGCGTGCCGTCCTCCCGCAATCAAAGCCTGCACCAGCTTCGGCGAAGTCCCAAACGTCGGCGGACACTCCGCGGCATCCAGCACGCCCATTCGCCCGCTCGATCCCGCCCCCACATAAATCAATCGTCCGCCCTTTCGAATCGCGCCCACAATCGCGTCCACTGCCCGCGCGATCGCCGGTAGCTCTCGCCCCACCGCCAGCGCCACTCTGCGGTCCTCGCGATTCATCAACCGCACAATCTCCGCCGCCGCCATGCGATCGAGATTCCTCGATGCCGCATTCCTCTTTTCCGTCAGTCGATGCTCTGCGAGCAGACGTGCCGCACGCCGATATTTTTTAGGCTGGGAAGTCATTCCCGCATTATACAGGTCATGCAAAAAGTCCCGTGGCCCAGCCAACTCTGGCTGTGCAATTCTAAGCACAGCAATTCCTTCTCGACTAACAACTCTCACGCGAGAATCGGCTATCCTAGAAAACGGTTGAACCCAGCAATCCATTGATACGCATCGGATGGGAACCCATGTCCCTGGACGTTCTCAAAAAGCTTTTCGAGCAGTATTTCCAAGCACCACCCGAGCACGTCCAGCCGTTGCAGGGCGAACTCGGCGGCTCCGGCCGCAAAATCATCCGGTTCTCCAACGAAAAACACCGAGCCATCGGCATCCTCTATGGTGTACGCGAAGAAAACGCCGCCTTCCTCGCATTCTCCAAACACTTTCGCAGTCATGGGCTTCCCGTTCCTGAAATCTATGCCGAAGATCTCACCCACGGCGTCTATCTTGAAGAAGACCTCGGCGACACCACGCTCTTCGAGTTCCTTTCCAACAACCGCACTGGCGAAAATATCGCCCCCCAAGTCGTCGAAGCCTATCGCAAGGTTGTCGCCGTGCTGCCCCGCTTCCAGGTGGAAGCCAGCCGCGACCTGAACTACGAAGTCTGCTACCCCAATCCCAGTTTCGACCGCCAGTCCATCGCCTGGGATCTGAACTATTTCAAATACTATTTTCTCCGCCTCGCCGGCATCCCCTTCAACGAACATGCCCTTGAAGAAGACTTCACTCGTCTCACCGAATTTCTTCTCAGTGCCCCGCGCGATTATTTTCTCTACCGCGACTTCCAGTCCCGCAACATCATGTTGCGCAACGGCGATCCCTTTTTCGTCGACTACCAGGGCGGCCGCAAAGGCGCTCTGCAATACGACATCGCTTCGCTTTTGTACGACGCCAAGGCCGACCTCCCGCCCGATCTGCGCCAGCAACTCCTCGATCACTATCTCGACCGCCTTTCCAGCTTCGTCCCCCTCGATCGCGAAGCTTTCCTCCGCCACTACTATGCCTACGTTTATATCCGCATCATGCAAGCCCTCGGTGCTTACGGTTTTCGCGGTTTCTTCGAACGCCGGGCTCATTTCTTGCAAAGCGTGCCCTATGCGCTAAAAAATCTTCGCTGGCTGCTTCACCGCGTTAGGCTGCCCGTCCCCCTCCCGGCGCTGATGGACGCTTTCAAAGGCATGCTGGCCTCGGAGAAATTGCAGGGCCTCGCCTCCGAAGCCGACAATCTCGTCGTGCGCATTTTCAGTTTTTCTTTTCACCAGGGCTTGCCGAAGGATGAATCTGGAAATGGCGGCGGCTTCGTCTTCGATGGCCGCAGCCTCCCGAATCCCGGCCGCGAAGAGCGCTTCAAAACCCTCACCGGCAAAGACACTCCGGTCATCGACTACCTCAATCAACAGGAAAGCGTGCATCAGTTTCTTGCCGGCGTCCTCTCACTGGTGGATTCGAGCATCAGCAGTTATCAGCAGCGTGGCTTCAAGAATTTGATGGTTTCCTTCGGCTGCACCGGCGGTCAGCATCGCTCCGTTTTCCTCGCCGAGCAATTGGCCAAACGCCTCCGCGTCAGGAACGGCCTCGAAGTAGTCCTCCGCCACATCGAACTTGAAAAACTCGGCAAGCGAAAAACCCTCCAATGAAAGCCATGGTCCTCGCCGCCGGCCTCGGCACGCGCCTCCGCCCGCTCACGGACGATCGGCCCAAAGCGCTCGTCGAACTCTCCGGCCGCACCCTCCTCGAAATCACTCTCTCTCGCCTCCGCACCTTCGGCGTCACCGAAGTTATCGTCAACGTCCACCACTTCGCCGACCAAGTCATCGCCTACCTGAAATCCCACAATAACTTCGGCATGCGCATCGAAATCTCCCGCGAAGAAGTCCTGCTAGACACCGGCGGCGGCCTCAAAAAAGCCGCCTGGTTCTTCCTCGAAGATCCAAAAAATCTCGACGAGCCCCTCCTCCTCCACAACGTCGACGTCATCAGCACCATCGATCTCCGCGCCATGCTCCAATTCCACACCGAAAATCATGCCCTCGCCACCCTAGCCGTCCAATCCCGCGAAACCTCCCGCCCCCTCCTCTTCGACGACCACCACCAACTCCGCGGCCGCCGCATCGGCCCCGACGCCAAACCAGAACTCGTTTCCTCAACTGCTGTTCTTTCTTCAAACTCGCCACTGGCCACTCGTCACTCGCTACTTCCCCTCGCCTTCTCTGGCATCCATATCATGTCGCCCCGCCTCCTCCCCATGCTCACCGAAGAAGGCGTCTTTTCCATCATCCCTTCCTATCTCCGCCTCTCCGCCCAAGGCGAAAAAATCCTTGCCTTCCGCACCGACCAATACTATTGGCGCGACTTGGGCCGCCCCGCCGACCTCGCCCAAGCCGCCCTCGATCTCCAGCAAAACACTCTCCCGTAGCGCGAACCTCTCCCAGCACCGCGTTGCCGCTGAGGCACTCATCTTCGCAACAGCATGATTTTTATATGGGCGGCCTATTTCAGAACTGCCAAAATATGTCGATCGGTGAGCATGCATGAATAGCGCGGCAACCCCCTCGGCCCCTCCGCCAGACCCCAGGCGCGCCTACTCCAAGCAATTTCGGCGGGCAGCACAATTACGTTTCTTGGCTTTCTTCTTGGCGTTTTTCGTGTATGGCCTTCTCCGAATAAATCAGTGGTCCGCGTCCTTTGCGCGATCCGCAACCAGCAATTTCTACCTCCAACTCGTAATCTGTTGGGTCCCGCTTTGGCTTCTATGCGCTGTTGCCCAGATTCCACCCTCGCTATACCGTTTCTATTTGGACCGAAAGTTCCAAATAGCAAAGTCTGGCCTTTACCCCTGGCTCCGGGATTTTCTCAAGGCCAACATGCTGGGGTTGGTCTTCGGCGCTGTGATTGTCGAGATCGCTTTCGCCTCCAACAACTTGTTTCCCTTCTTCGGATGGATACTGGCCGGGATTCTCTCTTCGTTTCTCTTCATGCTAGTTAATCGATCACTGCCCTGGCTTCTCTCTTTCTTCTATCCAGTTCTTCCCTTGACCAACAAATCTTTCCAGGAAAGACTCACACAATTGGCCGCCAAGGCGCGTCTTCGCGTGGGCACCATCTACGAGTGGCGCATCGCTGAAAGCACCCGTCGAGCGAACGCCCTTGTTACTGGCAGCGGCTCGGCTCGGCGGATATTGCTTACGGACACCCTGATATCCGCACTATCCGAGGACGAGGTCGATGCTATCGTTGCACATGAGCTAGGACATTGCGCTCTTCACCATGTGAGGGCGAGACTCCTTCTGCAGAGCCTTATTTTCGTGGGCATCTTTTACGCGATCGGTCTTGCAGTGTATTACCGGCTCGTCATTTTTGCCGACGGGAACGGAAGCTGGAATGAGTTAACGCTGGTTCCTGGTTTTTTCATTTATTGGAGTTGCGCTTACGTTTACGGCAATATCCTTATGGCGATGCTCTCTCGAAAGCAGGAGAGAGCTGCCGATCTCTTTTCTTGGACCCTGATTGGCCGCTCAGGGCCGTTCATTACTGCGATGCGCAAATTGACCGACCTCAATCTGATTGTCTTTGACAAGAAGGCCGAGTGGAGGTACATGCATCCCCCAACAGCTGACCGCATTGCTGCGGCTGAACGGTTTGCAAAAGCACACGACGAGATAATCGCAGCACTTGAACCCCGAGTCGAAACCGGCTCCATGAGTAACTAGAGAGAAGCTTCTAGCTTCTCCGCCATCTCCATCATCTTCGTCACGCTATTCCAGTTTCTACCCGTTCCCTGTGTATTCAGCATCTTGCCCAGCCCCGCCCACGGCAGCTTCGACCGTCCAGCCCCATTGGGAAAATAAATGTAAATCTCTCGCCCGTCGATCCGCATTTCCTCAGGCTCGCACTTCATCTGACGAACCTTTTCCCGGCCTTCCTCCTCCGGATCACTCGCCAGAAAACTCACCAGCAGTTTGCCGGGCTCGATCCCGCGCCGCTTCGCAAACGGGTTCCTCGCAATCACCTCTCTCATTTCCGCCGTGGTCCGCAGAATCACGCTGGGACGAAACCCGAACTTCCGCTCAATTCCTTCCTCGATTCGCTTCGTGAGCCGCGCTATGTCCCGCTCGTCGCTCCTGAAAATCACGTTCCCGCTCTGCACGTGGGTCTGCGCATCCTGCAATTTCAGGGATTCATAGAGCGCCCGGAGCGCGTCCATCTTGATCTTGTTGTGGCCGCCGACATTGATGCCACGCAGCATGGAAATAATCACCGCCATATCGTGCCCCAGTATATCCCGCCGCCTATAAACTATTGCGCAGGTTGTCTGCAACCCCTAGCATATAAACCCACGCGGAGTTCACAACATGAAAAATCTCAAGACCGTCTTAATGACTGCAGCGCTGATCGCCGTCGGCTCGTGCGCGAGTTCCGCAGGAGCGCAATCCCTCCGCTGGTCCGAGCAAAAAGCCAACGCCTGGTACGCGCAGCAGCCCTGGCTGGTCGGCAGCAATTACACTCACAGATCCGCCATCAACCAGTTGGAAATGTGGCAGGAAGCCACCTTCAATCCCGAAGAAATCGACCAGGAATTGACCTGGGCCGAATCCCTGGGCATGAACACCATGCGCGTCTTCCTACACGATTTGCTCTGGCAGCAAGACGCCGCCGGCTTCATGAAGCGCATCAACCGCTTCCTGACCATCGCGTCTCGCCATCACATCCGCCCGATGTTTGTCCTCTTCGACTCCTGCTGGGACCCCTTGCCTCATCTCGGTCCGCAGCATCCCCCGATTCCGGGCGTTCACAACTCCGGCTGGGTGCAAAGTCCCGGCGCGGCGGCGCTGGCCGACGCCACTCAAGTTCCGCGCCTGAAAGCTTACGTCCAAGGCGTCGTCGCCGCCTTCGCCAAGGACGACCGCATCCTCGCCTGGGACATTTGGAACGAGCCCGGCGCCGACAACCTCGGCAGCTATGCGAAGCAGGAGCTAAAGGACAAGACCGCCCGCGTAATCGCCCTTTTGCCCCAAGTGTTCGCCTGGGCCCGTGAAGCCAATCCCACGCAGCCTCTCACCAGCGGAGTCTGCTGCGTGGACACCTCGCCCGACGGCGCCAACCTCCCTGAAATCCAGCAGATTCAGCTTCGCGAATCCGACGTCGTCACCTTTCACAACTACAGTTGGCCGGAATACTTCAAGCAGCAGGTAGCCTGGCTAAAGAAGCACAACCGGCCGGTCATCTGCACGGAATTCATGGCGCGTTCCGTGGGCAGCACGTTTGACACGATTTTGCCCATCGCCAAGCAAGAGCGCGTCGGCGCCATCAACTGGGGATTCGTTGCCGGCAAGACGCAAACCAATTTGCCCTGGGAGTCCTGGGAGCATCCTTACATTCTCAGCCAGCCGCCCGTGTGGTTTCACGAAGTGCTGCGCCCCGACGGCACACCCTACCGCCAAGCCGAGGTCGATCTAATTCGGAAGTTGACAGGAAAGCAGTAGGTATCACGTGTCCGTTCCTCTGCCTATTGTGCTCGCGGTTTTCTTGGTTGCCTTGGTGGCAGCGGCTCTTTATCTCCTCCGGCGTCGGACTCACGCAAAGTGTTCCAATTGCGGTTCTGCTTCACAATTCGGATACTCGCGCGAAGCGGAATCTGCTTCCGCCGACATCGCCAGACTTTGCCTAGCATGTCTCATGGCCAAATTGAGCGAAGATTACCGCGGTTATGCGGCGCGAGCTCTCGTGATTGAGCCCGCCGGCAACTTGCCCTGTTACGTTTTCCAGCCGAAGAGCAAATGGGAAGGTTCCAAGCTGGTGGAGGACCTCAAAACGCTGCTCGCCAACATGAAAGACACTTGCCGCACCTGTGGATCGCGCGCGAATTTTCTTTGGGTAACATCAAACGGGCTACTGCCTTCCACGTTTGCCCGACTGTTCTCCGAGGGGCCTTCGCTTACGCTCCTTAGGTGGGGCAACGATCAACCTTTCTCAGTGTGCGGCCCCTGCTGCCTTGCCTTGATCAAAAAGACCATCGAGAACCACAACTTGACGTTCCTCGAGGTTTGCGGCCCCGTTCTGAAGACGGCGCCGTCATTCCCATGGGTTATTGAGCCCCCGTCCATTCCCATCCCCCAAATACCGCATCGGCGTCGTCCCTAGCTGTTTCCGGAACATCGATATGAACGCGCTCGGGCTGCTGTAACCCGCCTCCAACGCCGCTGCCGTCACCTTTTCTCCCGAAGCCATCAGCTGCAATCCATGAAGCAGCCGCAGTTGCTGCCGCCACTTCCCGAAATTCATCTTCGTTTCTTCCAGAAACACCCGCTGAATCGTTCTCTTGCTCGCGCCGCAATCCTTGCTGAGTCTTTCCAGGTTTCTCTGATCGCTCGGATCCGCCAAAAGCGTCTTCACCACGCGCATCGCCCGCGTGTCCGTCGGATGTGGCAACTGCAAAGGGATCGAATCCACGGCCTTCAATTGATCGACGATGATTTCGATAATCCGTCGCTCCGCCGTACCTCTCCTGCTCAATCTCTTGAACTTGCACGCATGAAGAATCAGCTCTCTCAAAAGCGCCGAAACATTCATCACAAAACATTTCCCGCGAAGCCTTCGGCACAATTTCGGCAGAAAATACAGCGTCCTCATCGAAACCGCACCCGACATCGCCACCGAGTGCGGCGTATCCGCCGGAATCCACACCGCCCGTAGCGGCGGCACCACCCAAACGCCCTGCTTCGTTCGCAGCGTCATTACCCCGCTCGAAGCAAACAACAGTTGGTCCTCCGGATGCGAATGCTCGGGGATCACGTGCCCGTGTGCGAGGTCGGCAGATACGCTGGCCATCTCGCAGAGAAGCCGGCCGTTCGAGTCACGAAGTATGCTTTGGCACTTGTGAAACATTTCTTGTCACAATATCGAGAGAATTCGCGCCCCGCAAGTGCTATTCCTGTGCCGTGCAACTCAAGCAGTTGCGTAGGACAGGCACTCCTGCCTGTCTCTCTTAGCGAGACGCAGCGGAATCATTCATCTCTCGGCACGCCGTCAGAATTGGGCGGCAGGAGGCAAATCATGCTCGAATCAGGAAAGATGGTCGGCTTCATCCCCACAAGAGACTACGACAAAGCCCGCGCTTTTTACGAAGGCAAGCTCGGACTCGAATTCGTAAGCCTCGATAAATTTGCCCTGGTCATGAGCGTCGGCGGCCACATGATTCGCATCGTCAAGATTCCGAATTTTACTCCGTTACAAGGCACCATCCTCGGCTGGCAAGTCGAAAACATTGAATCCGTCGCCACTTGGCTCCGCGACCGCGGCGTCCCTCCGGAAAAATATCCCTTCGCCCAGGACCAGAACCTCGGCATCTGGACCACCCCCGATGGCAGCAAAGTAGCCTGGTTAAAAGACCCCGACGGCAACATCCTCTCCATCAGCCAGCACACGTCCTAACACGGGGAAACTTGGGATAAACTATTTCGCGCCTGACGCGTCAATAGCCTGTAGATCCCTGGGGGTACCATGAAGTTGCGCCTTCTATTTCTTTTTCAGCTTTCGTGCTTCCTTTCGGTGGCCTCGGCTCAGGAAGTTGCGCCTCCCGTCCCTCAACGCCTGGACATTCACTCCAACGTTCTCAAGGAAGACCGTGTCATTTGGGTCCGCACGCCGCCCGGGTACCAGCAAAGCAAGGCCGTGTACCCGGTCGTCTATCAAACCGACGCACCAGGACACGTCAACGAAATCGGCAGCACCATTGACTTTCTGGTGAACAACAATCGCATGCCCCCGCTGATCGTTGTGGGCATCGCCAACACCGATCGCAACCGCGACCTGACTCCCACCCACGCCGACATCAAGAATCCCGACGGTACCGTAACTGCCTTCCCCACCAGTGGCGGTGCGGATCGCTTCCTCGATTTCATCCAGACCGAACTGATTCCCGAAATCGAGAAACGCTACCGCACAGCACCCTACCGCATCTTCGCGGGCCATTCGTTTGGTGGGCTGCTGGCCATCCACGCCCTCATCACCCGCCCCGACCTGTTCAACGCCTACATCGCCGTAAGTCCTAGCTTGCAATGGGATGACGGTCACACGCTGCGCCGGGCGCAACAGTTTTTTGCCACTCATGCTGAACTCAAGAAAGCGCTCTTCTTTTCCTTGGCCAACGAGGACACTCCCCCGAACCCGATGGGCGAGAACTTTGAGCAACTCCGCAAGACCTTGGCCGCTGGCGCACCGAAGGGGCTGACCTGGGATTCGGCGCATTATCCGGACGAGGACCATGGTTCCACCGTGCTCCGCGCGCACTACGCTGGTCTGCGGACCATCTTCTCTGACTGGCAGGTGCCTCGCGATGAAAATGGGCTTCCTGGCGGCGGCCTCGTCGGATTGCAGCAGCATTTCCAAAAGCTGTCGGAGCGCTTTGGCTACCACATTCCTGTGCCGGAAAATACGATGAACAACCTAGGCTACCAACTTATGGGCGCGAAGAAACTTGACGAGGCTATCGCCGTCTTCAAGCAGAATGTTGAGCTATACCCAGGATCGGCTAACGTTTACGATAGTCTCGGCGAGGGTCTCGAAGCGGCAGGCAAGTTCGACTCCGCGACCCAGAACTTCCAGAAGGCCATCGAGATGGCAACCAAGAATAACGACGGCGCGTTGCCGGAGTTCAAAAGGCACTTGGAACGCGTCGCCGTCGAAGTCAAGGCAGCTGCCTCGAAGAATGCCAACTCGCATTAGGACGGGATTCTCGTCCCCCATTCTTTGACTTGACCCGCAATACCCTCGTGGTACAGGCGGATGGCACAGACGGTCGTGGGGTGCCGCAGCCTTCGGTTTTGAGGCTGGCGGGTGGCGCAGACGCTTCGTGGGGTGCCGCGCCCTACGGTTCTCAGGGTGCGGGTCTTGACTTTTCCTTCTTTTCCCCTAATTTGTGGCCTGGTCTCACTTACCGTTGTGGTACAATATCCCTATTGAAAACTGCGCCCTGGCTCCAGGCGGGGCGTTTCTGTTGTACGCCGCGCATGTTCGGTAGCTAGCGGGTGAAAGTCCCGTCCCAACCTTACAAAAAACCAGGGGGAGGCCAAACGGAGAACTAAAGTAGAAAACTAACCGCTCGGGAATGCCTCACTTCGCAGGCGCGGCAGCCGTCGCAAATCCCAGAGCGCGCATCACCGTATCATGTAACTCGACGCGCACCTTCTGAATCTTCGTATTCTCCCGCGTCGGATGCACGCGATTCGTCAGCAGCACCACAAAGAGTTGCCGGTCCGGATCGATCCAAATCGAAGTCCCAGTAAACCCGGTGTGCCCAAAGCTGTGCGCCGAAAAATGGTGCCCGCTCGATCCGCCTTCGGTTGGCACCGCCCAACCCAGCGTCCGCGTCCCGCCGGAAAGTTGTTGCGGCGCCGTAAATTGTGCGACCGTCGCGCGCCGCAAAATTCTCTGGTGCGCGTAAACGCCGCCGTTCAGCAGCATCTGGCAAAACGCCGCCAGGTCCGGCGCCGTGCTGAAAACGCCCGCATGCCCGGAAACGCCGCCGATCGCAAAAGCATTTTCGTCGTGCACTTCGCCCTGTACCAGCCGGTGCCGCAAATTATTGTCAATCTCCGTCGGCGCAATTGCCGGCCAAATCTTTTTCGGCGGACGGTACATCGTGTCCTTCATCGCCAGCGGCGAAAAAATGTACTCGTGTGCCAAATCGTCGAGCTTCCTCCCCGTCAACCGCTCGATGATTTCCGCCATCAAAATAATTCCCAAGTCCGAATAAACTTCTTTCGTCCCCGGTTCGTAGTCCAGCGGCTCCGCAAAAATCTTCGTCAGCGTGTCTTGTTTGTTTTTCGACGTCCGCCAATACTCCTTGAATGGCGGCAATCCCGAAGTGTGTGTCAGCAAATGCCGCACTGTCACGCGTTGCCGCCACTCGGTGTTCGGCCCGCCCGCCCATTCCGGCAGGTAGCGCTCGATCTTCGCATCCAAATCAAGGGGCACCGCGAAGTCGCCTTCCGCTAATTTCGCCACCAGCGTTGTCGTCGCCACGACTTTCGTCAGAGATGCAATGTCGTACATCGTTGTTGGCACCGTTGCCGCCGCTTTCGCGTCGTAACTCAATTTTCCAAACGCGTGCACAGAAACTTTTCCGCGATTGCCAACTGCAAGCGTCGCTCCCGGAAACGCCTTGTCTGCAACGGCTTTCTCGATCACATCGTAAGCAGGTTTTAGTTGCGCTTCGCCGCGCGCATCCATTGGCTGCAACTTCATCGGATTTGCCGGCAACTCCATCCCAAAGCCCGCCTTCAGATTCACACCAGGAATCGTCACCGGCAATTTCCCGCGCACGGGAATTTCTCCGAACAGCGCCCGCGCCACCGAAATCTGCGCGACATCGCTGATCCCAAACGCCGCCAGCCACGTCTCCGCTTGCGGAAACCGTTCAATCAAGTACGGGCTCCCGAATCCCACGGTGATCACCGGCTTGCCTGTTTTATAAATTTGCTCTGCAAGCGCCGCCTGCTCCGCTGGCACGTCCACATTTCCCTTGCGATCGCTTACCCGCACAAAAAGCGCAAGAATCGCAACGTCGTAACTGTCCGGCGGCGGTAATTTCAGAATGGAAGCATTCACAAATCTGGTATCTGCTCGCAGCGTCGTCACGGAATCGAATCGCGAACGCAACTCGCGATCGAGATCTTCTCCCGGATACGGCTCCGGATCGGCGTAAAAAGCCAGTAGCAGCGCGCGCGACGGCTTCGTCGCATCGAGTGGAAGACGGTGCGGCGTATCCCGCAACAAAGTCACGCCGCGGTCAGAAATTTCTTGCGCTTCTTTCTGCCACGCGGCGCTGCCGAATTTGTGATTGAGCGCATTCACGTCCACGAGCCGGCTGGCGTTCAAACCCAGCCGAGCTTTTGCTTGCAGAATTCGGCGTACCGATGCATCGAGACGCTCTTTCGGAATTCGTCCTGCCTTCACCGCCGCTTGCATCGCTTCGAACGCGGCATCCGGCACCGGGGGCATCAGGACACAATCGGCTCCCGCCACCACCGCGCGCACCGCCGCTTCTCCGGGGGCGTACCGCACGGTAATTCCACCCATGTCCATCGCATCGGTGACAACGAGTCCCTGAAATCCGAGCTGTTTGCGCAGCACATCTGTGAGGATGTTGTGCGAAAGCGTCGCGGGCGTATTCGGGTCGGGCTCGAGAGCGGGAACATTCAGATGCCCGGTCATGATGCTGTCGACTTGCATGGAAATCGCAGCGCGGAAGGGAACAAGTTCCAGACTATCCAGTCGAGCGCGGTCGGCGCGAATCACCGGTAGATCAATGTGCGAATCCGCAGCGGTGTCGCCGTGTCCCGGAAAATGTTTGGCGGTCGCCAAGCCGCCGTTTTCCTGCACGCCGCGAACGAACTCACTCACAAATTTCGCGACGCGCTCCGGGTTTTCACCGAAGGACCGCGTGTTGATGATCGGATTTCCAGGATTATTGTTTACATCCGCGTCCGGCGCATAGATCCAGTGAACTCCCACGGCGCGCGACTCGAGGGCGGTGATCTTGCCCATAGTGTAAGCGTCTTTGAGATTCCCGCCGGCGGCGAGCGCCATCGCCGTTGGAAAAGACGTGCCTTCATCCAAACGCATGGCCGTGCCGCGCTCGAAATCCGCGCCAATCAGCAGCGGCAGTTTGGACTTAGCCTGGAGCTGATTGTTCAAGATTGCCGTGGGATAAGCCTGGCTCTTCACGATTCCCAATGGCGATCCATGCGTAATGTTAATGAAGCCACCGACGTGGAGGTCCGTCACATCGTGCATGATTTGCTGGTAGGCCGCGGTGTCCGTAGCCGTCAAACTTCCGTGATAAGTGGCGAAGAGAAGTTGACCAATTTTTTCGTCCACGGACATTTTGCGAAGCGTGGCTTCCACCCAGGCGTTCGCGGCGGGCGGCAATTTTTTAGGCCGGCTCTTCGCGGAAACGACATCTTCACTGGCAGCGGGCTTTTCTGCCGAAATACTGCGGTTCTGGCTGCGCGCGTTGTAGGCCATAAGGAAAACGATTGGGACGGGAATCACGAGCAAAAAACGGACGCGGCGTCCATCCATCGGTTAGAATCCCCCAGTGGCCGCCCGCAGCCTGCATTTATACATAGCACACGCGCATCATGCTCTCAACGCAGCTTCGGCCAGCGCGTTCCAGAATATCATTGTATGGTTTCAATAGCGGGGGAGCCTTTGAGCGGACTCAAGCGGGCGCACTTTAGTTTTATATATTTGACAATCTTCGCCGCGTTGTTCGCGATTGGGCCGAGGCCGGTGTTTGCGGCACGGAAACACTCGAATCGCCCGGCACGCGTGCAAACCGGCCTCGATGTACTCGAAGCGGAAAAATTCGCGCCGCTTCGCGGCAAACACATCGGCTTGATCACCAATCATACCGGGCTCGATTCGCAAGGGCGCAGCACCGTCGACGTTTTGTCCCATGCCGGCGGGTTTCAGCTGATTGCACTCTTCAGTCCGGAACATGGCCTTGCTGGCCGCAATGATGAAAGAGTTTCATCCACCAAAGATCCTTCAACTGGCCTTCCCGTTTACAGTCTTTATGGGGAGACGCGGCGTCCCACGGAGGAAATGCTCAAGGGCATTGATGCGCTGGTTTTCGATGTTCAGGACGCGGGCGTGCGGTTCTACACCTATACGGCAACGATGGGTTATTGCATGGAGGAAGCCGCGAAACGCAAAATCGCCTTCTTCGTCCTCGACCGGCCGAACCTGCTTGGCGGAGAGATTGTCGAAGGCCCGGTGCTCGATGCGGACAAGGCTAATTTTGTGGCGTACTTTCCGCTGCCGGTGCGCTACGCGTTGACCATCGGGGAACTCGCGCAGTTTTTTAACACGGAAAATCACATTGGCGCCGACCTGCACGTCATTACCATGAGGAACTGGCATCGCAATTATTTCTTCGAAAGCACCGGCATCAAGTGGATTCCGCCCTCGCCGAATCTGCGCACAATCAAGGGATCCATCGTCTATCCAGGGATTGAAATTCTCCAGAGCGCGGGAGTCTCCGTCGGACGGGGTACGCAAACTCCGTTCGAGGAATTTGGAGCGCCGTGGATGAATGGCGACGAAGTGGCTGCGGGGCTAAACGCGCGCAATCTTCCAGGCTTGCGTTTTGCCGGGCAGCCATTCATTCCCATTGCCGGACTCTACAGCGGACAACGCTGCGGCGGCGTGTCCATAAAGATTACGGACCGCTTCAAGGTGCGCTCGATACGCGTGGGACTGGAAATTGCGGCGATTTTGCAGAAACTCTACCCGAAACAATTTGAAATCTCGAAAATGATCGAACTGGTTGGAAATTCGGATACCATGCAGCAGTTGCAGTCCGGCGTGGCTCCCGAAAAAATCGTTTCAAGCTGGGCCGACAGCTTGACCGCATTCGACCAAGTCCGCCGCAAGTATTTTCTCTACAAATAGTTCTGACTATCAGTAGGTCGCCCAGAGACCTGGGGTGGCTAACTCCAGCAAGTTTCCATCAGGATCACGGAAATAGAGGCTCTGGCCCCCGCGTTCCCAGCGAACTTTGCTCTCGATCGCAATGCCGTTCTCCTCGAGATGTTTCTCCCATGCTTCAAGTTCAGAAAGAGGGATTGGAAACGCCAGATGCGAGTTGCCGCTGCCATCGCAGGGAGGGATCTTGCCGCCTGGCGTCGCTACGGCTTGCAACGACGCGCCTATCTTGCATAGGAGCAAGACCTGCGTTCCTCCAATATCAAGCCCAGTCAAGCGGTCAGGTTCCGCCGATTTTAGGAGCACGTCAAACCCGAACACACGCTGATAGAACTCGATAGCTTGGGCCATGTCCTTAACATACAAAGCGGTCTCAAGCACGCGGCCAATCCGCAACATGCCGATACTCCTTTGCTGCAAGCTGCCGATTCCCACAAAGTATGCTGACACGAAGGACGGGACTCCGGGTCTTTTTTTGTTTTTTCGAGTTCGGCTTCCAGACCACGGCCTAGAGTGGTACATTTCTGAGCCATGCGCATCGTGTCGCTACTGCCGTCGGCCACGGAGATTTTGTTCGCTCTGGGCTTGGACCGCGAAATCGTGGGCGTCAGCCATGAGTGTGACTTTCCGCCGCGCGCGCGCACGAAGCCGGTGGTGATTCATTCGCGAGTGCCGCACGATGCCGCGCCCGCGGAGATCGACCGGCTGGTGAGCGAGTACGTTCACCGTGGCGAAAGTTTGTATGCCGTTGATGCCGAGATACTGGAGTCTCTGGCTCCAGACCTGATTGTCACGCAGGATTTGTGCCATGTTTGCGCGGCGTCCCCCGACGATCTTGCGACGGCGCTGGCACGGTTTGAACGGCGGCCCGAAGTGCTTTGCCTGAATCCACAGGATTTGGGCGACGTGTGGCGTGACATTCTTTGGGTGGGAGAAGAAGCCTGCCGCGGTCCGCAGGCGGAAGCGGTGGTGCAGCAGATCGGTGCGCGGCTCGGCGCGTTGGGGCAGCAGTTGCCGCAATCGGCGGATCGTCCGCGCGTGGCGTTTCTTGAATGGTTGCAACCGTTTTATGTCGGCGGGCATTGGGTTCCGGAAATGATTCAAGTGGCCGGCGGAGTAGACGCATTGGGCAAAGTGCGCACGCCTTCTTTCCGTGTTCATTTGCAAGATATCGTGGAGGCCGAACCGGAGATCCTCCTTATCGCGCCGTGTGGCTACAGCGCTCAACAGGCGCGCGACGAATATCGCTCGATGGATTTGCCCGAGCAGTGGCAGGCAATGCCCGCGGTGCGCAACGGGCGCGTCTACGCGCTTGAGGCCAACAGCTATTTTTCGCGGCCTGGCCCGCGCCTTATTACCGGCATCGAGGCCATCGCCAAGCTCTTGCACCCCGATATCGAAGTCAGCCGAGAGGCCGAATCCGCTACTTTGCCGATCACCACAAGTGCGCAGACGCGCACCGCATCCGTTTAGCCCCGCACCTGGACCTTTGTCTTTGGGCACCGGAACAAGAGAGCAGTTGGCAAAGTGGGTTTGATATATAAGAATCTTATATGTAAGGGAGAGCGCTACGATTGGACCGGGAATCAAACGAGGCACTGCGGAACTGGCGGTTCTCAGCGTTCTGGAAGAGGGGCCTCTTCACGGTTATGAGCTGGCGCGGCGCATCGAGCAGCAAACCAAAGGCGCACTGCGCTTCACCCTCGCGGCTCTCTACCCCATGCTTTACCGCATGGAGCAGCGACGCTGGATTCGTGGCAGCTGGGAAACCGGCAGCAACGGCCGCCGCCGCCGCTGTTATCGCTTGACCGCCGAGGGGAAGAAAAAAGTCTCGCCTATTCGCCAAGAATGGGCGGAGCTGTTCCACGCTTTGCGCCGGCTTACGAAGGTGCCCCATGCCTGATTGGCAAAAACTCGTTAGCCAGGTCCTTTCCGGCCTCGCATTGGATGCTGCCGAGAAGGATGAAGTCCACGCGGAACTCGCCGCGCATCTGGAAGATTTCTACGAATCGCTGCGAACAAAAGGTCTATCAGAGCAAGCGGCGATTCAACAAACGCTGGCGCAAGTTGCGAACTGGCCGGATTTGCGGCGCAAAATCTTAATCGCAAAGAAGGGAAGAGACTTCATGAAGAAACGCTTGCATCAACTGTGGATTCCCGGATTCCTCACGTTCATCCTTTCGACGGTCTTTCTGATGACGCTCCAGAAACTGGGCTTCCAGCCGCGCATCGTCGGGGACGGCCCGAATGCGATTCTTTTTTGCGCGCCGTGGCTGGAGTCGCTTCTTTTCGTCGGGGCCCTGGGAGCCTACCTCTCGTCCAGGGCTGGCGGATCGCGGGGAGCCGCACTTTTTGCCAGCGTCTTTCCGGTGCTCGCGCTTACTACGGCGTTTCTCTTGATGTTTCCGATCGACTTGATCGTCGAACGGGCCATCGGCAACCATGTCGATTTCAGTATTGTGGCCACCGCTCTTCTGAGAGAGGGGATTGGTTGGATCTTGGTTCCGGGAGCTGCGCTTCTTGTCGGCGGTTTGCTGGTGCAATTTCTTCTCTCGCGGCGGCTAACTTCCCGCAGCGTTGCTGGCAGCTGAGAGCGACCGGTTCCAGCGGCGATAGAAGGGAAGTCCAGCGAGAATCAGGAGCAGGCCGATGGACGAGCGGCCCGGGCGGTCGATCCAGATATTTACGGTCAGCGCGAGGGCACCGGCAACGAAGATGCCGGGGACCCAGGGGTAACCCCAGCAGCGGTAGGGGCGGGGCAAATCGGGCTCGGTCTTGCGCATGCGAAACATTGCGACCACGGCCGCACCATAAAATATCCAGGCGGCAAAAATAAACAGATTTGTAAGTTCTTCGAAGGTTCCCGTGAGGGCCATCAAACTTGCCAGAACGCCCTGGAATATCAGCGAGCGTCCGGGCGTGCGGAATTTCGGATGGATGCCACCAACGATCTTGAAAAAGATTCCGTCGCGAGCCATGGCGTAGCCTACACGTGCTCCGCTGAGTACCGAGGAATTCATCGAGCCCAGAGCGGAGATGACCATGGCGAAGGTGATCCAATTCGCGGCGGTGGCGCCTTTGATGTGCTCCACAACGTCGGAGGCGATGTGCCGCGATGTGGCAACGGTCTCGAATGGCAGCACCTTCAAACAAGCCGCGCTGAACAATAGATAAATCACGGCGACAAATCCGACTCCGCCGACGAGGGCGCGCGGGAAATTCTTGTGCGGGTTTTCCACTTCGGAGCCGACGAGGTTGAGGTCCTCCCAGCCATCGTAAGCCCAAAGTGCCGCGGCTAGCGTCGCCAGAAACGCGCTGAAAATTACGCCACTGCCCATTCCCGCGGCCGGCCAGAAGGGTTGCGACCCCGTCGCTTGCGTGCTGACGGGCGCAAAAAACGCCACGCCAATTACGATTGCCACGGAGGTGATTTTGATGGTGGTCAGGAAAACTTGGACAGCGCCGCCGAGACGCACGCCCAGATAATTGATGCCGGTCATGATCAGCAGCCATACGACCGCCAGCGGCTGGGCCCAGGTGAAAACAAAATCGTAAGGTTTGATCCAGCCGGTGAGGCCGGGAATGGCGATGTGCACGGTGAACAGCGGGAGAGCGATGCCCGGGACGAGAAAGCCGAGGAAGCGCATCATGCCGGCGGCGATGGAAGCGAGGGAGCTGGGGCGGCCGACGATGGAATGCATCCATCCAAAGGTGAAGCCGTAAACTGGGCCGAAGCCGCGGCGGAGATAGGCGTATTCACCACCGGCTTCCGGAATCATGGAACCCAGTTCAGCGAAAGAAAACGCGCCGAAGATGGAAAGAATCGCGCCGACAATCCAGGCCGCAAAAACGACCGAGACGCTGCGACCCTCGTGGGCCATTTCGGCCGGCTTTAGGAAAATGCCGGTGCCAATCATGGTGCCGACAACGATGGCGCCGGAGGCCCAGGCGCCCAGCCCGCGCACCAACTCCAGACGTTTTTCGGTCATTGCTCCTCGGTAGCGGCGACGACTCTAGGTCGGCGCCTTTTCTTCTTGCGATTCATCACTGGCGCTGAAGCGGCTGGCCGCGACGCCAGTCACAAAAGTCACGATCGAGCCCATCATCACGTACCACGTAAAGGCCACATTCGTAAATCGAAATACGCATAAGATGACGGCCAGGCCAGCAATCATGCCAGCCAGCGCGCCGCGGGCATTGGCGCCGCGGTCGAGCGTGCCGAGAAGAAAGAGGCCAAGCAGGCTCCCGAAGGGAAGCGATGCAATGGTCAGCCCCGCCTCGAGACGGGGACCCCACTTCACGAAACCAAAGGACATGAGGACGAGTCCCCAGACAAGCGTCATTCCACGTGCGAGGCGCAGGAGTCGGGCCGGGTCAGAATTTCGGCCGCGAAGGCGTGAAAAATCAAGCACGCTCGAAGCAGCGAGCGAATTCAACGAGCCGCTTGCGTTGGACATGGCCACGGCCACGATCGAAGCCAGCATCAGACCCGCAAGTCCTACGGGCATCTCGCGAACAAGAAAGAGTGGCAGGATTCGATCTTTGTCTTCACCGACAACGATCAGTGGTGAGTGTTGTGCGAACACGTATAGCAATACGCCAATCAGAAGAAACACGATGAACTGGAAGAGAACGATGACGCCACTGGTGAGCAGCGCGCGGCGGCTGTCTCGTTGATTTTTCGCGGCCAGCAGCCGTTGGACGATAATTTGGTCCGTGCCGTGGCTGGCCATGGTGAGGAAGGCACCGCCGATGAGTCCGGACCAGAAAGTATATTTTGTGGCGGGATTCCAGGAAAAATCGAGAAACTGCAGCTTGTGTCCGGCCGCGGCCGCGACTTGCGTTACTTCGCTCCAGCCGCCGGGAATGCGGTGCAGCAGAACGAAAAAAGTTATAGAGCTGCCCGTCAGATAAACCAAGAGCTGCGCCACGTCAGTCCAAATCACCGCTTTCATGCCGCCTTCGAAGGTGTACAGCACGGTGAGGGCGATGACGATGACGACGGCTAACTTTTCCGAGGTTCCCAGCACGACGCTGACGACCAGGGCGATGGCCGAAACGCGGACGCCTTCGGCAATCGCGCGGGTGATGAGGAAGGTGCTGGCGGCGACGGCGCGCATGCGTTCGCCAAAGCGTTTTTCGATCAGCGCGTAGGCGGTGAAGAATTCGCCGCGAAAATATCCGGGCAGCAGCAACAGGACAATGAGCACGCGGCCGATCAAGTAGCCGAAGACCAGTTGAAGAAAAGTGAGATTCCCGCCGTAGGCGATGGCGGGGGTGCCGATGATCGTGAGTGTTGAGGTTTCCGTCGCGACGATGGAAAACGCCAGCGCCCACCAAGGCGCGGTGCGGCCGCCGAGGAAATAGTCGGTGGCGTTTTGCTGGCCGCGGCGAAAATGAATTCCCAGCGCGGTGACGCCGAGCAGGTACGCGATGACAATGGCCAGATCGAGCGGATGGATGCGCATCGAGTGTCTTTTCCGCGGCGCGGTTTGCGCGCCCGGAAAAGTGCGTCGAGGATAGTGGCGGAGTGCAGCCGCGTCAAGAAAACTCTGCGGAATGCGGGACGGAATCGCAGCACCGGCTAAACTCTTCCGGTTTGCGCACTCGCGTTGCACTCGGCTCTACGATTGTGGAACGTTCTCGCTTATGCTTTTCCTATGCGCTATGTTCTCGGATTTGATGGCGGAGGCACGAAGACGGATTGCGTCCTGATGGACGAGACCGGCGCGATTCTCGCGCGGTCCCGCTCCGGCCCCTCGAACCCGTCTCGCGTTGCACTCGATGCCGCGTTTGAGACTGTAGTAGAAGCCGCGGAAAAGGCACTCGCTGCCGCAGGCAAGACTGCCTCTGACGTCGCGGATTTTTGCGGAGCTATTGGGGGCGTCGGGATTGCCGGGGCAATTCCAGAATTCCGCAAACGCCTCAAACTTAGGTTTCCCAATGCCCGGTCTGCTTTTGTCGTCACCGATCTCAGCATGGCCTTAGCTGCTGCAGGAGAACCTCCCTGTATCGTCGTAATCGCTGGGACAGGTTCTGCGGCTTACGGCAGAGTCGACCACGAAAAGACCGCTCGCGACGGCGGCTTTGGTCCAGTGCTGGGAGATCCTGGTAGCGCTTACGACATCTCAAGAAAGGCGGTTGTGGCTGAATGGCGCCGTTTGTTGAACGGCGAGGAATCCCACCTCCGAAATGAAATCCTCGATACCTTCAAGTGCAACTGGGTCGAATTAAATTCCATGATTTCCAGCAACCCCGACGGTGTCCTTCCCCGAATCTTCCCGCTGGTTGCGAAGGCCGCCAATGAGGGAGACGAGTCGGCTCGCGCTTTGTTGCGTTCCGGTGCGGAAGATCTGATTGCGATCGTCGAGCGCGTTGTGGATCGTCTCGCCTTACGCGACAAGCCGTTTTTCCTTGCCAAGACCGGCGGCGTCTTCAACCGCAGCAAACATTTCGATGATTACTTTGACGAATTGGTAGTCAAAATTGCTCCTAAAGCAAAGATTGGTCTGCTACCAAATATCGCGGAGTTTTGTGCGCGGTCTGCGCGCGACTGTCTTGATAGTCCGATAATTGATGTGGGACCTAAGCCGTGAGCTCCGAGCGCTCCGAAACCCGGGAACGCGCGCTCGTCGCCACGGGCGAAGAGCTTGCCGGGCTGGTGCATCATCCTTCTGCCGATGTGCTCCTCGCGCTGCTGGACAATCCGGCGCTGGACGAGACGCATGTCTGTCTGCTGCTGGAACGAAAAGACCTTCGGGGAGAGATACTCGAAGAGCTGGCGCGGCGCAAAGCGCTCCTGAAAAGCTATCGGGTGAAGCGATCGCTGGCGTTTCATCCGCGTACGCCACGGCTGGTCAGCCTGCGTCTTCTTCGCGACCTCTATTTAATGGACCTGGTGCAGATTACCCTTTTTCCGGGAATTTCCGCGGAGCTGAAGCTCAACGCGGAAGAGCAATTGCTGGCGCGTTTGGCGCAACTTCCGCTCGGCCAGAAAATCACGTTGGCCCGGCGCGGCCCGGCGCGTGTGGCTGGCGCGCTGCTCGCTGAAGGCCACGCGCAAGTTGTTTCCATCGTTCTCGACAATCCGTACCTGACAGAGGCGCAAATCTTGAGAGTGCTGTCGCGCGAAAAACTACCCGCTCCGGTAATTCCCGCCATCGTTGGCCATCGCAAGTGGTCCATTACCTACAACGTGCGGCTCGCGCTTGTGCGTCAACCCTCGGCGCCGCTGGCCGCGATTCTGTCTTACCTTCCCGAGCTAACGGTCTCCGATCTGCGGGAATTGGCGTCACCGGGCATCGTTCCAGAGAACCTTCGCAAGTATTTACAGGCCGAAGTGCAACGCCGGATGCGCTCCGGGGAAAAGGCACCGAGTGGTAATGCTTCCCTTGATGACTCTTCCGAGTCTAATAAGGACTGAGCTTCTGCTTTCCATTCGTAAAACTTGTTATATGGACCGGCCCGGCATCGAAAGTTGCGTTGCTGGGAACAAAACATACGCCTCCGGCGTCGTATGTATTGTGGCGGAACAAGGCGTATGCTTGCAGCAGAGAGGCGGCGATTTCGCCCGAGCGCCGTGGCACGTAATCCCTGTCAAGGGGTTGCACCAGATTCATGGGCATTGGGGATCATCCGGCCCGGCGACTCGAACGCCGTTGGGCAACGCGATATTCGTTCCGCGCAGACCTGGAGATCGAATGGGGCTCTGCGGTCCTTCGCGGAAGCACGCGCGACATCAGCACGAGTGGAATGTTTATCGAAGCTGTCGATCCGCTGTGGGTAGGCGCCGGCTTTACCGCGCGGCTGACTCTCAAGCGGCCCGTAAGTCTCAACTGTTTTGTAAAGCGGATCGAGCCCGGGAAGGGTATGGGAGTGTCTGTGGCTGTCTCGGAACCCGAAAGCCAGAAGCTCTACGAGAATTTGCTTTCCTCGCTCTCCACCACCAGCCCCTAATCCCGTTTTATACTAAAAGTGATGACACGCTGCCTTGATTGCGGTTCCGAGCGGATTGCGGACCAGTGTTCCTCGTGCGGCCTGACTTCTGCGGCTGCCGAGGTCATGTTCCGTCGGCGGCTGTTCAAGCGCACGGCGGTATTTCTTGCCGGGTCGCTGCTGTTTCCCTATGTCAGCCAGATTTATCCGCCGCTCGACCTGGACCTTATGCTGGTTTTCTTTGGCGCGCTATTCTTCGTCGCGCTGGCCATTGCTGTGATTCTCGAACGTCGCGCGCGATATCGCCGGGAACTCGAAGTACTCAAACGCATTTATGCAGGGATTATTCCGCTTCCGTGGATTCTAGCCGCTACTTTGCTTTTGAACGGGAAGCTGGACTCACAAAAGAACGTGGCATTTCACCCAACCATTGTGGATAGCCGCTACAACATGCCAGGTATCGTACGCGGCACTCGCCGATTGTTTGTCCATTCCTGGCGGGAGGGGCAGAAGATCGAGCGGCTAGCGGTGGATTTCGATGACTACGATCGATTTCGCACCGGAGACTCAGTGGTTGTGGGCGTTGAGCCGGGCGCGCTCGGCATTCCGTGGTATTACGGCGTGTATCGCCGATAAACTCTCCGCTTGAGAGGGGTGAGGCTTCTCTGGTCTGTGGCTAGATGCCAATTTCAAAGCAAAAACCCTCAGGCCTACAGGCCTGAGCTACAGCTCACTCAGTAGGCGGGTTTGCCATTGATCAGGATTGGGATTTGCAGCTCCAGGATGTGGCCATCTTTGCCGAGTCGAAATCGGACCAGTTGCATGCTACCGACGTCGCGCGTTTTCCACTCGGGAGTTTCGATCGGCTGATCGGGCTTGTCGGTGGTTGACCATTCCACGTCTTCGCCGTGCGGCTTGACGGTTTGCGGATCGATTTCGTAAGCCTCTTGTTCCTTGGTATCGACTAGCAGGTAGCGCTTCCACAGGCGTACCAGCAGCAGCCCTTTTTTCTCGGTGTGATAAATGTTCCAGGACTTCGGCGCTTCGTTGTTGAATTTCACGATGGCAAATCCGACCGATTTCCAAAGCGGCTTCTGAGATGGCGCTTGGGCCCAGGTTGAGGTTCCACAAATGAGCAGAACAAATGCGACGTTAAAGCGTCGCGCAATCATCACGCAGCCAATCCTGCAACTAGCCATAAGAGTGTCATAAAGGCGGAAAGACCGCAGGCCGGCCACCTCAGCTTTCCGTTCCCAGGAAGGCTCGCAAGCAATCCGATCGGCGCCGCAAAGAATCCAAGCCTAGCAACCCATGGGCATAAGGAGTGGTCGCAAGATCCATTTCCGCTCATTTCAACCAAGACGCCATAGACAATCAACATTAGATCCGACGACGCAACGAGTAGAGTAGCCCCGATAGCCGCGTAGCTCCGCCAGGCCGGCTCGACGATTCTGGGGGATGTTCGCCCCCAGCGCTGGAGCGCCCATGCCAGAATGGCTCCGGGAAGAATGATAAGGAGCCAGTTCATGAATCAAATGTGAACCTCGGAGAACGATTTGTCGAGGAGGCGGATGGCTTCGTCGACGTCGGGCTTGGTGGTGTTCAGCATGGGAGCCATGCGGATGGTGTTTCCGTAGAGGCCGCCCTTGCCGATGAGCAGGCCATTCTGGCGCGCGTGTTCCATCACTTGCGTCGCAGCTTCTGGAGCTGGCTCTTTGGTCTTGCGGTCTTTGACCAGTTCGAGCGCCTGCATCAGTCCCATGCCGCGCACGTCGCCGATAAGCGAATGCTTGGCCTGCAATTCTTCCAACTTGCCACGAAAATGTTTGCCGACCACGTCCGCATTCTCCAGCAAATTTTCTTCTTCAATCAGCTCGATGGTGGCTTTGGCCGCCACGCTCGTCACCGGATTGCCACCGAACGTCGCGATGTTGGATCCCTGGAACCCGCCGGCAATTTCCGGCGTAGTCACAGTCAAGCCCACGGGCGCTCCATTGGCCATGCCTTTCGCACTGGTGATCATGTCGGGAATGACTTCCCAATTCTCGATGCCGAACCATTTCTTACCCGTGCGTCCCCATCCGGTTTGCACTTCATCGGAGATGAACAGCGCGCCATATTTCTTAACGATCTTGAACACGATCTTGAAATATTCCTTCGGAGGAGTAATAAACCCGCCGACGCCTTGAATCGGTTCCGCGATGAACGCGGCAATGCTGCCGCTGGTCCCGGTCTGAATGAGGTTTTCTACGTCATCGGCGCAAGCCACTTCGCAATCGGGATATTTCAAGTGCAGCGGGCAGCGGTAGCAGTAGGGATTCACGGCATGCGAAATGCCCACGCTGATGACGCCCGCCTTGCGGTAAGGCGCATGCGCAGTAACGGCTTTGGCTAGCGCCGACCCGCCGGAATAGGCGTGGCGCAGCGCGACGACATCAAAATTGCCAGTGGACATGCGCGCGAGCAAAATGGCGGCTTCGTTTGCTTCGGTGCCGGAATTAGTAAAAAAACTCTGCTGCAGGTTGCCCGGGGTGATCTGCGCGATCTTTTCAGCAAGCGCGACAATGTGTTCGGTGGGGAAGAGCGTCGAAGTGTGCTGCAGCCGGTTGACCTGCGCGCTCACCTTGCTGGAAATCTTCGGATTGCAGTGGCCCACGGAGACGGTAAGGATGCCGCCGAAGAAATCGAGATACTTGTTGCCTTCCACGTCCCAGAGGTGCTGCATTTCGCCGCGGTCGGCCACCAGCGGCTGCTGGAAGTAGTTGGTCACCGAGGGCCAAAGGTATTTCTTGTGTTTGGCGACGACTTCTTCGCTGCGTGCGCTACGCGCGAGTTGGGACGCGGGAACGAATTGTGCTGGCGTGGTCACGGATGAGTCCTCGAATAATCGCTAGGATGTTCCCAGTGTACGACGTGGTGTTGAAGGCGGCAAGGCAAGGCCAGGTGACGAAAAAGCAGCGGTGGCCTCTATCGGTACCTTAAATTGGGACTGTTCGGGAATGTGCTTTATCCAGTACTGGACTAGTACTTGGTGTGCAAAATTGAACAGACGTCAGAAAATGTAGTTCATACCCTGCTCTTGAAGTAACCATGACAGCTGGGGGGGCGGTTTGGCGCGGAAAAGAACCGCCACCCCCCGGCATCTCCAAGCGCTTTTGGAGCCCGTTGCTGTGAAAAACCGGACATGGAGCTAGGGACCCCAGCCTCATCGCTCGACGTAATTGGACTCAAGCGCAGCCTTGTGCGCATCCTCTTTGTGGATTGTTTCCTGGCCGAAGTTGAACATTGCCTATCTGAACTCAAGAAGGCGCGATTCGTTCTCACCGCAGACGTGGTTGTGACCCCCGAGCAGTTCGCCGAGCGGCTCCGTTCGGACCCCTTTGACGTGGTGGTAGCCGAGCACCCCAGCCCTAATTGGCAAGAAATGCAGGTGTTGGATGTCCTTCGTGAGATGAAGAAGGACATCCCGGTCATCTTTTTGGTTTATGGCTTGAAACGGGAAACCGCCGCCAAGTTCATCCTCAGGGGTGCTTCCGACTGTATCGAAATGGAAAGGATTGGCCACCTGCCTGTGGCGGTGCATCGAGCCCTCGATGACAGATTGTTGCGTGAGCAACGCGATCGCGCGGAGAAAGAACTGCGGCGATCACAGGCGCGTTATCGCGCCCTGGCAGGAAATCTAAGCTACGGAATTTGCCGCTGCGGCCTCGACGGAGGGTTTCTTGAAGTAAACGAAGCGATGATCCGGATGCTCGGCTATGAGTCGAAAGAGGAACTTCTAGCTCTGGATCTGGTCCGCGACATTATTCAAGACTCCCGCAAACGAGCGCAATTGCTGTGTCAAGCCGGCGCAGATTCGCAGGTTGATCCCATAGAAATAGAATGGGAGCGGAAGGACGACGCCATTTTGAAGGTTCGGCTGAGCGGTCGGGAGGTACTCACCGAACAGAGCGAATTGGAAGGCTATGAGGTCATCGCCGAAGACGTCACCCGGCAGCGGGAGTTGGAGAATCACCTGCGCCAACAGGCCGCCAGCGATTCGCTGACCGGGCTGGCCAACTATCGCCACCTGGTGGACGTGCTTGACGGGGAAATCAAGCGGAGCAACCGGACCAGCCGGGAGTTTGCCTTGTTGTTCCTGGACATGGACGGTCTAAAACGGATCAACGACCAACACGGGCACATGGTAGGAAGCCAAGCGCTTTGCCGGTTGGCCGACGTCTTGAGCTCGTGTTGCCGTGCAATCGATACTCCTGCGCGCTTCGGCGGTGACGAGTTTGCCGTTGTCTTACCGGAAACCAACGCGAAGAAAGCCCAGCAAGTAGCCCAGCGCATCCGCGAAAGCGTTGCCAATGACAGCAACGGACCAAAGATTTCGGTCAGCGTGGGAATTGCCGTCTACCCACAAGACGGCGATACGATTGAAAAGCTCTTGCGCGAAGCCGATTCGGCACTCTACGCTATGAAGCAGCAAAAAGCCTTGGCTGGGCAGTCCAGGCGTGCGGCTGGCAAGTCGTAGAGAGTCGCTTCGGCAGTCCGGCATGGCATAGCTGCGTGACATGCTCCTCTAAGGGTTCATTCATTCCCGCTAGCCGGCTTCCTCCCTGTGCTAAATAGAACAGAATGGCTATGGCTTCCAGGTCATGATGGAGGCATGCCCAGCGAGAAACCCAGGAATGGAACAGCCAGAGCGACCCTCGCCAGCCTCAAGAAAGAAATGGCGAAGTCGCGCGTGGCGAAATCCGCACGCAAAAAGTATGCGAATCTCGGCTCGCCACTGCCAATAGCCAAACCAAGAAAACCGCATGGACATGGAGAAATAGAGAGTCCTTCGGAGCGCGAGCCTTGAAAAAGTAGCCAGGATTTAAGGCGAAACCTACCCGCAGAACGCGGTTCATGCTTGCCAGCATCAACCCAACAAAAACTTGATTTGGACCGCCTGATTTCGCTATGATTGCTCCTAAGCGGTGTTGCTATGAAAAATATCGCGAGTCCAAACAACAAAAAACCCAGACCACAACTAAAGAGAAGGCTGGCCTTCGATGCCCAGGCTTTTCTCAATTCCGCCGGCGTGGCGAGAAAAGTCGTGGCGTATCGAAGGTCACAGAAGATTTACTCTCAAGGCGATCCCGCCAAGAGTGTGATGTACATTCAAGAAGGCGGTGTAAAACTATCGGTTGTTAATGAGGTCGGCAAAGAAGCGGTTGTGGCAATACTGGCCCCCGCCGACTTTCTCGGGGAGGGGTGCCTGGCAGGTCAGGAAATCCGCATGGGGACGGCCACAGCGATTGTTCCCACAACCATCCTGGTCATAGAAAAGAGCGAGATGATGCGCGTGCTCCATGCCGAACATGCGCTCTCCGACCGCTTCATGGCCTACATTCTTTCGCGCAACATCCGAGTCGAAGAGGATTTGATCGATCAGCTTTTTAACTCCAGCGAGAAACGGCTGGCTAGGACGCTTCTGCTGCTAGCGCGCTTTGGCGCGGAATCCCAACCTCAACAGGTGCACCCCAAGATTTCGCAGGAGATGTTGGCGGAGATGGTTGGCACAACGCGGTCAAGGGTCAATTTTTTCATGAATAAGTTCAGGAAACTGGGCTTTATTCGTTACAACGGCGGACTTCAGGTCCACAGCTCCCTCCTCAGTGTGGTCCTGCACGAGTAAACATGGCATTCGGGCGGCGGCAAAATTGTCAGGGGGGAGTCAAAAGCCCAGCGCGCACACTACCCACCCACTGCCCACCGTTCCATTTTGCTGCTCAGGCACTCGTGCTCTTGGGAAGAATCCAGTCAAGAGCTTCGTCGACGTCCCGAAAAACGCGAATTCCGTTTTCCCCTGCGATTTCACGAAGGATTTCGAACATCCGTCCGAATCCATAGACAAGATCACTCGAGGCGATAATGGCTCGGCGGGATTCCCGGGAAAATATTGTTGTCTGCGCGATCCTGCGGATGTCATTGGCTTCCAGTGCGAACTCAATGACCTGAGTGAGATCCATGATCTGAGAGAAGCTGGGGTCGAAATCCTGATCCTTCCGGAGCTTTTCCTGGTGCGCGAGTGCGTCGGCCAAGGTGATTCGACCCGATCCCATGGTGATCACCAGCCGGCGTTGCTTGTCTATCGCGTAGGTGGCGGGCATCTTGCCCCTCCGGTATTGCAGCGGGGGAGCGGAGAAACAACAGGGTACTCCATTTCGGAGTTAGCCGCATGCTCCATCGTCCGTCTAGATTCTATCCGCCGGTCGGCGAACGCTGAATGGATGTCACCTAATCTTTCCAGGGTGAAACGATTCAGGAGATTTTGACACTACTGTCATATCGCTTGCTTATGCTGCAAAGCGATCGGCTTGTTAGACCATGGTGCCCGGAAAGCCCCCCTTTCGACCTGTAACATCCCCATCCAGGAGATTGACGTCCCGCGTCCCGGCACCCGAGGATGTGTGGGTGTACTGGCAATGTCAGCGGCGCGAGGACGTCTCGCGTGTCCGGGATATGAGCATGGGCGGATTGTTCATCGAGACTCCTGAGCCAAAGGCGGAAGGCGTTCTGGCCAGATTGAATTTCCTTGTACAGGAAGGGCAGATCCGGGCCGACGCCGTCGTGAGGCACGCAACACCCGGTGTTGGCCTGGGATTGAAATTCACCGCGTTGAGTGAGCAGGACCGGCCGAAGCTAGCCGCTTTGCTGACCAGACTGCGGGGGATACATCAATCCCGCGAAAAATCGTAATTCAGAGTAATCACCCGTATCCATCTGGCAATAGCGCCCGCTGCCGATCGTTCAACTCCCACCCCATGATTCCGGATGATGCAAATTGTGTCCTGTTCCTCCGTCATTAGACGATAGAATTTACTCCGCTGCTCCCGCATTTGAACGATGACGCAAGCAAACATTCATCTCCGTCTCGCCGTCCCTGAAGACGTCCCCGCTTTGCGGGAACTGATCGACAAGTCCGTGCGTGGATTACAGACGCAGGACTACACTCCAGCGCAGATCGAAGGCGCGCTGCAAACCGTTTTTGGCGTCGACAGCCAACTCATCGCCGACGGAACGTACATTGTTGCGGAAGCCGAGCGAAATGCGATCCCGCGTGCCGAAGCCGCACGCAAGCCGTCCGGATTAATCATCGTCGGATGCGGCGGCTGGAGCAAGCGTAAGACCCTGTACGGTAGCGATCGTTGGACGGGGCGCGAGGATGCGCTGCTGGACCCTCAGCGCGATGCGGCGAAAATCCGCGCTTTCTTCATCCATCCGGATTGGGCGCGCCGCGGAGTTGGCAGCATGATTCTAGAGGCTTGCGAAGAGGCGGCGAGGTCCGCGGGCTTTACCCGCTACGAGATGGGAGCGACGCTGACCGGTGCAAAGCTCTTTGGCGTAAAGGGCTACGCTGCGGTAAAACGCATCTCCATTCCCCTGGTAAACGGTGAAACACTTCCAGTGATCCACATGGAAAAACAAGCTTGAGGGAGATCTTCACCTGCCGCGCAAGCTTACGCAGGTATAATGCCGGGCTATGATTTCAGCGGCGGGGATTCTTAGGCGGGTGTATGGGATGTTCGCGCGAGTCTTTCCGCGATGCGGAGTGATCTCCCAGGCCATTGCCTTCAATCTTTTCCTCGCGTTTTTTCCAGCATTGCTGATTGCCGTGGCGCTGGCTACCAGCCGGATCGGCGGAAAGACGAGTCTCTTTGATCTGATCGCCGATCTTACACAGTTCTTACCGCCGGGGAGCCAGGGGATCGTCTCGGAGTTCTTGGTGAAGCGCGGACCGGAAGCATGGAAGATCGCCGCCTTGGGATGGACGGGAACCTTGCTCGCCGGCTCCCAGGTCATGAAGCTGGTGATGCAGGGGATTCATACCATCTATGGGGATACGGACGAACTCGGGTTTCTGCACCGGCAAGTTCGCGGCTTAATGTTGTTGCTGGTAACCATTGCTCCGTTGTTGGGGGCAGCCATTCTCGGCGTTCTGGGTAAGCCGCTGCGGCGATGGATCGCCCATGAAGTTGGCAAGCACACCATTTTGCAAGGGTGGTGGAATTTCTTCTTCCCCGCAGCCGCCATGGTGCTTGCCATGCTGGCGCTGACGGTGATTTATCGTGTGGCGCGGCCCCAGGAAGACAGCATGCGCAATGTCGTGCCGGGTGCGATGGTCGCAACTCTCCTGTGGTGGCTGGTAGACGTGCTCTTCGGAGTTTACGTTCGCCGCGTGCCTTACAGCGTTGTTTACGGCGGGTTGGCCGCCGTAATCGGCTTGATCATCTGGATGCAGCTTTCCGCGGTGATTATCTTTCTTGGCGCCGCCTGGAACGCGGAGCTGGCGGAGAGCCGCAGAGGAGCGCGGGCCCATGCGTGAGCAAATCCTTCATGTGGAGTGCTATTCCGGATATAAAGCGGACGAGCGTCCCTTGCGGCTGAATCTGAAAGATGGAGCCAGGGAAGTTGTGGCGATTGAGGATCGCTGGTATTCACCCGGAGCCACGTATTTTCGTGTGCTGGTGGACGACGGCGACCGCTACCTCCTGCGACATGAAGAAGCGCAAGATGTCTGGAGCCTGGCCGGATATCGAGCAGCGGTGATAACGCGGCTCGCTGAGACCTAGGGGCATAGTCCGACGATAAGTTCCGAGCAGCCGACCATCCTGGAGTTAAGCAACGTTGTGCGGGTCACGCCCCCGGGGGCATAGCCTTACTCGACAGAAGTCACAATCGCCAATCGACTCAAGCTGACAGACCACCATGCGATGCGACATCTCTGGTTGCTCCAAGAAGCTAATCTCACATAGTATTGGATCCTCTTCTAACTCGCGGGTAGTACGTG